>ERZ761592.43-NODE-43-length-73456-cov-7.422051_pt1 | contig 73456 bp, 55 predicted proteins | sample MGYA00433095_ERZ761592 | MGnify/ENA primary metagenome ERZ761592 (study PRJEB28899, sample SAMN03785554) | bioreactor sludge metagenome | biome: EBPR Sludge; feature: EBPR Bioreactor; material: 0.22µm filtered reactor supernatant | place: Saint Lucia: Queensland... | reverse complement strand
GTGCCCGCCGGCGGTGACACTGCCGCCGACGTGGGCGCCGCCGCCGGTGTCGATCTGCGTGCCGGTGTTGATCGGCCCGCGGTTGTTGTCGCCGACCGAGGCGTCACCGGTCGTTTCGGGATCGCGAACGAACTCGACGAAGCCGTTCGCCGCGAGCTTGTCGAGTTGTTCGCCGAAGTGGCGGCAGAGCTGCTCGGTGTTGCCGTAGACGGTCTGGAAGTGGCCGAGCGCCCGCAGCTTCTCCTGGAACGAGTGCAGGCTCTGCAGGTCTTCGGCGCTGGCGGCTGCCCGGTCGTCGGGCGAATCGCAGAAGTAGGTGTAGATGAACGGCTTGCTGGTCGCCTGGAACTGGCCGACTGCAGAAGGGCGCAAGGCAAGCGGTCGCGCGTGCGCAGGTGGCGCGCCCGGTCTGCCGGCGAGCATGCCGTCAACGCAGCCCGAACCAGGCTTCGGCGTTGCGCTGTGCGACCTTCTCGGCCGTCGCCGGCGTCAGGTTGGCGAGCAACCCGTTGCGGATCGCCTGCACGCTGGCCTCGTAGTCCGCCGCGTTACCGGCCAGGTCGACGCCGACGACGAAGCGGTCGGGGTGGTCCTCGATCAGTTGCTGCCAATCACGCTCGAGCGTGCGGTCGTCGTAGACGGTGTAGCGGTTCTTCTGCAGCGGCCAGCCGCGCGCCGAGAGATCGCAGGCGGTGTTCGGGTATTGCTCGAGGAAACGGCGCATGTCAGCGGCCGACGAGACGCTGCCACAGTGCGACACGATCAGCCGCGCCTGTGGGCTGGACGCGGCCAGCGCACCCACCTGGCGGACGGTGTCGGGGTGGTTCCATTGGGCGTGGATGTTGAGCGGCCGGCCGTAGCGGGCGGCGAGGGCGAACAGCGCCTGCAGCGTGCCGCTGTCTGCCGCGACCTTGAAGCGGCTGCTCGGGTCGGCGGCAGTGGTCAGTGCATTGACGTGGATCTCTCCGATGACGCGCGCGTCGCGGTCGCGCAGTTCGCCTTCGATGGTGCGCAGCATCTGCTGCACCTCGGGAGTGTCCGGGTTGGCAAAGGCCGTCGCGTCGAGATTGCGGTGCGTGCTCTTCCACGGATGCTGGCCGGCGGGCCGGATGAAGCGCTGACCCAGCGCCATCATTGCCGGCATGTTGTTGCCGCCGGCGCCGCCGGTCAGGCGGACGCCGTTGCGGTCCATCACCGCCAGCAGCTCGGCGCCATCGAAACCCTGGACGACGTGGTAGTGGGCGTCGATGATCGGCAGCTTGCCGGCACCGTCGACGCCGAGGACAGCCTCGGCGGCGGCGGGAGTTGCTGCCAGTGGCGCCGCGAAAGCGGCAAGAAGCCAGAGTGAGGCGGTCCAGCGGCGGCAACGCCGGAGGGGAAGGAATGGCTCGCTTTCCATGGTCGCTCCTCGTACATTGACCGGAGGGCGGTCTCGCCACGTCGCGTTTTGCGACGACGGCCACGCCCTGCACAGCGGGGATGTCACATGAAGGATAGGAAACGCCGTCGCGGGATGCAACTCGCCGGCGCTGGCCTGCTGGCCGCCGCCGGAGCGTCGCGCGTTCATTCCCGGCCGCGCCGCAGACGCGACGATGACGGCGTCCCGCACCAGCCGCCGCGAGCATCGCAACGGCCAGCGCCAGCGCGGCGACGGCAAGCGACCCCAGAGGTCGTGAATGAGTCTACTGCGCGACCGTTCTGCCGCGAAGCGGCTGCCTGCTCGCGACGATCCCGATCCTCGATCGGGGCGAGGGCCTGTCGCCGGCAGGTCAGCATCTGTTGACCTGGCGCGATCCGCGCTGACCGCGTGCGCCTCGGGGAACGGTGCGATAATCGGTGGCCTCCGGCTGCGGCCACCACGCTCGCGTTGCGCGGGCACCCGATCGAATGCGTCATCGATGAAGAACGAAGAATCGTCACGGCAGCGGCTGCTCGAGATCAATCGCCAGCAGGCCGAGTTCTACGAGCACGATCTTTACGTGCAGCGCGACCGGCAGAGCCTGCCGGTCCGCATCTGGGGCGCGGTACGCGACAGCCTGCATCGCTTTCGCCAGGAAACCGGCATCGGCAGTGCGGCTGACGAACTGCATCAGCTGTGGCTCGGCAACCTCGGGGGCAGCAAGGTCCTGGACCTGGGCGTCGGCTGCGGCAACGCGCTGTCGATCGATATCGCCCGGCGCTGTCGCGAGTACCACGCGATCGACCTCAGCGAGCGGCTGGCGGCGAGCTTCCAGCAGGCGCTGCTGGCGGAGGGTCTGCAGCATGCACGTGCGTATCGCGCCGATTTCCTCGCCGACGAGTTCGCCGAGCGCGACTTCGACATCATCTACGCGTTGGGGGTCGCGCATCATTTCGAGGACTTCGACCTCTTCCTGGCGACCGCGCAGCACCGGCTCAAGCCCGGCGGCAGGATGATCACCTACGATCCGCTGAACACCTTCTGGGCGTCACGGCTGCTGCGGGCAATGTTCCGGCCGTTCCAGAACGACGCCGCCTGGGAGTGGCCCTTCGCGCGCCGGAACTTCGAGCTGATCGGCAGGCGGTTTCGCATCGAGGCGGTACAGGGGACGCTCGGCCGCTCGAAGTGGGCCTTCCCGCTCGTCGTGCTCAACCCGCAGTGGGCGATTCGCCGCGGCCGCGAGGCGCATCTGCGCGATCTGGCGGAGTGCAACCGCGTCGCGTCACCGTTGTTCCGCTGCCTGCACGTGACGATGTGCCTCGTCCGGAAATGACGAGGATGGCGACGTCCGGCAGTCGGGGTGTTGTGCGGTATTGTTGCGCCACTAGTCTCCCGGACGCACCAGTTCGATCGAAAAGTCGGCTTCGTAGGGGGGCACGTGAACCTCGACGATCGAGCCGGCGGGCATATCGAGTCGCAAGCCGGCGACATCGGCGTGGATCGGCAGCAGACTGACGCCGCGATCGACGAGGACGGTGCTGACGACTCGCGCGGCGCCGCGCCCGACCAGATGCTGGACGACACGGAGCAGCGAATGTCCGCGATAGAGCACGTCGTCGACCACCAGCACGGTTCGCCCGGAGAGGTCGGCGGCGGTCGGTGCCGCGTCTTCGCTGAGCCTGGTCTGCGGATGCAGCAGGCTGAGATCGTCTGCGTAGCGTTTGACGACCAGCTCGAGTCGGAGCACCAGGCGCACCCCGCGAGCGGTCAGGCGTTCGGCAAGCATCGCGGCGAGCGGCACGCCACGGCGCCGGATGCCGACGAGGACGATTTCGTCGTCGGCCAGCAGGCCGACGAGGCCGGCCGCCATGCGTTCGAGGACCGGTTGCAGCTGCCGTTCGTCGTAAATGCAGGAGCGGGTACTCGCGTTCATCGGTGGGTATCTTGCAGGGCGGTCGAGACGGCTGTTCAGGGTTGCCGACCGGTCGCACGGTCGGCGGCTTCGGCGAGCCGTTGCAGGGCGGGTGCGACGGTCACCGGATACGGCGGCGCCGTTTCCAGGCGGCGCAGCTGTTCGGGCAGGCGGGCGAGTTGGTCGCGCAGGTGCGCGCGCACGACGGCGAGCGAGGGAGAGGGGGCGATTCGCCGCCCGTTGCGCATCACCGGCAGCAGGAGGTCGGTCGCCTCCTGCGGGTCGCCGACGACGCTCAGGGTGTCGCCGGCCATCGTCCCGGTGGCATCGTAGCAGCGGCAGATCTGCTTGCGGCCGGGCCAGGTCAGCTTGCCTTCCGATCGCTTGCGGCGTGGTGTCCCGGCATACTCCTGCAGTTTGTACGCGCAGTCGAGATAGGGCTTGTCGGCAGAGGTGTTCATGCGCGTGCCGACGCCGAATCCGTCGATCGGCGCACCCGCCTGCAGGAGGTCGCGAATGCGGTATTCGTCGAGATTGCCGCTCGCCAGAATCCGCACCTGCGGCTGTCCCCCGGCATCAAGGATGGCGCGCACGCGCCGCGCATGTTCGCCGAGATCGCCGCTGTCGATGCGTACGGCGCTGATCTGTCGTCCTTCGGCAGTCAGTTTCGGGAGCAGGGCGAGCAGTTTGCGCGCCGCCTGCTCGGTGTCGTAGGTGTCGATCAGCAGGGTCGAGCCGGCGGGCTGCGAGCGGACGAAGTTCTCGAACGCCTGGCTTTCGCTGGCATGCGCCTCGATGTACGAATGCGCCATCGTCCCGAAGAGTGGAATGCCCCAGCGCTGCCCGGCGAGGACCGTCGCGGTGCCGGTGAACCCCGCCAGATGGCTGGCGCGCGCCGAGAGGAGGCCGGCCTCGGCGCCATGCGATCGGCGCAGGCCAAAGTCGACCAGCGTGCGGCCGGCGGCGGCGAGGACACAGCGCACGGCCTTGGCGGCGATCATCGTCTGGAACTGCAGGAGGTTGATGATCCGCGTCTCGACGAGTTGCGCCTCGCGGATCGGCGCCACGACACGCAGCAAGGGCTCATCGGCAAAGCAGGGCGTTCCTTCGGGCAGCGCGTCGACGTCGCCGGTGAAGCGCCAGTCGGCGAGTGAGGCGACGAAATCCGGCCGAAAACGCCCGCAATCACGTAGCCATTGCAGTTCGTCAGCCGCGAAGCGGGCGCTCTCGAGATGATCGAGTGCCTGCTCGAGCCCGGCTGCGACGAGGAAGTTGCGTTGTTCCGGCAGCTTGCGGACGAAGAACTCGAAAACCGCCGTCTCGTTCATGCCGCGCGCGAAGTAGGCCTGCAGCATGGTGAACTGGTAAAGGTCGGTCAGCAGCAGGCTTTCCGTGTTCATTCCGGCAACTCCGCGACAGTGGCGATGCTCGCCCCCCGCTCCGTCATCCGGGCCAGTGCCCGCACACCGTCGTCCGCCTGCACATTCACCGCCCGCACGGCGTCAACCAGCAGAACGACCGCCAGGCCCTCGTCGATGGCGTCCAGAACGGTGCTCAGAACACAGTATTCGGTCGCCAGGCCGCCGACGAAGACGCGCGTACAGCCCGCCCGGCGCAGACGCTGAGCGAGGTCGGTCCCGGCAAACGCCGAGTACGATTCGCGATCACGCTCTGTCGCTTTCGAGACGATGACGACGGCTCGTGGCAGGCAGAGATCGCGAGCGAAAGCGGCTCCGGGCGTGCCGGCGATGCAGTGCGGTGGCCACGGGCCGCCCTGTGCCTGGAACGAGCAATGATCGGCCGGATGCCAGTCGCGCGTGGCGAACACCGGCAGTCCGTGGGCGAGGAAGCGCCGAACGCAGTCGGCGAGCAGCGGCACGACCTCGTCACCCCGCGGAACGGCGAGCCTGCCGTCAGGCAGGAAATCGCTCTGCAGGTCGACGACGATCAGCGCGTCGCCGACTCGCAGGCCGATGTGCCCAGTCGTACGGACTGCCATGCTGCAGAGTCCTCCATTGTCGCGCCTCCCGTCTCGTCCGGGCATCACCAGCCTGCCGCCAGACGGCTGGCGCGGTGGTTGAGCGAAAGCATACACCCTGCCGCGTCTCGTCCGCACTCGATGACGGTACTCGTGCGCACGCGGTCGCAGTCGAGCGCAGGTGCCGGGCTGCCGGCTGCCGTCCGGACACACACGCGGCCAGTGCCGCAGCGCGGGCTGGCCGGGCTTCCCTGCCGCCGGCGCGCAGCCCTGCCGGCCGAGCGGGCCTCAGGCCGGCAGTGGCTCCGGGTTGCCGAGGGCGGTCGTGTTCAGGCCACCGTCCACGTACATGATCTCGCCGGTGATGCCGCTGGCGAGGTCGGAGAGCATGAAGGCGGCGGCGTTGCCGACTTCGTCGATGGTGATGTTGCGGCGCAGCGGCGCGTTGTGCGCGTTGTAGGCGAGCAGGCGGGAGAAGTTGCCGATGCCGGAGGCGGCCAGCGTCTTGATCGGTCCGGCCGAGATGGCGTTGGCGCGGATTCCCTGTGGGCCGAGGCAGAAGGCGAGGTAGCGGGTGGCGGCTTCGAGGCTCGCCTTGGCGAGGCCCATGGTGTTGTAGTTGGGCAGGGTGCGCTCGGCGCCGAGGTAGGAGAGGGCGAGCAGCGCCGGGTTGTGGCCGCGCAGCAGCAGTGGCCTGGCGGCCTTGGCGAGTGCCGGGTAGCTGTAGGAGGAAACGTCGTGGGCGATGCGGAAGGCGTCGCGCGTGATGCCGTCGAGGAAGTCGCCTTCGATCGCTTCGCCTGGGGCGTAGGCGATCGAATGCACCAGGCCGTCGAGCCCGTCCCACTGTTCACCGAGGTCGGCGAAGAGTTGCTCGATCGCGGCGTCCTCGCTGACGTCGCAGGGGTAGATCAGGGTGCTGCCGAACTCGGCGGCGAACTTGGCCAGGCGATCCTTGAAGCGCTCGTTCTGATAGGTGAAAGCGAGTTGTGCGCCTTCCCGTCTGCAGGCCCTGGCGATGCCATAGGCGATCGAGTGCTTCGACAGCACGCCGGTGATCAGGATGCGCTTGTCTGCGAGGAATCCCATGTGTTCTCCGTAAGGAAAGTTGGCTGGCTGCGCAGCTCGTAGTTCGAATCTGGTTGTCCGCGCGATTATAAAGGATTCCAGGCGACACCCGGAGCCCGTCGCTGGCGCCGCAGCGACGGCACGCAGGCGCCTGTCCCTCGGGCGCCAGGCAGTTGTTGACCCGCCGCCGGTGCCGCGCGGCGTTGCCGCGTCGGGCCGTGGCGACCCATGCGCAGCCGGTTCGCGATAAACTGCCACCCATGCCCCGTTTTCGTCGTGCTCTGCCGTTGATCGGCGCGCTGCTGCTGTGTGCCTGTGGCAGCGAGCAGAACGATCCCTACCCGCGTGCCGAACGCGGCCGGAACATTCTCTACGCCGCTTTCACCGAGCGCCCGAAGCACCTCGATCCAGTGCAGTCCTACACCGAAGACGAGATCACGTTCACGGCACAGATCTACGAACCGCCGTTGCAGTATCACTACCTGAAACGGCCTTATACGCTGATTCCGCTGACCAGCGAGGCGGTGCCGGTGCCGCGCTACTTCGACGCCGCCGGGCGCGAGCTGCCCGCCGACGCGCCGGCGGCGGCGATCGCGACCAGCGTCTACGAGATCCGGATCCGGCCGGGCATCCGCTACCAGCCGCATCCGGCCTTTGCCCTGGATGCCGGCGGCGAGCCGCTCTACCGCGCCAGCGATCGCGAGCAACTGCGCGGCATCGAGAAGCTGGGTGACTTCGCGCAGACGGACAGCCGCGAGCTGGTCGCCGACGACTACATCTACCAGATCAAGCGCCTGGCGCACCCGCGGCTGCATTCGCCGATCTTCAGCATGATGGCCGAGCGCATCGTCGGCCTGCGCGAGTTGGGGGAGGCATTGCAGGAGGAGGGGAAGAAACTGCCGGCCGGCGCCTGGATCGACCTCGACCGATTTCCGCTCGCCGGCGTCAGCCGCGTCGATCGCCATACCTACCGCATCAGCCTGCATGGCAAGTATCCGCAGTTCGCCTACTGGCTGGCGATGCCGTTCTTCGCGCCGGTGCCGCGCGAGGTCGACCGCTTCTACCACCAGCCGGGAATGGCGGAGAAGAACCTGGCGCTCGACTGGTATCCGGTCGGCACCGGCCCGTTCATGCTGACGGATAACAATCCGAACAGCCGCATGGTGCTCGCGCGCAATCCGAACTTCCACGGCGAGAGCTATCCCTGTGAGGGCGAGCCGGGTGACGAGGCGGCGGGCTTGCTCGCCGATTGCGGCAAGCCCCTGCCGTTCATCGAGCAGGCGGTGTATTCGCGCGAAAAGGAGAGCATCCCCTACTGGAACAAGTTCCTGCAGGGCTATTACGATGCCTCCGGGATTTCCTCCGACAGCTTCGACCAGGCGGTACGGCTGGCAGTCGGCGGTGATGTGCAGCTGACCGACGAGATGCGCGACAAGGGGATCAGCCTGCTGACGAGTGTGCGCGCGTCGATCTTCTACATGGGCTTCAACATGCTCGATCCGGTCGTCGGTGGGCTCGGCGAGCAGGCGACGAAGTTGCGGCAGGCGCTGTCGATCGCCATCGACCAGGAAGAGTTCATCTCGATCTTCATGAACGGTCGCGGCATCCCGGCGACGAGCCCGCTGCCGCCGGGCATCTTCGGTTACCTCGATGGCCGCGAGGGGATCAATCCGTTCGTCTACGACTGGGTCGATGGTCGCGCGCAGCGCAAGCCGCTGGCCGAAGCCAAGAGGCTGCTGGCCGAGGCCGGCTGGCCGAACGGTCGCAACGCCGTCACCGGCGAGCCGCTGGTGCTCAACCTCGACACGACGACCGGCGGCATGGGCGAGAAGTCGCGGCTCGACTGGCTGACGCGACAGTTCGCCCGGCTCGACATCCAGCTCGTCGTCCGTTCGACCGACTTCAACCGCTTCCAGGAGAAGATCCGCAAGGGCGCCGTGCAGCTCTACTATCTCGGCTGGAACGCCGACTACCCGGATCCGGAGAACTTCCTCTTCCTGCTCGCGGGCAGCGAGGGCAAGGTGGCCAAGGCCGGCGAGAATGCGTCGAACTACGCCAATCCGGAGTACGACCGACTGTTCGAACAGATGAAGGACCTCGAGAGCGACGGACCGCGCGGCGCCGAGCGGCTGCCGATCATCCGGCAGGCGATCGCACTGCTGCAGCATGACGCGCCGTGGATCTACGGTTTTCATCCGAAGAGCTACACGCTGGGCCAGGTCTGGCTGCACAATCGCAAGCCGACCGATGTCGGCAACAACATCCTCAAGTACCAGCGGATCGATGCCGCCGAAAGGGAGCGCCTGCGGCAGGAGTGGAACCGGCCGGTACTCTGGCCGCTGGCGCTGCTTGCCGCGCTCCTGCTGGCGGTGCTGCTGCCGGCGGCGATCGCCCACCGCCGGCGCGAACGCGGAACCGCCCGCTGATGCGCCCGACGCCGCCACCCTGCAAGCGTCACGCCGGCGGCCACCGGCGGCGGCACGCGCCGTAGTCCCGGACATGCTCGCCTACGTCGTCCGCCGCCTGCTCTATGCACTGCCGATCCTGATCGGGGTGAACCTGATCACCTTTGCCCTGTTCTTCGTCGTCAACACGCCCGACGACATGGCGCGCATGCAACTCGGCGTCAAGCGCGTGACGCCGGAGGCGATCGCCCGCTGGAAGGCGGAACGTGGATACGACAAGCCGCTGTTCTTCAACGACGAGGCGAGCGGCGCTGCGATGTTCACCGAGACGATTTTCTTCAGCAAGTCGGCACGCATGTTCGTCGGCGATTTCGGGCGCGCCGAGGACGGGCGCGACATCGCGCGCGAGATCGTCACGCGCATGGGTCCGTCGCTCGCCATCGCCCTGCCGACCTTCGTCCTCGGCCTGCTGGTGAGCGTCTCGTTTGCCCTGCTGCTGACCTTCTTCCGCGCCACCTACCTCGATTTCTGGGGCGTCGTCCTGTGCGTCGCGATGATGTCGATCTCCGGGCTGTTCTACATCATCGGCGGCCAGTACCTGATCAGCAAGCTGTGGAAGCTGGTGCCGATCTCCGGTTATGGTGGCGGTCTCGACGCCTGGAAGTTCGTCATCCTGCCCGTCGTGATCGGCGTCGTCTCGGGAATCGGTTCGTCGACGCGCTGGTACCGGACGATCTTCATCGAGGAGATCGCCCGCGACTATGTGCGCACGGCCCGCGCCAAGGGCCTCAGCGAGGCCGCCGTGCTCTTCCGGCACGTGCTGCGCAACGCGCTGATCCCGATCCTCACCGGCGTCGTCGTCGTCATCCCGCTGCTCTTCATGGGCTCGCTGCTGACCGAGTCGTTTTTCGGCATTCCGGGTCTCGGCAGCTACACGATCGACGCGATCAACGCGCAGGACTTTGCGGTCGTGCGGGCGATGGTGTTCATCAGTTCGCTGCTCTACATCGTCGGGCTGATTCTCACCGACCTGTCCTACACCTTCGTCGATCCGCGCATCCGCTTCGATTGATGCCCTTCCTGCCCGTCATCCTCTGGTCCGATGTACTGATCTGGCTGCTGCTGCTGGCGGCGCTCCTGCTCGGCTGGCTGTCGGCACGCAATCCATTGTGGCGAAGCGCCTGGCAGCGGGTCGGCCGCAGCCGGGCTGGAATGGCTTCGGCGACGTTGCTGCTTGCCTTCGCCATCGTCGGCCTGCTCGACTCGCTGCATTATCGACCGCGCCTCACGGCCGACGGTGGGCAGCCAGCGGCCGGTCAGCCGGCGGTCTACGCCGTCGAGGTGCTGTCGCTGCTCGACGCGCTGCTGACGCCGCTGCGTACGCGCAACGAGAAGACCTACTCGGAACCATTGGCAACGCGTGCCCACTCGAAGGAGACGATCGAGGTGCGCGGCAGCGACGGTCGCCTGCAGCAGCTGCGCGACCACCCCCGGCTGCGCCATGGCGGTGCCCATCTCGGCGCCGATGAGGGGCGGCGTGACGCCGATGTCGCTGGCCGGGTGCTGCAGGCGTTCGGCCTGGCGCTGCTCGCCTGGGCGGCGGTCGTTCTTGCCGTCTGCGGCGGCGTCGTGCGTGCGCGGGGCTGCGCCTGGCGACAGGCCTGGCGGCGAGTCTGGCAGAGCGAAGGCGACTTTGCCTGGAACGCGATCCTCGCAACGCTCGCGGCGTTGTCGTTGCTGGCCATGCCGGTGGCCCTTCTGGCGGGCGACTACCATGTCTTCGGCACCGACAAGGTCGGACAGGACGTGCTCTATCAGGTGCTGAAGAGCGTGCGTACGGCGCTCGTCATCGGCCTCGTGACGACGCTCGTGATGCTGCCGCTGTCGGTGCTGCTCGGTGTCCTCGCCGGCTACTTCGGAGGCTGGGTCGATGACCTCATCCAGTATCTTTATACGACGCTGAGCTCGATTCCCGGCGTCCTGCTGATCGCTGCCGCGGTGTTGATGATGCAGGTGCTGATCGACACCCACCCGCAGTGGTTCGCGACTGCCGCCGAACGTGCCGACCTGCGTCTGCTGGCGCTCTGCTTCATCCTCGGCGTGACCAGCTGGACCGGCCTCTGCCGTCTGTTGCGCGGCGAGACGCTGAAGCTGCGCGAGCTGGAGTACATCCAGGCGGCGCAAGCCTTTGGCGTCTCCAGCCTGCGCATCATCGGCCGTCACATCGTGCCGAACCTGATGCACATCGTCATCATCGCGCTGGTGATGGATTTCTCCAGCCTCGTGCTGGCCGAGGCGGTGCTTTCCTATGTCGGTATCGGCGTCGATCCGACGATGATCAGCTTCGGCACGATGATCAACAACGCCCGCCTCGAACTGGCGCGCGAGCCGCTGGTCTGGTGGTCGCTGTCGGCTGCTTTCCTGTTCATGTTCTCGCTCGTGTTGGCGGCGAACCTCTTCGCCGATGCCGTGCGCGACGCCTTCGACCCGCGTCTGGCGGGCTCGCCATGAACGCAGCAGCGACGTCTTGCGGCGACGAGCTGCTGGCGGTCAGGCAGCTGCGGGTGGCCTTCGCACAGGGGCGCGCGCTGCTGCCGGCGGTCGATGGCATCGATCTGCGGCTGGCTGCCGGCGAGACGCTGGCGCTGCTCGGCGAGTCCGGCTGCGGCAAGTCGGCGACGGCGCTGGCGCTGCTGCGCCTGCTGCCGGCGGCGGGCAGGATCGTCGGCGGCGAGGTGCTGTTCGGCGGGCGCGACCTGCTGCGTCTGCCGGAGTCCGAGATGCGCGCGGTGCGTGGTGGCGGCATGGCGATGATCTTCCAGGAGCCGGCGACGAGCCTCAACCCGGTGCTCACCGTCGGCCGGCAGATGGCCGACGTGCTCGCCAGGCATCGGTCGCTGGCTGGCGCGGCGGCGCAGGCGACGGCGCTCGAGCTGTTGGCTGCGGTCGGCATCGCCGATGCGCGGCGGCGGCTTGGCGAGTACCCGTTCCAGCTCTCTGGCGGCATGAAGCAGCGGGTGATGATCGCCATGGCGCTGGCCGGTGATCCACGCCTGCTGGTCGCCGACGAGCCGACGACGGCTCTCGACGTGACGATCCAGGCACAGATCCTGGAGCTGCTGCGCCGCTTGCAGGTCGAAAGGGCGATGGGGATGCTGCTGATCACCCATGACCTCGGCGTCGTCGCGCAGATGGCGACGCGCATTGGCGTCATGTACGCCGGCGAGATCGTCGAGGAGGCGCCGCGCGCCAGCTTCTTTTCGGCTCCGCGACACCCCTATACGCAGAAGCTGTTTGCCGCGCTGCCCGACCTGGTGCGGCGCGGCGGCCAGCTGCAGACGATTCCCGGACAGGTGCCGTCGCTGTCGGCGATGCCGGCTGGCTGCCGCTTTGCCGCCCGCTGCGAGCATGCCTGGGAGCGCTGCCGGCAGCAGTCGCCGCAGTGGCGGCAGGTGGCGATCGATCATCGGGTGCGCTGCCACCTCGAGGACGGCCCGCTGGTGTCTGGACGGAACGCTGCTGGGCCCGCTGCCAGTGGCGTGCCGCTCGCCGCTGCCGCAGCGGCACCGGCGCTGCTGGCCGTGGATGATCTGCGGGTCCATTTCGCGATCCGGCGCGGTGTCCTGCAGCGAAGCGTCGGCCACGTGCGGGCGGTCGACGGCGTCTCGCTGGCGTTGGCGCGTGGCCGCACGCTGGCTCTGGTCGGTGAATCGGGTTGTGGCAAGACGACGGTCGGCAAGGCGATCCTGCAACTGCTGCCGGCGAGTGGCGGCAGCGTGCGCCTGCTCGGGGAGCAACTCGGTGGTCCTTCGCGCCGGGCGCAGCGGGCGCTGCGGCGGCACATGCAGATGATCTTCCAGGATCCCTTCGCCTCGCTCAACCCACGCCTCTCGGTTGGCGAGATCATCGCCGAGGGAATGCGCGCACAGGGGGGCGGCGGCAGGGCCGGCCGGCGGGCGACGAACGAAGCGGCGATCGTCGCCGTATTGCAGCAGGTCGGTCTGCCGGCGGAAGCCGCCGTTCGCTACCCGCACGAGTTCTCCGGCGGGCAGCGACAGCGCATTGCGATTGCCCGGGCGCTGGCCGTGCGGCCGGAGCTGGTGATCTGCGACGAGCCGACGTCGGCGCTCGACGTTTCGGTGCAGGCGCAGATCCTCAATCTGCTGGCGACGCTGCAGCGCGAACTCGGCCTGGCCTATCTTTTCATCACCCACAACTTCGCCGTCGTCGATCACCTGGCGCATGAAGTGGCGGTGATGTACCTCGGTCGCATCGTCGAATATGGCGGCGTCGACGAGGTCCTGCGCTCGCCGCAGCATCCGTACACGCGCGCCCTGCTGTCGGCGGTACCCAGCCCACGTCTCGCTGCCGCGAGCGAGCTGATTCGCCTGCCGGGCGAGATCCCGTCGCCGGCGGCGCCGCCGACTGGCTGCCATTTTCATCCGCGTTGCCGGCAGGCGAGTGAGTCGTGTCGGCAGGCATATCCGCCGCCGAGCAAGCTGTCGCCGACACACGTGGTGCGTTGCCATCTTCATCCGCCGGCCGGCGACGCCGACTGAGAGGTCGTGAGGACGTCGTCGCGAGCAGGCCGGGATACAAGGCGCGAGCGGGCGAACGACGAGACGCAGCAGATCGATGGGCGAGAGCTGAGCGAGTGGGCAACGCCGCAGATCGGTCGCGCAGTCGGCTCATTCACAACCGCTGCGCTCGCGCCGGCCGTGCGACAGGATGCAGAAGTGACAACGCCGCCTGACGGCGGCGCTGCAGGGGGTCAGGAGCGTACTGTGCTCAGTAGGTGTTCTGGACGAGCTGGATCGTCAGCCGTTGCCCGGGCTTGATGTCGTTGGTCTGGATGCGGTTCCAGCGCAGGAGATCATCCTTCTCGACACGGAACTGCTTGGCGATCGATCCCAGCGTGTCGCCGCGGCGGATCGTGTACTGGGCGAGCTTGAGCGGCTTGCGGCTCGAGTCGCCGGCCTTCTCGACCTGCCTGCTGCTGTTCTTCTCTTCCTTCGCCGCGCGCTCCGATCCCTTCGTGACTGCCGCCGCGCTGGCGAGCTTGCTGACGCTCGCTTCCCGGCGGCTCTCGTCCTGCTCGTTGCGCGCCTTGCCGGCAGACGACCGGCCGGCCGGTTCAGCCGCAGCGACCAGCAGGCGGGTACCGGCATTGACCTGGTTGGCGCGCAGCTTGTTGAGCTGTTTGAGCTCGGCGACCGACATGTCGTAGCGACTGGCTACCTCGCTCAGCGTCTCACCCTTGCGCACGAGATGGCTGCTGCTGGCGGTGCGCGCCACTGCGGCGGCAGCTGCCGTGGGCCTGGAGTCCGCCTCGCTCGCCGCGCTGCGCTGTGCCGCCGGCTTGGCTGCCGGCTCGGCCGCCGCGACCAGCAACTTGCTGCCGATATTGACCTGGTCGGCACGCAGCTTGTTGATCTGCTTCAGTTCGGCCATCGTCATGCCATAGCGCTGCGCCAGCGCGTGCAGCGTCTCACCCTTGCGGACGACATGCGTCCGGCTCATCGCGGCCGCTGGTGCGGCCTCCGGCTGTGCCAGACGAGGCGCCTGCGCGACGACGGCGGCTGCCGGCGCCCGCGGCTGTTCGCTCGCGACTGGCGGCGTCGCCTCGGTCGCCAGGCTCGCCAGTTGCTCGCCGGCGCTGTTGCCTTCGGCCAGCGGAACGAGCAGCGTCTGTCCGGCTGTCACCCTGATGCTGCCGCTGATGCCGTTCACCGCTTTCAGGTTGGCGACCGTGAGACCAAAGCGCGGGGCGACCTGTTCGAGCTTCTCGCCGGCGCGCAGGGTATAGGCTTGCCATGACGACAACGGCTTCTCGCTCTCCTCGTGCGCCTCGAGGTTGCTGACGAAAGTGTCGAGCTTGTGCGCCGGGATGACCAGCGGCTTGTCGGACTTGATTACCGGGCGGTTGTGCGCCGGGTTGAGGGCGACGAACTCGCGTACGGGCATCTCGGCCAGGCGGGCTGCCAGCTCGACGTCGATGTCGGCCGACTTGGTGACGGTGGCGAAGTAGGGGCGGTTGGGAACACCGCGGATATTGAGGCTGGCGAGCACGTTGGGGTTGCTGAAGATGTTCTTCAGGGCCTGCAGCTTCGGGACGTAGTGGCGGGTTTCCTCGGGCATCGTCAGGCTGAGGTAATCGGTCGGCAGACCGTTGGCGCGGTTCCTGTTGATCGCCTTGCCGACGGCACCTTCACCCCAGTTGTACGAGGCGAGTGCCAGATGCCAGTCGCCGTGGAGATCATAGATGTACTGCAGGTACTCGAGCGCCGCCGCCGTCGAGGCGACGATGTCGCGGCGCTCGTCAAGCCACCAGTTCTGCTCCAGCTTGTACTGCCTGCCGGTCGCCGGGACGAATTGCCAGAGGCCGGAGGCATGACTGCGCGAATAGGCGGTCGGGTTGTAGGCGCTCTCGACCATCGGCAGCAGGGCGAGCTCCATCGGCATGCCGCGCTTCTCGATCTCTTCGACGATGTGATGCAGGTAGCGGCTGCTCCGCTCGACCATGCGGCGCAGCGACTCGGGGCGGTTGCTGAACCACTGCTGGTGGTGCAGGACCAGCGAGTTGTTGATGTTCGGCATCGCAAAACCGCGCCGGATGCGCTGGAAGAGTTCGTCCGGCTCGGCGGTCAGATCGATGGTCTCGGGGGGGTGGCCCGGCGCGATGAGCTCGACTACCGGCAAGGTATCGGCCGCTGTCACCTGGCCACCAGTTGCCGGGCCCGGGTCGGTTGAGTCGCCGGCCGCAGCGGTGCCGGAGGAGATGGCAAGAGCAAGAGCAAATGCGATTCGTGGCGTCATCCGTAAATCCTGTTCTCTTTTCGGGTGGGCGCCAGCTCATCCCCGCTCAGTGGGATCACCTGGTCGAATGGTGAGACTGCAAGCGCACGATTATAGAACAAAGCGCAGGCGGCGGTGGACAAGCATCGCGGCAAAAAGTTCGTGTTCGGCAAGAGGGCGAGCGGCCGCAATGCAAGGCGGTCGCCATCCGGGCCGTGGCCTTCTGGAGGCCGCGCGCGCAATGGAAAAAGCCCGGCTTGTCCGGGCTCTAGAGTGCGGGATCTTGGCGGAGTGGACGGGGCTCGAACCCGCGACCCCCGGCGTGACAGGCCGGTATTCTAACCAACTGAACTACCACTCCATGTTGCATTCGGTTGCTCGGGCCGTTGCGGTCCGGGGCGGCGGAGCTGATTGCCGGCCGCCATCCGAGCTGCGCATTATAGCGAATCCGCGCCCGCAAGCAAGAGCCACGGCGCCCCTGCCAGCGCCATCAGTTGAGAAGGCACTGGAAGCGGATCAGGCCGGGGTCGCCATCGCGTACGGCTTCGCCGAGGGAGATCTCCCCCTGTTCATGCAGAACGAACTCCTCGCGCTGGACGAAGAAGCGGGCGCCGTTGTCAAGGCGCAGGTAGGTGCCGTTCGTGCTGCCGTCGACGAGGATGAACTTGCCCTGACGAAAATAGACGTCGGCGTGGTTGCGCGAGACCTGGTCCTCGTCCACGACGAGGATGTTCCGGTCGCCGCGGCCGATGGTGAAGGGAGGGGAGTCATCGCGCAGCTCGAAGCGGGTACCGCGGTGCGTGAGAATGAGCCGGGTGCTCAGCAGCTGTTGTCGTTCCTTCTGTGGCCCCGGGCCGATGAGCTGCGTGACCGTGCCGGGTTCCTGCCACATGATCTCGACGATCTCTTCCTCTCGCTGGCGGCCGCGGACGCGGGACAGACCGAGGCTGCGCGTCATCTGCTGCAATTCATCCGGCAGACAACGGATGGTGTCGAGGGTGGTGATGATCTGGTCGGCCCTGGCCAGCGAGACCATGCGTGCGGCGACGTTAACCGCGTCGCCGAAGAGGTCGTCCGGCTCGACGAGCAGCGGTCCGTGCTGCAGCCCGATCTTGACGGCGATATTGAAGTCGAGCAGCGAGAGATCGTCACGCAGCGCGCGGTGCATCTCGCAGGCAGCCGTGACGGCACGTTCCGCGTCCGGGAAGCGGCTCATGATTTCGTCGCCGATGGTCTTGATGACCATCCCGTCGAACTCGCCGGTTTTCGCCATCAGCGTGTCGAGCACCTGACTCTCGATCTGGCGTGCCTGCCAGTCGCCATACTCCTCGAACAGCCGGCTGCTGCCGCAGATGTCAGCAAAGAGAACCGTCGCGGTCACCGGCTCCGGCACAGGTGCCGACCCCGGCTCGGGCATCACGGAAGTCTTCGGGCTGCGCGCCTTCATGGCCCACGTTTTCCTTCCTCTGGGGACAGGCCGGTCAGCCGAAGCGGCGCTTGTATTGCTCGCGACGTTCCTGCGCTTCGAGGCACAACGCTGCCGTTGGCCGGGCCAGCAGGCGGGCGATGCCGATCGCTTCGCCGGTCTCCTCGCACCAGCCGTAATTGCCCTCTTCGATACGCTTGAGTGCGTCGCGTATCTTGCGCAGCAGTTTCCGCTCGCGGTCCCTGACCCGGAGTTCGAGCGTGTGCTCTTCCTCGGCGCTGGCGCGGTCGTTCCAGTCCGAACTGATCTCGGCTTCCTGCAGGTGGCCGGCCGTCTCCTTGACAGCCGACAGCAGCGACTGCTCTTCGGCAAGCAGCCGGCGGCGGAAGAAGGCGATCTGCTCTGCCGACATGTACTGGTCTTCCGGCGCTGCCAGCAGCATTGCCTCGGTCAGTTCGCTCGCTTGCGCTGTCGACTTGTCCATGCTGTGACTCCTTTTCTTGCTGACGGACCACCGATGACGGGCCAGGGGAGGCTGCGCCGACGATCGATGCGGCATGCCGCCGCCCGGCGACGCGCCTCGCCGACCCGTTTCTGGGACACCGTCGGGCGAAAGCGCCCCAAGGCTGGCGCCGACCGCTGATGGTAGCGCATTGTCAGCCTCTGGCACAGACAAAAAAAAACCGCCTGAAGGCGGTCTTGGCCCCATCTCATCACGACGAGCCGTGGCTGCTCGGGGCCTGTTGCTGCCAGCAGCGTGGAACCGGAAACGCCTGGTAGGCGCGATTGGACTCGAACCAACGACCCCCACCATGTCAAGGTGGTGCTCTAACCAGCTGAGCTACGCGCCTTCATCAACGCCCAAGCCGCACGTGATTTCAGGAAAGGCGCATTATACGGTGCAGCAACCTCAAGTCAACCCCGCAACCCGCTGCAACCGGCTCAGTCGCCGATCACGTCCGTGTTCGGCGGCGGCGTGAAGCGGAACAGCGACGGCGCCAGGCGGGGGTTGATCTCGACGCGGGAGAAGAGCAGTGTCGTCGTCTGGCCGAGGTTGTCGAGCAGTTCCATGGCGCGCAGTTCGTTGCCGGCGAAGCCGACACGGACCTTCTCGAAGCCGCTGTCGGCAGCCTTCGGGGTGGCCTCGAGCCACTCGAGTCCGTCGCGTTCGCCCGCTTCGCGGAGACTGAAGTCGCGGTCGATCGTTCGCTCGCCCGCGAGCAGCGAGGCGGGCGTTCCGCCGAGCGCGGCGCTGGCCTTGCGGACGGTGACCTGGCGCAGGTCCGGGTCGTGGATCGAGATCTTCGTGCCATCGCCGACGACCAACTGGCTGTAGGGTTTGTCGATCTGCCAGCGGAACTTGCCCGGCCGCCAGAACATCATGACCCCGCTCGACTTCTGCGGCAGCCGACCGTTGCGCGCGACGACGGTCTGCGCGAAATCGGCGCGCAGCGTTCGCGTCGTGTCGAGGAACTGTTGCAGCTTGTCGATCGCTGCAGCATGCGCCGCGCCGCTTGCAGCCAGGGCGCAGAGCGCCAGACAGAGGGGCTGGCGCCAGTTCATTCGTCGTCCCTGCGCGCGAGGACTTCGCGGCCACCGCGCGCATCCATGGCAGAAACCAGGCCGGCCTTTTCCATCGCCTCGATCAGGCGGGCGGAGCGGTTGTAGCCGATGCGCAGGTGCCGCTGCACGAGCGAGATCGAAGCACGCCGGTTCTTCAACACCACCTCGACGGCCTGATCATAGACGGGGTCAGCCTCGCCATCAGTCTCGCTGCCACCGCCGTCGCCGGCGCCGGCATCGCCGTCCTCGTCGTCGCCGGCACCGGTGAGCACTGCGTCGATGTAATTCGGTGCCCCGGTCTTCTTCAGGTGGTCGACGACCCGGTGGACCTCCTCGTCGGCAACGAACGCGCCATGCACCCGTGTCGGGTAGCCGGTGCCGGGAGCGAGATAGAGCATGTCGCCCTGGCCGAGCAGCGCTTCCGCGCCCATCTGGTCGAGGATCGTCCGCGAGTCGATCTTCGACGAGACCTGGAAAGAGATGCGGGTCGGGATGTTGGCCTTGATCAGACCGGTGATGACGTCGACGGATGGACGCTGCGTCGCGAGAATCAGGTGAACCCCTGCGGCGCGGGCCTTCTGCGCGAGGCGGGCGATGAGCTGTTCGACGGTCTTGCCGGCGACCATCATCAGGTCCGCGAGTTCGTCGATGACGACGACGATGTAGGGCAGGGCGCTCAGCGGTTCGGGCGAGTCCGGGGTCAGCGACACCGGATTGGTGATCTTCTCGCCATGCCGTGCGGCATCGCGAATGCGATGGTTGAGACCGGCGATGTTGCGCACCCCCATGGCCGACATCAGCTTGTAGCGCTTTTCCATCTCGCCGACGCACCAGTTGAGCGCGTTGGCAGCCTGTTTCATGTCCACCACGACCGGCGCGAGCAGGTGCGGAATGCCCTCATAGATCGACAGTTCGAGCATCTTCGGGTCGACCAGGATAAGACGTACCTGGTCCGGCTCCGACTTGTAGAGCAGCGACAGGATCATCGCATTGATGCCGACGGACTTGCCCGAACCGGTCGTTCCGGCCACCAGCAGGTGCGGCATCTTCGCCAGGTCGACGACCAGCGGCTGGCCACCGATGTCCTTGCCGAGCGTCATCGTCAGGGGCGAGTTCATGTCGCTGTATTCCTTGCTGGAAATGATCTCCAGCAGGCGAACCGTCTGTCGCTTCGGGTTCGGCAGCTCGAGCGCCATCGACGACTTGCCGGGCACGGTCTCCACCACGCGCACCGAGACCAGCGACAGCGAGCGCGCCAGATCCTTGGCCAGGTTGAGGATCTGGGCGCCCTTGACGCCGACCGCCGGCTCGATCTCGTAGCGTGTGATGACCGGCCCAGGGTAGGCGGCGGTGACGGTGACCTGGACGCCGAAGTCGGCAAGCTTGCGTTCGATGAGCCGCGAGGTGTACTCGACGGTCTCCGGGCTGACGCTGCCACTCTGCAATGGCGCCGGTTCCAGCAGGTGCAGCGGTGGCAGCATGCCGCCTTCGACCGCCTCGGGAAACAGGGGTGGCTGCTTCTCGCGGTCGATCCGCTTCTCGACTTTCACCGGCAACGCGCGCGTGACGGGCACCGCGGCTTCGCGCGGGGCGACGGGTGCCTGCGCTTCCGCGCCCGGCGGCGGCGCGCTTGGCGCGTCGCTCAGGTAGGGCTCGGTTGGCTGGACGTCGTCGATTGCATCGGTCTCCAGCTTGCCCAGCACGGGCTCGACCGCCGGCTCGCGAGCGGCGCTTCGGGTCGTTCGCGATGCGCTCCGGGCGGGGGCCGCGGGCGGCTTTTCGGCCGCAGCCCCGTCATGACCCTCGCCACGCTGCTTCTCGAGTTCGACCACGGCTTCGCGCTCGCGCGCCACCTCGCGGCCGATGCGCCGATCCTGCCAGCGTCCGTACACGTTGTGGATCGCCAGCAGCAGGCGCTCGAAGAGCGTCCCGACCCGTTCCGCGGCGGTGATCCACGACATGCCGGAAAAGATGCTCCAGCCGAGCAGCAGCATCGCCACCAAGGCCAGGGTGGCTCCCGTGTAGCCGAGGTAGCGAACCGCGAAGGCGCCCAGCTCGATGCCGATGATGCCACCGGGGCCGACTGGCAGGCTGGCCTTGATGGTGTAGAAGCGCAGGGTCTCGAGGCCGCTGCTGGCAACGATGAGGACGACGAAGCCGGCGAGCGAGATCAGCAACGGGCGTCGGTCGCCGGCGTGCTGCCCTTCCAGCCGGCGGTAGCCCCAGCCGACCGTGATCAGCAGGAGGAGGATCAGCCACCATGCCGAGAGGCCGAAGAGGTAGAGCAGCACGTCGGCGAGCCAAGCGCCGCTGCGCCCGGCCGGGTTGTGCAGCGTGCTGCTGTATACGGCGTGCGACCAGCCGGGATCGGCCGGGTTGTAACCCCAGAGCGAGAGAGCGATGAAGCTGGCGACCACGATCAGGACGAGCCAGCGCGATTCGCGCAGCAGGACGGCGATCTTCTCCGGCAGCGGGCTCGCTGTTCGGGACGGGTAGGGAATCCTGCTGCCGAGTTTGCTCAACAATGCCATTGGCGGGTTCTGCAAGAAATACTGTCAGGAGCGCTGGGCGCTGATCGAAGCGGGCGATCGCTTGTCAAGAATGACCGTGCGACCTTCCTCGACGCGAAAGTAACCCCGGTTCTCGAGGTCCTTCATGACGCGACTGACCATTTCGCGCGAGGCGCCGATCATCTTGGCGATGTCCTGCTTCGTCACCCGGCGCCGGATGACTCGCTGCCCACGCTCTTCCTCGGAGAAATCGAGCAGCAGTTTGGCGACGCGGCCGTACACGTCGAGCAATGCCAGGCTCTCGATGTTGCGGTCGGCCTCGCGCAACCGCTGCACCAGGCTCTTCATGATGTTCAGGCAGAGGTCGAAGTTCTCGGCCAGGCAGCGCTTGAAGTCGCCCTTGGTGATCACCAGCAGCTCGCAGGCTTCGGTGGCGACGACGTCCGCCGACCGTGGGCTGCCGTCGATCAGGCCCATTTCGCCAAAGAACTCGCCGGGGCCAAGCAGGGTCAGAATCACCTCACGGCCCTCTTCGTCACTGTTGAGTACCTTGGCGCCGCCGCTGATCAGGACGTAGAGGGAGTCCGTGCTGTCGCCGGCACGAACGATCGTCGTCTGGCGCGCGACCCGGCGGTGAAAGGCAACCTTGGCGATCTGCTCGAGCTGGGAATCGGGGACTCCGGCAAAAATCGGGATGCTGTGCAGCAGGGTGAGACTCGGGCCTCTCCTGGGCTGCTCGACCTGAGTGTTCATGGGCGATTCTTCCGTCAAGTGAAGTGATTTCTATCAAGGGCTTGCGGGTCGATTATAAGGCACTTTGCAGGGTCCCGACGTTAACCTGTCGTCGTCGCGGCAGCAGACTGACGAGACATGGCGGTTATAATTTTCGCTGACCTACCAGGAGAGCGACCGAACATGAACCAAGCAACCCGCCACTGCCGCCTGCTGATCCTCGGCTCTGGCCCCGCCGGCTACACCGCCGCGGTCTATGCCGCACGTGCCAACCTGAAGCCGGTGCTGGTCACCGGCATGGCACAGGGCGGGCAGTTGATGACCACGACGGACGTCGACAACTGGCCAGCCGATGCGCAGGGCGTCCAGGGACCCGAATTGATGCAGCGCTTCGAAGAGCACGCCCGACGCTTCGAGACCGAGATCGTCTTCGACCACATCCACACGGCGCACGTCAGCGAACGGCCGTTCACGCTGGTGGGCGACATGGCGACCTACACCTGCGACGCGTTGATCATCGCGACCGGTGCGTCGGCGCAGTACCTGGGCCTGCCGTCCGAGGAGGCTTTTGCCGGTCGCGGGGTGTCGGCCTGCGCGACCTGTGACGGTTTCTTCTACCGCGGGCAAGCGGTGGCGGTCATCGGTGGCGGCAACACCGCCGTCGAGGAAGCGCTGTATCTGGCAAACATCGCCAGCCACGTGACGCTGGTGCACCGGCGTGACCGGCTGCGCAGCGAGAAGATCCTGCAGGACAAGCTGTTCGCCCGGGAGAAGGCGGGCAAGGTGACGATTCGCTGGAACTGCACCCTCGACGAGATCCTCGGTGACGAGTCGGGGGTGACCGGTATCCGCATTCGCAGCACGCTGACGAAGACGACCGAAGACCTGCCGCTGCTGGGCGTCTTCATCGCCATCGGCCACAAGCCGAACACCGAGCTCTTTGCCGGTCAGTTGGCGATGGAAGGCGGTTACGTGCTGACGCAGGGCGGCCACCAGGGCAACGCCACCGCGACTTCGGTCGCCGGTGTCTTCGCCGCGGGCGACGTGCAGGACCACATCTACCGCCAGGCGTGCACCTCCGCCGGCAGCGGCTGCATGGCGGCGCTCGACGCCGAGCGCTACCTCGACGGTCTCGGTCTGGCGGGCTGAGCCGCGCCGTCGTCAGGTAGCGCGCGCAGCGTCGCCAGAGGCATGGGGAGCGGGGCCGGCGATGAGTCAGTTCAGCCGTCACAGTGCGGAGGACCTGGCAGCCTTCCTCGCCGCTGTGGACGGTGCGCGGCCGCTGCGCAAGCCCGACCGGGTCTGTCTCGAGGGGCCGAAACCGAGTCCGCGGCCGCGGCAGCGCGAGATCGACGAAGCGGCCGTACTCGGCGAGCTCCTGCATGGTGCGGTGGCCATCGATGACTGGCTTGATCTCGGTGGCGCCGATTCATTCGTGCGCTGCGGCGTGCCGCGCAGCGTGTTGCGCGATCTGCGGCGGGGCCGCTGGAGCATTCAGGACCACATCGACCTGCATGGACTGAACCGGCAGCAGGCGCATGCCGAGGTGGCGCGCTTCGTTGCCGAGGCACGGAGCGCCGGCAGGCGTTGCCTGCGCATCGTGCATGGGCGCGGTCACGGCTCGCCGGGGCGAGAAGCGATCCTGCGGCAACTGGTCAAGGCCTGGCTGGGTCGCCACCGGGATGTCCTGGCTTTCTGTCACGCGCCGCCGAGCGATGGCGGTGACGGCGCCCTGTGGGTGTTGCTGAAGGCCGGCGGCCAAGCGCAGCCGCTCCGCTGAAGGGCCGGCCCGGTGGCGATCGATGCCGCTGCTCACTCGCTCCCGCCCACGGCCGGCTTTGCGCAGCCGGCCGCCTACGGCGGCGCGCTGCATGCGGCGCGAAACCCTGCCTTCGCCCTCACCGATCCGTCTGATCCGTCTCGTCGTTCGCTCGCGCCTTGCATCCTGGACTGCTCGCGACGATTTCTTCACAACTCTGGGGTGTCAGATCGCCGACTCGTCGACCTCGCCGGTCCGGATGCGCACGACCTGTTCGACGTTGCTGACGAAAATCTTGCCGTCGCCGATCTTGCCCGTGCGTGCGGCCTTGACGATCGCATCGATCGCGCCCTCGGCAGCAGAATCCGTGACGACCACTTCGATTTTCACTTTTGGCAGGAAATCGACCACATACTCGGCTCCGCGATAGAGTTCGGTGTGGCCCTTCTGGCGGCCGAAGCCCTTGACCTCGGTGACGGTCAGGCCGGTCACGCCGATTTCCGACAAGGCCTCGCGCACCTCGTCGAGCTTGAACGGTTTGATGATCGCTTCAATTTTCTTCATGGCGTCGGCTCCTGGAAAGATGGCAAGGAAATCCTATCAGAAATCGCGCAACCACAAGTGATCAGTAGGGGTCACGATAGCGGTTGGTGATCGGGTAACGCCAGTCCTTGCCGAAACCGCGCTGCGTCACGCGGATGCCGACCGGGGCCTGGCGACGCTTGTACTCGCTGATCTTCAGCAGATGGACGACCCGTCGCACATCGGCTTCGGCAAAGCCCTGGGCGATGATCTGGCGCGGGCTGAGATCCTTCTCCATGTAGGCCTCGACGATGGCGTCGAGCACCGCGTAGGGTGGCAGGCTGTCCTGGTCGGTCTGGTCGGGCTTCAGTTCGGCCGATGGCGGGCGGCTGATGATCCGTTCGGGAATGACCTGCGAACAGGTGTTGCGCCAGCGCGAGATGCGATAGACCAGGGTCTTGACGATGTCCTTGATGACCGCGAAACCGCCGGCCATGTCGCCATAGAGGGTGCAGTAGCCGACGGCCATTTCCGATTTGTTGCCGGTCGTCAGCACCAGCGAGCCGGTCTTGTTCGACAGGGCCATGAGGATCATGCCGCGAATCCGCGCCTGCAGGTTCTCTTCGGTCGTGTCCGCCGGCAGGCCGGCGAACTGGGCCTCGAGCATGCCGGCGAGGGTGCGCATCGCCGGTTCGATGGCGATCTCGTCGTAGCGCACACCGAGCAGGCGCACCATCTCGCGGGCTTCGCTGAGGCTCAGTTCGGCCGTGTAGGGGGATGGCATCATCACTGCCCGCACCTTGTCCGCCCCCAGGGCATCGACGGCAACGCAGAGGGTGAGCGCCGAATCGATGCCGCCGGAGAGGCCGATGAGGGCGCCGGGGAAGCCGTTCTTGCCGAGGTAGTCGCGTACGCCGAGGACCAGCGCCTGGTAGATCTCGGCCTCCTGGCAGGGCGGGGTGACGATGGTCGTCGACTGCGGCTCGCCATCGACGAAGTCTACGATGCCCAGCGCCTCCTCGAACTGCGGCAGCTGACAGCAGAGCGTTCCGCGCGAGTCGAGAACGAACGAGCCACCGTCGAAGACGAGTTCATCCTGGCCACCGGCGAGGTTGGCGTAGACGACCGGCAAGCCGGTGCTGCTGATCCGCTGCCGCAGGACCTCGGTCCGTCGCTCGCGCTTGCCGATGTGGTAGGGCGAGGCGTTGAGGACGAGCAGCACGTCGGCACCGGCCTCGCGGGCCAGGTCGGCAGCGCCGGCTTCCCAGACGTCGGCGCAGATATTGACGCCGCAGCGCAGGCCGTTGAGCGTCAGCACGCAGGCTGCGTCACCGGAGTCGAAGTAGCGCTCCTCGTCGAAGACCTCGTAACTGGGCAGTCGCTGTTTGTAGTAGGTGGCGACCCGGCGGCCGCCGCTGATCAGTGTGGCTGCGTTGTAGCGCTGTCCGTCGCGCTGCTCGGGGTGGCCGACGAGAACGGCGATGTCGGGCAGTTCGCCGGCGAGCACCGTCAGCTCGCTGTCGCAGGCGCTGCAGAAGTCATCGCGCAGCAGAAGGTCTTCCGGCGGGTAGCCGCAGAGTGCGAGTTCCGGCGTCAGCAGCAGGTCGGCGTTCTGCTCGCGCGCACGGCGGGCGAACTCCACGATGCGTGCGCGGTTGCCGCTGAAGTCGCCGACGGTGGCGTTGATCTGGGCGATGGCGATTCTTGCTGACATGTGCACGGCTCCCGGCAAAAGGGGCGCTCGCGCGCCCCTCCAGCGAACATGCGGCGTGGAACGGACTAGAAGGCCGGCTTGTCCTTCGCCTCGGCGTACGCCCTGACGCCCTCCATGATCTCCTTCTTGGCTTCGTCGGAGCCGAGCCAGCCGATGATCTTGACGAACTTGCCGCGCTCGAGATCCTTGTAGTGGGCGAAGAAATGAGCGATCTGGTCGAGGACGATCTGCGGAAAGTCGCGCGGTGACTCGATGTCGCGATACATCGGCGTCAGGCTGTCGACAGGAACCGCGAGCAGCTTGCCGTCGGCGCCGGCCTCGTCCTCCATTGCCAGCAGACCAACCGGCCGGCAGCGCACGACGACTCCCGGCGGCAAGGCAAACTGGCTCACCACCAGCACGTCGACCGGGTCACCGTCGCCGGCGATGGTGTGCGGGATGTAGCCATAGTTGCACGGATAGTGCATGGCGGTCGACATGAAGCGGTCGACGAAGACCGCACCACTCTCCTTGTCCACCTCGTACTTCACCGGATCGGCATGCATCGGAATCTCGATGATGACGTTGAAATCATTGGGGAGCGACTTGCCGGAGGGCACGCGATCCAGGCCCATGTTCGTGATCTCTCTGCTGTTGGTCGGAGCCCCGATTATACGCCGCTAGCCCGCTCGCGAACCATTCACCCTGACGCCGCGTCCGTTGTTCCCGGCGGCTGCCGCCGCCGTCGGGGCAGCCGCGGGGAGACGCTGCAGCCAGCCGAGGATGCGCGCCGCACAGCTCTGCCAATGGTGATCGAGGATCATCGCGTGGCCGGCGCCTGGGATGATCTCGAGTTCGGCCCGCCAGCGGCGGGCGACGCGGCGGACCTGGTGCGGCGGGAAAACCATGTCCCGTTCACCGCCAAGCACCAGTACGGGCCGTCGGCAAGGCCGTGGCGGCCAGCGCCAGGCCAGCATGGCCATGTCGGCGATGGCGCGGGCGGACTCCGGCTGCACGATCGCCGTCAGTCGCAGCAGTTCGTCGGGCTCGGTTGCCGGCGTGAAGTAGATGTCGCGCAGAAGGCGCAGGCCCTCCTCGTCGCAGACACCGCTGCTCATGCGTGCCACGGCACCGATGAATCCGGGGTGGCGGAGGAGCAGGCTGAGGGATGACTCCAGCGTCCCGCCTGGCGGTACCGGCGACATCAGGACGGCGGCCTCGGCAAGCGACCCCTCGAGCAGGCGCTCGGCGAGGAGGGCGCCCATCGAGTGGCCGATGACCACTGGCCGGCTGCCCAGTTCTTCGACCACTGGCTTGAGCGCTGCGAGGTAGTCGTCGAGGCCGAGCTGGTCGAGACACTCACGTCCCCCGCTGCGGCCGTGTCCGGGCAGGTCGACGGCATGGCAGTCGTAGCCGCGGCTGGCGAAGCAGGAGAGGAAGTGCGGCTGCCAGCATCTCGCGTCCACGTAGCCGCCATGCAGGAAGAGCAGCGGTGGGCAGTAGGCGGGTGTCGCTGCCGGCTGCCGCAGGATGTGCAGGTCGTATCGGGCCATTGGTGTCGTTCGTGGAGTCGGCAGGGTCAGCAGGCGTCTGGCGTCGCTCGTTGCGCGCGAGCAGCGGCAGAGGGGCGGCTGCGTCTGTCGTTCACGCGCTGGCGCTGGGTCGTGCGGCGATACGGTCGCGCCACGCCTGCAGGTGGCGCATGCCCTCCTGTCCGGGCTGGAAGCGCATCAGGCCGCGCGCAAACTCGATGGCGCAGAAGGCGGTGATGTCGGCTATCGTGAAGCGGCTGCCGGCAACGAAGGGCTGCTGCTCGAGTTCACCATCGAGCCAGCGCGCGATCTCCCGCAACTTGTCGCCCTGCGAACGGCCAAAGTCGGGGAACTGCGGTTGTTCGAGCGGTGCCAGGCCGGGGTGGCAGTGGCGGATCCAGTTGGCGATGCAGCCGAAGAGGTAGAACTCGACCCGCCGGTCGGCCATTTCGATGAAGGCGCGCTCGGCGAAAGCACGACCCATCAGGTTGGGCTCAGGTGCCAGTCCCTCGAGGTACGTGCAGATCGCCCGCGACTCGCCGAGCGTGCGGCCGTCGTCAAGTTCCAGGGCGGGCACCTTGGCCAGGGGACTGCGGGCACGGAAGGCTGCCTGGCGATGCTCGCCCCGTGACAGGTCGACAACTTCCGTCTCGATTCCCTGCAGGCCCTTCTCGGCAATGAACATCAGGACGCGCCGCGGGTTGGGGGCACGCGGTGAGATGAAAAGTTTCATGTGTTCCTCGCAGGACGTTCGCAAACTGGTGGCAAAGGGCGACTCTTGGCGGTACGACGCTTGCCCGGCATCAGCCTGCAGGTCGCGGCGACCGGCCCATGTCGACCATCTGGCGTGCTCCCTCGACGAAGCGCCGCGATTCCTCATCGCTGGCGTCGCGGTTGATCGGCGAGGGTGGCGTGTTGATTCCCTTCTGCACTGCCGGTCGCGCGCGAATGCGCTCCAGCCAGCGCAGCAGGTGTGGCAGATCGTCGACTTCGACGCCGGACCAGCGATGCGTTCGCACCCACGCCCAGTTGGCTATGTCGGCGATCGAGTAGTCGCCGGCGAGGAACTCGTTGTCACGCAGTTGGCCGTCGAGGACCTGGAAGAGCCGCCGGCATTCGCCCTGGTAGCGATCGATCGCCGGCTGGATCTTCTCCGGCAGGTAGCGGAAGAAGACGTTCGCCTGGCCCATCATTGGGCCGATGCCGCCCATCTGGAACATCAGCCACTGCAGGACGCGCGAGCGGCCGCAGGCATCCGCCGGCAGCAGGCGTCCAGTCTTCTCGGCGAGGTAGATCAGGATCGCGCCCGACTCGAAGACGACGAAATCGGCCGCCGCACGATCGATGATCGCCGGAATCCGGCCATTCGGGTTGATCGCCAGAAACCAGGGCCGCTTCTGCTCTCGTTGCGCCAGATCGAGCGTGTGCACCGAATACGGCAGCGCCAGCTCTTCGAGGGCGATCGAGATCTTGTGGCCGTTCGGGGTCGCAGCGGTATAGAGATCGATCATCGTCGGGGCTCGAATGGTTTGCTGGGCGGACGCTGCGTGGCTGCGGTCAGACACCGCGCCTTGATCATCCTAACAGAATCCGCGTGGCCGCAGGCGCCGGCGGACGTCTGCGAGCTTCCGGCAGATGGCCTGCAGCCTGCCGCGCGACCGGTCACCGGCCGTGTTTGTCACCAGGGCGAGCCGGGCAGTCGATGGAAAAAATTAAAACACATCACTTACTAAAAAACTACGTGCAATCGCTCGCCGGGCGTGCTATCGTTGCTGCATGACGAACGGACTTGCTCGCTACGAATTCAGCGAACGACTGGCCGACATTCTCGGCGAGTCGCGGCGCGATCTGCGCTTCCGCGTGACCTTGATGGTCAGCGGCGGGCTGGTGGCTCCAGGCCCAAGGGGCCGGGGCTCGCCGCCAGCGACGCCGCAGTACGCTGCACAGTTGCTGCTCGGGGCGATGGCCGCGCCGCAGCAATCGCAGACCATCGAGGCCATACGCTGCTACGCCGACCTGCGGCCGACGCCGGCCGCGCCGGGTGGCAGCACGCCACGGGTGCTTTTCGGGCCAGCGCTGCCGGCTGCGGGCAGCGAGCAGCAGCCAGTGTGCTGGCTGGCCCTCGAGGGCCTGTCATTCGCCGACGCGCTCGCCGGTCTGCTCGAGCTCGCCAGCGCCGACGACACACGGGCACTCGTTGCCAGCGAGTTGTTCGGCGTCTGGGTCAATCGTGGCTGTCCGGTTGCCGCGCTGCAGTTCAGCAGCTGGTGGCAGGGTCGCCGTGCCGTCATCAGTCACAACTACGGCCTCAGCGGCGAATCGCCGCCACCGGCCTGGCTTGATCCACAAAGGGGTGGAACCGCCGACCCGGGTCTCTTCCACGCCGTCTTCCTGCCGGTCCGCAAACTGCTCGAGATCGGCATGCTCACCACCGTAACCGACAACAGGAGCAATCCGATGCTGAACAAACTGGGCCACAAGGTGGCCTCGATCGCCAAGATGGCACAACTGGCTGCGAAGACACCGCATGGCAGCCGCTGGGAGAAACTCCTGACAGCGCTGGCCGCCGTGCAGGCGTGGTCGGAACAGGTCGACCGGCAGGAGAGCCGGTTGCGTGAGGTCTCCGGCTTCGGCTCCAATCCCGGCGAGCTGCGCATGTACGAGTACCTTCCCGCTGCGCTGCCGCCGCAGGCGCCGCTGGTCGTCGTCCTGCACGGCTGCACGCAGAGCGCGGCCTCGTACAACAAGGGCAGCGGCTGGTCGACCCTCGCCGATCGTCATGGTTTTGCGCTCCTGCTGCCGCAGCAGCAATGGAACAACAACCCGCTGCGCTGCTTCAACTGGTTCAAGCCCGAGGATCTCGAGCGCAGTCAGGGCGAGCCGGAGTCGATCCGGCAGATGGTCGAGCACATGCTGGCCACCCACTCGCTCGACCGGCGTCGCGTCTACGTCACCGGGACCTCTTCCGGCGGTGCGATGACGGCCGTGATGCTGGCGACGCATCCGGATCTCTTCGCCGGTGGCGCGGTGATCGCCGGTGTTCCATATCGGGCGGCGAAGGGGATGCAGGAAGGGCTGGAGACGATCTTCCAGGGCCGCAACCTGGCGCCGGCCGAGTGGGGCGAGCGGGTGCGCGCGGCCTCGCCGCACCAGGGGCCGTGGCCGAGGCTGTCGGTCTGGCATGGCGATGCCGATACGGCAGTGAAGCCGGTCAACGCCGAAGAGTTGATCAAGCAGTGGAGCCACCTGCATGAACTGCCGTTGCAGCCGACACTCGAGATGAGCGTCAACGGCTACCCGCGCCGGGTCTGGCTGTCGCCGACGGGTGAAGAGCTCATCGAGTCCTACACCATCACCGGCATGGCGCACGGCGCCGCTCTCGATCCCGGCCCGGCGCCGCACCAGTGCGGTACCGCGGCACCGTTCTTCAACGCCGTCGGCATTTCCTCGACGCACCGCATCGCCGACTTCTGGGGCCTGCTGGCCGAACAGCCGGTACAGGCGGCGAACGAGACGACAGCCGGGGGAGCGGCGACAGCCGCGGCTGGCGACGCGTCAGCTGGCGCGGCGCCGCTGGCGAGCCGTGCCGGCGAAGCGGAGCAGGAAGCCCGCGCGGCGCCGGAAGACGGCCACAGCACGGCGGGGCCGGGGCAGGGCGCCGGTCGGCGCAGGCCGATGGGTCTCGACGTCCACGGCATCATCTCCGCTTCGCTCGAGGCCGCCGGTCTCCTCAAGAGCGGGACCACGGCCGGTCGTGCCAGCAGCGGCGCGCCACTGGGCATCGACGTACCGGGCATCATCTCGACGGCGCTCGAGGCGGCAGGCGCATTGAAGTCGGTCAGCCAGCGTGCCGCTGCGGCGACGACGCCGGCAGCCCGCTTGCAGGCTGCCGGGTGGGAAGGTGGCGGCTGGGATCTGTTGCTCGATGACCCGCGCGCATTTCGCGGTGGCTCGACGCTCCACGGCCACGCATCCTCAGGCGAGCGCGGTGCGCTCGGGCCGCACGCGCACGCGATCTCGCGACGCATCGAACTGGGGCCGCGGCCCGAGTTGAGCTACCTGCGGCGACTCGATCTCAGCGCCGCAGTGAATGACTACACCAGTGCCAGCTTCCGCATACTCATCGACGGCATCGTCGTCGATGAGGTGACGGCGATCGGCATGCTGCACCAGGAGAGCGAGTGGCTGCGCCAGTCGGGCATCGACCTCGCGCGTTTCGCCAATCGGACGGTGACGCTGACGCTCGAAGTCGCTGCCTATTCGAATACGTACAGCAGCGTGCATGCCAGCGCCTGGGTCGAGCAGGTCGTGATCGAGGACGCTGTCCATCTGGCGCCCTGCTGAGCGCCGGGCAACCGGTCGCCGGCCGGGCGACGCCCGTCTGTGGGCGTGCCGGCCGGCGAGGTTGGCGGGGGCGGGGCGACTGCCGGCGGCAGCGACCGGCGGCGGTCAGCGGTTGCTGAAGACAGGCTTGCGCTTCTCGACGAAGGCGGCCATGCCCTCCTTCTGATCGTCGAGGGCAAACGCCGAATGGAAGGTACGGCGCTCGAAGAGCAGTCCCTCGGCGAGCGAACTCTCGTACGACCGGTTGATGCACTCCTTGATCATCAGCACGACCGGCAGCGAGAAGCTGGCGATCTTGCTGGCCGTCGCCATCGCCTCGTCGAGCAGCTTGTCGGCGGGAACGATGCGCGAGACGAGGCCGGCGCGCTCGGCCTCGACGGCGTCGATGTTGCGTGCGGCCAGGCACATTTCCATCGCCTTCGCCTTCGAGATCGCCCGCGGCAGGCGCTGCGTGCCGCCGGCACCCGGCAGGATGCCGAGGCGAACTTCCGGTTGCCCGAACTGAGCGGTGTCGGCCGCCAGGATGATGTCACACATCATCGCCAGTTCGCAGCCACCACCGAGCGCATAACCGGCGACGGCAGCGATCACCGGCTTGCGGCAGCTCTTCAGCGTGTCCCAGTTGCGGGTGATGAAGTCACCCTTGTAGGCCTCCATGTACGACAGCGACTGCATCACCGTGATGTCGGCGCCGGCAGCGAAAGCCTTCTCGGAACCGGTGATGACGATGGCGCCGATGTTCTCGTCAGCCTCGTAGGCGCGGAGGGCATCGCCCAGTTCGTTCATCAGGTCATCGTTCAGGGCATTGAGCGCCTTCGGGCGGTTGAGCGTGATCAGGCCGACTTTGCCGCGCGTCTCGGCGATGATATTGGCGTAGGTCATGAGCAGAAAACTCCTGTGGTGGAATTTGCGAAGGGGGCGGGCGGCTCCCGTTCTCCGGCTGCCGGGGCGGGAGCGCTGTTGGCGTGCGGCCCCCGCCGTGTTCCGAGGAGGGGGCCGACAGGGTTTGCCAGGAGCAGGATCAGGAGATGTCCATCTGGAACTTGACCGGGCCGCGCACATCCTTCCCGTTGGCGTCCTTGAAGGCGCCGTTGACCGGCGACTTCTTGCCGTACGGGCTGGTCAGGATCGCCACGTGGCCGCCAAAGAAGGCGACCGACTCGAGACCGTCCCAGCCCTCGAGGAACTTGTTGCCGGCGGTGGCGCAAGGCGGCGTGACGAGGTCGTCCTTGATCGCGTAGTTCTGGTACCACGGCACCTTGAGGTCGATCAGACCCTTGATGTTGAGCGGCTTGTCGAACAGTTTGACCGGCAGCGTGCCGTCGTCGGCGATCGGATCCTGGAAGGTGTGCGAACTCATGTTGGCGATCGCCAGCGGCAGGTGTACGCGCTCCTTGAGCAGCCAGCGGAAGAGGGCGGCCGGCGTCTTGCCCGGGTTGAGGTCGGTGGCACGTTGCAGCGAGGCCTGGTCGAGGACCTTGACCAGCGGCGATTCGCGGTCGATGGCGACGAAGCGCATGCCGAGGCTCAGCAGATAGCCGTTGGCCACCTTGTTGCCGCTCGGCAGAGTCGTCGTGATGAAATCGTGGTGCATCGTCGGCATGCCGCTGATGGCGTCACTGTAGGTGCCGTCGACCGGCGTCACGTTGGTGATCAGCGCGTCGCAGACGTCCTGCAGCTTGCCGGAAAGCACGTTCATCAGGCAGATGTAGCCACCCTGGCAGGTGCCGTTGAGGGTCACCTTCTTGCCGCCGTTGAGTTCCATGACCTTGGCGCAGAGTTGGCGCGTCTGCTCGCAGTCCTGTTCCGGGGTCATCGCCTGGACCTTCTCATTGGTCATGATGTCCTTGACGACGCGGACGTAGGTCGGGATGCCTTCGTTGGCGAAGGAATGGCTGTAGCTCTTGTTCTCGTACGGCAGGAAGGACAGGATATGGACGCCGAGCATGTACGGCGGCACGAGGATCACCGGCTTGAGATCCTTGCGCACCTCGACGCCCTTCTTCAGCGGCAGGACCTGATAGAGCTCGAAGGCGTCGGTTTCGTGCACCAGCTTGTAGTTCGCGGTGTTGAAATGGAAGCCGAACTCGTCGGCGATCGCCTCGATCTGCTCGTTGAAGTTCGATACGGCCTCCATCACTTCGGCTTCACGCCGCATGTAGCCGCCGAGCTTCTCGCCTTCGGCGTTCATCACCGTGTTGAGGAAGGCGCGGGTCGCCTCTTCCATCTGGTCGAAGGCGTAGTCGGCCATCTTCTCCTGCATGCCGGCCAGCCCCTTGCGCGCCATGCCGACGTTGTGCTCGAGGATTTCGAAGGTCTCCATCATGCTCAGCGGGTTGTCGCGCGCGGCGGTCATCGCGATGTGCGCAGCGATGAACAGGTTGTCGTTGAACTCGCTGATCTCACGGTTCGAGGCGCGCATCATGGCCAGCGTATACCGCCACCAGCTCGTCGTGAAATCGGGCATTTCCCTTAGCAGTGCATTCATTTTTTTCCAACCTCCAGCAGTTAGACGTGATACCTGAGTCAAAAAAGGGTCGGCCCGCGGCGGACCACCCACGCTTACCCTGGTTCCGCCGCGAGGGCGGACACCGACGATCTCTTTGCGGCCATTCCGACCGATACAGGCACACCCAGCCCGGCCGCCGCGCGTAGCCGCGCCGCTGCGTGGCGATGGACGCCATGGTCAGCGTGTCTGCAGCTCGTTTGAGTACCAGCCATGTGCCGGCAGGATCCGTTCGGCCACGCCCGATTGCGCAGCGCACAATACATTCTACTCCTCTGCGCGCGATTTGTTCACGCCGTTTCACGCTTGCCCGCCGGGGCCTTGGTCGGGCTTGCGGCAGGAAGGCTGCAGGCCGCTTGAATGGGCTCTGCAGCTTCCCGCAAGGGGGGCTCGGCAGGCGTCTGCGGGACTTTCGCAGGGCAGCGGTGTCGGCGGCCGCGAGGCGATGTATAGTATGTTTCTGTTGCGCTGCGATAAGGCTGTGTCGGCGACCGGCGGGTCGGCAGACGGAGGCCGGCCGCAGCTTGGCCGGAGGAGAGTACGATGCTGCAACTTGCGACCCTGATCAACCACCACGCGGCGTTTCGGCCCGATGAAGTGGCGCTCGTCTTCGAAGATGAGCGACTCAACTGGCGCGACTTCGCTGCCCGCGTCGATCGCTGCGCCTGCCTGCTGCGGTGGCTCGGCGTACGTCGCGGCGACCGGGTCGCCACCGTTCTCGCCAACTGCCGCGAGCTGCTCGAGATCTATTGGGCGGTACCGGCGATCGGCGCCGTCCTCGTGCCGCTGAGCCCGCTGCTGCTCGCCTCCGGGCTGGCCAGCCTGCTGCGCGACGCGGGTGCCGTCTGCGTGATCACGCAGCGTTCGCTGGCGCCGATGCTCGACGAGGTGCGTGGCGAACTGCCGCAACTGCGTGCCGACCGCATCCTGCTGGTGGACGGCGCCAGCGGCGATTTCCCCGACTACCGGGCGCTGCTCGGCAGTTGTCCCGAAGGCGGCCACAGCCCGGTGCCGGTGGCCCAGGACGAACTGTTCAACATCATGTACACGAGTGGCACCACGGGTCTGCCGAAAGGCATCATGCACAGCCATTTCGTGCGTGCGATGTACTGCACGCTGTTTGCCGCTGCCTGGCGGATGCGGCCGGAGTCGGTCGTCCTGCACACCGGCGCGATCGTCTTCAACGGCGCCTTCGTCACCCTGATGCCCTGCTTCTATCTCGGCGCGCGCTACGTCCTGCTGCGCCAGTTCGACGCGGTCGAGGCGATAGAGGTCATCGCCCGCGAACGCGTCACGCACACCATGATGGTCCCGGCGCAGATCATCGCCGTACTCAACGCGCCGAACTTCGCACCGGAAAAGCTCGCCTCGCTGGAGATGATCCTCTCGCTCGGCGCGCCGCTGTACCAGGAGCACAAGGACCAGCTCAACCGTCTGCTGCCGAACCGCTTCTACGAGCTCTACGGACTGACCGAGGGCTTCTGGACGATTCTCGACCGCACGCAGTCGTTGCGCAAGTCGGGCTCGGTCGGCTCGCCGCCCTGTTTCTTCGAGATGCGCATCGTGCGCGAGGATGGCAGCGATGCCGAGGCCGGCGAAGTCGGCGAGATCGTCGGTCGCGGCCCGTCGCTGATGCTCGGCTACTACGGCCGGCCCGACCTCAGCGACCAGGCGATCCGCGACGGCTGGCTGCACACCGGCGATCTCGGCTACGCCGACGCTGAGGGCTACCTCTACCTCGTCGACCGCAAGAAGGACATGATCGACAGTGGCGGCGTCAAGGTCTATCCGAAGGACATCGAGGAGGTTGCCGCCCGCCACCCGGCGATCCGCGAAGTCGCGGTCTTTGGGGTGGCGCACGAGAAGTGGGGCGAGACCCCGGTCGCCGCCGTCCTCCTGCACGCTGGCGCCAGTGCGACCGCGAGTGAGCTGTGCGCCTGGATCAATGGCCGTGTCGGCGCCCGCTATCAGCGCGTACACGCCGTGCAGATCATGGATGACTTCCCGCGCAATGCTGCCGGCAAGACGCTCAAGCGCGAGATGCGCGACCGCTACAATGAGGGAAAGGAAGCTGGCCAGTGACGCATCATGGGCGCGGATAGCCGCTGTCCGCTCCGTCAGCCTGGTGGCAGAGAAAGTCGAGCAGCGGCAGCGCCGCCGCAAAGCGTTGCGCGGCAAGGTCGGCCAGCCCGTCGGCGGTCGCTTCGGCGAACGACAAGGGTGCCAGCGCGATGAAGTCCTTGCGCCGGATGTCGTCGATCGCCGGATGGTCCGGGGCGTAGCCGCGTGGCGGCCGGCTCAGGCTGTCGCCGGCGAGCGCCCAGTGCGCGGTGAACCGCGGATCGTCGCGCACGGCAAACCAGCGCTGCGGCTGCTCGGCGATGCGCGTGCGGATGCCGGCGAGAGCGACCGGGTCCGGGTGCCAGCAACCGGCGCCGAAGAAGCAGCCGTCACCGGCGAGGTGGACATAGAAGGCCGCGGCATGGACATCCTTGCCGCGCTCGTGGCGGAACTGGATGCCGATGTTGGTCTTGTAGGGACGCTTGTCGCGGCTGAAGCGCGTGTCGCGATGGATGCGCATCAGCGAACCGCCGGTCGGCCGCGGGTCGGCGCGAAAATGCGGGGCGAAGCGCCGCAACGCGGGCTCCATCGCCGCGATGAACGCCAGTGCTGGCGTGCGGACCTGCGTTTCGTAGCGCTCCCGGTTGGCGGCGAACCATGCACGCTCGTTGTGGGCCGCGAGTTCGTCGAGGAAGTCGAAGGTGGCCTGGCTGAACATGGCGGATTCTCCTTGCCGTCGGTCTGGTGGGGAAGCGGGCGCCTGCAGCACGCATTGTTGCGCCTGCCGGGCAGGCGGTAAAGAGGACTGCTGATGTCGCCGCCGCGTTCGCCCGCTGGCCGCTGTGCCGGCGTCGGGCGATTGACCGTGGATGGCGGGCGGCGTCGGTCGCCGCATGGGCCAGGGGTGGCGGTACACCGCCCCGGATGGAGCGGCTGACGGCAGCAAATGTCGTCAGATCGCGAGGCAGGTGGCAACAAGGGAGGCGCAGCGCATGCAAGCGATCTTTCGCGGCGACGAGTCGGTGGAGACCGTTCGTGTCCCCGGCGCGGCACCGATCAGGATGTGGACCGAGGGCGTGCCGGTCGAGGACGAGGCGCGGCAGCAACTGATCAATACCGCCCGTCTGCCGTTCATCTTCCACCACCTGGCGGTGATGCCCGACGTGCACCTCGGCAAGGGGTCGACGATCGGTAGCGTCATCCCGACGCGCGGCGCGATCATCCCGGCTGCCGTCGGCGTCGACATCGGCTGCGGCATGATCGCGACGCGCACGACGCTGGCCGCTGCCGACCTGCCCGACAACCTGCACGCGCTGCGCAGCGCGATCGAGCGCGCCGTGCCGCATGGCCGGACGGTCGGTCGCGGCCGGCGTGACGAGGGCAGCTGGGAGAAGCCGCCGCCCTTGGTCAACGCGCACTGGGCCGAGTTGCTGCCCCGTTTCCGGCGTCTGGTCGAGAAATACCCGCGCCTCGCCAATACCAACAACCACAACCATCTGGGGACGCTGGGCACCGGCAACCACTTCATCGAAGTATGCCTCGACGAGGCCGACCGGGTCTGGCTGATGCTGCACTCGGGATCGCGCGGCGTCGGCAACGCCATCGGCAGCACCTTCATCGCGCTGGCGCAGGCGGACATGCGGCAACACCTCGCCAATCTGCCCGATCGGGATCTGGCGTACCTCGAGGAGGGCAGCATGCATTTCGCCGACTACGTCGAGGCGGTCGACTGGGCGCAGGACTACGCGCGCCACAACCGCGCCGCGATGATGGCGAACCTGATCGCCGCCACCAGCCAGGTGATCGCCAGGCCATTCAGCGTCGACGTCGAGGCGGTGAACTGCCATCACAACTACGTGCAGAAGGAGAAGCACTTCGGCGCCGAGGTCTTCGTCACGCGCAAGGGGGCGGTGTCGGCGCGACGCGGCGAACTCGGCATCATCCCCGGCTCGATGGGCGCCCGCAGCTACATCGTGCGCGGTCTCGGCAATCCGGAGTCCTTCTGCTCGTGCAGTCACGGTGCCGGTCGCGTGATGAGCCGCAACGAAGCCCGCCGTCGCTTCACGGTCGCCGACCAGGAGCGTGCGACCGCGCACGTCGAGTGCCGCAAGGACCAGGACGTGATCGACGAGATCCCGATGGCCTACAAGGACATCGACGCGGTGATGCATGCGCAGCGTTCGCTGGTCGAGGTCGTGCACACGCTGCGGCAGGTGGTCTGCGTCAAGGGTTGAGACGCCGCGCGAGCGGTGATCGCTGGCGAGCGCACAGGGTGGACGTCGTCGTGGCGCCGCGACGACTCGATGCGCAGCAGCAGCGCTGCCGGGACCAGGTGGCCGCGTCAGCCTGATGCGGCCGCCGATGCCATCGCTCGATTGACACGGACGTGAACCGACAGGATACTTCCAGGAAAAAAGCCGGCATCGAAATGCTTGGTCTTTCCTGGTCGTCTTCAACAGCCCGTTCCCGGCTCGATCGGGGAACGCAAGCTCGCCGCGGCCATCACCGGCATCCTGCGCGAGGAGTCGGGACGCGACGACAAGTTTGCGCAGCAGATGACCCATCGCAACACGGGCAGCAAGCCCAACGAGCTCACCAAGGCATTCAGCACCCGCCAGCATCCGCGCATTGCCGTCACCGAAACTCGGCCACACTAATGGAACCGCAACAACTCAACTGGATTGCCAACTTCATCTGGGGCATTGCCGACGACGTTCTGCGGGACCTCTACGTCCGCGGCAAGTACCGCGACGTCATCCTGCCGATGACGGTGCTTCGCCGGCTCGACGCCGTCCTCGAACCCACCAAGCAGGCGGTGCTCGACATGAAGGCCGCGCTCGACAGGGCGGCGATCACCAATCAGGACCAGGCGCTGCGCCAGGCGGCCGGCCAGGCCTTCTACAACACGTCCCGGTTCACGCTGCGCGACCTCAAGGCCCGCGCCAGCCAGCAGCAGCTCAAGGCCGATTTCGAGGCCTACCTCGACGGCTTCTCGCCGAACGTGCAGGACATCCTCGAGAACTTCGAATTCCGCAACCAGATCCCGCGGCTCGCCAAGGCCGACGCGCTCGGCACGTTGATCGAAAGGCTGCTTTCGCCGGACATCAACCTCAGCCCCAACCCGGTGCTCGGCGGCGACGGATCGGTCAGGCACCCGGGCCTCGACAACCACGGCATGGGGACGGTGTTCGAGGAGCTGGTCCGACGCTTCAACGAAGAGAACAACGAAGAAGCCGGCGAACACTGGACGCCGCGCGACGCCGTGAAGCTCATGGCGAAGCTGCTCTTCCTGCCGATCGCCGACGAGATCGAATCCGGCACCTACCTCCTCTACGACGCCGCCTGTGGTACGGGTGGCATGCTGACGGTCGCCGAGGAGACGCTTCAGGAGCTTGCCAGCCAGCACGGCAAGCAGGTCGCCACGCATCTCTACGGGCAGGAGATCAACGCCGAGACCTACGCCATCTGCAAGGCCGACCTGCTGCTCAAGGGGGAGGGCGACGCGGCGGACAACATCGTCGGCGGCCCGGAGCATTCCACGCTGGCCAACGACGCTTTCCCGTCGCGCGAGTTCGACTTCATGCTCTCCAACCCGCCCTACGGCAAGAGCTGGAAGAGCGACCTCGAGCGCATGGGCGGCAGGCACGGCATCAAGGACCAGCGCTTCGTCATCGAACACGCGGGCGACCCCGAGTACTCGCTGATCACCCGTTCGAGCGACGGACAGATGCTGTTCCTGGCCAACATGCTCAGCAAGATGAAGCGGGGAACCAGGCTCGGCAGCCGCATCGCCGAGGTGCACAACGGCAGCTCGCTGTTCACCGGCGACGCCGGCCAGGGTGAGAGCAACATCCGCCGCTGGATCATCGAGAGCGACTGGCTGGAGGCCATCGTCGCGCTGCCGCTGAACATGTTCTACAACACCGGCATCGCCACCTACGTCTGGGTGCTCACCAACCGAAAGCCGGCGCACCGACAGGGCAAGGTGCAGCTCATCGACGCCACGCAGTGGTCCAGGCCGCTGCGCAAGAACCTGGGCAAGAAGAACTGCGAGCTGTCGGACGACGACATCGCGCGCATCTGCGATGCATTCCTGAGGTTCGAGGAGACCGAGCAGTCGAAGCTCTTTCCGAACGCCGCCTTCGGCTACTGGAAGGTGACCGTGGAGCGCCCGCTGCGCCTGAAGGGCGTTGACCCCGAGCGGGCGTATTCGCCGAAGGAGATCAAGGCGCTCAAGGAGAACGCCGAGCGCGCCGACGACGCGCCGCCGGTCGTCCGCAAGATCCACAGGAAGGGCACCGCGGCCGACCCGCTGCGCGGCTTGTTCGAGACGACGATCGCCGGCAAGCCGGCCGTCGTCGAGTACGAGCCCGACCCCGACCTGCGCGACACCGAGCAGGTGCCGCTGCGGGAGGAAGGCGGCATCGAGGCCTTCATCCGGCGGGAGGTGCTGCCGCACGCGCCCGACGCGTGGTACGTGCCGGACAGCGTCAAGACCGGCTACGAGATCAGCTTCACCCGCTACTTCTACAAGCCGCAGCCGCTGCGCACCTTGGAAGAGATCCGCGCGGACATCCTCGCGCTCGAGAAGGAGACCGAGGGGTTGCTCGGCGAAATTGTTGGCGTGCAGGCGCTGTGACGAAGAAACCCACGCCGGTGAGCGCGGCGACCGCGGCAACCGCGGCGAGCGTACCGGTCGAAGCCGCCTTCGCCGAGGTCGTGGGCCTGATCCAGGCGGCGCGCGGGCGCGCCTGGCAGGCCGTCAACACCGAACTGATCGAGCTTTATTGGCGCATCGGCGACTACCTGCACCACAGGATCGAAGCCGACGGCTGGGCGCAGGGCACGGTGGTGCAACTGGCTGCCTACATTGCGCAGCGCGTTCCCGGCCTGCGCGGCTTCTCGCCGCAGAACCTGTGGCGCATGCGCCAGTTCTTTGAGGCGTATCGCGACGATCCAGGACTCTCACCACTGGTGAGAGTCTTGCCCTGGACGCACAACCTCATCATCCTGGGGCAGGCCAAGCGGCCCGAAGAGCGCGAGTTCTATCTGCGCATGGCCGTCGAACAACGCTGGGGCAAGCGCGAACTCGAGCGCCAGCTTCGCCTGGGCGCTTTCGAGCAGGCGGTGCTCGCGCCGCCAAAACTCTCACCGGCGGTGAGACAAACGCATGGCGACCACGTCGCCGGCGCATTCAAGGACGTCTACGCGGTCGAATTCCTGAACCTGCCCGAACCGCACACCGAAGCCGACCTGCACCGCGGCCTGCTGGCCCAGTTGCGCGCCTTCCTCATCGAGCTGGGGCGCGACTTCTGCTTCGTCGGCTCCGGATTCCCGCTACAGGTGGGTGGTCGCGACTTCGCGCTCGACCTGCTGTTCTTCCATCGCGGCCTCAATTGCCTGATCGCCATCGAGCTGAAAGTCGACCGTTTCGAGCCCGAACATCTGGGCAAGCTCAACTTCTACCTCGAGGCGCTGGACCGCGACGTGCGCAAGCCGCACGAGAACCCCGCAATCGGTCTGCTGCTGTGCGCGTCGAAGGACAGCGAGGTCGTCGAGTACGCGTTGAGCCGCACACTCTCGCCGGCATTGGTGGCCGAGTACCGGACCCAGCTGCCCGACAAGCAAATGCTGGCGGCCAAGCTGCACGAGTTCTATGCGCTGAGCGCGCCGGCGGCGGCCACCGACGAGGCTGCGCCGACGCCGCGGGGTGGCAGGAGGGCGAGGACATGATCGCGAGGCTCGGGCCGTATCCGGCGATGAAGGACTCCGGCGTGCCGTGGCTGGGGGAGGTGCCGGAGCATTGGCAGGTCTCGCCTGCGTTCGCCGTGTACAGACCACGGCAGGTCAAGAACACTGGCCTGGTCGAGTCGACCGTACTCTCGTTGAGCTACGGCCGAATCATCGTCAAAGCGCCCGAAAAATTGCGCGGCTTGGTGCCCGAGTCATTCGAGACCTACCAGATCGTCGAACCGAGCAACGTCATCGTGCGCACGACGGATCTGCAGAACGACCAAACGAGTCTCCGGGTTGGGCATGCGCGCCATCGCGGCATCATTACCGCCGCTTACATGTGCCTGGAGATTAAGCCGATCGTGCTGAATGAGTTCGGCTACCAGTATCTCAACGCCTATGACCTACTGAAGATCATCTATGGGTTCGGATCCGGGCTGAGGCAGAACCTTGATTTCAACGACATCAAGCGCATGCCAGTGCTGGTGCCGCCAAGAGACGAACAAGCCGCCATCGTTCGCTTCCTAGACCACGCGGACCGGCGGATTCGGCGGTACATCGGCGCCAAGCAGAAGCTGATCAAGCTGCTGCAGGAGCAGAAGCAGGCCATCATCCACCGCGCCGTCACCCGCGGCCTCGACCCCAACGTTCGCCTCAAGCCCTCCGGCGTGGAGTGGCTGGGGGATGTACCGGAGCATTGGGAGGTGCTTCCGCTCAAGCGTTGGGTGTCTACGAAGATCACCGATGGGCCACACGAGACGCCCGCTTGGCTTGATGATGGTGTACCGTTTCTCTCGGCCGAAGCGATGGTAGACGGTCAATTCAACTTCGGCCGGCGCCGTGGGTTCATCTCAAGAGAACTGCACGATGTCTACTGTCGAAAGTGTCGCCCACAGCGTGAAGATCTCTTCATGTGCAAGTCTGGTGCAACCACGGGCAAAGTCGCGATTGTAGAGACCGACGACGAATTCAGCGTTTGGTCGCCACTGGCCTTGATTCGCGTGAAACCTTCACGAGTACTACCTCGGATGCTGCTCGCAGTGCTGCAGTCTCGATATGTACAGCGCCAGGTTCAGGATACGTGGTCCTACGGCACTCAGCCGAACTTGTCGATGGGCGCAATGGAACGGCTGCTCGTGGCGTTACCGCCCAGGGCTGAGCAGGCCGACTTGCTCGCCCACATTGATGGGCAGACGAGCCTACCGGTGGCAGCAATCGATCGCGCCCGTCGTGAGATCGAGCTCCTCCGCGAGTTCCGCACCCGCCTCATCGCCGACGTAGTGACGGGCAAGCTGGACGTTCGCGAGGCAGCGGCGCGACTGCCGGAGGACGGCGAGGAGCCCGAGTCGCTGGACGTTACCGAAACACTCGGCGAGGCGGAAGAAGAATCCTCACCCAACGACCTCGACGCGGAACCCGAAGAGGCCGAGGCATGACGGTGCCGGCGCGGCCCAAGCTTTATCACATCGCGCACGTGGACCGGCTGCCGTCGATCGTGGCCGACCAGTGCCTCTGGTGCGATCGGGAAGTCGTGCGGCGCGCGCCAGCGGGCACCACGATCGGCATGAACAGCATCAAGCAGCGGCGACTGAACGAATTGCGTCTGACGAGCCGTCCGGCTCTGCTCGTGGGCGATTGCGTGCCCTTCTACTTCTGCCCGCGGTCGGTCATGCTGTACTTGATCTATCGGGGCAATCACGCGGAGCTGAGCTACCGGGGCGGACAGGGGCCGATCGTCCACTTCGAAGCGGACCTCCACGCAGTGGTCGCTTGGGCCGATGCGCAGCCTCGCCGTTGGGCGTTCACGCTGTCGAACGCGGGCGGACGGGATTTCGAGGACCGCAACGACCTCGGCCAGCTGGGCGAGATCGACTGGAACGCGGTGCGGGCCCGGGACTGGCAACACTGCAGCTACGGCAAGCAGGCCGAGTTCCTGCTGGAACAGAGCTTTCCGTGGCATCTGGTGGAACGCATCGGCGTGCAGTCGCGCCCAACCTACACGCTGGCCGTCAACGCGCTGCCGGCGCACGGACACAGGCCACCGGTCGAGATTCGGCCGGAGTGGTATTACTGACGACAAAGGAGGAGTCGGCCATGATCGAGTACCGCAGCGGCGACATCCTGAAGAGCGAAGCGGAAGCGCTCGTCAACACGGTCAACTGCGTGGGCGTGATGGGGCGAGGCATCGCGCTGCAGTTCAAGAACGCCTTTCCGGAGAACTTCAAGGCCTACGCGGCTGCGTGCAAGCGCGCGCAGGTGCAGCCGGGCCGCATGTTCGTCTTCGAGACCGGGCAGCTCACGCCGCCGCGCTACATCATCAACTTCCCCACCAAGCGTCACTGGCGCGGCAAGAGCCGCATCGAGGACATCGACGCCGGCCTTGCGGCGCTGGTCGCCGAGATCCGTGCCCGGCGCATCCGCTCGATTGCGCTGCCGCCGCTCGGCAGCGGTCTGGGCGGCCTCGATTGGACGGCCGAGGTACGTCCGCGGGTCGAGGCGGCACTGCGCCCGCTCGACGACGTGCAGATCCTCGTCTACGAACCCAATGGGGCGCCGGCGTCCGACACCATGCACCACCGCCGCGAGGTCCCGCAGATGACCGCGGGGCGGGCGGCGCTGGTGGAGCTGATGCACCGATATCTCGGCGGTTTGCTCGATCCCTTCGTCACGCTGCTCGAAGTGCACAAGCTGATGTACTTCCTCCAGGAGGCGGGCGAACCGCTGCGCTTGCGCTACAAGGCCGCGCCGTACGGCCCCTATGCCGAGAACCTGCGTCACGTGCTGCACGCGATCGAAGGGCACCTGCTCGCCGGTTACGACGACGGCGGCGATGCGCCCGACAAGCCGTTGGCGCTGGTGCCGGGCGCGGTGGAGGAAGCCGCGGCATTTCTTGCCGAGCACCGACCGACGCGCGAGCGCTTCGAGCGGGTCGCGTCCCTGGTGGAAGGCTTTGAATCGCCGTTTGGCCTGGAACTGCTGTCCACCGTGCATTGGGTCATGCGCCACGAATCGGTGCACACGCTGCCCGACGTGGTCGCGCGAACCTACGCCTGGAACGACCGCAAGCGACAGTTCACGCCGCGGCAGATCGGCATTGCGGCCGAGGTGCTGACGGCCAAGGGTTGGGTGCAGCCACTGGCGGAGCACGTGTCGACGTGACGGCATCTGACACCTCCGAACGCGGCCTCGAACGCCTGATCTGCGCGGCGCTGACCGGCGTGCCCTGCGATCCGGGCGTGCCGGGCAACGCGGCACAGCAACGCCCGGCGACCTACGCAGCGGGCTGGATCTGCGGTGGGGCGGAGGACTACGACCGCGAGTACTGCGTGGACCTCGCGCAACTTGCGGCCTGCCTGCGCGAGACGCAGCCGGAGGTGTGCGAGGCGCTCGACCTCGGCACGGACGGGCCGACGCGGCGCAAGTTCCTCGCGCGACTGCAGGGTGAGGTGAGCAAGCGCGGCACCATCGGCGTGCTGCGCCACGGGATCAAGCACGGGCCGCACCACATCGACCTGTTCTACGGCACGCCCTCACCGGGCAACGCGAAGGCCGCCGTGCGTCATGCCGCCAACCGCTTCAGCGTGACGCGCCAGTTGCGCTACAGCCGCGACGAGACGCAGCGCGCGCTCGACCTGGCGCTGTTCATCAACGGCCTGCCGGTGGCCACCTTCGAGCTGAAGAATAGCCTGACCAAGCAGACAGTGGGAGACGCCGTGCAGCAGTACCAGCGCGACCGCGACCCGCGCGAGAAGCTCTTCGAGTTCGGGCGCTGCGTGGTGCACTTCGCCGTGGACGACCACGAAGTGCGCTTCTGCACCCACCTGCAGGGCAAGGGCTCGTGGTTCCTGCCGTTCAACCTGGGCTGGAACGATGGCGCCGGCAACCCGCCCAACCCGAACGGGCTGAAGACCGACTTCCTGTGGAAGCGCATCCTCACGCGGGCGGGCCTGACGGATATCCTGGAGAACTACGCGCAGGTCGTCGAGAGCAGGGAGCACAAGACCGGCAGGAAGAAGGTGCTGCAGGTGTGGCCGCGCTTTCACCAGCTCGACGTGGTGCGCCGGCTGCTCGCCGACGCGCGGGCGAACGGCGCAGGCCGGCGGTATCTGATCCAGCACTCGGCGGGCAGCGGCAAGTCGAACTCGATTGCCTGGCTCGCGCACCAGCTGATCGGGCTGAAGAAGGACGAGGCGACGGTGTTCGACTCGATCATCGTCGTCACCGATCGGCGCATCCTCGATCAGCAGATCCGCGACACGATCAAGCAGTTCGCGCAGGTGGGCGCCACGGTGGGGCATGCCGAGCACTCTGGCGACCTGCGCAAGTTCATCGCCGAGGGCAAGAAGATCATCATCTCCACGGTGCAGAAGTTCCCGTTCATCCTCGACGCGATCGGCGCCGAGCACCGCGGGCGCAGGTTCGCGATCGTCATCGACGAGGCGCATTCGAGCCAGGGCGGGCGCACGTCGGCGGCGGTGTCGATGGCGCTCTCGGCGGCCGGGGCGGAGGATGACGACGAGACCCTGGAGGACCGGATCAACCGGCTGATGGAGGCCAGGAAGCTGCTGCCCAACGCCAGCTACTTCGCCTTCACCGCCACGCCCAAGAACAAGACGCTGGAGATCTTCGGTGAGCCCGATCCCCAGGCCGAAGGCACGGTGAAGCACCGGCCGTTCCACAGCTACACGATGAAACAGGCGATCCAGGAGGGCTTCATCCTGGACGTGCTCAGGTACTACACGCCGGTCGACAGCTACTACAAGCTCATCAAGAAGGTCGCGAGCGACCCGGAGTTCGACATCAAGCGGGCGAAGAAGAAGCTGCGCCGCTACGTCGAGAGCCACGACCACGCGATCCGGCTCAAGGCCGAGATCATGGTGGACCACTTCCACGAGCAGGTGCTGGCGCTGAACAGGATCGGCGGCCAAGCGCGCGCGATGGTGGTGACGAGCGGCATCGAGCGCGCGATCCAGTACTTCCACGCCATCCGTGACTATCTGGCCGAGCGCAGGAGCCGCTGCCGGGCGATCGTCGCCTTCTCCGGCGAGTACGAGTACGGCGGCGCGAAGCTGACCGAGGCGTCGCTCAACGGCTTTCCGTCGAGCCAGATCGCCGACAGGATCCAGCAGGACCCGTACCGGTTTCTGATCTGTGCCGACAAGTTCCAGACCGGCTACGACGAGCCGCTGCTGCACACGATGTACGTGGACAAGCAGCTCTCCGGCATCAAGGCGGTGCAGACGCTGTCGCGCCTGAACCGCGCGCATCCGAAGAAGCACGACGTGTTCGTGCTCGACTTCATGAACGATGCCGACACGATCCGGCAGGCGTTCGCCGACTACTACCGCACGACGATCCTCGCCGAGGAAACCGACCCCAACAAGCTGCACGACCTGAAGGCGGCGCTCGACGGCTACCAGGTCCATGCCGCCGCGCAGGTGGACGAATTCGTCGCGCTTTACCTCGGCGGTGCGGACCGTGACAAGCTCGACCCGGTGCTCGATGCCTGCGTCGCCGATTACCGCGAGCGGCTGGACGAGGATGGGCAGGTGGACTTCAAGGGCAAGGCGAAGGCCTTCCTGCGCACCTATGGGTTTCTCTCGTCGATCCTGCCGTACACGAACGCCGAGTGGGAGAAGCTCTCGATCTTCCTGAGCTTTCTCGTCCCCAAGCTGCCGGCGCCCGTCGAGGAAGACTTGGCGAAGGGCATCCTCGAAGCGATCGACATGGACAGCTACCGCGTCGAGAAGCAGGCGGCGGCCCAGATCCAGCTACCCGATGCCGATGCCGAGATCCGGCCCGTGCCCACCACGGGCGGCGGCCGCAAGCCCGAACCGGAGCTGGACCGGCTCTCGAACATCCTCAAGGCGTTCAACGACCAGTTCGGCAACATCCCCTGGTCCGATGCCGACCGGGTGCACAAGCTGATCACCGAGGACATCCCGAAGCGAGTGGCAGCCGACAAGGCATACCGGAACGCGCGCCAGAACTCCGACAGGCAGAACGCCCGCATCGAGCACGACAAGGCGCTCGCACGAGTCATGACTGCCGTGCTGCAGGACGACACGGAGCTGTTCAAGCAGTTCATGGACAACGAGTCGTTCAGGCGCTGGCTGACGGATACGGTGTTCGGCTTGACGTATGAGCAGTCCGCTGCAGACGGCTGAACCACGCATCGGCACTGCCGGCCCACGGGCGCGGTTCAGCCGCCGTGGTCCGCCTGCTCGGCGTCGCGGGCGAGGCGGATGCCGGAGAATTGCCAGCACGCCGAGGCCGGGAAAAAGTTGCGGTAGCTGGCGCGCACGTGCGCGTCGGGGGTGACGCACGAACCCCCGCGGAGGACGTACTGATTGACCATGAACTTGCCGTTGTACTCGCCCACGGCGCCAGCGCCGGCGCGGAAACCGGGATACGGTTCGTAGCTCGAACGTGTCCATTCCCAGGCGTCACCGAACAACTGCGCCAAGCCGTCAGCGACGGCGGCAGCGGGGTGAAACTCGCGCCGACCGGCAAAGTGGCCGGCAACCGGCAGCGTGGCCGCGGCGTTCTCCCATTCCGCCTCGGTCGGCAGCCGCGCCCCGGTCCAGCGTGCGTAGGCATCGGCCTCGTAATACGAGACATGCACGACCGGCCGCTGCCGATCGAGGGGAACGAGGCCGCCCAGGGTGAATTCCTGCCAATCCCCCGGCCGCTGCCAGTACAGCGGCTGGCGGCGGTTCTCCGCCAGCCGCCAGTCCCAGCCCTCGGCGAGCCAATGCACGGGATCGGCGTAGCCGCCAGCCTCGACGAACTGCAGGAACTCGCCGTTGGTGACCAGGCGCGAGGCCAGCCGATAGGGTTCGAGGAAGACGCGATGGCGCGGCGTTTCATTGTCGTAGCAGAAGTCGGTGCCGGCATGACCGATCGCGACGATGCCGCCGGGAAAGTCGTGCCAGCTCATCGCCGGTGCGGCTGCGGCCGCCGGCGGCCTGGCCGCGTAGCCGGGAGCCAGGGGATTGCGGGAAAAGAGGTGTTTGAGGTCGGTCAGGATCAGTTCCTGATGCTGCTGTTCATGGTGCAGCCCGAGGGTGAGCAATGCCGCCAGATCCGGATCGGGATCTGCTTCGCTGGCGGCCAACATGATCCGCACGCGGCGATCGACGTCGGCGCGATAGGCGAGAACCGTGTTCAGATCCGGGCGCGTCAGCAGCCCGCGCTGCGGCCGCGGATGCTTCTCGCCGACGGCGTTGTAGTACGAGTTGTACAGCACCCGGAAAGCGGCGTGAAATGGCTTGAAGTCGCGCTCCCAGCGTTCGAGGACGAAGGTCTCGAAGAACCAGGTGGTATGCGCAAGACGAGCACCGCGGGGTCCTTGACCAGATCGACACCGATCAGCAAGGCGCCATCCGCGGCCAGCAGACTGCGCATGCGACGCAGCAGGGCAAGCGCCGCCGGTGGGTCGAAGTTGCCGATCGACGAGCCGGGATAGAAGACCAGCCGCCGACCCGTCGGAATGTCTTCGGGCAGGGCAAGCTCGTCCAGGAGGTCGGCGACCACGGGGCGAACGTCGAGCGCCGGAAAGGCGGCACGCAGGCCAGCAACGGCCCGGTGCAGAAAGTCGGCCGAGATGTCGACGGCGACGAAGCACCTCGGCTCGAGCAGCGCGCAGAGGTGGCGCGCCTTTTCGCAGTTGCCGGCGCCGAGTTCGATCACCGTCGCGCCACGGCCGACCTGGCGGCCGATTTCCTCGCCGTGGGCCTGCATGATCGCGCGCTCGGTACGCGTGAGGTAGTACTCCGGCAAGCGCGTAATCCGCTCGAAGAGCACCGAGCCCTCGGCATCGTAGAAATACTTCGGGGAAATTGCGGCCTGCGCCGCGCCAAGCCCGGCGGCGATCTCCGTGATTTCTGCGGCAAGGGCAGGGGGATCTGGGGGCAATTCCGCGTTCTCCAGTCGTGTCCAGTGGCGGTTTCGGATGTCACGAACTTCCGGCTTCCGTCGATCCCGGAGCGGCCACGGCGCCGGCTCTGCGTCAGGCGCGCATGCCGCCACTGCCGGTCGGGTCGCTGCGCAGCGGCAAACCTTACAACACTTCCGGCCGGGCTGGCGAGAAAAGGCAAGCCTGATGCGCGCGGTGTTGCACCTAGGGTCGACAGCGTGGCTCTCACTTGGGCTGACGACCGCCCGGGGACCGCGCTTGACCTATACTCGCCGCTTCCCTTGAGCCGCCTGACCACCCCACGTCGCGAGGAGCACGCGATGCCTGATGCTACGCCCCCCGGAGCCGACCCGTTTGCCGCCGAGCTGCAGGCGCGGCTTGTCGACGCGCTTGCCCTGCGCGGGCCGGCCCATGTGCCGCGCACGCATCACCTCGACGCCGACGGCCGCCCGCTGTTCATCAACCGACTGGCGCTGGAGACCAGCCCCTACCTGCTGCAGCACGCGCACAACCCGGTGAACTGGTTCCCCTGGGGTGACGAAGCGTTCGCCGAAGCGCGGCGGCTCGGCCGGCCCGTATTCCTGTCGATCGGCTATTCGACCTGCCACTGGTGCCACGTGATGGAGGCCGAGTCCTTCGAGGACGAGGCGATCGCCCGCTTCCTCAACCGTCACTACGTCGCCGTCAAGGTCGATCGCGAGGAGCGTCCCGACATCGACGCCGTCTACATGAGCGCCGTGCAGCAACTGACCGGCGCCGGCGGCTGGCCGATGAGCGTCTGGCTGACTGCCGCGCGCGAACCCTTTTTCGCCGGCACCTACTTCCCGCCGCGCGACGGCGGCCGCGGCGGCCAGCGCGGCTTCCTGTCGCTGCTCGGCGCCTTGTCGGAAACCTTCCAGCGCGATCCCGAGCGTGTCGGGCAGGCGTGCACGGCGCTGGTCGAGGCGATTCGCCACGACATGCAGGGCGCGTCCGGAGCGGGCAGCGCCGAAGCGGCCATCGGCTTGCCCGGCGGCAACGTCATCGACGCCACCGTCGACCATTACCGGAAGGCTTTCGATGCCCGACATGGCGGCCTGAGCCGGGCGCCGAAGTTCCCTTCGCACATCCCGCTGCGCCTGCTGCTGCGCCATCACCAGCGCACCGGCGATGCCGACGCACTGCACATGGCGACCCTGACGCTGGAAAAGATGGCCGCCGGCGGCCTCTACGATCAGCTTGGCGGCGGCTTTCACCGCTACTCCACTGACGTCCGCTGGTTGGTCCCGCATTTCGAAAAGATGCTCTACGACAACGCCCTGCTGGTCGTGGCCTACGCCGAGGCGTTTCAGGTCACCGGCCGCGCGGACTTCGCACGCGTCGCGCGCGAGACCTGCGACTACATCCTGCGCGAGATGACGGACGCCGGCGGCGGCTTCTACTCGGCAACCGATGCGGATTCGGCAGGCGAGGAAGGACGCTTCTTCGTCTGGCACGAGGACGAGATCCGCCGCGAACTGGACGCTCTCGGCGACGGCGAGACGACCGAGCGTTTCCTTGCCCACTATGACGTGCACCCGGGCGGCAACTGGGAAGGCCACACCATCCTCAACGTGCCGCATCCCGACGAAGCCGCCTGGGATGCGCTGGCCGCTGCGCGCGCAAGACTCTACGCGGTACGCGCCGGGCGTACGCCACCCTTGCGCGACGAAAAGATCCTCGCCGCCTGGAACGGGCTGATGATCTCGGCCCTCGCCGTTGCCGGACGCACTCTCGACGCACCGCACTATGTCGCTGCGGCGGTGCGCGCGGCGGATTTCGTCCTCACGCACCTGCGCGGCGCCGACGGCGGACTGCGGCGCAGCTTCAAGGACGGTCAGGCACGGCAAGCGGCCTTCCTGGACGACCATGCCTTCCTTTCGGCTGGCCTGATCGACCTCTACGAAGCGACCTTCGACGTACGCCACCTGCGCGACGCCCTGGCGCTGGCCGAGACCACCGAGCGAATGTTCGCCGACCCGGCGGGCGGCTGGTTCATGAGCAGCGAGGCACACGAGCGCTTGATCGCACGCGAGAAACCCGCCTACGACGGTGCCGAACCTTCCGGCACCTCGGTCGCCCTGCTGAACGCGCTCCGCCTCGGCGTGCTCACCGACGACGAGCGCTGGCGCCAGATCGCCGAACGCGGCCTGCGTGCCCATGCCCGGGTACTCGGCGAGCGGCCGATCGCGATGACCGAAGCCCTGCTGGCCGTCGATTTCCTGGCCACGACGCCGCGCCAGATCGCCGTCGTCTGGCCGGACGGCGCGGCAACGGCGGCCGCACCCCTGCTGGCCGTCCTGGGTCGACACTTCGTGCCTGCCCGCGCACTCGCCGCGGCGTCGGAGTCAGCCATCGCAGCACTGGCGCAAACGATCCCCTTTGTCAGTGACAAGGTCGCGCAGGGCGGCCGCCCAACCGCGTATGTCTGCCGCCACGGGCGCTGCAAGCTGCCGGTGAGCGATGCGGCTGGGCTGGAGGCTCAGCTGCGCGATGCGAGCTCCTGAATTGACAGGAACGGGACCGGTCGAGATACTTCCACCGGGTGGCATTGAAATTCCCATCCTTCTTGCCATTCCTCTCGGGAAGCGCATCGACAGGCCGTGACAGCGGTCCCGTTTACAGCAAACCCGAACACGCACACCGCCAGAAGCGCATACGATGCCACGAAGATCAAGGTCGAAAGGCGAGCCCGCGACCATGCCGACGAGTCCTGAAGGTGCGAAGACGCGGGCGCAGCGCTTCATCGTGGCGGGCCTGCTGCTCGCTGCGCTGATTGCCGGCAGCACGCTGTTCCTTTTCTCCTCTTCGCGAGTGCCGGCATCCTCCCCGGCGGCCAGTCTCGCTGCCGTGCCCAAGACGGCACCAGGCACCGTTCCCGCCACCTACGTCGGCGCCGAAACCTGCAAGTCCTGCCACGAGAGCGAATTCAAGGCGTGGTCAGGTTCGCATCATCAGTTGGCCATGCAGGAAGCCAGCGCGACCAGTGTGCTGGGCGATTTTGCCAACGCGAAATTCAGGAAGGATGGCGTGGAGTCAACTTTCTTCCGGCGCGGCGACCAGTTCATGGTTCGTACCGATGGCCCGGACGGCAAGCTGACCGAATATCCGGTCGCCTACACCTTCGGTGTCCATCCACTGCAGCAGTATCTGGTTCCGTTTCCCGGCGGACGTTACCAGGCGCTGCCGATTGCCTGGGACACGCGGCCGAAAAACGAAGGCGGCCAGCGCTGGTTCCATCTTTATCCGAAACAGAAGACGGACTACACGAACCCGCTGCACTGGACGGGCGTCTACCACAACTGGGCGCTGCAGTGCGCCGAGTGCCATTCGACCAATCTGCACAAGGGCTACGACCCAGCCAGCCAGACCTACAAGACCACGTTCAGCGAGATCAACGTCGCCTGCGAAGCCTGTCATGGCCCGGCATCCGCTCACCTCGACTGGGCCCGACAGGCCAGGCCGCCGTATGGCGCCGCTGACGACAAGGGTTTGCCCTCACTGAAAAGCCGCTGGAACGAAGCCTGGAAATTTCCGAGCGACACTGCGAAATTTGCCGTACGCGACCAGCCGGCCGCACCTGCCGGCATGAACAGCTGCGCCGCCTGCCACGCCCGCCGCTCGACCCTCAGCGAAGACCGGACCCCCGGTGCGCCGCTGGAAGACAGCCATCGCCTGGCGATGCTCACGGCACCGAACTACCATGCCGATGGCCAGCAGCGCGAAGAGGTCTATGTCTGGGGCTCGTTCCTGCAAAGCCGGATGCACCAGAGCGGTGTGACCTGCATGGATTGTCACGAGCCGCACAGCCACAAGCTGCGCGCCGAAGGCAATGCGCTGTGCACCCGCTGCCATGCCGCCGCCGAGTTCGATGCGCCGAAGCACCATCGCCATGCCGCGGGCGGCAAGGGGGCGCAGTGCGTCACCTGCCACATGCCGACGCAGAACTACATGGTGATCCATGCCCGGCAGGATCACAGCCTGCGCATCCCGCGCCCGGATCTCTCGCTGACGCTGGGCAGTCCCAACGCCTGTACCCAGTGCCACGCCGACAAGAAGCCGCAGTGGGCAGCCAGCGCCATGGACCAGTGGTATGGCAAGAGCTGGCGCGAGCGCCCGCACTTCGGCAACACCCTTCATGCCGGCGAAACCGAGGGTTTGCCCGCCTTGCCCGGGCTGCTCGAACTCGCCGCCAGCCCGACCGCGCCGGCAATCGTCCGGGCGACGGCAGCGGCATTGGCGCAGCCCCATGCCAACCCCGGTACGCTGGCGGCGGCGCGCGCGCTGTTGCAGGATGCCGACCCCTCGGTGCGCATCGCCGCGCTGGGCATGATTGCCCGGGCCGACCCGGCCAGCCGGGTGCTCGGTGGCGCGCCGCTGCTCTCTGACCCGATCCGTGGCGTGCGCATCGAAGCGGCGCGCCTCCTCGCCGACATGGCGGATGCGCAGATTCCGCCGGACAGGCGCGCGGCCCGTGCCGCCGCCCTGCAGGAATATGAACACGCCCTGGCGCTGGAGGCCGACTGGCCTTCGGGCCAGGTCAACCTCGGCAATCTGCGGCTGCAGCAGGGACGCGGCGACGAGGCACTTGCCGCGTACGAGCGTGCCATCGCGCTCGACAAGGCCTTCCCCGACGCCTATGTCAATCTTGCCGATGCCTTGCGCCAGTTGGGCCGCGACCCGGAAGCGGAAAAGGTATTGCGCCGGGGCCTGGCGGCGTTGCCGCGCGATGCCGACCTGCACCATTCCCTCGGGCTGCTGCTGACGCGCAAGGGCGACAGGGCGGCAGCGCTGAGCGAATTCATCGCCGCGGCGAAACTGGCCCCGGACAACGCCCGCCATGCCTACGTGCACGCCATCGCCGTCGATTCCGCAGGCAAGCGTGAGCAGGCGCTCGCCCTGCTGCGCAGCGCAAACAAGCGACACCCCAACGATGTGGACATCCTTGGCGCGCTCGTGTCGATAAGCCGTGAAACCGGCGACCGGCAAGCCGCCCTCCGTTACGCGAAGCAACTCGCGCAGATGCTGCCGGGCAACGCCAATCTGAGCCGATTGATTGCCGAGTTGGAGGCGAGATAGGGGGCGGCGCAGAATCTGATCTGCATTCACCTCGACTCGTCGACGACGTCGGCGACCGTCGTTCGGCGATCCAGAGCGCCGACGCTTTCCTCGAGCCCCTCGGCGCGCAGGATGTCGCGCGCAGCAGCGTGCGCGGCCACCAGCCGCAGGCGTATCCCCGCTGCCTGCAGTTCCTGATGCAGCCTTGCCAGCATGCGTGCGCCGGCGAGATCGACCGTCGGCGAAGTCGACAGGTCGAAGACAGCCAGCGACACCGGTTCGGGTGCGGCGCGGATCCGCTGCCAGATCGCTGCGCGCACATGCTCGACGTTGAAGTAGAGCAGCGACGACTCGACGCGCAGCAGCAGCGCTCCCGGGATGCCCACGTTGTCCGGGTTGCGTCCGATGTCGGAGTAAACCCGCGTCCCCGGAATGCGACCGAGGAAGGCGACGTGCGGCTGCGCTGCGCGTCGGATGAGCAGCAGGAGCGACACCAGCACGGCGACGATCACGCCCTTGAGAATGCCAAGTACCAGTACGCCAGCGAAGGCGACCATCGCGACGCCGAACTCGAAACGGCTGACCCGCCACACGTGGCGCAGTTCGCCGACATCGATCAACCCCTTGACGGCAACCAGCACGATCGCCGCGAGCACCACGTTCGGCAGGTTGTAGAGCATCCCGGTCAGATACAACAGGCAGAGGCCGATCGTCAGCGAGGCAAAAACCAGCGCAAGCGGCGTCCTGGCGCCCGCCTTGTCGTTCACCGACGACTGTGACAGGCCGCCGGCCACCGGGTAGGCCTGGAACAGTCCCGCTGCCAGGTTCGCTGCGCCGAGACCAAGGAGTTCCTGGCGCGCATCGATCTCGTCGCCGCGCGCCTGCGCCAGCGCGCGGGCGGCGGAAACGCTTTCCACATAGGCGAGCAACAGACACGCGAACGCCAGCGGGATCACGCCATCGACATCGCGCACCCGCAGATCGGGCAGCCTGAAATCGGGCAGGCCTTGCGGCAACGCGCCGACGATCCTGAAGCCACGTTCGCCCAGCGGGGTCACCGACATCACCACGATCGAAACGACCACCACGAGGAGCGCGACCGGGCGACCGGGCAGGAACTTCTCCCCGAGCAACAGCGCGGCGAGCGCGGCAAGGCCGAAAGCGAGCACGGCGAAATTGGTATCCGGGAGCTGACCCGCCAGGGTGACGACGGATTCGAAGAAGCCGTGCCCACCACCCTGGACGCCGAACAGCTTGGGCAGTTGGGTCATCGCGATGCTCAGTGCCGCGCCGGCCTTGAAACCCAGAAGGATGGTTTCGCTGATGAAGTTCACCAGCGAACTCAGGCGGAACAGCCACGCCAGCACGCACATGAGCGCGATGACCAGCGCCGTCAGTGCGGCAATCGACGCCCAGCGTCCCGGATCGCCCTGCGCCATGCCGGCGACCGTGACGCCAACCAGCATCGAGATCGCTGAAGTGGGACCGATCGCCAGCTGGCGCGATGATCCGAACAGCGCGTAGAACAGGCCGCCGACGAGATAGCAGTAGATGCCGTACTGCGGCGGCAATCCGGCGAGCGAGGCATAGGCGAGCGACACCGGAATGCCGTAGGCCGCCAGCGTCACGCCGGCGATCGCATCGTTGGCCAGCCACTTCTGCTGGTAAGAAGCGAGCCACTGCGCTGGCGGAAGAGCCGCGCGCCAGCCAGTGACCGGCGCTTTGCGGAAGAGAGCGCTTGCCGGTGGCGATGAATCGCCGCCGGCGTCCGGACTCACGGACCGTCCTCGACCGTGGCCTCGAGTCGTCCTTCGCGGACTGCCTTGACGAAAGCTCGGTAGTCACGCTGATTCTGGTCGCTGTACTCGACGGCGAACTCGCAGATCGCGTCGTCGAAGGCGGTATTCGAACCCATGTAGCCGGCGATCAGTGCCGCGTCGCCGGAACGTGCATGCGCCCGCGCCAGTGCCCAGGCACAGAGCCTGCCGTAGGCCTGCAGGAGATCGACATCCCAACCTTCGATGAGCGCACTGATCTTGACGTCGCGCAGTTGGCGGATGTAGTAATCCCGGCCATCCAGTCCTCTGGTCCAGCCGAGGAAGATGTCGGAAGCGACCTGCATCAGGCGCTGCCCGGCAATCACTCGCTGGCCATGGTTCGGATGTCGGCTCTGGCCCGCGTACGCTTCGAGCACCGACGCTCTGGCTTCCTTGACCTGCAGGAAGAGCGGGTCGTGGTCGGCGGCCATGAACAGCGCGATCGAACAGCGGGTGCCGACGCTGCCGACGCCGACGACCTTGCCCGCCAGATCGCAAAAGCGGTAGCGATCGAAGAGGACGCGCACGTGCTCGGACAGCGACTCGCGATAGCTGGCCAGGGCATCCCTGTACTGCGTCGCCAGTCCCGGGTTCTGTTCCTCGCTGAAGTGAAAGATCAGCGGCGGATCATCCTTGATCCGGGGCAGCGCGCCGTGGTGTTCGGCAAGCTTCGGGAAGATGTATTCGGCAGCGCTTTGCTCACGCGCCTTCTGGAGGCGCCGGGCGATGCGCTTCCTGACCTCCTCGCGGCCGGCTTCGGCCATCACGCGCTCGACGGTGATCGTGTCGTACCAAACTTCGAGCGCCCGCATCGAGGAGTAGTCGGCCATCCTCTCCCGGTACGCGCGCACCGTCGCCGTCGCCGCTCTTGCCGCTTCGCTCTCGTTGAGCCGCAGATGATGCGCGGCAATCACGACACTCGCCGTCAGGCGCTTGAGATCCCATTCCCATGGCGCTGGCAGCGTCTCATCTAGGTCGTTGATGTCGAACACCACCTGTCGCTCGGGCGTGGCAAAGCCGCCGAAGTTCAGCAGGTGCGCGTCGCCGCAGGCCTGCACGCGGATGCCGGAGATCGGCGTCGTTGCCAGATCGGCGGCCATGATCGCCGCCGAGCCGCGATAGAAGGCAAACGGCGACTGCAGCATGCGGCCGAAGCGGATCGGCACGAGTTCAGTCAACCGGCCGACGTTCGATTCGACCAGCAGTTCTAGCGGATCGCGTCGCTTCTTCGGCGCCTTCCAGCCGCCCTGCGCGTCACGCGGCACTGCGTCGCGCAGAGTCTTCCCATGCGCCCGACGCTCATCGGGTGACAGGACTTCCGCCTGCAGATTGCCGCTGGCGACTGCCTCGATGTCATCAAGCTTGCCCTTTTTCATCTGACAATTCCTTTCATGGAGAACGCCTACCAAGAAAGTATAGGCGATCGGCTGCGGTATCGCTGCCGTGGAGAGACTCGCCGGGGCGGCCTGCACATTGAACGTTGGCTTTCAATATGAGCCAGTCCTGGCGTGCAGCCCCGGGCACCGGGTACCTTGCTGCCGGTCCGCCAGTTCGTTGACGCAGGCTTGACGAGTGTCGACTGTATCCACTACTCTGCGTTCCTGACGGATACCCCTGAACGACAATGCCTGCGCTGTATCGCTTTCATCCTCCTGCCCTGATGGTTCTCTTTGCCGACCTCGCGAGCCACGCCCGCGGGCAGTCCAAGGTCTTCGTCGGCACGGCCGGGAGCGTACTGGAGCGCAGCAACGCCGATGGGTTTCGCTTTTACGCCCACCAGTTCTACGACGGAGACGGAAAGAAGCGCGAACGGTACGTGGCTGGCCCCATCGGAGCGCCCGAAGCGGATGCGACGGCCCGGGCTCTCCGGCTTGCCGTCGCCGAAACCAAGGCAGCCACCACTTCGCTGCGACTTCTCGGGCGGGAAGGCTTTGCGCTGGTCGATGCGAAGACTTACGCGACCCTGGCCAGTCTGTACAACCATGGTGTATTCCAAGCCGGCGGGGTGCTCATCGGCTCACACGCATACGGCCTGCTCCTGAACCAGATGGGGGTTGCCGGCGCCCCCTATGCGACGGAAGACATCGACATCGCACGGCGGGAAAAGCTCGCGTTTCCGGCCCTTCCGGAAGCCAGCTTCCTGGAGATGCTGCAGGCTACCGGGATTGCCTTCGTCGAAGTGCCGCAACTGGATGCTCGACAGCCCGCCACCTCGTTCAAGGAAAGGGGCCGCAGCCGCTTCCATGTTGACCTCCTCGTACCGGCTGCCGGAGATAATTTTCAGGTGGTGCCGGTGCCCGAACTGCGAGCCCACGCGACGGCTTTGCCTTACCTGAGCTATCTGCTGGCGGACTCACAGATGAGTCTGTTGCTGGCCAGGGAAGGGTGCTGCATGGTTCGGGTGCCGTTGCCCGAGCGTTTTGCCCTGCACAAGCTCATGGTTTCCCAGCTGCGGGCTGATCGGGGGGGCAAGTCGGAGAAGGACCTGTTCCAGGCTGCGGTGCTTCTTGCCGTCCTTGGAGACAGGCATCCCGGTGCGATCGACGACGCTCTGCGATGGGCTCCGCTGTCGATCCTTGGTCGTCTGAAGTCTGCCGTTCGCCTGCTGCGGCAGCTGCTGGCGAGCGATCACCCGCGTGCCTGGGACGAACTCAACCCGGAATAGTCAGCCCCCGGTTGCCCGCCCTTTTCCTTCGGACACGGTTTCACGAGGGGCCGACCGACGCACGGGCGTCGGTCCAGGACCGTGCATACCGACTCGAGCTGCGGCAGGCACCTGCGGGGCGGTGCTGCCGCCCCTCATCACTACTTCGTCGTCGTCGCCTTCGCCTTGCCTGCCTGGACGCCCTGCTCGTAGGCACGCTGCTCGCGCTGCTTCTGCTGGTCGTAGAGGAAACCCCCGGCGGCGCCGATCGCCGCGCCGCCCGCTGCCCACGCCCACTCGCCGGTGACCGCGCCCACCACGACGCCGGCGCCGGTGCCGATGGCTGCGCCGCTCAAGGTTCGCTGCTCGGTGGAACTCATGTTGGCGCAGCCGCCGATGGCAAGCACGCCTGCCAGCAGCGAAACAGTGATCAGTCGTTGTTTCATCGTCATGCTCCTCATTTCCGTGGTCTGTCGTGGCCGCATGCGGCCGGGCGCTACTTGCGGCAAGGGAAGGTTTCGCCGGCGAAGCGGAAGAGGGTGTCGATCGCGCCTGCGTTCATCAGTTGCGGGCGGGCGTTGGCCCAGGCGACGAAGTCACTCGCCACCTGCGAGCGCTTGGGGCTCGGGTCGGGAACGCAGACGAAGCGGTCGGCGGGCTGTGTCGATGCGTCGTAGTAGCCGTAGGCACCGGCCAGGACGCCGTGGCAGAAGGCGAGGGCGGTGGCGTGGTCGGGATCCGACGCCGGTACGCTGCACACCTTGACCAAGTCTCCGGCGTTGCGGATGCGGTACTGGTCGGGTGGCAGCGCGTGGGCGGTGGCGGTGAGCGTAGCGGCGGCGGCGAGAAGGGCAATGCGCATGTCAGGTACCTCCGGTGGGGCAGGCGACAGTGCCGTCGCCCGCAGTGGCAAGGCTGTTCAGTAGACCTCGGGAACGTACTTCAGCGGCAGACCGGGGTCTACGTAGTCACCCGGTTTCTGTCGCCGTGGCAGGCTGATCTTCGGCGCCTTGGCGACCTCGTAGGGAATGCTGCTCAACAGATGCTTGATGATGTTGAGCCGCACGCGCTTCTTGTCGTCCGAGCGGGCGACGAACCACGGCGCCCAGTCGGTATCGGTGGCCCGGAACATGTCGTCGCGGGCACGCGAGTAGTCGTACCAGCGACTGTACGACTTGAGATCCATCGGCGACAGCTTCCATTGCTTGCGCGGATCGGTGATGCGGGCTTCGAGCCGACGCGTCTGCTCGTCCATGTCGACCTCGAGCCAGTACTTGCGCAGGATGATCTGGTTGCCATCGACCATCAGTTTCTCGAACAGCGGCGCCAGACGCAGGAATCCCTGCACCTGCTCGTCGCTGGCGAAGCCCATCACCCGTTCGACGCCGGCGCGGTTGTACCAGCTGCGGTCGAAGATCACCACTTCGCCGGCTGCCGGCAGGTGGGGCAGATAACGCTGCACGTACATCTGCGTCTTCTCGCGCTCGGTCGGCGCCGGCAAGGCGACGACGCGGAAGACGCGCGGGCTGACGCGGCCGGTGATCGCCTTGATCGTGCCACCCTTGCCGGCACCGTCGCGTCCTTCGAAGACGATCACCACCTTCAGTCCCTTTTCGATCACCCAGCTCTGCAGGTGAGCGAGTTCGCCCTCGAGCTGCTCGAGTTCCCGGTAATACTCTTTCGACGACATCTTCCGCGCTGGCTGCGCGACTGCCTCCGTTGTCGCCACGCCAGTCGCGGCTTCGGGCTGGCCGAGTTGCTTCAGTTTGGCTTTCCTTGACGCTTTGCCCTTCTTGCCCATGCTGCTCTCCTTTGAAGTTGCATCCTGGCGCTGCTGCTCCGGGCAGCGCCCGCCGGCTGGTATGCTCACGGTTGCCTGGCTGCGGCAGCGTCGTCCGCCTTGCTGGCGAGCCGATCCGCTTCGTTGATCCAGCCGCCACCCATGGCCAGGTAGAGACTGATCATCGCCTGGAACTCCGTCCCCTGCGTCTGCGTGTACTGCAGTTGCACGCTGAACAGGCTACGTTCGGCGTCGAGGACCTCGATGAAGCTGGTGTAGCCATTGTCGTAGCGCAGGCGGGCGGTGGCGGCGTACTGCTGCAAGGCTTCGACCTGACGCCGCTGTGCGTGCAACTGCTCGCGCGTCCGGTCCTGGTTGATCAGCGCATCGTTGACCTCGCGGAAAGCTTCCTGAATCGCCTTCTGGTAGCTGAACAGCGCCTGCTGCTGGGTCGCCTCGGCGGCCTGCAACTGTCCCGCCAGCGCGCCGGCGGTGAAGATCGGCATGCTGATCGGCAGGCCGTAGTTCCACACCTTGTTCTCGCCCTGGAAGAGGTTGCTCAGGCTGGTACTCGAGTATCCGAAGAGTCCGGTGAGCGAGATCGTCGGGAAGTACGCCGCCTTGGCGGCGCCGATCAGGGCATTGGCGGCGATCAGCTCCTGTTCGGCACGGCGCAGGTCGGGCCGCCGCTCGAGGAGTTCCGACGGCAGGCCGGCGGGGATCGCCGGCAGCGTCAGTTCGTCGATGTTCTTGCCACGGGCGATGGGCCCGGGGTTGCGTCCGAGCAGCACGCTGAGGCCGTTTTCCTGCTGTGCGATCGCTTTCTGGATCGGCGGGATCGTCGCCAGCGCCTCCTCATATTGCGAGCGGTTCTGGCTCAGTTCGAGCAAGGATATCAGGCCACCTTCGAAGCGCAGCTTGAACAGCTCGTACGACTCGCCGCGCGTCTTGGCCGTCGCCCGCGCGATCTCCAGCTGGCGGTCGAGATCGCGCAGGTTGATGTAGGCGCCGGCGACGCTGCCAACGAGCGACAGAATGACACCGCGCCGGCCTTCCTCGCTGGCCAGCAGGCGCGCCCTCGCCGCTTCTGTCTGGCGCCGGATGCGCCCCCAGATGTCGATCTCCCAACTGGCGTTGAGCAGGACATTGTAGGTGCTGAACGTATTGCTCTGCCCGGCGCCGAGGACCACTGCGCCGACGTCGCGCTGCCGGCGCGCGTCGGCGCTGGCGTCGACCTGCGGGAAAAGGCCGGAGCGAACGAAGCCGTACTTGCCGGCGAACTCCTCGACGCGGGCGCTGGCGATCATCAGATCCTTGTTCTCGCGCAGCGCCGTCGTCACCAGATCGTTGAGCACCGGGTCGGCGAACTGCTCCCACCAGGCGGTGTTGGCGAGATCGCGCGCATCCTTCTCGTCCAGGCGCCAGGCCGCCGGTGCGTCGAGGGGTGGGCGGACGTAGTCGGGGCCGACCATGCAGCCGCCGGCGAGCAGGGTGATCAACATCGCAACGATGGGACTACGCATGGCCATCCCCTTCCTTGGCGGCAGCCGGTTGCTCGTTCGCGCCGCTGCTTTCGGCCGGCAGCGGATCGGTCTTGCCGCGGTGGCTGAGCCGCTCGATGACGTAGAAGCTCACCGGGATCATGAAGATCGCGATGCCGGTGGCGGCCAGCATGCCGCCGATGACCGCGCCGCCCATCACCTGCCGCGAGATGGCGCCGGCGCCGCTGGCCAGCGCGAGCGGCACGCAGCCGAGGATGAAGGCGAACGAGGTCATCAGGATCGGCCGCAGGCGCAACTGCGCGCCCTTCAGGGTGGCCTCCGCGAGGGACAGCTCGCCCTTCTCGTATTCCATCTTGGCGAATTCGACGATCAGGATGGCGTTCTTGGCCGCGAGGCCGATCAGCATGACGAGGCCGATCTGCGCATAGACGTTGAGTTCCTGCCCGCGCAGCAGCAGCGCCGCGAAAGCGCCAGCGACGGCGATCGGTGTCCCGAGCAGCACCGAGAAGGGCAGCGACCAGCTCTCGTACTGGGCAGCGAGGATCAGGAAAACGCAGAGCAGCGAGAAGGCGAAGATGGCGACCGGCGAGACGCCCTGCGCGGCTTTCTGCTCCTGGAACGACATGCCGGAGTAGTCGAAGCCCATTTCACTCGGCATGGTCTCGTGGAACACCTCTTCCAGCGCGCGCATGACCTGTGCCGAGCTGAATCCTGGCGCTGCCGAGGCGTTGATCTGCGCGCTGCGGTAGAGGTTGAAGCGCATCGTGAACTCGGGGCCGGCGATGTTGCGTACCGAGGTCAGCGCCGACAGCGGGACCGGCTGCCCATCCTTGTTGCGCACGTAGAACTGGCCGACATTCTGGATGTCGGTGCGGAAGTCCCCCTCGGCCTGGATGTAGACCTGCCACTGGCGGCCGAAGCGGTTGAAATAGTTGATGAAGCCACTGCCGAGGAAGGACTGCAGGGTCTGGTAGACCTCCTTGATGTTGACCCCCTGCTTGAGCACCTTGTCGCGGTCCACGTCGATGAACAGCTGCGGCACGACCGGGCGGAAGGTGGTCGACAGGCCGGCGAGTTCAGGTCGCTTGCGCGCCGCTTCGAGGAACTTGCTGGTCTGCTCGGCGAGGAAGGCGATGTCCTTGCCGGCGCGGTCCTGCAGGATGAAGGTGGCGCCGCCCGAGACACCGACGCCCTGGATTGCCGGCGGCGGAAAGGCGAAGCCGATGGCACCGCTGATGCCGGAAAGCCGCCGGGTCAGCTCTTCCTTGATCGCCCCGTACTGCTCTTCCGGCTTCGTGCGCTTCGACCATTCCTCGAAAGTGATGAAGAAGAAAGCGCTGTAGGTGTTCTGCACCTGGCTCAACAGGTTGTAGCCGACCACAGTGGTGGCGTACTTGACGCCGGGAACGTCCTTGATCAGGTCTTCGGCCTGGCGGGCGACTTCCGAGGTGCGCTGCAGCGAACCCGCGTCGGGAAGCTGCACGCCGGCGAAGACGTAACCCTGGTCCTCGTCGGGCAGGAAGCCGGTCGGCAGCGTCTTGCCGAACAGGCCGGCGAGGGCGGCGAGGCCGGCGATGAAGATCAGGCTGATGAAGCTCTTGCGGAGCGCCAGGCGGCAGACGCCGACATAGCCGCCGGTGACCCGGCCGAAAACCTCGTTGAACCAGTCGTAGAACTTCTGCAGCGGCCCGCTTCCCTTGACCTTGGGACGCAGCAGCAGGGCGCACAGGGCCGGGCTCAGGGTCAGCGCGTTGAACGCCGAGATGACGACCGAAATCGCGATGGTCACCGCGAACTGCTGGTAGAGCTGGCCGGTGATGCCGGGAATGAAGGCGGTCGGCACGAAGACTGCGGCGAGGATGACGGCGATGGCGATGACCGGGCCGGTCACCTCGCTCATCGCCTTGAGGGTCGCGTCCTTCGGCGACAGGCCCTGCTCGATGTGGTGTTCGACCGCCTCGACGACGACGATGGCGTCGTCGACGACCAGACCGATCGCCAGGACCAGACCGAACAGCGACAGGGTGTTGATCGAGAAGCCGAACAACGGGAAGAGCATGAAGGTGCCGACCAGCGACACCGGCACGGCGAGCAGCGGGATAAGCGTCGCGCGCCAGCCCTGCAGGAAGACGAAGACGACGATGATCACCAGCACCAGCGCCTCGAACAGCGTGTGCTCGATCTCCTTGATGCCTTCGGTGACGGCCAGTGTCGTGTCGAGGGCGATGACGTAGTCGAGGTCGGGCGGGAAACCCTGCTTGATCTTTTCCATCAGTGCCTTGGCGCCGTTCGCGGCATCGAGGGCGTTGGCTCCGGGGATCTGGTAGAGGGCGACGAGGGCCGCCGGCTTGCCGTTCAACCGCCCTTCCATGTTGTAGGTCTGGGCGCCGAGTTCGATCCGGGCAACGTCTGAAACGCGGACGATCGAGCCGTCCGGGTTGGCACGCAGGACGACCTTGCCGAAATCCTCCTCGGTCACCAGCCGACCCTGGGCGCGGACCGCGTAGGTAAACTCCTGTCCGGGTGGTGCCGGCTGAGCACCGACCTGGCCCGCCGGGTTGACGGCGTTCTGGGTCTGGATGGCGTTGATGATCTCGGGAATCGTGATGTTCAGCTTGGCCAGCACGTCGGGGCGGACCCACAGGCGCATCGCGTACTGGCCGGCGCCGAAGACGGTGACGCTGGCGATGCCCTTGATCCGCGTCATCTGATCGTTGATGTTGATGTACGAGTAGTTGGCGAGGAAGATGTTGTCGTAGGTGCCGTTCGGCGAATAGAGGGCGAACATGATCAGCGGCGACGAGGTCGATTTCTGCACCGTCACGCCGTAGTTGCGCACGTCCGATGGCAGTTGCGACTCCGCCTGCCCCTGGCGCATCTGGGCCAGAAGCTGGTCGGTGTTGGCGTCGGTGCCCAGCGCGAAGTTGACGTACAGCGTCGATTGGCCATTGTTGGCGTTGATCGAGTACATGTAGTCCATGTTGTCGACGCCGGACATCTGCTGCTCGATCGGCGTGGCGACCGCCTGTTCGAGGGTCAGCGCATCGGCGCCGGTGTAGGTCGCGTTGACCTGGATCTGCGGCGGCACGATGTTCGGGAACTGCGCGATCGGCAGACTGGACATCGCGACGAGGCCGACGATGGTCATCAGGATCGAGATGACCATCGCCACGATCGGGCGGTTGATGAAGAACCGGGACATGGCGGCTTATTCCTTGGCGGCGGCTGCGGCGGGCCCGGGGGCGGCCTTGCCGGGGGCGCCTGTCGCCGGTGCAGCAGGAACGAAGGGCTTGGTCTCGACCGTCATCCCCGGCCTGACCTTCTGCGTGCCCTCGGCGACGACCCTTTCGCCGGGCTTGAGGCCCTCGCTGATCAGCCAGTCGCTGCCGATGCGGTCGCCGACGACGACCGGGCGGATGTCGACCTTGTTGTCGGCGCCGACGACGGCGAGCAGGAACTTGCCCTGCATCTCGGTCACCGCCCGCTGCGGCACCAGCAGCGCGCCCTTGACGACCTGCATCGTTGCCCGGATGCGGCCGAACTGGCCCGGGCGCAGCAGGTTGTTGGCGTTGGGGAAGAGCGAGGCGACCTTGAAGGTGCCGGTCGTGACATCGACCTGGCGGTTGAGCACAGAGACCTTGCCCTGGTGCGGATAGATCGAGCCGTCAACCAGGATCAGTTCGAGCGGCACATCTTCGGTCGACCTGCCCGCTGCGCTGGCGGCCGTTGCCACCTTGAGGTACTCCTGTTCGCTGATGTTGAAATAGACCTTGATCGGGTCGACCGACGACACCGTCGTCAGTTCGGCGCCACTCGGGCTCAGCAGGTCACCGATCTGCGCCCTGGCGATGCCCGCGATGCCGCTGATCGGCGAGGTGATCCGCGTGAAGCCGAGGTTGAGCTTCGCCGTCTTCAGGTTGGCGTCGGCGGCCTCCAGTTCGGCCTTGGCCGACTGGAAGGCGCCGGTCGCGTCGTCGAGGTCCTTCTGGCTGACGGCGTTCTTCTCCGCCAGCGGCTTGATGCGGGCGAGGTTGGCCGAGGCCGTGTCGAAACGGGCGACCTTCTGGGCGCGTACCCCCTTCGCCTCGTCAACCGCTGCCTCGAAGGTGCGCGGATCGATTTCGAAGAGCGGCTGACCCTTCTTGACGAGGTCACCTTCGCGGTAGTTCTGCCTGATCAGATAGCCGGTCACCTGTGGCCGGATCACCGCATTGATGTTGCCGTCCATCGTTCCCACCCACTCCATGTAGATCGGTACATCCTTCTGGACCACCTGTACGACCTCGACGACCGGCGCCACCGGTGCTGCAGCCTTTTTCTCGCTGCAGCCGGTGGCGGCGACGAGCAGCAAGCCGAGCACGGAGGCGGCAATGCCCAGCGGGCGGTAGGGGATGGGCAGACGAGGGAAATTCATGGCGGCTCCTGCGGATGCTGGATTGGGGCGCTGATGCGGAAAAAGGCATTATGGGCCATCGCTGTCGGCAAGACCAGCGCTTCAATCCGTCCGGCATGCCGCTGCCGGCGGCGCAGCGGGCGACGCCGCCGGTCATGCGCTGTTACGAACCCACCGGAAGGCATGCGCTATACTCGGCACTCATTCGGTATCGATTCGGCATTGACATGGCACAGGAAGGCCGCAGGGCATGAGCGAACGCGAGACGGACCAGCTTCTGGTGGAACGTGCGCAGGCGGGCGAAAAACGCGCTTTCGATGTGCTGGTTGCCAAGTACCAGCGCAAGGTCGCGCGCCTGTTGTCGCGCTTCGTGCGCGATCCGGCGGAAGTCGAGGATGTGGCACAGGAAGCCTTCATCAAGGCCTACCGCGCGCTGCCCTCGTTTCGTGGCGACAGCGCCTTCTACACCTGGCTCTACCGCATCTCGATCAACACCGCCAAGAACTACCTCGTCGCCCAGGGCCGCCGCGCACCGACCTCGACCGAGTTCGACGCCGAGGAGGCCGAGGTCTTCGAGGACGCCAGCCAGTTGCGCGACATCAACACGCCGGAGAGTCTGCTGCTCACGCGGCAGATCGGCGAGACGGTCAATGCTGCGATGGACGCGCTGCCGGCCGAGCTGCGCCATGCGATCGTCCTGCGCGAGATCGATGGCCTGAGCTATGAAGAGATCGCCAGTGTCATGAGCTGCCCGATCGGTACCGTCCGTTCGCGCATTTTCCGCGCACGCGAGGCGGTTGCCGAGAAGCTTCGCCCACTCCTTGACGTAGCGGCGGACCGTCGCTGGTAGTGATGAGCAGGCAGCCCTTACCATCATCGCGGCCAGCCGACTTTGCCCCGGGGCACGACGGTCGGCCGGCGGGAGCTGGCGATGAATGAAGCCTGGGGCACGGTGGTGGCGCTCGTTGGCGAGCAGGCGACGATCCGCATCGACGAGACGGGTTGCGGCCGCTGCCGGCAGCCGGGCGGCTGCGGTGGCAGTCAGGCCGCGACGCTTTTCTGCCACACACCGCGGACCTTCTGCGTGCCGAACCCGGACGGTCGACAGGTTGGCGAGCGGGTGCAGGTCGTCCTCGCCGGCGGGTCGCTGGGCCGCAGCGCGCTGCATGCCTACGTGCAGCCGCTGCTCGCGCTGCTCGGCGGGGCACTCGCCGGTTCGGCGATCGCCGGCGAAGCGGGGGCGATCGGTGGGTCGGTTGCCGGCCTGTTGCTCGGCTGGTTGCTGCTGCGCCGGGCGCAGATGCGCTGGCGGCAGGAGCACGGTCTGCAACCATCGATCCGCTCTTGATTTTCTCGCCAGGATCCCCACTGAAGCCGAATGGGAGCGCCAGTCCACTCATCCCAGACCTCAAACAGGAGACCGCGGGGGCCATGAGACAACTTCTTCTTGCCTTCTTCTTCGTCCTCTTCTCGCTGCCGGCGCAAGCGCAAAACCGGGGCTTGCCCGATTTCACCGAACTGGTCGAGAAACAGGGGCCGGCCGTGGTGAATATCAGCACCACGCAGACGCAACGCGGCGGCGGCAGGGGCGCGCAACCCTTCCCGTTCGACGAGAACGACCCGATGTACGAGTTTTTCCGCCGCTTCATCCCGCGCCAGCCCGGCATGCCGGGTATTCCGGGGATGCCGCGCGAGTTCGAGAGCCGCTCGCTCGGTTCGGGCTTCGTCATCAGCGCCGATGGCTACATCCTGACCAATGCGCACGTCGTCGAGTCGGCCGACGAGATCCTCGTCCGCCTGACCGACAAGCGCGAGTTCAAGGCGCGCGTCATCGGTACCGACAAGCGCACCGATGTGGCGTTGATCAAGATCGAGGCGAGCGGTCTGCCGACCGTTCGCCTGGGTGATCCGGGGGTGCTCAAGGTCGGCGAGTGGGTCGTGGCGATCGGCTCGCCATTCGGCTTCGACAACAGTGTCACCGCCGGCATCGTCAGCGCCAAGGGGCGCTCGCTGCCGCAGGAGAACTTCGTTCCCTTCATCCAGACCGATGTCGCGGTCAATCCGGGCAATTCGGGCGGGCCGCTGTTCAACATGAGGGGCGAGGTGGTCGGCATCAACTCGCAGATCTACAGTCGATCGGGCGGTTTCATGGGGATTTCCTTCGCCATCCCGATCGACGTCGCGATGGAGGTACAAGGGCAGTTGCGCGCCACTGGCAAGGTCAGCCGGGGCCGCATCGGCGTCGTCATCCAGGAGGTGACGAAGGAGCTGGCGGAGTCCTTCGGCCTGGCGAAGGCGCAGGGTGCCGTGGTGAACGCGGTCGAGAAGGGTGGCCCGGCGGACAAGGCCGGAGTCGAGCCGGGCGACGTGATTCTCCGCTTCGACGGCAAGCCGATCGCCGGTTCGGGCGACTTGCCGCGCATCGTCGGTGGCACCAGGCCGGGCAGCAGAGCGACGATCCAGGTCTGGCGCAAGGGCGCGACGCGCGATCTGGTGATCGTCGTCGCCGAGATTCCGGCCGAGGAGAAGACCGCCGGCCGCAGCAGCCGCAGCGCCAAGCCAGCCGAGCGGGCAGCCAACCGCCTCGGACTGGTGGTGGCGGAACCGACGCCGGAGCAGAAACGTGAACTCAAGCTCGATGCGGGCCTGCTCGTCGAGGACGTGCGCAACATGGCGGCGCGCGCCGACCTGCGGCCGGGCGACATTCTGCTGGCACTGATCGCGCGCGGCGAGAGCATTGAACTGAAGAGCGTCGAGCAGTTCAACCGCCTGCTCGCACAGCTCGACAGGTCGGCCAGCGTCACCCTGCTGGTCCGGCGCGGCGAGCTGCAGACCTTCGTCACCATCAAGGCGGCGCCCGAGAAGCGCGGCGAGTGATGCCGTCGATGAAGCTGACGCTGCTCTCGCGCTCCTGCTGCCATCTCTGTTCCGACATGGAGGCGGCGCTGGCACCGCTGGTCGACGAGTTCGGCGTCGAGCTCGAAGTGCTCGACGTCGACGACGATGCGGCGCTGCTCGAAGTCTACGACGAGCTGGTGCCCGTCCTTCTGCATGACGGCGTCGAGCTGTGCCACTACTTCCTGGATGTCGGCAGGGTGCGCGATCACCTGCGTGCGATGTCGTCGCCCATCGCCCGGCAGCCATCACCATCACCCTCAGCGAACGGATCATGACCCCGGACACCCTCGAGAACCGCTGTTTCGACGAGATCAACATCGGCGACAGCGCCAGCATCACGCACACCCTGAGCGTCAACGACGTGCAGCTTTTCGCCGCCGTTTCCGGCGACCTCAATCCGACCCGGCTCGACAGCGAACTCGACCGGCAGCTCGGGCCGAACGACCTCGCGGCGCACGGCATGTGGCTCGGGGCGCAGGTTTCCGGCATCCTCGGCAAGCAGCTTCCCGGCCCGGGAACGGTACATGCCGGACAGGATCTCGAGTTCCTGGCACCGCTGGCGGTCGGTGAGCAGGTGACGATCTCGATCACCGCCACGGCCAAGGATGCGGCCAGCCGGCGGGTCAGCTTCGCCTGCCGTGGCGTCAACGGCCGCGGCGAGACGATCATGACCGGCACCGCGCGGGTGATCGCGCCGCAGGCCAAGGTGCGCATGGAGCGGCCGGACGCGGCCAGCATCTCGATCCAGAGCCACGACAACTTCGGGCGCTTCGTCGAACGCTGCCAGCAACTGCCGCCGGTGTCGGTCGCCGTGGCGCATCCGTGCGACGAGTCGTCGCTCGCCGCAGCGCTGCAGGCGAAACGCGAGGGACTGATCGAGCCGATCCTCGTCGGACCTGTCGCGCGCCTGCGTGCGGTGGCGGAGCAGGCCGGTCTCGACCTCGCCGGCGTGCGCATCGACGACGTGCCGCACAGCCATGCCGCCGCCTTCCGCGCCGTCGAACTGGTACGCCTCGGTGAGGCGGCGGCATTGATGAAAGGCAGCCTGCACACCGACGAACTGATGGCCGAGGTGGTCAGCAAGACCACCGGTCTGCGCACCGAGCGGCGCATCACGCACGCCTTCCTGATGGACGTGCCGACATACCACAAGGGGCTGATCGTCACCGATGCGGCGATCAACATCGCCCCCGATCTCGACACCAAGCGTGACATCTGCCAGAACGCGATCGATCTGGCGCATGTGCTCGGCATCGAAAGGCCGAAAGTGGCGATCATCTGCGCCGTCGAGTCGATCAATTCGCGCATGGTATGCACCACCGATGCTGCCTCGTTGTGCAAGATGGCGGACCGCGGCCAGATCAGTGGTGCGATCCTCGATGGTCCACTCGCTCTCGACAACGCGATCAGCCAGGAAGCGGCACGCATCAAGAAGATCGACTCGCCGGTTGCCGGCGACCCGGACATCGTCGTCGTACCGGATCTGGCCGCGGGCAACATCCTCGCCAAGCAGCTCACCTTCATGGGCAACGCCGACGGCGCCGGCGTCGTCCTCGGCGCGCGCGTGCCGATCATCCTCACCAGCCGCGCCGACAACCGGCGCACCAAGCTTGCGTCGTGCGCGGTTGCCGTCCTGATGGCCAGCGCGGCGGCCGGCCAGGCGCCGACCCGGGCAGGAGTCTGAGATGGAAAGACTGATCCTCGTTCTAAACGCCGGCTCGTCGAGCCTCAAGTTCTCGCTGTTCACCGTCCGCACGGCCGGTGAGATGGACGCCGTTGCGGTCGGCCAGATCGAGGGCCTGGGAACCGCACCGCGGCTCAAGGTCAAGGATGGCGCCGGCGAGCGGATTGCCGACGAGCAGTGGGACAAGGGCGAGGTGAGCGGTCATGCGCAGGCGCTGCAGCGGATCGCCGGACTGCTTCGCTCGCGTTTCCAGGGCAGTGTTCTGGCCGGCGTCGGCCACCGCGTCGTGCATGGCGGCCCCGACTACGCGGCTCCCCTGCTGGTGACACCGGAAGCGATGCGCCGCCTCGAGGACTTCATCCCGCTGGCGCCGTTGCATCAGCCGCACAACCTGGCGGCGATCCGTGCCGTGCAGGAGGTGCAGCCGGATCTGCCGCAGGTCGCCTGTTTCGACACCGCCTTCCACCAGACTCAGGAGCGCGTCGCGCAGTTCTACGGGCTGCCCTACGAGTACTTCGAGCGCGGCGTGCGCCGCTACGGCTTCCACGGGCTGTCATACGAGTACATTGCCGGCGCCCTGCCGGCGGTTGCCCCGGCGATCGCCGGCGGGCGGGTGGTCGTCGCCCACCTCGGCAGTGGTGCCAGCATGTGCGCCATGCGTGCCGGCCGGAGCGTCGGCAGTTCGATGGGGTTCACCGCCCTCGACGGCCTGCTGATGGGTACGCGGCCGGGCAACATGGACCCCGGCATCGTCCTCTACCTGCTGCAGCAGGAGGGGATGAGCGCAAAGCAGATCGAGGATCTGCTCTACAAGCGCTCGGGTCTGCTCGGCCTGTCGGGTATCGGCAACGACATGCGGGTGTTGCTGGCAAGCGAGGACGCGCGCGCCAGGCTGGCGATCGAGCACTTCGTCTACCGCATCGGTCGTGAACTCGGCGCGCTCGCCGCCGTTCTCGGCGGCCTCGACGCGCTGGTGTTCACCGCCGGCATCGGCGAGAACAGCGCGCGCATTCGCGAACTCGTCTGCGAACAGGCTGCGTGGCTGGGCATCGAGATCGATCGCGCAGCCAACGAAACTGGCGGCCCGTGCATCAGCCGCGGCGGCAAGGCATCGGCGTGGGTGCTGCCGACCAACGAGGAACTGATGATCGCACGGCACACGCGGCATTTGCTGGCGCTCTGAGCGGCGCGCAGCGGACGGGGCCGGCCGCGATCGACGACGCGACCGCCGCTGCCGCGGCCGACGGGGTTGCCGATCGTGACGCTTTCGCGTCGGGGCGGCTGGCGATGCCGCCGGATCGCTGAAACACCTCGCCGCCGGTCGCGCGTTCGCTGCCCGGTTGTCCCGGAACGAGCGCGCGGCCGGTCGAAGCGGACGCCTGCCTGCCTACTGCAGGGTCGGCGCGGACCAGAGGCGCCCCGCCCGCCGCAGCTTGGGCGATGATCGTCGCCGTTGCCTGCTGGCGCGCACTCGTCGCTGTCCGGCCGGCGCCGCAGGCGGACAATCGCGCGCAGCGCGCCGAGGGCTCGGTTCCTCTGCCGCGTCGCCGGACAGGGTCAGCCACATCGTGCGCAGCATTTCGTCCGGGCCAGGAGCCAGGAAGCCTGCGTGGTCGAGGAAGTCGCCACCTGTGTCCTCGCCGGCGGTGCCGTAGTCCGTGCGGCAACTGCCGTCGTGCCGAGCGTCGGCAGGCACGAGCGCGTGGCCGGTGGCGTGGCTCGAGCGGACGACGATAGCGCCCGCGCACCGGCCAGGCGCTGTCTCTTATACACATCTGACGCTGCCGACGAGCGATCTAGTGTAGA
>ERZ761592.42-NODE-42-length-74947-cov-7.097300_pt1 | contig 74947 bp, 69 predicted proteins | sample MGYA00433095_ERZ761592 | MGnify/ENA primary metagenome ERZ761592 (study PRJEB28899, sample SAMN03785554) | bioreactor sludge metagenome | biome: EBPR Sludge; feature: EBPR Bioreactor; material: 0.22µm filtered reactor supernatant | place: Saint Lucia: Queensland... | reverse complement strand
GGCGAGCCAGGCCAAGAGATGGAGCACGGCGAGGTTGCCGCTGGCCGTGGCGGCAGCGCGGTCATCTCCGTACGAGGCGCGCCGCTGGCCTGGCAGCCGCATGCGCGGCGAGCCGGTGCGACCACCAGCAGGGAACGGCGTGGAATCAGCCGCTCATGCGGCCGATCCGGCTGCTACGGCTCTTCCGGGAAGCCGGCCAACAGCTGCTCGACGATCCAGCGCGCCTCGGCTTCGCTGAGGAAGCGGTGCCAGGGCGGCATCGGCGTTCCCGGCCGGCCGCCGTGGATCGTCGCGACGAGCGAGTCGGCCGGCTTGTCGCGCAGTGCTTCGGGCTTCAGCGATGGGCCAAGCCCCCCTTGCAGCGTCATGCCGTGGCACGAGCCGCAGTCCTGTCGCACGAGATGGACGAGTTCGCGCTGTCTGGCTGCCGCGGGCAGCGGCTCTGCCGGTAGCGGCGTGGCGGCAAGGAGAATGCAGAAGACGACGAGATGGCGCATGCGTGAAGAGGCGGAGCAGAAGCCGGCTGCGACACTATGTCGCAGCCGGCGAGATGGCGAAGACCACTAAGATTGCAGCATTCTAGCCGAACCGCCGAGACAGTCCAGGGAGACGACGATGCAGGATGACGATCATCAGTACAACGACGACAACGACGGCGAACTGGCCTCACTGCTGCTCGGCGCCGGCTTCGCCCTGGCGTCGTTGATCATCCTGCCGGCCATCGCCCAGCGCGTCGGCATCGGCAGCAGCCTGACGATCGCCCTGCGCGGCGCCCTGATGCGCGCTGCCAACCGCATCTGAAGACGGACGCGAAGCCGCTGCACCTGCACTGAGCGCCGCCGCTGGCGAGCGAAGCGGCCCGCAGTCCCTGCCCTGATGCCTGTCTCGCGTCCAAGCCACCTCGCTTTGGGTCTGCTCTGTTGCTGCAGCGCCCTCTTCGCCGTCAGCCTTGTCGACGCCGCCCGCCTGCGGCAGCAACGTGCCGGCTCCGGTCAGGAGATGCTGGCGCTGGTGCGGCAGCTGCAGCTCACCGACCTCTGCCTGTTCACCGAGGCCCGCTATACCCGCCACCCGTCGCAGGCCGACCTGCACTCGGCTTTTCAGGACCATCCGCTGGCACTCGAACACTTTCCCAGCGGCTCGCTGCTGTTGCCACCCGCCACCCTGAGCGGCCACCATGAACGTCTGGATCGAGAAACAGAAGTACCTGATTGACTTCACCCTCGCGTCGCTCGCCCGGCGCAAGGCGAAGAACCTCGGCCTGCTGCTGGTCTACTCGCTGATCGTCTTCCTGCTCGCCTCGGTCATGCTGTTCACGCACGCTTTGCGCCAAGCTGCGAACGAGCTGCTCGCCGGCGCTCCGGAAATCGTCCTGCAGCGAATGGTCGCCGGCCGCCATGACCTGATCCCGCCCGGCTACCTCGAGCGCATCGCTCGCCTGCGCGGCGTCCTAGAGAAACAGGGACGGCTCTGGGGCTACTACTACGACCCGGTGGTCAAGGCCAACTACACCTTCATGGTCGCCGACGACCGACTGCTGGCGCCGGGTACGCTGGTCGTCGGCGCCGGGCTCGCGCGCACGCGCGGCGTCGCGCCGGGCAACCTCATTTCCTTCCGCGCCTATTCGGGCAAGCTGTTCACCTTCAGCATCGCCGACATCCTGCCAGCGAAATCGGAACTGGTCAGCGCCGACCTGGTGCTGCTCGGTGAAGCCGACTTCCGCGCCTTCTTCGACATCCCGCCCGGCCATTACACCGACATCACGCTGCGCGTCGCCAATCCGCTCGAGGTGCGCAACATCGCGAGCAAGCTGGCGCAACAGTTTCCCGATTCGCGGCCGATCCTGCGCGAAGAGATCCTGCGCACTTACGATTCGATCTTCAGCTGGCGCGAAGGCATCGTTCTTGCCCTGGCGACGCTCGCCCTGCTCGCCTTCGCCATCCTCGCCTGGGAAAAGGCGTCCGGACTGTCGGCCGACGAGCGACGCGAGATCGGCATCCTCAAGGCGATCGGCTGGGACACCGGCGACGTCCTGCGGATGAAGTTCTGGGAAGGCGCCATGTTGTCGCTGAGCGCCTTCCTGCTCGGCTACCTCGCCGCCTACTTACATGTCTTCCACTTCTCCGCATCGCTCCTGGCGCCGGTGCTGAAGGGCTGGGCGGTTCTCTATCCGCGCTTCGAACTCAGTCCGGTGATCGACGGCCTGCAGGTGACGACGCTGTTCTTCTTCACGGTCTTCCCCTATGCGGCCGCGACATTGGTACCCATCTGGCGCGCCGCGATCAGCGACCCCGACGCGGTGATGCGCGGCTGAACCGGCGATGATCGAACTCAGGCAGATCCACAAGACGTTCAACGCCGGACGCGAGAACGAGTTCCACGCCCTCACCGGCATCGACCTGCAGCTGCCGGCGGAGTGCGTGACGGCCTTGCGCGGCCCGAGCGGATCCGGCAAGACGACGCTGCTGTCGATCATCGGCTGCCTCGCACGACCGACGAGTGGTCGCGTCCGCCTGCTCGAGCGCGATATCTCGGGGCTGCCCGAACGCTTCCTGACCGAAGTCCGGCGCCGCACCTTCGGCTTCGTCTTCCAGCAGTTCAACCTGATCAGCGGCCTCTCGGCGAGCGAGAACGTCATGCTGCCCGCCTACCCGCTCGGCGGCGACCGGCAGGCACTGCAGGCCCGTGCCGAGCAGCTGCTCGCCGGCCTGCGCCTGGCCCACCGACGGACGACGCGGGTCGAGCTGCTCTCCGGCGGCGAACAGCAGCGCGTGGCGATCGCCCGCGCGCTGATCAACGAACCGCCGGTGATCATTGCCGACGAACCGACGGCCAACCTCGACACGGCGCTGGCGATGGAATTCATGGCGATCATCGAGGAACTCGCCGGCACCGGCCGCACGGTGCTGCTCAGCAGCCACGACCCGCTGCTCGTCGAATCGTCGCTGGTGAAGCGTGTGGTCGACATGCGCGACGGACGCATCGTCCACCCGGCAGTGCCGGCCGGGGCTGGCCGATGATCTTCCAGCCGGCGATCCTCGCCCTGCTGCTCTCTTCGCTGCTCTGCATCGGGCTGTTGCTGGCGGCGGCGCCCTATGCCATCGACCTCATACGGCATTGGGACCTGGCCAGCGGCAGTGAACGCCAGTTGCTGCGCGAACGCCGCACCTATCTGCTGTCAACCCTGCTTGCCTTCGTCTTCGCGACACAGCTGGTCGCGCTGGCGCTCTTCGTCTTCAACGCCGATCGCATGGCGTCGCTGTTCGTCGGCGCGATGTGCGCCGTCGGCACCCTGCAGGCCAACGCTTTCGGCTTCCCGGCGCTGCTGGCGCAGATCCTCGTCTTCTTCCTCGCCGCCGTCTGGCTGGTGATCAACCACGTCGACACGCAAGCTCCGGACTACCCGCTGCTGCGCATCAAGTACGTCCTGCTGCTCTGCCTGCTGCCGTTCCTGCTCGCCGCCGGCGTGCTGCAGTGGCGCTTCTTCCTCGCGCTGCGCGCTGACGTCATCACGTCGTGCTGTGGCAGCCTGTTCTCCGACGCGACGCCCGGAGTCACCGCCGAGCTGGCGGCTGCGCCACCGCTGCCGACGCTGCTCGCCTTCTACCTCAGCCTGGCGCTGGCCACCGGCTGTGCGCTGCTGCATCGCAGAGGGCCGCGTGCCGGCCATCTCGTCGCCCTCTTGTCGGCGGTCGCGTTTGCCGTCACCATGGCGGCCGTCCTGGCGTTCATCTCGCTCTACGTGTACGAACACCCGCACCACCACTGCCCTTTCTGCATCCTCAAGCCCGATTACTCGTACCAGGGTTACGCGCTTTACGTGCCACTGTTCGTCGGCACGGCTGCCGGTCTCGGCGTCGGAGCGGTGCAGGCCTTCGCCAGAGTTCCCAGCCTGCAGTCCATCATACCGGGGGTCGCCGGCAGGCTGGCCGGGCTCGCGGCAGCCATGTTCATCGCGGTCGCCGTCGTCGCTTTGCTGATCATCATCAACTCCCGCCTGCTCCTCATCGACAATTGAACACGCGGCACCAGCACACCCTCCTCGCGCTCGCCCTGCTCGCCCTCATCGTGGCTGGCTGCGACGCCAGTGGCGGCGTCCGGCTGAACATCGGCGACCAGGCACCGGCCTTTGTCGCGCCGACCCTCGCCGCCGGCCCACTCAGCTTCCCCGGCGAGTTGCGCGGCAGGCCGGTGGTCATCCGCTTCTGGGCCGACTGGTGCCGCTTCTGCGCCGACGAGATGCGCGCGATCGATGGCGTCTGGCAGCGTCATCGGCAGCAGGGGCTGGTCGTGCTGGCGATCAACGCCGGCCAGAGCCGGCAGGAGGTCGAGTCCTTCATCCGCCGCATCGGCGTCGGTTATCCGGTGCTGCTCGATGACCAGGCGGCGATTTCGCGCCGCTATGGGGTCGTCGGTCTGCCGACGACCTACTTCGTCGCCGGCGATGGCCGCATCCGTGGCAAACTCCTCGGCGAGGCCGATGCCGCGACCTTCGAACGTCTGGCGAGCGAGCTGCTGCGATGAGCGAACGGAACGACTGCCACCTGTGCGGCCTCGACTGCGGCAAGAGGCCGTTGCTGCTGCAGACGGGGACGGCGGCGCTGCGCTTCTGCTGCGAAGGCTGCAAGGGAATCTTCCTGATGTTGCACGACATCAAGGAAGTGCCGGGAAATTCGACGTACGCTGCCGGGGACAAACCGACCGGCTGACAGGGAGGAGTGCAGGATGATGAACGGGAGCACGATGGAAGCACTGGGACACGCGATGAACAGGCCGGCGGCACACGCGGCGGCGATCGGCGGTGCCGCCGCGCACGGCGTCGTCGCGGCGCGCACGCTGCTGCTCAACCCGCTGACCCTGCTCGCCGTCGGCGCCGCCGGCGGCATGGTCGCCGGCTTCCTGCTCTACCGCTACCGCAAGGAGATCGCGCTGTCGGTCTCGCGGGCGTGCGGCATGGGCAAGGATTTCGTCCTGCAGCAGAAGGAAAGCCTCGCCGACCTGCTCGAGGAGACCCGTGAACGCGAGGCGGATGCGGCGGTGCCGGCTGGCGAAGCCGGCGATGCGGAGGTTCCGCCGCAGGCAGCCGGCTGAATCCGCAACCGGCAGAGGCAGCCATGGCGATTCCGTCTACCGACCCTGCCGACGACTGGTCGCGGCGGATCTTCGTTCGCTACCGTGCAGCCGGCCACCTGCGGCTGGAACTGCCGGCAGCGATCTGTTCACCCGCCAGCGCACACTGCATCGAGACGGCCCTGCGTCGGCAGGAAGGGGTCTATCGCGTCGGACTGCACGCCGGCGAGCGCAAGTTGTCCGTGTTCTACGATGCGCACGTCTGCGACGCCGGCGCCATCGCCCGCTGCCTGCGGCAGGTGCTGCCGCGGCTGCCGGCAACCGATGCCCCGCCGCAGGCTGCCGCAGGCGAGACAGCCGCCGACCCGGCGTCACCGGCGGCGGCAGGTGGCCGGGCACAGCGGGTCGGCACGGCGACGCAGTTCGAGGCTGCCGCCCGACGCTCGCTGCGCCGCCTGTTGCGCGGCCTGGACCGCTACCCGCAATTGCAGGGCGTGCGAAGCCGCGTGCAACCGGTGCTCGAGAGCGCGCTGAGCGAACGGGCGATCGTCAACTTCCTCAACGACCTGCTGGCTTTCCATCTCATCCGCGTACACTGGGACCTCATCAACCAGCAGTGGCTGCGCGACCCGCTGAAGTTCCGCTCCGCCTGGCTGACGATCTTCTACCTGGTGTTCCTGCTCGTTCGCTACCGCAAGGGCGGCGGCCGGAATTGACTTCCGGCGGCTACAGCAACCTGCATGTCGTGCACCGGCTGCAGCGCCGGGTGCGCGTCGTTGCACCACTGCTGGCACGCGACGACGAGCGCTGCTGCATCGTCGAGATCCTGCTGCGCAAGCGGCCCGGGGTTCGCGACGTCCGCGCCGTTCCCGCTCTCGGCTCGCTGGCGATCCACTACGATCCGTGCCAACTGCCCGAGGCCCGCCTGCTGACCAGCGTCGACGACCTGATCGGCCGCCTCGCCGCCTGCCCGCCGGCGCGACCACCGGCTGCCCGTGCCGCTGCCGACGCACCACTGCAGGAGTCCTCACTGGCCATCGAAGGCATGAGCTGTGCCTCATGCGCCCTGCTGATCGAACTCTCGCTGCGCCGTGATCCGCGCGTCCATCTGGCGAACGTCAATTTCGCCGCGCAGACGGCCGTCGTTCGCGGCACGATCGGCCGCGACGAGGTCTTCGCGCTGGTCAACCGGCTCGGCTACCGAGCGCAGGCGATGGATACGGTGGCCCAGCGCCGCCTGCTCGTCGAACGCGAAAAGGAGAGACTCGCGCTGGCGAAGCGGCGCGTCGTCGTCGCCGCAGCCCTGACCGCGCCGGTGATGGCGCTCGGCATGGCAATGCATCGCTCACCCGCGCTGCGCCTGCTCGAGTTCGCCCTGGCAACGCCGGTGCTCTTCGGCCCTGGCCGCGACATCTTCGGCAGGGCCTGGCAGATGGCGCAGCAGCGGAGCGCCAACATGGACTCGCTGATCGCGATCGGTGCCGGTTCTGCCTACCTGTACAGCCTGCCGGGCCTGTTCCTCCGCTCGCACCATGTCTATTTCGAGGCCGCCGCCGGCATCGTCAGCTTCGTCCTCCTCGGCCGCTTCCTCGAGGAACGCGCCAAGGGGCAGGCCAGCGAAGCGATCCGCAAGCTGATCGAGCTGCAGGTGACGACCGCCGTCGTCCTGCGCGACGGTCGCGAAGAGATGGTGCCGATCGACCTCGTCGTCGCCGGCGACCTGCTGCGCGTGCGCCCCGGCGCGCGCATTCCGGCCGATGGCGTCGTCGTCGCCGGCAGCTCGGAAGTCGATGAGGCGATGCTCAGTGGCGAGTCGCTGCCGGTCGGCAAGAGCTGCGGCGATCCGGTCCATGCCGGCTGCGTCAACGGCAATGGCAGCTTCACGCTGCGTGCGACCGCGGTCGGTGCCGACACCGTGCTCGCCGGCATCGTCCGCCTGGTCGACCAGGCGCAGGGCAGCAAGCTGCCGGTGCAGAAACTGGCCGACCGCATCGCGCAACGCTTCGTCCCGGCCGTCGGCGGCGTCGCCGGGCTGACCCTCGGCGGCTGGCTGCTCGCCGGCAGCCCGCCGGCGACGGCGCTGGCGCACGCCATCGCCGTCCTGCTCATCGCCTGTCCGTGTGCGCTCGGCCTGGCGACGCCAACGGCGATCATGGTCGGTACCGGCCAAGCCGCGCGGCGCGGCATCTACATCCGCAATGGCGAGGCGCTGGAGAGCGCTGCCGGGCTGAACACGCTGGTCTTCGACAAGACCGGGACGATCACCCAAGGCCGACCGGTGGTCACCGATTTCTTCCCGGCCGCGAACGCCGACCCGGTCAGGCTGCTGGCGCTCATGGCGGCTGCCGAGGCCGGCTCCGAACACTTCCTCGGCCGGGCGATTGCCGCCTGGTGCGCGGCCCAGGCGATCGTCCCGGCAGAATGCAGCGAGTTTGCGGCGATCCCCGGACGCGGTGTGCGCGCCGTCTGCGAGCACCGGACGGTGCTGATCGGCAACTCGGCGCTGCTCGCCGAGGCCGGCATCGACTGTGCCGCCAGCAAGGCACAGGCGGCGGCGCTCGCCGACCAGGGCCGGACACCGGTCTTCGTCGCCGTCGACGGCCATGCGCTCGCGCTGCTGGCGATCGCCGACCAGCCGCGCGCCGGCGCGTGCGAGGCGATCGAACGGCTGCATCGCCTCGGCATCGAGACGGTGATGGCCACCGGCGACGTCGCCGCCGTCGCCCGCCAGATCGCGCGCCAGGTGGGGATCGGGCGCGTCGTCGCGCGCGCCACGCCGGCCGACAAACTGACCCTGATCCATGATCTGCAGCGCCAGGGGAGGCGCGTCGGCATGATCGGCGACGGCATCAACGACGCGCCTGCGCTGACCGCCGCCGACGTCGGGCTGGCGATCGGCAGCGCGGCCGACATCGCCCTCGAGGCGGCCGACATTACCCTCGTCGGTGGCGACATCGGCCGCGTCGCGGCGACGATCGAGCTGTCCCGGCAGACGATGCGAATCATCCGCCAGAATCTGTTCTGGGCCCTCGGCTACAACGTCGTGGCGATTCCGGTAGCCGCCGCCGGCCGCCTCAGCCCGATGATCGCCTCGGCGGCGATGGCGCTGTCGTCGGTTTCCGTCGTCAGCAACTCGCTGCGCCTGCAGAAGAGCTGAGCTTGGACCACACGCAGCACCAGGCACTGACCGAGTTCTCCTACTGGCTCGCCTTCATGACCGGCATCCTCGGCAGCGGTCACTGCCTCGGCATGTGCGGTGGGCTCGTCTCCGGCTTCTTCATGAAACTCGGCGCACGGAGCTTCGCGCCCTATCTCGCCTACCACCTGACGCGCGTCGGCGTCTATGCGCTGATCGGCCTGCTGGCGGCAGCGCTCGGCGCCGTCCTCGTGCAGACCGGAGCCTTCGGCAGGCTGCAGGGACTGCTGCAGATCGTCGCCGGCGGCATCGTCATCCTGCTCGGCCTCGACCTGCTCGGCGTCTCGCCATGGCGCAACACGCTCGCCTTCGCGCCGGTCGACTGGCTGCGCCGCCAGTTCCTCAGTGCCAGCGCGCGCGGCGTGCTGCCGGGAGCGATGATCGGCGGCGCGATCAACGGTCTCATGCCGTGCTCGATGACGATGGCAATGGCGATCAAGGCGACCACCGCACCCTCGGTCGTCGAAGGCGGTCTGCTGCTGCTCGCCTTCGGCGCAGGCACGCTGCCGTCGATGCTCTCGGCGAGTTTCCTCTTCGGCAGGCTCGGCGTGCGCACGCGCGGCTGGCTGTTGCGCGGCGCCGCGCTGTTCGTCATCGTCCTCGGTCTGACGACCGTCTGGCAGGGCATCCGCTATTACCTCGTGATGCAGCGACTGGCCGGCTGATCCCGCTTGCGCCCTGGCCGGCGTCGGCGTTTCGGGCGGTGCCGCCGGCACGCGCCGCGGGCCCGCGGCAAGCTCACGGCAATGCCCGCGCGCCCGAGCCGCCCGGCCGCTGCGACGATTTGCCGCAGTTCGCCACGCGGCAAAGGCCCTACCATGCGCCTTGACGCCACCCCGAACTGGTCCCCCCACATCCCTGGACAGGAGAACGATCTTGAAACGCCGTGATCTGCTGAAACTCTCGCTGGCCGCGAGCGGCCTGCTCGCCACCGGCGCCGAAGCGCAACCCGCCTGTGCCACCGACGGTACCCCGACCCAGTTCATCCCGAAGAAGGCGGCCGATCCCCGACCCGCCGAGAACGACCTCGAGAAATTCCCCAAATGCCCGTATTGCGGCATGGATCGTCGCCAGTTCCATCACTCGCGCATGCTGCTGCAGTACAGCGACGATCTGCCCGACGGCGTCTGCTCACTGCACTGCGCGGCGATCAGCCTGGCGGTGAATGTCGACCGCGAACCGAAGACCATCTGGGTCGCCGACAACGCTTCAAGCGCCGAGATCAAGCCTCTGCTCGTCGTCGATCAGGCCACCTTTCTCGTCGGCAGCCGCATCAGGCCGGTGATGAGCCGACGCAGCAAGGTGGCATACGGCAGCGAAGCGGCTGCGCGGGTGGCGATGGCGGAGACCGGCGGCGAACTCGCAAACTTCGACCAGGCGCTGCTCGCCGCCTACACCGACATGTCGCAGGATGTCGCGATGATCCGCAAGAGCCGTGAAGAGCGGCGACAGCGGGCGGCCGGCCGGCCGCACGGCTGAACGCTGCCGCGATGTCGTCGCGACTGGTGCACTGGCTCGTTGCCGGCGCACTCTGGCTGGCCGCCAGCCTCGCGCTGGCGAGCGAACTGCCACCGAAGCCCGGCGAGCGTGACCTCTGCCCGGTCTGCGGCATGCTCGTCTCGCGCTACCCGCACTGGATCGCGGTGGTCGCCTACCGTGATGGCCGGGCGCATTTCTTCGACGGCGCCAAGGATCTGTTCAAGTACCTCGGCAACCTGCCGCGCCACGCGCCTGGCCGCAGCACCGCCGACATCGCCAGCCTCTGGGTCACCGAGTACTACGGACTGAGCCGCATCGACGCCCGCCGCGCCTTCTACGTCATCGGTTCCGACGTGCCCGGGCCAATGGGGCACGAGTTCGTTCCGTTCGCGACGCGTGCCGATGCGGAAGAGTTTCTCAGGGAACATCGCGGCCGCCGCATGGTCACCTTCGGCGAGGCGACCGCAGAACTCGCGGCACGCCTCGACAAGGGGGTCTTCGACTGACCCGTCGAGCCGGCAACGGACGAAAAACCAGCTCGTCGGCTCAGGGCAGCGTCAGGATCCAGCGCACAAGAATGCGGATGTTGTCGATGCCGGCACGTTTGTTGGCCGACATGTAGTCATTGCCCCAGACGCCACCGCCACCCTCGTACACCTTCTTGACGAGGATTTCCTCGACTTCCGGCTGGCCGCGATAGCGCTTGGCGACATCGCGCCAGGCGGGGCCGCGCAGCGTCTCATCGACATCGTGGCAGGTCAGGCAGCGGCTCTGGTCAGCCAGCTCGAGCATCGCCGGATCGACCGACGGCGGCGCTGCGAGCGTGATCGACGGCAGCAGCGCGAAACAGAGAGTCAGGGCCTTCGCTTTCATTGCTTCTCCTGTGGCAGACGGCCAAGTACTGTCGCGTCCGCCGCAGCGTACGACAAAAACGGGGGGCCGCAGCCCCCCGTTCGCTTCGACTGCGGTCTCTGCGATCAGTAGATGTCGCGCTGCGTGTTGTACACGTTGAACTTGCCGGTCGGCGTCACCAGACGAGGATCCTTGATCACGTTCTTGACCGTCCGCGTCTTGTCATCGACGACGACGATCGCCGACGGCTCGGTCTTGTTGCCGGTCCACACGGAGAACCAGACCTCGTCGCCCTTCTCGTTGTACTCGCCATGCACGACGCGCTGGATGCCCTTGGTCTTGCCGAGGTTGGCGGCTGCTGCGAGATCAAGCACCTGCGGCTTCGGATCCGGGTTGCCAAGGTCGTCGATGTTGTAGACCGTGACCGAACCCGCGAGCTTCGGATCCGGGTTCAGCGGCGCGTCGGCCCACAGGTTCTTCGACTTCGGATGCGTCTTGACGAACAGCGAATTGGCGCCGTGGTTCTTGACTTCCTGCACGACCTTCCAGGCATGCTGCGGGTTCTTCGCCGGATCGGTTCCGATGATGCTGATCACGTCGGCACCGAGGTGCGAGGTAGCCCAGACCGGACCATACTTCGGATGGTTGAAGTTGGCGCCACGGCCCGGATGCGGGATCTTGGCGGTATCGACCAGCGCTGCCAGCTTGCCTTCCTTGGTGTCGACGACCGCGACCTTGTTCGACGCGTTGGCGGCGACGAGGAAGTAGCGCTTGGAAGCGTCCCAGCCACCATCGTGCAGGAACTTGGCCGAGTTGACGGTGACTTCCTTCAGGTTGTTGATGTCCGAGTAGTCGACCAGCTTGATCATGCCGGTCTCCTTGATGTTGATCACCCACTCGGGCTTGTCGTGCGACGAGACGATCGACGCCACGCGCGGCTCCGGATGATACTCGCCATCGACGGTGACGCCACGGGTCGAAATCAGCTTCAGCGGCTCGAGGGTCTCGCCGTCGAGGATCGCGTATTGCGGCGGCCAGTACGAGCCGACGACGGCGTACTTGTCCTCGAATCCCTTGTACTTCGAGGTATCGACCGAGCGCGCCTCGTAGCCGGCCTTCATCGTCGCGACGATCGTCGGCTTCTCGTACCACATGTCGATCAGATCGTAACGACCATCACGGCCGATCACGTGCACATAGCGCCCGGAAGCGGAGACGCGCGAGATGTGGACGGCATAGCCGGTCTTGACGATGCCCCAGATCTGCTTCGTATCGCCGTCGATCAGCGCCACTTCGCCCGAATCACGCAAGGTGACGGCAAAAACGTTCTTCAGGTTGACGTTGTTCATCTGCTTCGTCGGCCGCTGTGCGACCGGCACGTGCAGCTTCCAGCTCGCCTTCATGTCCTTCATGCCCCATTCCGGCGGCACGTCGGCAGGCATCTGGAGATAGGCCGCCATGTTGGCGATCTCCTTCTTCGACAGGATGTCGTCGAAGTTCGGCATGCCGCCTTCGGTCCCGTAGGACATGATCTTCTCGAGCCGCGAGGTGCCCAGCTTGGCTGTGTTGGCCGGTTCGAGGTTCTTGCCGGTGGCGCCCTTGCGCAGCATGCCGTGACAGCCGGCGCAGCGCTCGAAGTAGGTCTTGCCGGCAGCGGCCTTGTCCTCTGCCGAAAGTGTCGGGCCTGCAGCCGGAGCGGCACTGGCGGCTGGTGCGGCAGCCTTTTCGGCTGGTGCGGCGAATGCCAGGCTGATCGCCAGCGGCAGGCTTGCCAGCATCAGTACGTTACGGATTCCCTTCTGCATTGTTCGATTCCTCTCCTCTATAAGTTGCTTGTTCAGCGCTCGCGGTCAGACCCGTGTCAGACTCTGCGCAGGATGACATGCCGCCCCTGCACGGATCCTTGACTTTCATCAAATCTCGCAAGCCCGACGGCAGACCGCTGCGGATCAGTTGAACATGCCGGCACGGACGCTTATGCTTGCGCCTCAACGAAGAACCGGGAACCCTGCAATGAGTCATTCGCCTCCCTCTGCCAGCCGCGGTACCGTCTACATCGTCGGCAGCGGGCCTGGCGATCTCGACCTGCTGACGCTGCGCGCCGCACGCCTGATCGGCGAGGCGGACGCGATCGTCTACGACCACCTGATCGCCGATGGCGTGCTCGAACTGGCGCGGCCGGATGCCGAGAGGATCTACGCCGGCAAGGAAAGCTCGAATCACAGCGTACCGCAGGCGGAACTCAACCGGATGCTCGTGCGCCTGGCGCGCAGTGGCAAGGCCGTGGTCCGCCTCAAGGGCGGCGACCCCTTCGTCTTCGGGCGAGGTGGCGAAGAAATCGAGGCGCTGGTCGCATCGGGCATCCCGTTCGAGGTCGTCCCGGGCGTCACCGCGGCCGCCGGTTGCGCCGCCTACGCCGGCATCCCGCTGACCCACCGCGATCACGCGCAGGCGGTCGCCTTCGCCACCGGCCACCTGAAGGACGGCACGATCAATCTCGACTGGCCGTCGCTGGCGCGGCCGCGGCAGACCGTCGTCTTCTACATGGGAGTCGGCGGGCTGTCCGAGATCTGCCGCCAGTTGATGGCGCATGGACTGCCCGCCGAGCACCCGGCGGCGGTCGTCCAGAATGGCACGACGCGGCGACAGCGGGTGCTCACCGCCAACCTCGCGACCCTGCCGGCGAAGGTGGCGGCTGCCGGCATCAGGTCACCGGCCCTGATCATCGTCGGCACGGTGGTTCGCCTGCAGTCGACGCTCGCCTGGTTCCCTCGCCCGGGGAGCGACGAGGTGAAGGATTAGGGCACGCGCACGAGCAAGCCGACGGCGAGCAGGAAAGCAAAGACCATCTGCAATCCGGCAGTACCGGCGAGCAGTGTGTTGTACTCTGCTCCGGCTGCGCGGCGGAAACGCGCGACCTGGCGCAAAGCCAACGGCAGCGCCAGACACGGCAGGGCGAGCCAGACGCCACGGCCAGTCAGCGCGGCCAGCCACGGCAGAAGCGCGAAGGGCAGCAGCATTTCACCGGCGTAGATGCCGCATGCCAGCCGCCGCCCGCAGAGGACCACCAGCGTTCGCCGCCCGGCACGGGCATCGGTTTCACGGTCCCGCGTGTTGTTCACGGTGATCAGCGCGGCCGCCAGCAGGCCGACGATGGTACCGGCCAGCACGGCTGCCGCCGCCAGCGACAGGGTCTGCAGGTAGTAGCTGCCGCTGACCGCCAGCACGCCGAAGAAGAGCAGAACGAAGAACTCACCGAGCGGCGTGCAGGCGATTGGCCGCGGCCCGCCGGTGTAGGCCCAGCCAGCCGCCAGCGATGCCAGACCGATGGCGACGATCGGCCAACCGCCGTGATCGGCGAGATAGACGCCGAGACTGAATGCCAGGGCAAAGGCGACCCACGCGCCGCGCCGCACGACCCTTCCCGGCAGCCAGCCCATGGCCGTCGCGCGCGGCGGCCCGAGGCGCTCGGCGCCATCGACGCCGCGCTCGAAATCGGCGACATCATTGTGCAGGTTGGTGCCGATCTGGATCAGCAGCGCGGCAAGCAGCGCGAGCAGCGCCGGCAGCCAGAGGACGGCGGCCTGCTGCGACCAGGCCAGCGCACTGCCGACGAGCACCGGCACGAGTGACACGCCGAGCGTCTTCGGGCGAATCGCCAGCCACCAGACGTAACGCGGGCGCAGGGTCGGACTGCCCGGTCTCATCGCCAGCGGGCGTCCGGCGCCGCGCCGCCGGCGAGCTCTTGCAGCACCGCCACGGCGCGCCGCGTACCGGGGATCGTCAGGCCGGGTGCTATAATCGGCCGCTTTGAACGCACGGGTCTTCTTTGTGTGGTGGTGCCGAGAGGGGGAATCGAACCCCCACGCCTTGCGGCGGCGGATTTTGAGTCCGCTGCGTCTACCGATTCCGCCATCTCGGCCTGCGCGCGCCGTCTGCGCGCGGCATGAGGCGGCGATTATCGCGCATTCCACGAGCGCGAACAAGCCAAAACCGGCGCCGAACTCCCGCCCACCTCGCTGCGATGCTGACCCTCGACGACTTTGACTTCGAGCTCCCGGCCGAGCTGATCGCCCAGCAGCCCACCGCCGAACGCAGCGGCAGCCGGCTGCTGCGGCTGCTCGACACGGGCATCAGCGACCACCGCTTCGACGAGTTGCCGGCGCTGCTCGATGCCGGTGACCTGCTGGTATTCAACGACGCGCGCGTCATCCGCGGCCGCATGTTCGGCCGCAAGGCGAGCGGTGGCCGCATCGAGGTCCTGTTCGAGCGCATCATCGACGCTCGCCATGCACTCGCGCAGATCCGCGCCAGCAAGTCCCCGAAACCGGGCAGCCTGATCCTGCTGGAGGAGACGATCCCGATGCTCGTCGGTGAGCGAAGCGGCGAGCAGGGCGAGTTCTTCGCGCTCGAACTTGCTGCCGATGGCGACCTGTGGCGCCTCGTCGAGCGCCACGGACGGCTGCCGCTGCCGCCTTACATCAAGCATGCCGCGACGGCTGCCGACGAGGCTCGCTACCAGACCGTCTTTGCCCGCTCGCCCGGCGCGGTGGCAGCGCCAACCGCCGGGCTGCATTTCGATGAAGCGCTGCTGCAGCAACTCGCCGGGCACGGTATCGACAGCGCCTGGCTGACGCTGCATGTCGGCGCCGGGACCTTTCAGCCGGTACGCACGCACGACCTGCGCCAACACCGGATGCACACCGAGCGCTTCGACCTACCCGCCGAGACGGTCGCCGCGATCGCCCGCACGCGCCGCGGCGGTGGTCGCGTCGTGGCCGTCGGCACGACCAGTCTGCGGGCGCTCGAGGCGGCGGCACGAAAGGGTGAACTGCGTGCCGGCGCGGACGAGACCGACCTCTTCATCACCCCGGGCTACGAGTTCCGGGTCGTCGACCGCCTGCTGACCAACTTCCATCTGCCGCGATCGACGCTGCTGATGCTCGTCGCCGCCTTCGCCGGTCATGCGCCGATCCGTCGCGCCTACGAACATGCGATTCGCGAGCGCTACCGCTTCTTCAGTTACGGTGATGCGATGTTGCTGACTCGGCATGGCGCGTCGCCCCTTCGTCACACCACCTGAACCGCAAGAGACAATGTCCAGGAACCCACTGAACAGCACCGCCTTCGACCAGCTCGATACCCTCGGCCTGGCGCCCGACACGCACAGGGTCGCACTCGCCTGCGCGCTGCTGTGGGCCGGCCGGTCGGCAACCGACGTGCAACGGCTGCTCGTCGTCAGCGGCCTGAGGACGAGAAACGGCCATGCCTTCAGCCTCGCCGACGTCAGGAAGGCGTGGCTGCAGTTGGCCGAGCGGGATCTGCTGTTCGAGGATCGGTCGCGCCACGGTGTTTTCCAGTTGGTGGACACGCTGCGCGCGGCACTCTACCGACAGTGGCTCGATACCGCCACGGGCAGCGCGCTGGTCGATCTGGTCTGTCGAGCCGATCGTTTCCACCTGAGCCAGTCCAGCCACCACTGGAATACCGGCAACATGGCAACGACCGTCGCCTACGTTCGCGCCAAGTACTTCAGCGGTGCGCCGACGACCGAACTGCAGTCGATCAGAAACCTCGTGTCGCGTTCGTTCAACTGGGAGAGCATCGTCCTGCAAGCGATCCTGCCCGGCTTCGATGGCCCCAGCTTTGCCCGCATCGATGGGCCCGAACGCTGGTCCATCGCCTACCAAGCGACCGTCAGCGTCTGCCTGAACTACACGGAAGGCTACCTGCCGATCGTCGATTGGGCGTGCGCAGAACTCGCCCGCGACGCGACCGTCGTGCCCGAAAACCTGCGCCTCGTCCTCGCCGACTTGGCGTTGCTGCGCGCCGATGCCGACCTGCTGCAGGCCGCTCTGCTCGGCATCGACAATGGCTGGGTTGCCGGCATCCGGGCAGCGCAGCGGGTACTCGCAGGCGAGTGGGCCGGCGGCCAGGCAGCCTTCGAAGCTTCCCTCAAGCAGCGCCGGTCCGAGATCGGCGGCAGCAAGCACTTCCTGTCCGCCAGCATCGCCTGGTTCTACCCCCTGTCATTGCTCGCGCAGGCGACAACGCGCCATCTCGATCTGGCGCGCAAGTTCTGTGCCACCGAGTCCGGCCGACGCCAGCCTGATGCGGAATCCGGCTGGGGTCGCTGGGTGCACGTGATCGACGTCCGTCTCGGCCGGGCTGCACTCATCGGCAGCGCCGTCCTGCCCCTCCAGACTTCGCGTGACACGGTCTTCGGGGCGCCACTCGACGCACTGTGGGGAATCCTTCTCGCCGCCTGGCTGAGCAGGGAAACCATCACGGGTTTCGGGGCAGCCGACCCGCAGCGGGCATGGCGGGATCCAATCGCACTGCTGCGTGACAAGCTGCGCGCCTGCCGGATGCAGGCGCTGTTGCGCCAGCTCGACGACGCCGCTGCGGTACTCGAGGGGCATGACCCGCCGGCCGGCTCCTTCATCGCCGGCAGCAGCGAACGCTGGCACGAAGTCCTCGTCACGCTGCAGTCGCTTGGCGGCCAGGGCGGCGAGGCGGCGGCCGGTGCGGCCACCAGACTGCTCTGGGAAGTCGATATCGGCAAGCGGGGGCAACTCGCCGGCATCCGCCCGCTCGAGCAGAAGCGCGGCCAGCGCGGCTGGAACCGGCCGCGCGCCATCAGTCTGGCGCGACTCGTCGACAACCAGCAGCTCTCGGCGGCCGACGCCAAGGTGGCGAGGGCGATCCGACTCGAGCCCGGCTACGGCAACCGCATGTACCTCGACCTGGCGGCAGCGATCGTCGCCCTCGTCGGACACCCGACGGTCTTCCTGGCAAGCGCGCCGGAGCAGTTCGTCGATCTGACCGAAAGCCCGCCGGAACTCGAACTGATCCGCGATGGCGACCGCTACCGGATGCGCATCGATCCACCCCTGCGGCTCCAGACCGACATCGACATCGACGCTTACTACCTGGACAGCGAGCAGATTCGCGTGGCCGAAGCGCTGCGCCTGATCACCCTCATTCCAGACGGCCCGCAGCGCTTGCGGCTGGTCCGCTTCTCGGCCGAACAGCAGCAGGCCGCGCGGCTCGTCGGCGGCCACTTTGCCATTCCCGCCAACGCCCCTGGCGTACAGGACGAGGTCGAGAAGACGCTGCGCGCGCTGGCGGCGCGCTTTCAGGTCCATGCCGACGCGGCACAGGCGACACGACAGGTCGCCAGCGACTCGCGCCTGCGCGCCGAGCTGGCGCCCGTCGATGCGGATCTGTCGCTGCGCCTGGTCGTGACCCCCCTCGGCAGCGATGGTCCGCGACTGACGCCGGGCAGCGGCCGCAGGCAGTTGATGGCGGTCATTGGCAGCGAGACGGTCGGCACCGAGCGCGATCTGGCCGGCGAGAGACGGCATCTCGAGGCGATCCTCGACGCCCTGCCCTTCCTCGACGGCAGCGAGCGCAGTTGCGAATGGCTGATCGACGATGCGGAGAACGCGCTTGCTGCGGTCGAGAAGTTGCCAACCCTGCCCGAACTGGCCGCCGTCGAATGGCCGAAGGGCAAGAGCGTGCGCGTCGTCTCGCTCGGCCCGCGGCAGCTTGGCATGCGCGTGACTCGCGAGCGCGACTGGTTCCGGCTCGACGGTGAGGCGAAGGTCGATGAAGGTCTGGTGCTGCAGTTGTCGACCCTCCTCGGCGCCGCGCGCGACCGTTCGCGTTTCGTGCCGATGGGCGACGGCATCTACGCCGCGCTGACCCGCTCGCTGAAGCAGAAGCTCGCCGATCTGGCGGCGGTACTCGAGCCCGACCGGGATGGCGGCAAGGCGCCTCTGGTCGCCGCCGCCTGGCTCGACGAGATCCTCGACGGGACCGAGCTCGATGCCGGCGCGGACTTTCGCCAGGCGATCGATCGCCTGCGCAGCGCCCAGGAGATCGTGCCGCAGCCACCGAAGCTGCTGCAGGCCAGCCTGCGGCCGTATCAGGAGGACGGCTACCAGTGGGCGATGCGCCTCGCGACCGCCGGCATGGGCGGCTGCCTCGCCGACGACATGGGTCTCGGCAAGACCCTGCAGGCCCTCGCCGTGCTGCTCGAGCGGGCGGCGGGCGGGCCGGCTCTGGTCATCGCGCCGACCTCGGTGTGCGGCAACTGGCTTGCCGAGTGCCAGCGCTTCGCACCGACGCTCAACGCCCGCATCTATGGCGAGGCGGGTGAGGACGAACGCGAATCGCTGCTCGGCGATGCCGGGCCGCAGGATCTGCTGATCGTCTCGTACACGCTGCTGCAACTGGCGCAGGAGCGCTTTGCCGGCCGCAACTGGCATACGCTGATCGCCGACGAAGCGCAGGCGGTCAAGAACGCCGCCGCCAAACGCTCGCAGGCGCTCTTCGAGCTGAGCGCGGATTTCCGCCTGGCGCTGACCGGAACGCCGGTCGAGAACCGCCTTGCCGACCTCTGGTCGATCATGCGCTTCGCCAACCCCGGTCTGCTCGGAACGAGCAACCGTTTCAACGAGCGTTTCGCCGGGCCGATCGAGCGCAACCGCGACCGCGAGGCGCAACATGTGCTGAAACGGCTGGTCGGCCCGTTCGTCCTGCGGCGAACGAAGTCCGAGGTGCTGCAGGACTTGCCGTCGCGCACCGAGCTGATCCTCAGCGTTGCGCCGGAAGCGGCCGAAGCGGCGCATTACGAAGCGCTGCGCCGCGAGGCGGCACGTGAGATCGACGCCACGCTCGAGGACGCCCCCGCTGCGCAGGCGCGCTTCAACGTCCTCGCGCAACTGACCCGCCTGCGCCGCGCCGCCTGCGACCCGCGCCTGTGCAGCCCGCAGTTCGGCATCGCCGGCGCCAAGGTGCAGGCCTTCGCCGACCTGGCCGGCGAACTGATCGCCAATGGCCACAAGGCTCTGGTCTTCAGCCAGTTCGTCGACTTCCTGCAGATCCTGCGCGAACCGCTCGATGCGGCGGGGTTCAGCTACCAGTACCTCGACGGCGCCACGCCGGCCGCCGAACGCAGCCGCCGCGTCGCCGCCTTCCAGGCCGGCGAAGGCGATCTCTTCCTGATCAGCCTGAAGGCCGGCGGCTTCGGCCTCAACCTCACCGCCGCCGATTACGTGGTCATCACCGACCCATGGTGGAACCCGGCGGCCGAGGACCAGGCAATGGGCCGCGCGCACCGCATCGGCCAGTTGCGACCGGTGACCGTCTACCGTCTGGTCAGCCGCGGCACGGTCGAGGAACGGATCGTGGACCTGCACCACGAGAAACGTGCCCTCGCCGAAAGCATCCTCGCCGACGGCGAGGCGAGCGCGCTGCCGTCCACCGAGGATCTGGTGGCACTGATCCGCGGCGAGTGAGCTGCCGTCGGTCGCCGACTACCCGGCCAGCTCGGCGAGCACAGCCCGGGCGCTCATCGCCAACGTGCCGTCGGGCCCCTGCGCCGCGAGCGCATAGCCGCCATCCTCGGGGGTGCACACCAGCCGGAAGGGCGCCAGGTCGAAGAGCGGTGCCAGGCCGCGAAAACTGTATTCCTGTACCGGGCGTGTCACTTGCCGTCGCAGCAGTTCCAGCAGCAGCACGGCAGTCAGCGGACCATGCACGACGAGGCCCGGGTAGCCCTCCTCGCCGATCGCGTACGGACGATCGTAATGGATCCGGTGCGCGTTGAAGGTCAGCGCGGAGAAGCGGAAGAGCAGCCGCGGATCGGGTGTGACGATGCGTGCGCAGGCTGCCGCCGGCAGCGGCGGCCAGTCGACGACCGTTGGCGCCGGCAGCGCTGGACCCGGTTCGCGGTAGACGATGTCCTGCTCCTCGTCGATGCACAGGCGATCGCCCTGATGATAGCCGTGGTGCAGCAGAACGAAGGCGAGTGAGCCGGTGCGTCCGCTCTTCAGGCGGACATCGCGAATCGTGGTGACGCGCCGCGCCGGCTGGCCGAGCAGCAGCGGCGAGTGAAAGCGCAGCCGGGCGCCGGCGAACATCCGTCGCGGGAAAGGAATCGGCGGCATGAAGCCACCGCGCTGCGGATGCCCGTCGACTCCGAGGCCCGCCTGCGGCACGCGGGGCAGGAAGTAGAACCAGTGCCAGAGCGGCGGCAGCGCGCTGCCGCCAGTGAAGCGCTCCGAGCCATCGCCGAGCGTCGCCGCGGCCGCCAGCGCTGCCGCCAGCCCGAGATCGTCGTCGGTGCTGTCCTGGCGACCGATCCAGGCGCTGAAGTCGCTGCCGGGGTCGCTCATCTACTTCCACCCCGCCATGCGCTGCCGGCGCGCGGGCGGCATCAGGGCTGCCCCATCGACATGGACCGCGCTCTCATTGCTGGACACCGCGGCAAGGAGGACCACGTCCGCATCAGTGATCGTCGTCGCTGCCGCAGTCATGCCGGTCGGCAGCGGTTCGACATGCGGACGGTTGTCGGGATTCATGGCAGTCCTTTAAGCTGGTCATCGGCGCGGTTCCCGCCGCACGAGGACGAAGGGCGCCGGCTGCTGCCGACGCAGGCCAATTGTCTCGCGCTTTGTCGTTGTCGTGTAGCTGTTTCGTCGCGAATCGATCTTCTGCCTGCCTCTCGACGCACAGCTGCCGCGGGTTCCACCATTGAAGTGGCACTGCCGGCTTTCGCAGTGCCGGGTCAGCGAAGGTGAAGCGCGAGCCTTGCATGATGCGGCGGGCCGTCGTCCCCGACGGCCTTCCCCGCATGCCGTTCGGCCCGGAAACGGCAGCCCGCGGCAAGGCGCTGGCCGCCGCTTCCGGCTTCGCGCGAGGCGAAACGGGGAGGCGGCCGCCGGCGCACGCTCGATCGCCGCAATAGACTACTTGCCGGCCTCGCGCTTCTTGCGGGAGGTCGCCATCAACGTGGCTTCGCCGTCGATGACCACCTTGTCGCCGACGGTGCACACGGTATCGAGCACCACCCGGCACTTTTCTTCGATCACTTCCTTGACGGTGACCCTGGCACGCACCGTGTCGCCGGGACGAACCGGGGCGCGGAAGCGCAGCGACTGATTCATGTAGATCGTTCCGGGGCCGGGCAGGCGATTTCCCAACACCGCCGAGATCAGGCTGGCCGACAACATGCCGTGCGCGATGCGGCCACCGAACATCGTCGTGCGACCGAACTCCTCGTCCATATGAACTGCATTGACGTCCGTCGACACCCCGGCGAAGAGTACGAGGTCGGCATCGGTGATGGTCTTGGCAGTTTCCGCACTCATGCCGACCGACAGGTCTTCAATGTCGTAACCGTTTTGTGGATTCATGACAGTCCTTTCTGCTGAACATCGGCGCGGTTTTGGCCGCGCCTGGGGAAAAAGGCGCTCGCGACTGCCAGCGCCCGTCTGATCATCCCGCCGGTCCTGCCGTGCGCCTGGTCTCTCGCCAGGGCGACGATCACGACCGCAGGAAGCAAAGCATTGTCGCGACCGACAATTCCTCGCTGAGCCGGCAGCATTCAGCACGGTCGAAAGCCCGATCGGCGCCGCCTGCCATGGCTAGTTCATCACAATCACGACCTTACCCGTCGACTTGCGGCTGAGCACCTGATCCAGCGCCTCGACCGCCCGTGCAAGTGGATAGGTCGCAGAAACATGTGGCTTGATCGCGCCGTCAACCACCCACTGCATCAGCTTCCGGAAGCTCTCGCTCATGAGCTGCGGGTGCATGTCGGCGTAGGCCGGCCAGTTGACGCCGATCACGTCGACGTTCTTGACCAGCAGGTGATTGGCGGGGATCTGCGGGACGCCGCCGCCCGCGAAACCGATCACCAGGATCCGGCCCTCGAAGGCCATGCTGCGCAGCGAAGCGGTGAACAGGTCGCCGCCGACGGGATCGTACACCACGTCGGCTCCGCGGCCGCCGGTCAGTTCCCTGATCCGCAGGCGGACATCGTCCACACTGCTGTCGATCAGGTGATCGGCACCGTGTTCGCGCGCGACCTGCAGCTTCGCCGGCCCGTTGGCGGTGGCAATGACCCTGGCCTGCAACAGCTTGCCGATGGCGACGGCAGTCAGACCGACACCACCAGCCGCGCCATGCACGACCAGCGTTTCCCCGGCACGCAGGCGCGCGCGATGCCACAAGGCAAGGTGCGAGGTGCCGAAGACGACCGGAAACGCCGCGCCATACTCCCACGACATCGCTGCCGGCATCAGCACACAGCGGTTCACATCGGCGACCAGTTGCTCGGCGTAACCACCGTGCGGTGTGAGAGCGATCACCCGGTCGCCGACGGCGAGAGACTGCACGCCGGCGCCGCGTTCGACCACCTCGCCGGCCACTTCAAAGCCCGGGCTGAACGGCGGCTGCGGCTGCTTCTGGTACTGGCCGCGGGTGATCAGGCTGTCGGCAAAATTGACACCACAGGCACGAACGCGAATGCGCACCTGGCCAGGACCGGGACGAGGCTCGGGAACGTCGTCGAGGCGCAACGCATCGGGGCCGGTGAGCGCATGGCAAACGATGGCTTTCATGGCTGGGGTTCAGGCTGTGGGGACATGCGGCCGCCCTTCCCTGCTGTGACGGCAAGGAAGGGAGCCGGAGCGATCCGGGCGACGTCGCCGCGACTCGCGCTCATTCCCCTCCCCGGCAAAGGGAGGGGAAAACACGACATCGGATCAACTCGAACAAGCGCAGCTCATTCGCCGATGATCTTGCGAACGACGTCGGTCATCGAGATGACGCCAACCGGCCGGTCCTTCTCGGTGACCACCAGGCGATGCATCCGCCGCGCAGTCAACAGGCTGACCGCGTCGCTCAACAACATGTCGGCGTCGCAGGTCGCGCAACCGGGCGTCATTACCTCCCGCGCCAGCATCGACCGCGCCTGCTCGGGCGTCCGCCCCTGCCGCGCCAGCACCATATCGGTTTGCGAGACGACCCCAACCGCGTTGCCTTCCGCATCCATCACCACGACCGCGTGAATTTCCTTCTCGACCATCAGCCTGGCGACCACGCCAACGGTGTCGTCCGGAGTGCAGGAGATGATGCCGCGATGCATCAGATCGCGAACCTTGCTGCCGTCGTCGGCGATGGTGATCGCCTCGCCCTCGGCAATGCTCGGCAGCGGAACGGACATCGGGTACGGCGCCGGCGTGGTATGGACGTCGCCCTTGGGCAGCGTCGGATGAACGATCGTCACCGGCGCCTTGCCGCTGACTCCGAGACCAAACTCGGTCGCCGAAACGAGGACCGACATGTTGCCGTGCGGGTGTTTGTTGTCGTGCATGAGTTGATGGGCAAGTGGCAAATCGTCGTAGGAAAAGGCGCGCGACATGCAGGGATCCAGCAGGCCCTGCAGCGCCAGCTGGTTCATGTCGTTCGACTGCTTGGCATTGGCGAAATGCGATCCTTGCAGGCGCTTCTGCCGCATCCATAGATAGCGCAGGTCGACCGTCGCGTTGTAGCCGGTGGTGCCGGCGCACACGACGACCATGCCGCCGGTCTCACAGACGAAGATCGAGGTCGGGATCGTCGTTTCGCCTGGATGCTCGAAGACGAGGTTGGGCGCGCGCCTTTCTCCAAGCACGTCCCAGATCTTCGAACCGAATGCGCGGACGCCCTTCAACCACTTCGCGTAGCCGGCGTTGTCCTTCCAGTGCGGCAGCATGCCCCAGTGATCGAAGTCGTTGCGATTGATGCAACCCTTGGCGCCGAGCTTCATGCAGTAGTCAAACTTGTCCTCGCCCGAGACGATGGCCACCGAGGTCGCGCCCACCGCCTTGGCGATCTGGATCGCCATTGAGCCGAGACCTCCAGCACCGCCCCAGATCAGTGCAACGTCGCCCTTCTTGATCGAGTTGGCTCCCCAGCCATGCAGCATCCGCCATGCCGTCGCCGCCACCAGCGTATAGGCTGCCGCCTCCTCCCAGTTCATGTGCTTGGGCTTGGGCATGCACTGATGGTCCTGCACCTTGGTAAACTGGGCAAAGCTGCCATAGTTGGTCTCGTAACCCCAGATGCGGAAGCTCGGCGAATACATCGGGTCGCCACCGTTCTTCACCCACTCGCAGTTGCGGCTCCACTGGCCGCAATGCATGACCACTTCATCGCCGACCTTGACGTTCCTGACGTCCTTGCCGACCTTGTAAACGATTCCGGACGCATCGCTACCGCCGATGTGGAAATCCTCTGGTTCGCCCGCCTTGTTGCGTGCGGCGATCACGTTGACGGGGATTCCCAGGCCGGCCCAGACATTGTTGTAGTTGATCCCGGCCGCCATCACCAGGACCAGCACTTCGTCGTCGGCAATCGCCGGCGTGTTGACCACTTCCTTCTGAAATGCCTCGGTCGGCTTGCCAAAGCGCTCCGGGCGGATCAGCCAGGCGTGCATTTGCTCCGGGACTTCGCCCAGCGGGGGCAGTTCGCCAAGTGCATACAGTTGCTTGCTCATCAGATGCTCCTATCATGGTGAAAGGTCGGTTGGTTGACCGACAGCAAACGGGAAAGAATATGCTCTCGCATACGCTCGTACTCCTCAAACTGACTCGATCGACACGCGCCCAGCCGCTCCTCGATGGCGGTACGGCCGCCGACCAGCCCCAAGCCGAAAGTGCCGAACTCCTCCTTCAGCAACCGCAACACCCAGGCACTCTGGTGCTGGCTGCGCTGCCGCTCAAGGAGGCCGGCCGCGACGAGGAAGCGTCGGTGTCGATCGAAGTGCGCGTGAAACTCCTTGATCCCGGTCTGCATGGTCGCGCTCAGCAGGCAAACCGGGTAATCCCAGCCCTCACGGCGATCCTGCCGCGGGGCACTGCGACCGATCTCGCTCGCCGTCTTGCGGGCTGCGGCGCCGAGGTCGGCCTTGTTGACGGCGAAGATATCGGGAATTTCGATGATGCCCGACTTGAGATACTGGATCGTGTCGCCGGACGCTGGCTGCGCCACATAGCAGACGGTGTCGCCGATCTCGGCGATGTCGATTTCCGTCTGGCCGACGCCGACGGTCTCGATGACGACGATGTCGAAACAGGCCAGCATCAGCCAGCTCATCGGCCACACTTCGCTGGCGACGCCACCCAACTGGTTGCGATTGGCGAGCGAGCGGATGAACAGCCCATCGTCCTGCCCGACGGTCTTGATCCGGATGCGGTCGCCGAGCAGCGCGCCGCCCCCGAGCTGCGGCCGGCTCGACGGATCGACCGCCAGCACGCCGACCGTCGTGCCGGCGAGCCGCCATTCGCGGATCATCGCCGACACCAGCGAAGACTTGCCGGCGCCCGGCGGACCGGTGACCCCGATCAGATGGCCAGCCGTCAGCCAGCGCCCGCCGGAGAGGCAGGCAAGCAGCCGCACGGCGCGGTCACGTGCCGCCGGCAGCCGGTTGTCGAGCAGGTTCAGTCCGCTGGCAACGGCGGCCCGCTCGCCACCCAGGATCCGGGCGGCGAGCCGTTCGGGATCGGGAAGGCCGGGATTCGTCATCGACCTCTCAGGACAGCGACCCGAGCCGCTCGAGCCCGTTGCTTTCGCGCACGACGTCGACGATGTCGCCCATGATCGCGTTCAGGTTGAAGTCCTTCGGCGTGTAGATCGCGCGCACCCCGAGCGCCAGCAGCCGCTCGGCGTCGGCCGGCGGGATGATGCCGCCGGCGACCACCGGCAGAGCCGCCAGATCGCGAGCACCGAGTTCCTGCAGCACCGACCCGACCAGCTCCATGTGGCTTCCCGAGAGGATCGACAGCCCGACGACATGGACGCCTTCCTCCTGTGCCGCCTGGGCGATCTGCTGCGGCGTCAGCCGGATGCCGTCGTAGACGACCTCGAAGCCGACATCTCGTGCCTTGACGGCCACCTGCTCGGCACCGTTCGAATGGCCATCGAGCCCCGGCTTGCCGACAAGAATCTTCAGCGGGCGACCCAGCGCGTTGCCGGTACGACCGACTCTCTCCCTGAGTTCGGTCACCTGGTCCTTGCGGCCGAGCACCTCGCGACTGTCGATGGCGATGTCGACCCCGGTCGGCGGACGGAACTCGCCGAAAACGGCGCGCAGCGAGTCACCCCACTCGCCGGTGGTGACGCCGGCGAGCGCGCAGCGGATTGAACTCGGCATGATGTTGTCGCCGCTCCTCGCCGCGTCTGCCAGCCCCTGCAGGGCGGCGCGCACGTCGGCATCGCTGCGCTGCCGCCGATGTTCCTGCAACCTTTCAATCTGCTGCCGCTCGGCCGCCGGATCGGACTTCATGATCGCGCCGTCGCTGCCCGCGGTCAGCGGCGACTCGGCGGTTTCGTGGAAGCAGTTGAGGCCGATGATCTTCAGCTCGCCCGATTCGATCGCGCGCAGGCGGCTCATGTGGCTGCCGACCAGCTCGCGCTTGATGTAGCCGGATTCGATCGCGGCGATGATGCCGCCCTGCGCTTCGACGTTGTCGATCTCGCGCCGGGCTCCCTCGACCAGCTCGGCGACCTTGGCGGCGATCACCGGCGACCCGTCGAAAATATCCCCGTACTCGAGGAGGTCGGTCTCGAAGGCCATCACCTGCTGTATCCGCAGCGCCCACTGCTGATCCCACGGGCGTGGCAGCCCCATCGCCTCGTTCCACGCCGGCAACTGGATCGCACGTGCGCGTGCGCGCTTGGAAAGCGCGACTGCCAGCATTTCGAGAACGATCCGCTGCACGTTGTTCTCGGGCTGCGCCTCGGTCAGCCCGAGCGAGTTCACCTGCACGCCGTAGCGGAAGCGGCGCAGCTTGGGATCCTGCACCTGGTAGCGGCTGCGCGTCAGCTCGTCCCACATCTCTCCGAAGGCGCGCAGCTTGCAGCACTCCTCGATGAAGCGGATGCCGGCATTGACGAAGAACGAGATACGCTCGACGACCAGCGGAAACTCATCCGCACCGATCTCGCCCGACGCCTTGACACGGTCGAGAACCGCCATCGCCGTGCACAGCGCGTAGGCCAGTTCCTGCACCGGTGTCGCGCCCGCTTCCTGCAGGTGGTAGCTGCAGACGTTGGTCGGGTTCCACTTCGGCACGTGCCTGATCGTGTAGTTGATCGTGTCGGCGATCAGACGCATCGACGGGCCGGGCGGATAGATGTAGGTGCCGCGCGACAGGTACTCCTTGATGATGTCGTTCTGGGTCGTCCCGCTGAGTTTCTTCGGGTCGATCCCCCGCCTTTGCGCCAACCCGATGTACAGCGACAGCAACCAGGCGGCGGTGGCGTTGATCGTCATCGAGGTGTTCATCTGATCGAGCGGGATCTGGTCGAACAACTGATCCATGTCCTCGATGTGCGAGATCGGCACACCGACCTTGCCGACCTCGCCGCGCGCCAGGGGACTGTCGGCGTCGTAGCCGGTCTGCGTCGGCAGGTCGAAGGCGACCGACAACCCGGTCTGCCCCTTGGCGAGGTTGGTTCGATAGAGGGCGTTCGACGCCCTGGCCGAGCTGTGGCCGCTGTAGGTCCGCATCAACCAGGGCTGATCGCGATTCTTGCGCGGGGCAACCATGACTATCTCCTCTTTCTGATCAAGAGGCGCCTCTCGATCTCAAAAATCTTCTCGTCGAGCTTTTCCTTGCCGAGATCCTTCTTGTCGTTCTCCTTGATGAACAGATCGGCGCCATGCTTCGCCAGCGCCTCGGCGGCACTGACGTTCTTGACGCCGATGAGCTGGAAGCTGACGACTCCGAAGGCGGCGGCGAGTTCGCCGGGAGCGTCCTCGCTGGCCAGCACGCGCGACAGCGCGGCAACGGTGTCGCCGGCGATCGACGGCTGCGTGTGGTAGCCCTCGGTGAAACCGAGTTCCCAGACGCTGTTGTCGCTGACATCGCGGCTGGCGAGTCCTTCGAGCCAGGCGAAGACGAGACCGCCATAGACGATCGGGTCGCCGCTCATCTTGCCCGACAGGCCGGAGCTGAAGACGCGGTCGAAGTGCAGCGGATGGGTGTTCCCGACCGCATAGGTCAGTGGCAGATGCTCGTCGGTGATCGTGCGGCCATTGGCATGGACGATGATCTCGCCGACCGTGAAATCCTCGCAGCAGGACCTCGGGCCGCTGAGCCCGGCCGGAAGAACGGCCGGAAAGCGCGGCAGGAAGACCTCGGCCTCATCGACCCACGGGAAGGCCGGCATCAGCCCGTCCGCCGACGCCGGCAACGGCGTCGTCGGCGGCCGCCCACCCTGCCCCGCGACCATGATCTTGCGCTGGTACTGCAGCACGACCTGGTCGTTCTGGTTGATGCCCAGAGTGCGGATGGTGACGATCCCCGGCTTGCCGGCGCCGCGCTCCTTGCGGTCGATGACCTTGGTCAGCGAGCGGATCGTGTCGAGGGCATACACCGGCCGCAGATACTGCGCGTCGTAATAGCCGAGGTTGGCCATCGCCTTCTCCGAATCGTTCTGCACGCCCAGCGAGAGAACGACATTGAAGACCATCTGCGGCGACGCCGGCAGCCCCGTGAAGCCGCTCGCCTTGGCGAACTCCTCGTTGAGGTAGAGCGGATTGCACTGCATGTACGTCCGGGCAAAGGCTTCCATCTGCGCCCGGAAGAAGGTGAAACCACGCGGGTGGACGAAGACCTGTCCGGGTTCGAACTCTTCCAGATAGCGGCCATAGTGCGGATGGCGGACCTTGCCGACGTCCACGCCGACCTTCTGAGCGAGTTCGACCTGCGGTCGGAAACGAATTGCCTGCGACATTGAAAGCTCCTCTTGCGAAACGCGCGGTGGCGGCTGCAGCCCCTACTGGACGGCGTCGATCAGTGAACGGGCGATGACCTTCAGCGCCAGGGTTTCCTCGGCGCCCTCGAAAATCGACAGCACCCGTGCATCCAGGAAGTAGCGGCTGACAGCCGTCTCCTCGGCATAACCCATACCGCCGTGAATCTGCATCGCCTCGCGTGTCAGCCACTCGGCCGTACGGCAGGTAAACAGCTTGACCATGCTCGCTTCCATCTGCCCCTGACCCTGATCCATCAGGCGACCGACGGCATAGGTGAACTGCCGCGAGACGGTCAGCAGCGTCGCCATGCGCGCCAGCTTGACGCGCGTCAGCTGGAAGTCGCCGATCGGTTTGCCGAACGCCTTGCGCTCCTGGGCATAGGAAACTGCCTTCTCGAACGCTGCCTGCATGACGCCGATGGCGCGTGCCGCGGTCTGGATGCGACCGCCGGCAAATCCGGCCATGGTGAAGTAGAAGCCCTTGCCTTCGCCCTCGGGCCCGCCAACCAGGTTCTCGTCGGGAACGAAGACGTGGTCGAAGAAGACCTCGTAGGAATGCATGCCGCGATAGCCGATGGTGGCGATCGCGCGACCACTGAGGACACCGCCCTGCGGCTGACGGTACTCGAAGTCGTGCCCCTCGTACGAATCCTTCTCGACCAGGAACATGCTGAGCCCCTTGTGGCCGAGCGAGCGGTCTGGGTTGGAGCGGGCGAGGACGAGCAGGACGCCGGCCTTGCCGGCCATCGTGCACCAGGTCTTGACCCCGTCAAGAATCCAGCCGCCGTCGCACTTCGTCGCCTTCAGGCGCATGGCGGCGACGTCGGAGCCGGTATCCGGCTCGGTGACGGCGATCGCGCACAGCGGATCACCCATCGCGACGCGCGGCAACCACTTCTCACGCTGCTCCTCGGTTCCGCCCTTGAGCAGCGACCGGCTGAGGATCTCGGGCCGCGTGATCAGGCTGCCGGCGCCCCCGAGCGAGCCCCGCGAAAGCTCTTCGGTGACGACGATCATCCCCATGTTGTCTTCATGATCGTCGCTCTGGATGCCGCCGTAGCGCTCGGGGATCGACAGGCCGAAGCAGCCCATCTCGGTCAGCGGCTCGAGAATCTCCTGCGGAATGATCCGGTCGTGGCGGTGGATCTCCTCGGCCAGGGGCATCACCACGTTCGTCGCCAGCTTGCGGAACGAATCCTGCATCATCGTCGCATCGTCGCTGAGCAGGTAGGCGCCGCTGGCACCATTCAGCGCCATGACATCGCGGCCGAGGGCCTCGAGATGGGCGGCGTCGAGCTGCAACTGGCAGAAACGGCTGAGGCCGGACGAAGCCAGCGCGGCGACGTCCGCCTCGCTCAGACCGAAACTCTGCGGCCTCGCCCACAACCGGTTGTGGATATTCTGCAGTGCCTCGGCGCAGAACGCCAGGGCCATCCGCTCCTCGAGACAGACGCCCTCGGCCTGCTGGCCTGCGGCCAGCACCCGGGCAGCGTAGTCGGCAGCGAAGCGCGCGGCGGTCGCTTCAGCGGCACACCAGGCGAGATCGAAGCTGGCCATCTGGTGTGCGTCGAGCTTCTCGTTCGACACGCCCTTGCTGCCCATGCATTGCTGCTTCATCCAGCCCAGCGCTTTCCTGATCGCCGCATCGGCGGCATCGAGATACGGCAAGCCCCCCTGTATCCCGCAGTTCACCTCAGTCATCACTCATCCCTTTCTGCTTGCGTGGTTCCGGAGCGGTGTCTATTTCCGCGTCCGGTTGTTGACGATGCGAACGAACGAGCGGGAGCGCAGCTCGTCGAGAGTAATCCCCGTCGCCAGCACTTCCTGCTCGGTGATCGCACCGCAGGCCATGCCGCGCAGGAAGAAGTTGAGCAACCCCTGACCGGTGGCGGCGTCGTCAAAGGTGTTGCCCACCAGAGTCGCCTGTGCCGCCTTGTTCAGGAAGGCGTTCAGGCGCGCCGAGGCATCCTGCAACCCGCTGAGGAAGAAGGTGTCGACCGCCGCATAGCGTACCGGCAACTGCCCGGGGTTCAGGTCCCACCCCTGATAGTAGGCATGCTGCAGCGAATGCATGATGTTGTCGTAGTGGAGCTTCCAGGCACCATGCACGACGGCGCGGTTCTCGTCCATCTGCTGTGGCGAGAGGACAGAGCCAGCAGCCGCCTTGTGCGGCCCGATCGGCATGCTGGTGGTCGCGCCATCGCTGATCGTGATGCCGGTTCCGGCCAGGCTGACCTGCAGCACGTGACGGGCGAAGTCGCACGACGGGTGGGTGTGGCTCTGGTGTGCCGCCGTGATGTTGCACGACGCGGTGTAATCGTAGGTCCCGAAAATTGCCGACCGACAGCGGCCGGCAGCGGCGGCAACGAGCAGCGGCACCGTATTCTCGCCCTTGTGGTTGATGATCGACTGCGTCGTTTCGATCATGATTTCCATGCGCAGCGAGTCCTTGGGATAACCCAGCCGTGCTTCGAGCTTCGCCAGGATGCCGGCGCAGGCTGCGACCTGCTCGGGAGTTGTCACCTTGGGCAGGGTGACGATGAAGTTCTCCGGCAAACGGCCGCCGGTCTTCTCGGCCAGGCGAGTGAGGAAGATGTCGAGCGTGCGGATCGAACGGACCTTGCACTCGTCGGAAAAGGTCTTGATGCGAATGCCGATGAACGGCGAGAGGACGTTCTCGCTCATCCCCTTGGCGACCTCGTCCGCCGCGGCGACGGCGTGACCATCCTCCTCGTCGTCCGGCCGATTGCCGTAGCCATCCTCGAAGTCGATGCGGTTGTCCTCGATGGGCTCCGTGCGCAGCTTCTTGAGCACCCGGTTGTAGACGGTGAACGCGAGCCACGCCGCCTGCTTGATCTCGCGCACCTGCTCCGGGCTGCTTTCCAGCGCGCGCGTCAGGCTGTCGATTTCGAGCGGGTTGCTGGGCAGGGTCTCGGCACCCGGCAAACCGAGAACGCGGGCGAAGACGTGGTAGTTCGGCGCATAGGTGTCGAGGGTCTTGAGCGCCACCTCGCCGAGTTTGCCGGCAAAGCCAGCCTTGAACAGGTTGGCGCCGCCGTATACGGTGTGAACCGGCTGCCGCTCGGAGGAATCCGCGGGGTAATGCCCCTTGAAGGCTGCATTCGCCTCGTGCAGCTCGCCATAACAGGCGTTCAGTTCGTCAGGGGTCAGCGTGAGCTTCATGTGTTGCCTCCGTAATCGTTGCTGAAGTCAGGGGAATACGTCATTCGCGTGCCAGTCGCGCCAGCGACGCACGAACAGCCCCTCGCCGGCTACCGGGCGAGGGTTTGCGGATCGGAAAAGGGTGTTTGCTGGCTTGCCGGTCGCCTCGACCAATGCGGCAAGCGCGTTGCCGCCCCGGCGGGGCCGCGATGTCCGCCCGCCGGCGCAGGCGATCACCCGGCGCGGGCCGCAGGCGGCCGATTCGGCCGCCGCGGCAGCGACGGACACTGCGCCGGGACAGGCAAGCGGCAGCTGCGCCAGCAAGGGGAATCGGCGCAACGCAACGGGTGGGCCGGGCCGGCTGCCAGAGGCGGGACAAGCCGACAAATGGCTGCAGGCCGGGCGCGCGGCGGCGGCCGGATGACGCCAGCCGGGCCTTCTCGAGAAGCAGGGACGAGGCGCGCCTGCCCGACAACCACAGGCTGCTCCCTGGCTTCTTGTTCGCCGGTCAGGTTCCACCTTCGACTCGCAAATGTCGCTGTCCGGCAAGCGCAATCCCCTGCAGGCTACCTCCAGCCCCGGGATCCACTTGCCCCCCCAAACTGCACTGCGACCAATATAGTCCATGGCCGCCGACTTTTCCAGTCGTCTTCTGGATTTGCGCAACAAGCCGCCGCCGACGGTTGCGGCAGTACCCGCAACGACCTTCCGGCTGGCTGCCGGATCTGCATCCGCAAGCCGCCGACGCGGTCGCGACACGCACGCCGTGGCTCGCGGCATGCACCGGCACGGCAACGCAATCTGTACCGACGACTGCCTTTTGAAACTATACTGCGAGGCTTCGTTGGCGCCGGAGGGCACACGCCAGGCGATCTGGACAGCGCGGAGCCGGCCTGCGACGATCACAGCGGAGCCGCGGGATGGCGGCGAGAGCGGGCGGCGATGGCTGGCTCACGCGAGGCGCAGGAGGGAGGATCGGTAATGGCAGGGGAGCCGTCTTCGACGAAGGATGTCCGTCAGCAGGCAGAGGTGACAGGAGGCGCGAGCGACGGGCCGACCGCGGCAAGCCCGACGTCGTCCGAGGAAGAGCATGAGAACTCGCTGGGCGGCAGCCGACTGCCAATGAGCGGCCTGCGCGTCATCGACGTCGGCACCTTCCTCGCCGGACCCTATGCGGCATCCATCCTCGGCGAGTTCGGCGCCGAGGTTCTCAAGGTGGAACATCCGGTCGCCGGCGATCCGATGCGTCGCTTCGGCACGGCGTCGAAGCGGCACGACGCGACCCTGGCATGGCTCAGCGAAGGTCGCAACCGCAAGTCGGTGACGCTCGACCTGCGGCAGCGCGAAGGAGTCGAGCTGTTCCTGAAGCTCGTCGCCAAGTCCGACGTCCTGATCGAGAACTTCCGCCCCGGGACGATGGAAGAGTGGGGACTCGGCTGGGAGGAGCTGCGGCAGGCCAATCGCGGCCTGGTGATGCTGCGTGTCTCGGGCTACGGGCAGAGCGGACCGTACCGTCGCCGCTCGGGCTTTGCCCATATCGCGCACGGTTTCGCCGGGCTGTCCTATCTCGCCGGCTTCCCGGGAGAAACACCAGTGGTCCCGGGTACGGTACCGCTGGGCGACTACCTGTCGAGCCTCTATGGGGCGATCGGCATCCTGCTCGCGCTGCGCCATCGCGAAGTCAGCGGCGAAGGGCAGATCATCGACATCGGCATCTACGAGGCGGTCTTCCGCCAGATGGACGAGATCGCCGCGGCCTACGGCCTCTTCGGCAAGGTCCGCGAGCGCGAAGGTGCCGGCAGCTTCGTCGCCGTGCCGCACGGCCACTTTCGCACGGTCGACGACAAATGGGTGGCGATTGCCTGCACCACCGACCGGATGTTCGAACGTTTCGCTGCCGTGATGGGCAGACCCGAACTGGCTGCAGCGGATCGCTACGGCAACCAGCGCCAGCGCCTGGCGGCACGCGAGGAGGTCAACCGGCTGGTGATCGAATGGGTTGGCTCGCTGACCCGCGAGCAGGTGATGCGACGCTGCGTCGACGGCGAGGTACCTGTCGGCAAGCTGAACAGCATCGCCGACATCTTCGAGGACGAACACTTTCAGGCACGCGGCAACCTCGCCCGGCTGTGCGAGGAGGGACTTGGCGAAGTCGTCATCCCGGGCGTCGTTCCCACCCTGTCGGAGACCCCGGGCCGAATCTCCAACCTCGGGCCGCCCCTTGGCAACGCCACCTACGAGATCCTGCGCGAGTTGCTCGGCATCCCGGCGCAGGAGATCAGGCGCCTGCGGCAGCGCAGGATCATCTGAACCGACAGCACAGCGAGGACGGCCATGCCCCCGACCGAAGACGCCGCCAGCCGCCTGCCGCTCGCCGGCATCCGTGTCATCGACGCGGCGACAGTGATCGCCGCGCCGTACAGCGCCAGCATCCTGGGCGAGTTCGGCGCCGAGGTGCTGAAGGTCGAGAATCCCCACGGTGGCGACCCGATGCGCCAGTTCGGCACGCCGACCAAGCGCAAGGACACGCTCGCCTGGCTGAGCGAAGCGCGCAACAAGAAGTCGGTGACGCTCGACCTGCACCTGCCCGAAGGGGTCGACCTGTTCAAGGGGCTGATCGAGAAGTCGGACGTACTGTGCGAGAACTTCCGCCCTGGCACGCTGGAGAAGTGGGGACTTGGCTGGGAAGTGCTGCGACAGATCAACCCACGGCTGATCATGCTGCGCGTCACCGGTTATGGCCAGACCGGACCCTATCGCGACCGGCCCGGTTTCGCCCGCGTCGCGCACGCCGTCGGCGGCATCGCCTTCCTCGCCGGAATGCCGCGCGGCACCCCGGTGACACCGGGATCGACGACGCTTGGCGATTACCTCACCGGCCTTTACGGCTGCCTCGGCATCCTGATGGCCCTGCGCCACCGCGACCGCACGGGCCAGGGGCAGTACATCGACGCCGCGCTGTACGAGTCGGTGTTTCGCTGCACCGACGAACTGGCGCCGGCTTACGGCATGTTCGGACGCGTGCGCGAACGGCACGGGCCGACGCACAACGATTTCGCCTGTCCGCACGGCCACTTCCCGACCAAGGATGACGGCAAGTGGGTGGCGATCTCGTGCGTCACCGACAAGCTCTTCGAACGGCTGACGACGGCCATGGGACGACCCGAGCTGGCGGCGCCGCACGTCTACGGCGATCAGAAGACACGCCTGGAAAACCGCCACGACGTGAACGAGATCGTCCGCGACTGGTGCGGCTCGCTGCACCGCGACGAGATCCTTGACCGCTGTTTCGCCGCCGGCGCGCCAGCCGGCCCGTTGAACAGCATCGCCGACATCTTTGGTGACCGTCAGTTCCATGCCCGGCGCAACCTGGTCGCGATCGACGAGCCGGACATCGGCGAGACGGTCATCGTGCCATCCGTGCTGCCGCGGCTGTCGCTGACCCCCGGACGCATCAGGCACCTCGGACCGCGCCTGGGACAGCATACCGACGAGGTGCTGAGCGACCTGCTCGGCCTCGACGCGTCCGCGATCGACGATCTGCGGCGCAAGCGCGTCATCTGAAACGAAGGAGTCAAGCGAACGATGCAGGGAATTCTCAAAGGTTTGCGGGTCGTCGAGGGCTCGGCTTTCGTCGCCGCGCCGCTTGGCGGGATGACGCTGGCACAGCTCGGCGCCGAGGTCATCCGCTTTGACCCGCCGGGCGGCGGCCTCGACCAGGGTCGCTGGCCATTGACCCTCGATGGCCGGCACAGCCTGTTCTGGGCCGGGCTGAACAAGGGCAAGCGCTCGATCGTCGTCGACTTCCGCTTTCCCCGCGGGCAGGAACTGCTCACCCGGCTGATCTGCGCGCCGGGTGAGCAGGCAGGGCTCTTCAGCACCAACTTCCCGGCCAGGGGCTGGCTGGCCTATGAGGCACTGCAGGCGCAGCGCGAGGATCTGATCATGGTCAACCTCTGTGGCCGCCGTGATGGCAGCTCGGAAGTGGACTACACGCTCAACCCGCAGGTCGGCCTGCCGATGATGACCGGGCCGATCAGCTCGCCGGAGATGGTGAATCACGTCTTTCCCGCCTGGGATTTCATCAGCGGCCAGATGATCGCCGTCGGCCTGCTCGCCGCCGAGCGGCATCGGCGGCTGAGCGGCGAAGGCCAGCTCGTCCGTCTGGCGCTGAAGGACGTGGCGCTGGCGATGCTCGGCAATTTCGGCATGCTGGCCGAGGTGATGGTCAATGACGGTGACCGCCCGCGGCAGGGCAACTATCTCTATGGCGCCTTCGGCCGCGACTTCTGCACACTCGACGGCAAGCGACTGATGATCGTCGGCCTGACGGCCATGCAGTGGCACCGCCTGCTGAAGGCGACCGGCCTGCGGCAGGCGATCGCCGAGCTCGCCGCCCGCCTCGGCCTCGACCTCGAAGACGAAGGCAACCGCTATCGCGCGCGGCAGCAGATCGCCGCCCTGCTCGAACCCTGGTTCCACGCCCGTACGCTCGCCGAGGCGGCGCAGACGCTCGATGCGCATGGCGTCACCTGGGGTCCGTACCGCAGCGTCCGTGAAACGATCGCCCGCGACCCCGACTGTTCGACCGACAACCCGATGTTCTCGCTCGTCGAGCAACCGGGCATCGGTTCCTACCTGATGCCGGCAACGCCACTCGACTTCAGTCGCGTGCCGCGCCTGCCGCCGATGCCGGCACCGCGACTCGGAGAACACACCGACGAGATCCTGCTCGACATCCTCGGCTTGAGCGAGGCCGAGGTTGGCCGCCTGCACGACGCGCGCATCGTCGCCGGGCCGGCCTGACGTCGCGGCCACCGGCCCCATCCTGCCGCTGCATCCACACGCCTTCTTGCCACCAGGGGAAACGCCATGAAACTGCCCGTCCATTTCTACAAACCGCTCGCCATCGGTGCGCCGCAACCCCTGCGCGAACTGCCCGTACGGCCGGAGCGGATGATCCACTTCTTTCCGCCGCACATCGAGAAGATTCGCGCCAAGGCGCCGGAGACAGCCCGCCAGTGCGACGTCCTGTGCGGCAATCTCGAGGACGCGATCCCCATCGACGCCAAGGAGGCGGCGCGTGCCGGTTTCATCGAACTGTTGAGCCAGCACGATTTCGGCGACACGGCCATGTGGGTGCGCGTCAATGCGCTGAACAGCCCGTGGCTGCTTGACGACCTCGAACAGATCATCCGCCATGTCGGCAACCGGCTCGACGTCATCATGATTCCCAAGGTCGAGGGACCCTGGGACATCCATTTCGTCGATCAGTATGTCGCATTGCTCGAGGCGAAGTACTCGGTGCGCAAGCCGATCCTGCTGCACGCACTGCTCGAGACCGCGCAGGGGGTGAGCAACGTCGAGGCGATCTGCGGCGCCAGCCCGCGCATGCATGGCCTCAGCCTCGGCCCGGCCGACCTGGCCGCATCCCGCGGCATGAAGACGACGCGGGTTGGCGGTGGTCATCCCGGCTACGGCGTCCTCGCCGATGTCGAGGCGGGTCACGATCAGCGCGCCTTCTTCCAGCAGGACCTCTGGCATTACACGGTCGCGCGCATGGTCGACGCCGCCGTCGCGCACGGGCTCCGCTCGTTCTACGGGCCGTTTGGCGATCTCAAGGACGAAGCCGCGTGCGAAGCGCAGTTCCGCAATGCCTTCCTGATGGGCTGCTCGGGAGCCTGGTCGCTGGCACCCAACCAGATCGCGATCGCCAAGCGCGTTTTCAGCCCCGAGATCAAGGAAGTCCTCTTCGCCAAGCGTATCCTCGAGGCCATGCCTGACGGCAGCGGCGTGGCGACGATCGACGGCAAGATGCAGGACGATGCCACCTGGAAACAGGCGAAGGTCATCGTCGATCTGGCGCGACTGGTCGCCCGGCGCGACCCGGAACTCGCCGCCGCCTATGGCCTGTAGCACACAAGATCAACGGCAGAGGGAGGACATGCAGTGAGTGAAAAGAACAGACTCGGCAACTTCTTTGAAGACTTCCAGGTTGGCCAGAAGATCGCGCACGCGCCGCCGCGGACGATCACCGAAGGCGATGTCGCCCTGTACACGGCGCTGACCGGTTCGCGCTTCGCGACCAACTCGGCCGATACCTTCGCCCACAGCCTCGGTTTCCCACGCGCGCCGGTCGACGACATCCTCGCCTTCAACATGGTATTCGGGCGCACGGTACAGGACATCTCGCTCAACGCCATCGCCAACCTGGGTTACGCCGGCGGCCGTTTCGGCCACCCGGTCTATCCGGGCGACACACTCAGCGCTGACTCGACGGTGATCGGACTCAGGGAAAACAGCGACGGCCGGTCGGGCATCGTCCATGTCCGGTCGTGCGGCGTCAACCAGCGCGGACAGATCGCCCTCGAGTACTGCCGCTGGGTGATGGTGCACAAACGCGATCCGCAGTCGCCGGCCCCGCCGACCTGCGTTCCCGAACTCCCCGACGCGATCGATGTCGGCGAACTGGTCGTTCCGGCGGGAATCCGCCTCAACCAGTACGACACTTCGCTATCCGGCAGCAACGAGCTCTGGGAAGACTATGCCGCCGGCGAGCGCATCGATCACGTCGATGGCGTGACCATCGAAGAAGGCGAACACATGCTGGCCACTCGCCTCTACCAGAACGCGTCGCGCGTCCATTTCAACCAGCAGAGCGAGCGCGGCGGGCGTTTCGGGCGACGCGTCGTCTATGGCGGGCACATCCTCAGCCTGGCGCGTGCGTTGTCGTTCAACGGGCTGGCCAATGCCTTCACCATCGCCGCCATCAATGGCGGCCGGCATGTCAGCCCGGCCTTCGCCGGCGACACCATCTATGCGTGGACGGAAGTCATCGCGCCGCTGGCGCTGCCCGGGCGCAGCGACGTCGGCGCGCTGCGCCTGCGCACCGTGGCGACCAAGGACCAGCCGTGTACCAACTTTCCGTACAAGACGGCCGACGGTACGCATGAGGCGGGAGTACTTCTCGATCTCGACTACACGGTGCTGATTCCCCGGCGAGCCTGACGGTGCCGGTGATTGCTGCCCGGCTCGCCGCAGCGGCGTCTCGCGCATCGCCGCCGGCATCCCTTTCCGAAGCGCCCGGACCGCCAGCTGCGGGCGCCCTCAGCGCCCTTCCAGTGGCAGCAGCGGCAGCGTCAGGCTACGGAAGCCCTGCTGCTGCCGCGGCAGCTTCTTGCACTCCCTGCCGCCTGCGGATCTGACCCCGCCGTCGTCGCTGAGCAGCTGGACGAGCCGGCTGCCGGGGACGGCGAAGAGGGCTTCCGGACGGAGATCCTGCAGATCGACGTCGATCAGCGCCTGCGGCGCATCGCTCGCCGCACCCGACCAGCGGAACAGCATGAAGCTGCCGCTATCGGCCGGCGGACCGGCGACGATCAGGTACGACGAGCCCACCCGTTCGATGCTGCGAATGCCCCGCTCGGCAAGATCGAGCTCGATGGCCGGCGCCAGCTCTGCCGCCTGCTCGCCCGCCACCACCGCCGCCGGGTTGAGCAACGGAACGAGCAACGCGCGCCGCTGCGGCAGCGGGTTGCGCAGCCCGATCAGCAGGCTGCCGTCCGGCGTTGCCGCCAGGCCTTCGATGTTGAAGCCACCTGCCGCCTCGGCCGCCCGCCGCGCGGCGTCGCGCAAACGGTAGGGGCGCAACTCGGGGGCCTTTTCCAGCGCCCGCAACAGACCCGTATAGGGCGTGCCGACGGTTCGCAGATACGGTGGCCGGCCATCCGCGGCGTCGACGATCTCGGTGGCAAAGAAGCGGCGGCGGCTCTCTTCCTTGCGGCCGGAACTGTTCCGGCCATGCGAGCTGATCCAGTAGAGCCGCCGGCCGACGCGTGCCACCGCCTCGATATCCACTTCGTCGCCGGCAGACACGTCGAGGAAACGCGCCAGGTCGAGGCCACGCCCGACCGCCATCGCCTCTCCGCGTCGATAGACCCGCAGGACTGCATCCTCGTCGTTGCCGACGACGAAATGCTCGGCATCGAGGGCGACTGCGGCCGACGCATCGCACGGTCCGCGATAGCTGAAAAGCTCCGGCGGGTCTGCCCGGCTTGCCGGACTGACCGCCGTGAGCAGGGCGACGACCACGACGGTCAGCACTGCCTTCATTTGCTGGCTCCCTGGTGACGGCTCGACGACGAGGTCACGCACTGGCGACATCATACTCTGGCCGCTGGCGGCCGGGAGCGCTTGCGGCCGCAGCCGGCGCCGCTTCGCTTCACATCGTGACGGGAACTTTCACCATACGCCGCGGTATCGTTGTTTTCATCGGCCTGGAACTCGGATATGCTGCGCGGACGTCGAAAGAACGATGTAAAACAATGGAGGAATTATGTTCCAGGTCCGCATACACGGTCGCGGCGGCCAAGGCGTGGTGACGGCTGCCGAGATGTTGTCGATTGCTGCTTTTGAAGAGGGCCGCCACGCTCAGGCCTTCCCGAGTTTCGGTTCGGAACGCACCGGGGCCCCCGTCGTCGCCTTCTGTCGCATCGCCGACAAGGAGATCCGCCTGCGCGAGCCGATCATGGAACCGGACGCGCTGATCATCCAGGATCCCACGCTGCTCTATCAGGTCGACGTCTTCAGCGGCCTGAAGAAGAATGGTTACATCCTGATCAATACCAGCCGCAGCTTCGACGAACTGGGCCTCGGTGATTATGTCCGCGACTGGCCGCAGGATCGCCTATGCACGGTACCAGCCACCGACCTCAGCCGCAAACATGTCGGCCGGCCGATGCCGAACGTGCCGCTGCTGGCGGGTTTCGCCGCCGCCTCGGGAGTCATCCGGCTGGAATCGGTGATCCAGGCGATCAATGCCAAGTTCTCCGACAAGGTGGCGAGCAACAACGTCGCTGCCGCCAGCGAGGCTTACCAGTTCGTCGTCGATGAGGTCGCGCACGCGCGGCACGGGGAGACTGCACATGCTTAAACAGACCGAGGGTTCACACGCCGTCGCCGAAGCGGTCGCGCTCTGTCGGCCGGAGGTGATCTGCGCCTATCCGATCTCGCCGCAGACGCACATCGTCGAAGGCCTTGGCGAGATGGTCAAGGCGGGCGAGGTCGCCGACTGCGAGTTCATCAACGTCGAGTCCGAGTTCGCCGCGATGAGCGTCGCCATCGGCTCGTCGGCCACCGGCGCCCGGACCTACACCGCCACCGCCTCGCAGGGCCTGCTGTTCATGGTCGAGGCGGTATACAACGCTGCCGGCCTCGGCCTGCCGATCGTCATGACGGTTGCCAACCGCGCCATCGGTGCACCGATCAACATCTGGAACGACCACTCCGACTCGCTGTCGCAGCGCGACTGCGGCTGGATCCAGTTGTTCGCCGAGACCAACCAGGAGGCGCTCGACCTGCACATCCAGGCCTTCAAGCTCGCCGAGGAGGTCAGCCTGCCGGTGATGGTGTGCATGGACGGCTTCATCCTGACGCACGCCTACGAGCGGGTGGACGTACCGACTCAGGAGCAGGTCGACGCCTTCCTGCCGCCATACGAGCCGCGCCAGATGCTGGATCCGAAGGAACCGGTGTCGATCGGCGCCATGGTCGGACCGGAAGCCTTTTCCGAGGTCCGTTACCTGGCGCACGCGAAGCAGATGCAGGCGCTCGAGCGGATTCCACAACTGGCCGAGCAGTTCAAGGCGGTCTTCGGCCGCGATTCCGGTGGCCTGACCCACAGTTACCTGGTTGACGATGCCGACATCGTCGTCGTCGCCATGGGTTCGGTCCTCGGCACGATCAAGGACACCGTCGACGAGATGCGTCAGGAGGGGCAGCGGATCGGCGTCCTCGGCATCACCTCGTACCGTCCGTTCCCGCTCGACAGCGTCCGTGCCGCACTGCAGAACGCGCAGCGCGTGGTGGTCCTCGAGAAGAGCCTGGCGGTCGGCATCGGCGGCATCCTGTCGACCGACGTGCGCATGGCGATGTCCGGCCTGCAACTGCACGGCCACACCGTCGTCGCTGGACTCGGCGGCCGCGCCATCACGCGCAAGTCGCTGCGCGGACTGTTCAGCAAGGCGATCAACGGCGAACTCGGCCACCTCACGTTCCTCGATCTCGACTGGAACGTCGTCAACAAGCAGCTCGAACGTGAGCGCACCACGCGCCGTTCGGGTCCGGCAGCCGAGAGCATGCTGCGCGACATCGGCGTCGTTGCCGCCCGCATCGGCTGAGGAGAACGACCATGAGCTTCCAACCCGTTCATTTCTACCAGACCGGCACCTTCACCGTCGGCAACCGCCTGCTCTCCGCCGAAGAGCGCAGCGTCCAGGCCAACGTCGAACGGACCAACTCACTGAACTCGGGACACCGCGCCTGCCAGGGCTGCGGCGAGGCGCTTGGCGCCCGCTACGCGATCGATGCAGCGATGAACGCCGCCCGCGGGCGCCTGATCGCCGCCAACGCCACCGGCTGCCTCGAGGTCTTCTCGACGCCGTACCCGGAGACCTCCTGGCAAATCCCCTGGATTCACTCGCTGTTCGGCAACACGGCGGCGATCGGCACCGGCATCGCCGCGGCGATCAAGGTCAAGCGGCAGAAGGGCCAGATGGATGACGTCCGCGTCGTCGCCCAGGGGGGTGACGGCGGCACGACCGACATCGGCTTCGGCTGTCTGTCCGGCATGTTCGAGCGCAACGACGACGTGCTCTACATCTGTTACGACAACGGCGGTTACATGAACACCGGCGTCCAGCGCAGTTCGGCGACGCCGCCGGCGGCGCGTACGGCGACCACCATGCCGGTCGGTCCGGAACCCGGCAATGTCTTCGGCCAGGGCAAGTTCGTGCCGGCGATCGCCATGGCGCACGAAATCCCGTACGTCGCGACGGCGACCGTCGCCGACCTGCGCGACTTGGAGTACAAGGTCACCAAGGCGATGGGGCTGCGTGGCGCCCGCTACATCCACATCCTCGTCCCCTGCCCGCTCGGCTGGGGCGCGGCCTCACAGGACACGATCAAGCTCGCACGGCTGGCCAAGGAAACCGGCATCTTCCCGGTATTCGAGGCCGAACATGGCGAGGTCACCGGCGTTCTCAAGATCCGCCGGCCACAACCCGTCGAGGAGTATCTGAAGTTGCAGAAACGCTATGCGCACCTCTTCGGCAAGAAACCCGCGGTGGAAACGATCGCTCGCCTGCAGGCAGCGGCAGACAAGAACATTCGCAAGTACGGACTGCTCGACCAGGAGGCGAACTGATGGACAAACCCTTTGCGATCACGCTGGATCCCGGCTCATCGCTGGCCAACCGCACCGGCTCCTGGCGCACCTCGCGGCCGGTCTATCTCGACCGCCTGCCGCCATGCAACAAACAGTGTCCAGCCGGCGAGGACATCCAGGGCTGGCTGTTCCACGCCGAATCGGGCGACTATGAAAGCGCCTGGCGACACCTGACCAGAGACAACCCGTTCCCGGCGATCATGGGACGGGTCTGCTATCACACCTGCGAGGGCGCCTGCAACCGCGGCCAGCTCGATGCGCCGGTGGGGATCAATTCGGTCGAGCGCTTCCTCGGCGATGAGGCGCTGAAGCGCGGCTGGAAGCTGACGCCGCCGGCGAGCGAATCGGGCAAGCACGTCCTGATCGTCGGCGCCGGCCCCTCGGGCATGTCGGCCGCCTATCACCTGCGCCGCCTCGGCCACCGGGTCACGGTACAGGAAGCGGGGCCGCTGCTCGGCGGCATGATGCGCTTCGGCATTCCCAAGTACCGCCTGCCGCGCGAGGTGCTGGAAGCCGAGATGCAGCGGGTCGTCGATCTCGGTGTCACGGTGAAGCTTGGCAGCAAGGTCGAGAACATCCTCGCGACGATGCAGGACGGCGGCTTCGACGCCGCCTTCCTCGCCGTCGGCGCCCACATCGGCAAACGAGCGATGATTCCCGCCGGTGATGCGGCGAAGATCATCGACGCCATCTCGCTGCTGCGCAGCATGGAGGGCGAGGAGAAGCCACTCCTCGGCCGCCGCGTCGTCGTCTATGGCGGTGGCAACACGGCGATAGACGTCGCGCGCACCGCCAAGCGCATGGGCGCCGAGCCGCTGATCGTCTATCGCCGCACGCGCGAAAAAATGCCGGCACACGACTTCGAGGTCGAGGAAGCGCTGCAGGAAGGCATCATGGTGAAATGGCTGTCGACCATCAAGCAGGCGCACGAATCGTCGCTGACGATCGAGAAGATGGCGCTCGACAGCAAGGGCTTCCCGCAACCGACCGGCGAGTACGAGACCATCGAGGCCGACTCGCTGGTGCTGGCGCTGGGCCAGGACGTCGACCTCGGCCTGCTCGAAGGCGTACCCGGGCTCGAGGTCAGCGACGGTGTCGTGCAGGTCAACGCCAACATGATGACCGGCCATGCCGGCATCTTCGCCGGCGGCGACATGGTGCCGGCCGAACGCAACGTCACGGTCGCCATCGGCCACGGCAAGAAGGCGGCGAGGAACATCGATGCCTGGCTGCGTGGCGAAGAGTATGTGGCGCCGCCGAAGAAGGAGGTGGCGACCTTCGACAACCTCAACACGTGGTACTACGCCGACGCACCGAAGACGGTGCGACCGATGCTCGACATCATTCGTCGCCAGTCGACCTTCGAGGAGGTGCAGGGCGGGCTGGACGAGCACAACGCCCTCTTCGAGGCGCGCCGCTGCCTGTCGTGCGGCAACTGCTTCGAATGCGACAACTGCTATGGCGTCTGCCCCGACAACGCGGTGATCAAGCTCGGCCCGGGCAAGCGCTTCGAGTTCAATTACGACTACTGCAAGGGCTGCGGCATGTGCGTCGCCGAATGCCCCTGTGGCGCGATCAAGATGGAGGCGGAAGAGATATAGTATCGTTCACCTTTCCCGGGCTTTGGCGCCGCTGACCGGCAGCATCGGCAGCGGTGCCGCCATACCGTGATCCGGCACAGAAGTCCGGGTCACCGACTCTCGGGGCACTGCGAACATGCCGTTCGAAGTGCCCTTTCATTCTTTCCTCACCAGAGGGGTTTTTATGACGACTGCAAGCAAGAACGTATACGTGTTCGGTGCCGCGCGCACCGACGGCGACGCCAAGATGAAGAACCTGCTCGGCGGCAAGGGCGCCAACCTGGCGGAGATGTGCCGCCTCGGGATCGCCGTCCCGCCCGGCTTCACGATCAGCACCGAGGTGTGCACCGTCTACACCGATCAGGGCCAGGATGCCGTCCTGAAGCTGATCGATGCCGAAGTCCGCGCCGGCGTCGCTTTCGTCGAACAGGAGATGGGCAAGAAGTTCGGTGATTCCTCCGATCCCCTGCTCCTTTCCGTGCGTTCGGGCTCGCGCGCCTCGATGCCGGGAATGATGGACACCATCCTCAACCTTGGACTCAACGACGAGGCCGTCGAAGGACTCGCGCGCAAGGCGAACAACGAGCGCTTTGCCTGGGACTCGTATCGCCGCTTCATCCAGATGTACGGTGATGTCGTCATGGGCCTCAAGCCGGTGTCGAAGGAGGATCACGATCCGTTCGAAGTCGTTATCGACATGGTCAAGGAGAAGAAGGGGGTCCAGCTCGATACCGAACTCGACACCGCGGATCTGAAGGAACTCGTGACGCGCTTCAAGGGCTTGATTCGCGCGCGCGTCGGCCGCGAATTCCCGAGCGACCCGTGGGAACAGCTCTGGGGATCGGTGATGGCGGTCTTCCAGAGCTGGAACAACGACCGCGCGAAGGTCTACCGCGAGCTGAACGACATCCCGGAGAGCTGGGGGACGGCGGTCAACGTACAGGCGATGGTCTTCGGCAACCTCGGCGAGAACAGCGGCACCGGTGTCGCCTTCACGCGCGACGCGAGCACCGGCGAGGACCTGTTCAACGGCGAGTTCCTGATCAATGCCCAGGGCGAGGACGTCGTCGCCGGCATCCGGACGCCGCAACAGGTGACCCTCGAGGGCTCGCGCCGCTGGGCGCAACTGGCGATGGTCAGCGAAGACGAGCGCCGGGCGCGCTTCCCGTCGCTCGAGGAACTGATGCCGGAGATCTACCAGCAGCTGCTGCAGGCCGAGACCAAGCTCGAACGGCACTATGCCGACATGCAGGACGTCGAGTTCACGATCCAGGAAGGGCGCCTGTGGATGCTGCAGACGCGCAACGGCAAGCGCACCGGCGCGGCGATGGTGCGTATCGCGATGGAAATGCTGCGGCAGGGCATCATCGACGAGAAGGAAGCGCTGCACCGTGTCAACCCCGAGCGACTGAACGAACTGCTGCACCCGGTGTTCGACCCGGTGGCGATCCGCAAGGCGCGGGTCATCGCGCATGGCCTGCCGGCTTCGCCCGGTGCGGCGACCGGACAGATCGTCTTCTTCGCCGACGAGGCCGAAGAGTGGGTGCGCAAGGGCAGGACCGTCATCCTCGTACGCCAGGAAACCTCACCCGAAGACCTGCGCGGCATGAGCGTCGCCAAGGGCATCCTCACCGCCCGCGGTGGCATGACCTCGCACGCCGCGGTCGTCGCGCGCGGCATGGGCAAGTGCTGCGTTTCCGGCGCCGGCGCGGTGCACGTCGACTACCACGCACGCACCATGTCGGTCGGCAGCGAAACGTGGAAGGAAGGCGAGTGGCTGTCGCTCGATGGTTCGACCGGAGACGTCTTCCTCGGCCAGGTGCCGACCAAGGAAGCCGAGCTGACCGGTGACTTCGGCGCCCTGATGGAGCTCGCCGACCGGCATCGGCGGCTTGGCGTGCGTGCCAATGCCGATACGCCGGAAGACGCCAAGGTGGCGCGCAACTTCGGTGCCAAGGGCATCGGCCTGTGCCGCACCGAGCACATGTTCTTCGAGGGCGACCGCATCAAGGCGGTGCGCGAGATGATCCTGGCCGACGACGAAACCGGTCGCCGCAAGGCGCTGGCGAAGCTGCTGCCGATGCAGCGCGGCGACTTCGAGGGCCTGTTCCGCGAGATGAACGGTCTCGCGGTCACCATCCGCCTGCTCGATCCGCCGTTGCACGAGTTCGTTCCGCACGACGAAGAGAACCAGCGCGTGATGGCGCACGAGATGAACCTGCCGCTGGCGGTGATCAAGATGCGCGTCGAGGATCTGCACGAATTCAACCCGATGATGGGTCATCGCGGCTGTCGTCTCGGCATCACCTATCCCGAAATCACCGAGATGCAGACGCGCGCCATCCTCGAGGCCGGCCTCAACATGAAGGCCAAGGGAATCGAGGTCAAGGCCGAGATCATGATTCCGCTGGTCGGCACCGTGCGTGAATTCAACGCGCAGGCGAAGGTGATCCGGGCGACGGCGGCGGCGGTCTTCGCCGAGCGTGGCGAGAAACTCGACTACATGCTCGGCACCATGATCGAGACGCCGCGCGCCGCGCTGATCGCCGACAGCATCGGCCAGCAGGCGGAGTTCTTCTCCTTCGGCACCAACGATCTGACGCAGATGACCATGGGTTTCTCGCGCGACGACGCCGGCAAGTTCCTGCCAAGCTACCTCAAGGACGGCATGTACGAGCGCGATCCCTTCCAGTCGATCGACCAGAAGGGCGTCGGTCTGCTGGTGCGCATGGCGGTCGAGAAGGGCCGTTCGGTGCGCCCGGGAATCAAGCTCGGCGTCTGTGGCGAGCACGGCGGCGATCCGGCTTCGGTCGATTTCTTCCATCGTGCCGGTCTCGACTACGTCAGCTGCTCGCCGTTCCGCGTGCCGATCGCGCGTCTGGCAGCCGCCCAGGCAGCGATCGACAATCCCGCCTGAGGCGGCACTGCCTGCCCTGCTGGCCGCTTTGCCGGTCGGCAGGTCCTCTCCTCCGCCCGCCCGGCAACCGCCGGCCGGGCGTTTCCTTTCTGCCACCACGCTGATGGCCGGCAGTCCTGCTCCGATCGACCCGAACAGCGATGAAATTCGAGCTCCTCGCCAGTGATGGCGCAGCCCGTCGCGGTCTGCTGCACCTCCGCCACGGCACCGTCGACACGCCCGCTTTCATGCCCGTCGGCACCTATGGCACGGTGAAGGCGATGAGCCCGCGTGAGCTGCTCGCCACAGGCAGCCAGATCTGTCTCGGCAACACCTTCCACCTCTGGCTGCGCCCGGGCCTCGAGGTGATCGCGGCGCATTCCGGGCTGCACCGCTTCATGTCCTGGGAACGACCGATCCTCACCGACTCCGGAGGCTTCCAGGTGTTTTCGCTCGGCGCCCTGCGCCGCATCAGCGAGGAAGGCGTGCGCTTCCAGTCGCCGGTCAACGGCGACCGCCTCCTCCTGACACCCGAGGAGTCGATGCGCATCCAGCAGGTTCTCGACTCGGACATCGCCATGATCCTCGACGAATGCACCCCCTACCCCGCCAGCCACGCCGCGGCGGCGGCTTCGCTGCGGCTGTCCCTGCGCTGGGCCCGCCGCTCGCGCGTGGCGCATGACCGCCTGGAGAACGGCAACGCCCTGTTCGGCATCGTCCAGGGCGGCATGCACGAGGATCTGCGCGACGAATCGCTCGCCGGCCTGCTCGAGATCGGTTTCGACGGTTTCGCCATCGGCGGTCTCTCGGTCGGCGAACCGAAGGACGACATGCGGCGCATCCTGGCGCATACGGCGCCGCGGCTGCCACCGCAGAGGCCGCGCTATCTGATGGGCGTCGGCACGCCGGAGGACCTGGTCGGCGCCGTCGCCGCCGGCATCGACATGTTCGACTGCGTCCTGCCGACAAGGAACGCGCGCAACGGCCACCTGTTCACCCGCCACGGCGACATCCGCATCCGCAACGCCCGCCACCGCAGCGACCGGCGTCCGCTCGACGCGAGTTGCTCCTGCTACACCTGCCGGAATTTCTCGCGCGCCTATCTGCATCACCTCAACCGCACCGGCGAGATCCTCGGCGCGCAACTCGCGACGCTGCACAACCTCCACTACTACCAGGATTTGATGCGCGACCTGCGCCAGGCGATCAGCTCCGGCACGCTGCCGGCGACGGTGGCGTCTTTCCACCTGGCGCGTTGCCAGCACGGCGAAGGCTAGTGGTACAATCGCCGGCTCGATTTCAACACCAATGTTTTCTCAGGAGAATGATGTGCTGATCAGCACCGCCCACGCCCAACAGGCAGCCTCTTCCGACCCGACCGGCGGCTTCATGCAGCTGCTGCCGATCATCCTGATGTTCGTCGTCCTCTACTTCCTGATGATCCGGCCGCAGATGAAACGAGCCAAGGAACACAAGGCGATGGTCGAAGCGCTCGCCAGGGGCGACGAAGTCGTCACCGGCGGCGGCATCGCCGGCCGCATCACCAAGGTCGGCGAGCAGTTCATCAGTCTCGAAGTCGCCGAGGGCATCGAGATTCAGGTGCAGAAGCCGGCCGTGCAGCTGGTGCTGCCCAAGGGCTCGCTGAAAGCGCTCTGACCAGCCCGCTCGTTGCCCAGCCCACGGGCAACTCGCGCACACCACTGACGGCAAGCATCCATGAATCGTTATCCGCTCTGGAAATACGTCATCGTCGGCCTCGCACTGGTCTTCGGCCTGATTTACACGCTGCCCAACTTCTTCGGCGAGTCGCCGGCCGTGCAGGTCTCCAGCGCCAAGGCGACGATCAAGATCGATGACCGGGTCCGCGAGCGTGTCGCCAGCGCCTTGCAGTCTGCCGCCATCGCCGACAGCGGCATCTTCCTCGACAGCAACGGCGTCAAGGTCCGGCTGGCAACGACCGACCAGCAGTTGCAGGCGAAGGATGTGCTGGAGAAGCAATTCAATCCGGACCCTGGTGACCCGCAGTACGTCGTCGCGCTCAACCTGCTGTCGAGTTCGCCGCGCTGGCTGACCAGCCTGCACGCACTGCCGATGTACCTCGGTCTCGACCTGCGCGGCGGTGTTCACTTCCTCCTGCAGGTGGATATGAAAGGCGCCGTGACCAAGCGGCTCGATGCCCTCGGCGGCGACCTGCGCAGCCTGCTGCGCGACAGGAACATCCGCCATGCCGGCATCAGCCGCGAGGGCGAGCGGATCGTGATCCGCTTCCGCGACGGCGAGACGCGCAACAAGGCGCGCATCGTACTCGAGGACAACCAGTCGGAACTGCTCCTTGCCGATCAGGGGGACGGCGACGATCTGCGGCTCGTCGGCACGCTCAGGCCGGAGGCAATCAAGCGAATCCAGGAATTCGCGATCAAGCAGAACATGACGACGCTGCACAACCGGATCAACGAACTCGGCGTCGCCGAGCCGGTGATCGCGCAGCAAGGGGCAGACCGGATCGTCGTCCAATTGCCGGGCGTCCAGGATACCGCCAAGGCCAAGGACATCCTCGGCCGAACGGCAACGCTGGAAATCCGCATGGTCGAGGAAACACCGGGGGCAATCGAAGCCGCGCTCGCCGGGCAGGTACCCTTTGGCACGGAACTCTACGTCGAGCGTGGCGGCATGCCGCTGCTGGTCAAGAAGCAGGTGGTGCTCACCGGTGACCGACTGACCGACGCGCAGCCCGGTTTCGACAACCAGACATCGGAACCGGCGGTACACCTGACCCTCGATTCCGCCGGCGCGCGAATCTTCAAGGACGTCACGCGCGACAACGTCGGCAAGCGAATGGCGATCGTACTGATCGAAAAAGGCAAGGGCGAAGTGATCACGGCGCCGGTCATCCGGGCCGAGATCGCCGGTGGGCGCGTCCAGATATCGGGCCGCATGAGTACCGTCGAGGCCAACGACACGGCGTTGCTCTTGCGTGCCGGCTCGCTTGCCGCGCCGATGGAGATCATCGAGGAACGGACCATCGGCCCCAGCCTTGGCGCCGAGAACATCCGCAAGGGATTCCACTCGACGATGTGGGGCTTCGCAGCGATTGCCGTCTTCATGATCGCCTACTACCAACTCTTCGGAGTGGTATCGGTCGTCGCCTTGGCGGCCAACCTGCTCTTTCTCGTCGCCCTGCTCTCGCTGCTGCAGGCGACGCTGACGCTGCCGGGAATCGCCGCCATCGCGCTGACGCTGGGCATGGCGATCGACGCCAACGTGCTGATCAACGAGCGCATCCGCGAGGAACTGCGCAATGGCTCGACGCCGCAGGCGGCGATCCACACCGGCTACGAGCGGGCATTCGGCACCATCCTCGACTCCAACATCACCACCCTGATCGCTGGCGTCGCGCTGCTGATCTTCGGTTCCGGGCCGGTGCGGGGCTTCGCCGTCGTGCACTGCCTCGGCATCCTGACCTCGCTGTTTTCCGCCGTCGTCGTCTCGCGTGCGATGATCAACCTGATCTACGGTCGTCGCCGCAAGCTCGAATCCCTTGCCATCGGCCAGGTCTGGAAGCCGACCGACGGCAGCACCACGACTGCCAGATAGGAAACGGACAGATGGAATTCTTCCGTATCAGAAAAGACATCCCGTTCATGCGCCATGCGGTGACGTTCAACGTCATCTCGCTGCTCACCTTTCTGCTGTCGGTCTTCTTCCTCGTCAGTCGTGGCCTGCACCTCTCGGTCGAGTTCACCGGCGGCACCCTGATCGAGATCAACTACGAGCAGGCGGCCGATCTCGAAAAGGTCCGCGAGGGACTCGCCAAGGCCGGCCACAGTGACTTTTCGGTACAGAATTTCGGCTCCAGCCGCGATGTGCTGATCCGTCTGCCACTCAAGGCGGAGCAGAACACCGCCCGGATCGGCGAATCGGTGATGCAGGCGCTGACTGCCGAGGCTCCGGGAGCCAATCTGCGACGTGTCGAGTTCGTCGGCCCGCAGGTCGGCCGGGAGCTGGCGGAGAACGGCGCGCTGGCGCTGCTGCTGGTGGTCGTCGGCATCGTTCTTTATCTCGCCTTCCGCTTCGAGTGGCGTTTCTCGGTCTCGGCGATCATCGCCAACCTCCATGACGTGGTGATCATCCTCGGCTTCTTCGCCTTCTTCCAGTGGGAATTCTCGCTCTCGGTCCTGGCTGCCGTGCTGGCCGTCCTCGGCTATTCCGTCAATGAATCGGTCGTCGTCTTCGACCGCGTGCGCGAGACCTTCAAGAAGACGCGTGGCCTGACGACACCACAGGTGCTCGACCACGCGATCACCAGCACCATTTCGCGCACCATCATCACGCATGGTTCGACGCAGATGATGGTCCTGTCGATGCTCATCTTCGGTGGCGAGACGCTGTACTATTTCTCATTGGCGCTGACCATCGGCATCTGCTTCGGCATCTACTCGTCAGTGCTCGTCGCCAGCCCGCTGGTGATGTGGCTGGGCGTGTCGCGCGAGCAGTTCGTCAAAGCGAAGCGGCAGATCGAGGGCGCCAACGACGAAGGCGCGGTCGTCTGACCGGCAAAGCCGCCACGGCTGCATGCAAGGACGGAGGTCAGGAGATGAGTGACAAGCAGCGCATCCGCGTCTGGGATTTGCCGACACGGGTCTTCCACTGGGCTCTCGTGCTGCTCGTCGTCGCATCCTTCGTCAGCGGCAAGATCGGCGGCAATGCGATGGTCTGGCACGGCCGCTTCGGTCTCGCCATCCTCGGCCTGCTGAGCTTTCGCCTGCTGTGGGGACTGATCGGCTCGACCTACGCCCGCTTCATCTCCTTCCTGCCGACGCCCAACGCCGTCATCGCCTACCTGCGTGGCCAGTGGCGCGGACTGGGCCACAACCCGCTTGGCGCGCTCTCGGTCTTCGGGCTGCTCGGGTTGCTTGCCTTCCAAGTCTCCAGCGGCCTCTTCGCCAACGACGACATCGCCTTCCGCGGCCCCCTGTACGCACTGGTCAGCAGCGAGCTCAGCGAGCGCCTGACCGGCTGGCACAAGCTTTCGGTCAACCTGCTCGTGCTGCTGGTCCTGCTGCACCTGGCGGCAATCGGCTTCTACGCGCACGCCAAGAAGGAGAACCTGGTCAGACCGATGCTCACCGGCTGCAAGGAGGCCGCTCCGGAGTACGGCCCGCCAGCCACCGGCGGCGGGCCGTTGGCGTTCATCGTCGCGCTGGCGTTTGCCGTCGCGACGGTCTATGCCGGCAGCGGGGAGTGGGTACCCCCGCCGGCCGCAGCGCCAGTTTCCACGCCCGCCTGGTAGAGCCCCCCAGTCGGCAGCGCAGCGGCGTCGCTGCCTGCCGCACGCGGTCCGGCAGCGACCTGTGCCGCCGCACTCAGTCCTTGCGGAACTTGTCGTGGCAGGCCTTGCAGCTTTCGCCAGTCTTGCCGAACTGTACCTTCACCGCCGCCGCGTCGCCCGTGGCCGCCACCTTCTGCAACTCGTTGGCTTCCTTGATGTAGGCCATCGCCAGTTCCTTGACCTTGTCCTGTTCCTTGAAGAACTCCGGCTTGACACGCGTCTTCTCGCCGCCGACGTCCTTGTCGGTACCCGCACCAAACAAGGCGCCCATGCCGGAATTGGCGGTCGCTGCGACGACGTTGGCGGCGGCGATCACCTGCTCCTTGTTGTAGGTACCTTCGAGGTTGGCCTTGATCTTGCCCATGTTCCACGCCATGAAGCTGTAACCGGCCTTGCGATACTTGATCATCTCCTCCGGCTTCAGGGCCTGCTGGGCGTACACGGCCCCGGCGCAGGTGGTCAGCAACAGGGCTGCAACGACTTTCTTCATGGCTTCTCTCCGTTGTGGTTGAGGTAGTGGTTCATAGCGCAAAAACGTGCTTCGCGCGCAAGGTGCGCTGCTCGCCGACGAGCAGCAGCAGGCGGTCGATGTTGGGATGCCGGCCGGGGTTGGCGCGCGCCTCATCGACGTGTTCGGCAAACAGTTCGAGCCCCTTCGCCGCCGCCTCGGGCGTGATCGCGCCATAGGTCTGCGCGAGGTGATTGTAGATCGCGAGCGCCCCCTGGCTGCCGGCACGGTTCTCGATGCTGTCGACGACTTCTCCCGTCGCATCCAGCAGGCGGATCGCCTGCAGGTGCGATATCCCCGGCAGCTTGCGCAGATTCCCGGCAAAGACCGACACGGCTCAGCGTCGCCAGTTCACGGCCATGCCGATGACGATCCCCGCTGCCGCACAACCAAAGGTCGTCAGCAGCACCGGTGTCCACGTCGTCTGTTCCGGCCCGACGAAGGATGACCAGGCGGCGCTGGCCAGCCCGCCGGTCAGAAAGCCAAAGATCCAGCCGAGCATGCCACCACGCACCAGCGCGCCACGGCGCCCATCCTCACCGCAGCAGTGCGGGCAATACGCCGAGCCTGCCGGCACCAGTCGCTCGCAACTCGGGCAGGCGACCATTGCCGGCAGCGGCTCGCCATCCGCACCGATGCCGACCGGTGAATGCTCATTGGCACGCATCAGATTCTCCTCGCCAACTCAGCCGCCATGCCGGTATAGGTCGAGGGGCTCAGGCGCATCAGTTCAGCCGTTGCTGCCTCGGGCAGCCCCAGCGATGCGACGAAGGCGCGCATCTCCGCCGGCGAAACGCGCTTGCCACGCGTCAGCTCCTTGAGTCTTTCGTAGGGATTGGCGACGCCATGCCGGCGCATGACGGTCTGCACCGGTTCGGCCAACAGCTCCCAGTTCGCATCGAGGTCGGCGTGCAGGCGCCCGGCATCGGCTTCCAGCTTGTCGAGGCCGCGCAGCATCGAGTCGTAGGCGAGCAGTGTGTAACCGAGCGCAACGCCCATGTTGCGCAGCACCGTCGAATCACTGAGATCGCGTTGCCAGCGCGAGATCGGCAACTTGTCGGCGAGATGGCGCAAGAGCGCATTCGCCAGGCCGAGGTTGCCCTCCGAGTTCTCGAAATCGATCGGATTCACCTTGTGCGGCATCGTCGACGAACCGATCTCCCCGGCCTTGAGCTTCTGGCGGAAGAATCCGAGCGAGATGTAGCCCCAGATGTCGCGGTTGACATCGATCAGGATCAGGTTCGCACGCGCGAAGGCATCGAACAGCTCCGCCATCGAGTCATGCGGCTCGATCTGGATCGTGTAGGGATTGAACTCCAGCCCGAGCGACTCGACGAAACGACGCGCGAAGCCCTCCCAGTCATGCTCCGGGTATGCGGCCAGATGCGCGTTGTAGTTGCCAACGGCACCGTTGATCTTGCCGAGCAGGCGGACACCGGCGATCGCCGAGCGCGCGCGCCGCAGCCGGAAGGCGACGTTCGCCATTTCCTTGCCCAGCGTCGTCGGCGTCGCCGGCTGACCATGCGTGCGCGACATCATCGGCAGGTCGGCGAACTCGTGCGCCAGTTCGCGCAGGCGCTCGACGATCCGGTCCAGCGTCGGCAACATCGTCTCGCCGCGTGCAGCCTGCAGCATCAGCGCATGCGCCAGGTTGTTGATGTCTTCCGACGTGCAGGCAAAATGGATGAACCCGGCGACACGCATGACCTCGACGTTGTCCGCCAGCCTCTTCCGGAGCCAGTACTCGAGCGCCTTGACATCGTGGTTGGTGACCGCCTCGATCTCTTTCACCTCAGCCGCCTCGGCCGGACCAAAGTCGGCCACCAGGGCGTCGAGCTGCTGCAGCGTGGCGACCGAGAGGGGCGGCACCTCGTCCAGCTGCGGATCGGCGGCGAGCGCCTGCAACCAAGCCACTTCGACCTGCAGGCGGCGCCTGATCAAGCCGCATTCGGAAAACTGCGGGCGCAGCGCATCCACCTTGCCAGCGTAGCGGCCATCGAGCGGAGAGAGCGATGTGAGTGGTGAAGGCAACATGCAGGACAATCCTTGAACAGTCGTCGGGACAGCTGCGTATTCTACCCGTCCCTGAGGTGCAGCCGTAATCGGGATGCGGGCCCGATGCTATAATCCTGCGCAGTTTTTTACCATTGGGAAACAGATGAAGCTCATCGGATCACTGACCAGTCCGTACGTCCGCAAGACGCGGGTCGTCCTGGCCGAGAAGAAGATCGACTACGAGTTCGAGATCGACTCGCCATGGCTGCCCGAGAACCAGGTGAGCCACGTCAATCCGCTGGGCAAGATCCCGGTGCTCGTCCTCGACGACAACACCGTCCTGTTCGATTCGCGAGTCATCGTCGAATACCTCGACAACGTCGCGCCCAACAACAAGTTGATGCCTGCGCCAAACCGCGAACGTTCCGAAGTGCGGCGCTGGGAGGCACTCGCCGACGGCATCTGTGACGCGGCGGCGCTGGTGTTCCTCGAGCGGAAGCGGCCGGCCGCGCAGCAGAGCCCGGACTGGATCACTCGTCAGCAGCTCAAGATCATCACCAGTCTGGAATACATGGCGAGCGAACTCGCCGACGGCAACTGGTGCATGGGCACGCACTTCTCGCTCGCCGACGTCGCCTGCGGCTGTGCGCTCGGCTACCTCGTCTTCCGCTTTCCGGAAATCGACTGGCGTGGGAAGCACCCGAATCTCGCACGCCTCTACGAAAAGCTGATGCTGCGCCCGGCGTTCAGCGAGACCATACCGCAGGGCTGAACCTACCGCCCGGGACGAACGGGAGACCCGGACCTGACGCGGCCGGTCGTCGCGGAAGACCGGCCGCGATCGCGCCGGATATCGACAGCGATCACCGTCGCCATGCCCTTATCCTTCGCTGAACCATTTCGCTCGGCCGGCGCGGCTCATTTCGCCGGCGCTGCCGGCGCGCTGACAGCATTCGGATCAAGGCCTTGCCCGCCAACTTCGACCGCGTCCACCTTGCCGTCCTCCTGCAGCAAAGCCTCCTCCGCCTTGCGGTTCAGGACGACGATGCTGATGCGGCGGTTGATCGAACTCAGGGGATCGTTGCGATCGAAGAGGACCGTCGAAGCCAGGCCGACGACGCGCAGGACCTTGTGCTCATCCATGCCGCCGGCGATCAGTTCGCGCCGCGATGCGTTCGCCCGGTTTGCCGACAGCTCCCAGTTCGAGAAGCCCTTGTCGCCGCCACCGAACTGGGCAGCGTCGGTATGGCCGGAAAGGCTCAGCTTGTTCGGCACCGCGTTCAAGGCCTTGCCGATCTCGCGCAGGATCACCCGGGTATGCGGCTTCAGCTCGGCGCTGCTGGTGTCGAACATCGGCCGGTTCTGCTCGTCGACGATCTGGATGCGCAAGCCCTCGCTGGTCACGTCCACCAGCAACTGGTTCTTGAACTGTCTGAGCGCGGGATTGCTTTCGATCAGCTTCTCGATGCTCTGCTTCAGCTCGCCGAGCTTGACCTTCTCGATCTCCTCGAATTCCCGCCGCGCCTGCTCGGCGTTGGTCTCCTTCAGGTTGACCGTCTTGCTCTTGGCATCGATGTCGCCGCTCTTGACCTGGCCCGCCGTACGCGTCAGGTCCTTGCCGCCCCCCTTGAGCACGCTCGAACTGTCGCCCGTTCCCGCGCCCCCTTGCGAGGCGATCTTGAGCGGGTTCTGGAAGTAGTCCGCAATTCCTTTGAGATCGCCGCTGGCCGTCGATCCGAGCAGCCACATCAGCAGGAAAAACGCCATCATGGCCGTCACGAAGTCGGCATAGGCAATCTTCCAGGCACCGCCATGATGGCCACCGGCAACCTTCTTGACCCGTTTGACGACTATCGGGCGCAGATCATCGCTCATTCATTCTCCCCAATCGGTCGCCGCCGCTGCGCCTACTTGCCCTTGCGATTCTTGAGTTCCTCTTCCAGCTCGCGGAAACTCGGACGGACATCCGTCGCCAGCGCCTTCCTGCCAAACTCGACGGCCACCTGCGGCGCATAACCCGACATCGACGCCAGCAGGACCACCTTGATCACCTGGTAGATCTTCGACCCCTCGTGAGCCTTCTGCTCGAGCAGGCTGGCCACCGGCGCCACGAAACCGTAGGCGATCAGGATGCCGAGGAAGGTGCCGACCAGCGCGCCACCGATCATCTTGCCGAGTACCGCCGGTGGTTCGCCCACCGATCCCATGACGTTGACCACCCCCATCACGGCGACGACGATACCAAAGGCGGGGACCGCATCACCCACCTTCGCAACCACATGACCGGGCGTCTCGACCTCGTGGTGGTGCGTTTCGATCTCGATGTCCATCAGGCTCTCGATCTCGATGGCATTCAGGTTGCCGCCGACCATCATCCGCAGATAATCGGTGATGAACTCAATCACGTGGTGGTCACCGGCCAGCGCCGGGTACTTGCTGAAGATCGGGCTCTCCTTCGGATTCTCGACATCGTTCTCGATCGACATCAAACCCTCCTTGCGGACCTTCGCCAGAACCTCGAAGAGCATCGCCAGCAGATCGATGTAGAGTGTTCGCGTGTACTTCGACCCCTTGAACAGGCTCGGCAGTGCGCCGATCGTCACCTTGATGATCTTGATGTCGTTCGAAGCGACGAAGCCGCCAATCGTCAGGCCGACGATCGCCACATACTCGAGCGGCACCCAGAGTGCTGCCAGGCTACCGTGGACCGCGTAGGTCCCCAGTGCTGCAGCCAGAATGACCACATAGCCAACAATCAGAAACATCCGCCCCCCCTTGTCATGGCGCGTCTCGCCGGCCCGGCTGCTCGAACCCGACCATAGTCGCGCATTGTAGCCACATTGCACCGCATCGGCATCGGCCAAAGGTCCTTAAATTGGGACTCGACGGCCGCCGTCCGGGTGCCGGCCCGCGCTCGCCACGCCGCAGCAGGCAGAAGCGCCCCCCGCCGTCCGGCGAACAAATCGTTTAAACTGAGGGCGTGCGCAGGGGGGATCCGAGGCAGGCAGAGAATGAAGTATTGCAGCGAATGTGGCGCAATGGTCGAACTGGCGATCCCGGCAGGTGACAGCCTGCTGCGGCACGTCTGCCCGCGATGCGGCACGATCCATTACCAGAACCCGAAGCTGGTGGTCGGCTGCATCGCCGAATGGCAGGATCGGATCCTGCTCTGCCGACGTTCGATCGAGCCACGCTACGGCTTGTGGACCCTGCCCGCAGGGTTCATGGAGAACGGCGAGTCGACCGCCCAGGCGGCGACTCGCGAAACGTTCGAAGAAGCCTGTGCCCGCGTCGAGATCGAGCAGCTCTTCTCGCTCGTGAACGTGCCGCACATCAACCAGGTACACCTCTTCTATCGCGCCCGCCTGCTCGACACCGGCTTTGCCGCCGGCCTCGAGACGCTCGAAGCCGCGCTCTTTCGCGAAGAAGAACTTCCCTGGCAGTCACTCGCCTTCCAGAGCGTCACCCTGTGCCTGCAGGCCTACTTTGCCGATCGCCGGCAGGGCAGATTCCGCCTGCACGAAGACGCGATCCTGCGTCGCCACGAGCAACCTAGCGCGCATCGTCGAGCGTGAACTCAACCGGCAGCAGGATGCGAAAGTCCCGCCCCCTGAGCCCCGCCGGCAGGGTGGTATCAGCCGAAGCCTGCTCGAGCATCGCGACGGCCTGCCGATCCAGCGTTGCATGCCCGCTCGAGCGAGCGAGCGAGAATTGCGGACGCGGCTGCCAGGCGCTGACACTGACGGCGACCTCGACCCGTCCCTCCCAGCCGCGCTCGCGCGCCAGAGCCGGATAGAGCTTGAAGCGCCGCGAAGCGCTCGCCAGGTCGATTCGGTACTGTCGCAGATCGTCGGCGCTGATTCCTGCAAGCGGCGCCGGTGCACGCGCACTCGAGTCCCTCGCAGAAGCTGCCGGCGCTGCCGAACCCACGCCTGAGGCCGTTGCAGTGCCCATCGCCGGCGGCGCGGGCAGCGGTGCGGGTGACGGTCGGGCTTGCGTCGCTCGGGAAGCGTCCGCAGCAGACAGCAGCGATGGCTTCGGAGCGAGGCGTTCGGGTGCCGCCGAGCGCTGCGAAGCGACCGTTGCCGCTCGCTCGCCGCCGGCTCTGCGACGCGAATCAGGTGGCGCCGCGGCAGCTTGTGTCGCGGCGCCAAACTGCGCGGGCACAGGATCCCGGTCCACGATCATGGCGACCAGCGGCTGCACCGCCATCGCGGACGGCCGGCGCAGCACACGAAACTCCGCTACCAGCGCAGCCGCGTGTGCGAGCAGCGACGCCAGCAGCGCGCACAGCAGCCGCCGATGCGCGGCGTCGGCCATGAACTCTCGTTGCACGGCGACACGCAACGGCAGCCGCCCCCGCCAGCCAGCGTCAGGACGCTGCCTGCGCGCCTACCTTCCAGCCTTTGCCTGATCCTCGCGAATCTTCCTGCTGAAGAAGCGGGCAAACCAGAACGACATGCCGATCACGAAGGCGATCACGAACACGCTCAACAGACCATAATCGGTCGAAAACAGCAGCTCCCAAGCCATCTCCAAGCTCCTCTCTCAATTGACCCGCGCCGGGGCCGTTGCCGGGCGCGCAGCCTGCAACTGCATGACCGTCTCCGGCCTGGCGGCCCAGTCACCAGCCAGGCGCCACTCCTGCCGCTCGTCCTCCAGGACGACATGCCAGCGCCCCTCCTGCACGCGCCGCAGGGGAGCGCCATAGACGCGGCCGCCCTCGCCCCGCAGCAACAGATTCTGATCCAGGCCCGGACGCGTCGGGTGGGCGATGCGCAAGCTCAGCCTATCCGGCATGCGGACGTCCTCGCCGGCCTGCAGCAGCACGCGAATGCGCTCGCCGCTGGAGCTGAGCACCAGCTCGGCTGCGATCCCCAGATCGGCGGCTCGCTGGTCACGAGCCGTACGCTGATTGATCCCGAGCCCCTCCTTGTAGTAGTCATCGACGACCAGCCCGTCGTCGCTGACCACCGCCAGATAGGCAGTCGCCAGACCGGCTACGACGACCACCAACGGCCCGAGCATCAGCAGCCATGGCCACGGTTGCCGGTACCACGGCGTTACCGGGGAGTTGACTGGCTTGCTCATGGCTGGAAGAAACTCGTCTTCTCGCGCACGGCGATCTGCGGATCATCGTCGGCGCGAACCTCGAAGTAAACGACGTTCGACCCCTTCTTGCCGACGCCCGGCTCGGCGCGTACCGACAGCAGAAAGGTCTTCGACGCCGCCGCCGGCACCTCGACGCTCTGCTCGCCGGCAATCTCGATTCCCTCCAGCCCGCTGACGCCGACCGCGTAACGGTGAGCGGCTTCATCGGTATTCGAAATGTGCAGGCTGAACACGTTTTCCGTGCGTCCGTCGTCGGCCTCGCGCGAGAGGGTCGAACGGTCACGCAGCACATCGACCTTCAGCGGCACACGATGCAACAGGCTCCAGGTCGTCGCGACGATGATCGCCACCAGGACGCTCGCGTACAGCAGTGTTCGCGGCCGCAACAGGTGCCCCGCCATCTGCCGCGCCGTGTAATGCTGCGCCATGGCGTTCTCGGTCGAGTAACGAATCAGGCCGCGCGCTGAGCCGACCTTGTCCATCACCTGGTCGCAGGCGTCGATGCACGCGGCGCAGGCGATGCACTCGAGCTGCAGGCCATTGCGGATGTCGATCCCCGTCGGACAGACCTGCACGCAGATGCTGCAGTCCACGCAGTCGCCGAGAGGTGCCGACTTCGCCGCTCCCGCCTTCCGGCGCGCACCGCGCGGCTCGCCGCGCTCGGTGTCATAGCTGATGATCAGCGTGTCGGGGTCGAACATCACGCCCTGGAAGCGTGCATAGGGACACATGTATTTGCACACCTGCTCGCGCAGGAATCCCGCCATCATGTACAGGAAAGCGGCGTAGAACAGAATCCAGAAGGTCTCCCAAGGTCCGAGGGCAAATCCGGCGATCGCGGGCAACAGCTCCCTGATCGGTGTGAAGTAGCCGACGAAGGTGATGCCGGTCCACAGCGCGATCAGCAGCCACAGAGCGTGCTTGATGAACTTGAGACGAAACTTGCGCGGATTCATTGGCTGAGCGTCAAGCTTCATTCGCGCTGGCCGCTCGCCCTCGATCTTGCGCTCGATCCACATCAGGATCTCGGTATACACCGTCTGCGGGCAGGCGTAGCCGCAGAACAGACGGCCACCGACGGCGGTGACCAGAAACAGGGCGTAAGCGGAGATGACGAGCAGGATCGCCAGGTAGATCACGTCCTGTGGCCAGAAGACCATGCCGAAAACATAGAACCGGCGCTCCTCGATGTGAAAGAGAACCGCCTGCCGGCCGCCCCATTCAAGCCAGCAGAGGCCGTAGAAGAGCGCCTGCGTGAAGCAGACCATCGCCCAGCGCCAAGAGTTGAAAGTCCCCGTGGTGCTGCGTGCATAAACGGTGCGATGCTTCTCGTACAGCCCGTCAACGTTGATGGGAATTCCCTTGGCCTTGCTCGCTGCCGCCTGGTCCATGATTTCAGCTCCGATCCACTTCCGAATTACACCAAACTCTAATATTAGCTTGTGGTTTGAGAGCGAACTTGATCTGAATCAGTCACGGCCGCATCGGCAACGGCAGCGAGCAACTGGCCGAGAAAACCGGTCGCTGGCACAGCACCGGCGGGGGGCGAACCAGAGGGCCTGCGGCGTCGTGGCCCGGAAATGCAAGAACGGAGCGACGATGCGCTCCGTTCTTCAGCCGTCACGATCTACTTGCCGCCTGCGGCCTGGCCCAGGCTGAGGACATAGGCTGCCAGCAGATGCACCTTCTCGTCGCCGAGGAACTCCTTCCACGCCGGCATCTGGTTGTTGCGGCCCTTGGTGATGGTCTCGCTGATCGTCGCCTCGGAACTGCCGTAGAGCCAGATCTTGTCGGTCAGGTTGGGTGCTCCGAGCGCCTGCATCCCCTTGCCGTCCGGCCCGTGGCAACCGGAGCAGCCAGCGCTGTTGAAAGCCTCCTGCCCCTTGCTGGCGCGCAGCGAATCAGCCGGAAGGCCCGACAGCGAGCGGACATAGTTCGCCAGATCCTTGATCGTCTCGGCGCCGAGTTGCGCGTGTGGCGGCATGACGCCGTTGCGCCCCGCGGCGATCGTCTCGACGATCTGTGCCGGCTCGCCGCCCCACAGCCAGTCGTTGTCCGCCAGGTTCGGGAAGCCCTTCGAGCCCTTGGCGTCGGCACCGTGACACTGGACGCAATAGGTCAGGTACAGGCGCTTGCCAGTCTCCATGCCGACGTTGTCGGCCGCCAGCGCCTTGAGGTCGGTCTGCATGTACTTGGCGTAGAGCGGCTTGGTCTGCTCGTCGAACTTCGCCATCTCCCTGGCCCACTGGCCACTCGACGACCAGCCGAGAATTCCCTGGAAGCTGCCGAGAGTCGGGTAGAGAAAGCTGTACACCAGCGAGAAGATCACCGTGATGTAGAACAACCACATCCACCACTTGGGCAGCGGGTTGTTGTACTCCTCGAGCGTCTCGTCCCAGACGTGCCCGGTCGTGTCGAGCTTGGCTGGCGGTGGCTGGCTCTGTGTCCACAGCAGCACACCGCAGGCGATGATGCTCGCCAGAACGAGCAGGATGACATACCAGTTCCAAAACTGATTCACGAAATCGTTCATGATGCTTTCCTTTGTCCGTTGCGATCCTGGCCAAGTTCGGCCCGATCCGCTTCCTCATCGGTGAATGGCAGCATCGCTGCTTCTTCGAAGCGCTTCCTGTTGCCCTTGACGCCGTAGGCCCACCAGACGATCCCGAGGAAAGTCAGCAGGGACACGACGGTGACGATGGATCGCAGATCGTTGATGTCCATGCGCTTACCTGACGTTCTTCATTTCGAGGCCCATCCCCTGCAGGTAGGCGATGAGTGCGTCGAGCTCGCTCTTGCCTTCGAGTTGCTTCTTCGCGCCGGCGATCTCCTCGTCGGTATAGGGAACGCCGACCCGGCGCAGCGCGCGCATCTTCCCCTCGATGGTGCTGGCGTCGGCCGGCGCCTTCTCGAGGAAGGCGAAGGCGGGCATGTTGGACTCGGGAACCACATCCCGTGGATTGATCAGGTGCACCCGGTGCCACTCGTCGGAATAACGTCCGCCGACGCGGGCCAGATCAGGGCCGGTGCGCTTCGAACCCCACTGGAACGGGTGGTCGTAAACGAACTCGCCGGCGACCGAGTAATGGCCATAACGCTCGGTCTCGGCCCGGAACGGACGGATCATCTGCGAATGGCAGAGGAAGCAGCCTTCGCGAATGTAGACGTCGCGCCCGGTCAGGCGGACCGGGTCGTAGGGCTTGAGGCCGGTCACCGGCTGGGTGGTGGACTTCTGGAAGTACAGCGGAACGATTTCCACCAGGCCACCGACGCTGACCACCAGCAGGGTCAGCACGATCATCAACGGAACGCTGCGTTCGATTGCATCTTGCGTGATCTTCATTGCTTCTTCCTTGTCAGGCGTGGTGGGCGGCAGGCACCAGGACGCGTGCGTCATCGACCGTCCGCCCGCCTGCGATCGTCTTGAACATGTTGTAGGCCATCACCAGCATGCCGAAGAGGAAAAGAGCGCCACCGAGGAAACGGATCGCCCAGAAGGGATACGATGCCTTGACCGATTCGACGAAGCTGTAGGTCAGCGTGCCGTCGGCATTGACCGCGCGCCACATGAGACCCTGCATCACGCCGGCGATCCACATCGACGCGATGTAGAGCACGACACCGATCGTCGCCACCCAGAAATGCACGGTGATCAGCTTGACGCTGAACATCTCGCTCTTGCCGAACAGCCGCGGAATCAGGTAGTAGATCGAGCCGATCGAGATCATCGCCACCCAGCCGAGCGCGCCGGAGTGCACATGGCCGACAGTCCAGTCAGTGTAGTGCGACAGGGCATTGACCGTCTTGATCGCCATCATCGGCCCCTCGAAGGTCGACATGCCGTAGAAGGACAGCGAGGTGATCAGGAACTTCAGGATCGGATCGTCGCGCAGCTTGTGCCAGGCGCCCGACAGCGTCATGACACCGTTGATCATGCCGCCCCACGATGGCGCCAGGAGGATCAGCGAGAACAGCATGCCGACCGACTGAGTCCAGTCGGGCAGCGCCGTGTAGTGCAGGTGGTGCGGGCCAGCCCACATGTAGGTGAAGATCAGCGCCCAGAAGTGCACCACCGACAGGCGGTACGAGTAGATCGGCCGCTCGGCCTGCTTCGGAACGAAGTAGTACATCATGCCGAGGAAGCCGGCGGTGAGGAAGAAGCCGACCGCGTTGTGACCGTACCACCACTGCACCATCGCATCCTGAACACCGGCATAGGCCGAGTACGACTTGGTCAGCGTCACCGGGATCTCGGCGCTGTTGACCACGTGCAACAGCGCCACGGCGAGGATGAAGCCACCATAGAACCAGTTCGCGACATAGATGTGGCTCACCTTGCGCTTGGCGATGGTGCCGAAGAAGACCACTGCGTAAGCCACCCAGACGAGCGTGATCAGGATGTCGATCGGCCACTCGAGTTCGGCGTACTCCTTGCCCGAGGTGATCCCCAGGGGCAGCGTCACGGCGGCAAGAACGATCACCACTTGCCAACCCCAGAAGGTAAACGCCGCCAGTCCGTCGGAGAACAGGCGCGTGTGGCACGTCCGCTGCACGACGTAGTACGAGGTGGCGAACAGCGCGCTGCCGCCGAAGGCGAAGATCACGGCGTTGGTATGCAGCGGCCGCAGGCGCCCGAAGTGCAGGAAACCCAGGTTGAGTTCGGGCCAGACCAGCTGGGCGGCGATGATCACCCCCACCAGCATCCCGACAATCCCCCAGATGACGGTCATTATGGCAAACTGCCGCACCACCTTGTAGTTGTATGTTGACTGAGTTTCCGACATGGACTCACCTCGTTCCTGATCAAGAAAACCGGTTTTCACCGCCCTGAATGCCCTTGTCCCGGGCACTGAATAAACGGATGCTATTCTAACCCGCTGGCGTCAAATTTGACACAGATCAACCGCGGCGCACGCGCGTACGGCGCCTGCGGGCAAAAAAATGGGTGCGCCGAAACGCACCCGAAACCCCAACAGAGAAACATCCCTGGACGCGCCGGGCGGCAAATGCCGAAGCACCTGCACCAGCGACCGGCGCATTATCCCCGCCTGACGGGGGACTGTATTGACCTGCGTCAAGAGTCGCGCAGATCGGTCGGCGACCCGCCTGGCCGTCCGTCGCCGGCGCGCTCCGCCGGCGGCGAGCGGTCGTCATCCATCAGGATGCGGTAGGCCGGGCCCTCCATGTCGTCGAACTGTCCGCTGCGCAACGACCACCAGAAGGCCAGCGCGATCAGGAAGACGAGCGCGACCGACAGCGGGATCAACAGGTAGAGGGTTTCCATCGGCGATCAGATGCCACCAGCTTTCTGCAGCCGCAACGAATTCGCCACCACCAGCAACGAACTGCCGGACATGCCGATGCCCGCCATCCATGGCGTGACCAAACCGACCATCGCCAGCGGCAGGACGACGAAATTGTAGGCGAACGACCACCAGAGGTTCTGCCGGATGACGCGCAGCGCACGGCGCGACACCCGGATGCCACGGCGCAGGTGGTCGAGGTTCTCCGACAGCAGCACCAGATCCGCCTGCGTGCGCGCCAGTTCCGAACCACCGCCCATGGCCACCGAGACCTGCGCCTGCGCCAGGACAGGCGCGTCGTTCACCCCGTCGCCGACCATCGCGACGACCGCGCCAGCAGCCTGCAGGCGACGCACGTGCTCCTGCTTCGCCTGCGGCGACGCATCCGCCACCACCTCGTCGATCGCCAGACCGCGCGCGACGCGCCGGGCAACCGGCTCGCAGTCGCCGGTCAACAGCACCACCCGCCGGCCGCTGGCCCGCAGATCGGCGAGCAACGCGGCGGCTTCCGGTCGCACGTCGTCGCCGAGGCGAAAGAGAGCGATCCAGCCACCCTCGTCGCCGAGGGCGATCACCGTGTCGCCACTGGCCAGAACGGCGTTCGCCGGCTCCGGCAGCGGCCGGCCGTGCAGCGCGTGCACATACGCCGGCCGGCCGAGGCGCAGGCGGCGGCCGCCAAGGACCGCCGTCACGCCGCAACCCGGCTCGTTGCCCGGCGCCTCGACGGCCGGCAACGGGCGGCCGGCCGCCGCCTCGCGCAGGGCCCTGCCGAGCGGGTGCTCCGAGGCCTGTTCGAGCGCCGCCGCCAGGCACAGGCACGAATCGGCAGTGTCTTCGGCGAGCGGCAGCACTTGCAGCACGCGCATCGCGCCGGTGGTCAGCGTACCGGTCTTGTCGAGGACGAAGTGGCTCGCCCGCGCCAGCGTCTCGACGGCATGGCTGCGGGTGACCAGCAGGCCGGCGCGCGCCATGGCGCCACTGGCAACGGTCAGCGCCACCGGCGTCGCCAGCGACAGCGCGCACGGGCAGGTGACAACGAGGACCGAAACGGTGATCCACAGCGCCTGTCGCGGATCGATCAACGACCAGGCGATCGCCACCGCCGCGGCCAGGAAGAGCAGCGCGATGATGAAGAGGCTGGCGATGCGATCGGCCAGCTCGACGATCCGCGGCTTGGCCGTCGCCGCCCGCTCCATCAGGCGGATGATCGCCGACAGCCGCGTCGCCTCACCCACCCGCGTCACCTCGACCAGCAGCGGGCTCTCGACATTGAGCGCGCCACCGGTCACCGCCGATCCCGGACGCTTGTCGACCGGCGCACTCTCGCCGGTGAGCAGCGACTCGTTGGCACTGCTCTCGCCCTCCAGTACCTTGCCATCGGCCGGAATCGTCTCGCCGGCACGCACGAGCACCACTTCACCGGGCTGCAGCTTGGCGACCAGGACCTGTTCCTGCTGCCGCCCGGCCGGGTATTCCGGCAGCCGGGTGGCGACCGCCGGCATCAGCCGGGCGAGCGCCTCGGTGGTGCTGACTGCCCGCTGGCGGGCAGTCATTTCGAGGAAACGCCCGCTCAGCAGGAAGAAGACGAACATCGTCACCGAATCGAAATAGACCTCGCCGCTCGCCGTCAGCGTCGCCCAGACGCTCGCCAGGAAGGCGGCGCCGACGCCCAGCGCGACCGGCACGTCCATGCCGGCACGGCGCAGTCGCAGGTCGCGCCAGGCGTTGGTGAAGAAGGGCGCCGCCGAATAGAAGACCACCGGCAGCGTCAGCGTCAGGCTGGCCCAGCGCATCAGCTGTTCGACCGCCGGCGTCATCTCGCCCTCGCCCGCCAGGTAGACCGGCACGGCGTACATCATCACCTGCATCATGCCGAAGCCGGCGACGAACACCCGCCACAGGGCGCGGCGCCGCTCGTCGCGCGCGAGTTCCTCGCTCTTCGCCGGATCGTAGGGATAGGCACGGTAGCCGATGGTGGCGATCGCCGCCAGGATCCCGGACAGCCGGATCCGCCGCTCGTCCCAACGGACGCGCGCGCGGCGCGTGGCGTAATTGATCTCCACCGCGGTCACGCCGGCGAGTCGCGACAGGTGCTGCTCGTTGAGCCAGATGCACGCCGAACAGGTGATCCCCTCGAGGATCAGCGACGCTTCACGCTCGCCCCCGCCGGCCTCATCGGGCAGCACGCGGACGAAGCTCTTCTGGAAATCGGCATGGTCGTAGAGCTGCAGCCCGTCGACGATTGCCGGCATCGCCTCGCGCGGCGCGTCGGGCAACGCATCGCGGGTGCGGTAGTAGTCGCCGAGGCCATTGTCGACGATCGCCTGCGCCACCGCCTGGCAGCCGCCACAGCACATCGCGCGCGGCGCTCCGTCGATGCGCGTGGCGAGGTCGACGCCCGCCGGAATGGCCTGGCCACAATGGTAGCAATTGCCGATGTTCATCACCGCGACAGACGAGGAAAAAGGCCGCCGGCGCCAGCCGGCGCGGCAGCAGGCCGGTTATAATCGCACGTTTTGTCCGCTCCCGTTCGCGCCCGATGCTCGTCTATCGCGGATTTTCACAGACAGCGCCCAGCGCCACCGTCCTCACCATAGGCAATTTCGATGGCGTTCATCTCGGCCATCGCGCCCTGCTCGCCCGCCTGACTGCGGCTGCCGCCAGCGCCGGGCTGCCGGCGGCCGTCCTCACCTTCGAGCCGCATCCACGCGAGTTCTTCGCCCCGCAGGATGCGCCGCCACGCCTGTCGACGCTGCGCGAGAAGCTCGAACTGCTCGCCGACGATGGTGTCGACCTGGTGCATGTCTGCCATTTCAACGCTGCCTTCGCCTCGTTGACTGCAGCCGATTTCATCGAGCGGATCCTCTTCGGCGCACTGCGTGTGCGGCTGCTGATCGTCGGCGACGATTTCCGCTTCGGCGCCGGCCGCAGTGGAGACTTCGCACTGCTCCGCGCCGCCGGCGCGCGGCTCGGCTTCCGCGTCGAGGCCATGGAAAGCGTCACCCTCGATGGCGAGCGCGCGTCCAGTTCGGCGGTGCGCGACGCGCTGCAGGCCGGACGGATCGAACACGCGGCGCGGCTGCTCGGCCGCCCCTACGCGATCGACGGCCGCGTCGTCCGCGGTGACGGCATCGGACGCCAGCTCGGCTTCCACACCGCCAACATCCGCATCAAGCACGAGCGCCCACCGTTGCGCGGGGTCTTTGCCGTCGAGGTGCGCGGGCTGCCCGGCGGACCGCACCGGGGCGCCGCCAACCTCGGCTACCGGCCGAGCGCCAACCAGGTGACGCGGCCCCTGCTCGAGGTCCATCTGCTCGATTTCAGCGCCGACATCTATGGCGCCCACCTCAGCGTCCGTTTCCTGCACAAGCTGCGCGACGAGATGAAATTCCCCGACTTCGCCGCGCTGCGCGCCCAGATCGCCAGCGACGTTGCCGCCGTCAAGGCCCATTTCCAGTTGTGAGAACCCGCATGGCCGACTACAGGAAGACCCTCAACCTCACCGACACGCCGTTCCCGATGCGCGGCGACCTCGCCCGACGCGAACCGCAATGGGTCGCCGAATGGCAGGAATCCGGTCTCTACGAGCGCATCCGCGAGGTGTCGCGGGGCCGCCCGCGCTTCGTCCTGCACGACGGGCCGCCCTACGCCAACGGCGACATCCACATCGGCCACGCGGTGAACAAGATCCTCAAGGACATCATCGTCCGCGCCCGCACGCTCGCCGGCTTTGATGCACCCTACGTCCCCGGCTGGGACTGCCACGGCCTGCCGATCGAACACCAGATCGAGAAGCTGCATGGCAAGCACCTCCCGGCCGACCGCGTGCGCGCACTCTGCCGCGCCTTCGCCGGCGAACAGATCGAGCGTCAGAAGAGGGACTTCATCCGCCTCGGCGTCCTTGGCGCGTGGCAGCAGCCCTATCTGACGATGGAGTTCAAGACCGAGGCCGACGAGATCCGCGCCCTCGGGCGCATCCTCGACCAGGGTTACCTCTACCAGGGGCTGAAACCGGTCAACTGGTGCCTCGACTGCGGCTCGGCACTCGCCGAGGCCGAGGTGGAATATGAGGACAAGAGCTCGCTGGCGATCGACGTCGCTTTCGAAGTGCACCCCAACCACGCTGCCAGACTGGCCCGTGCCTGCGGCCTGACGCACCTGCGCGGACCGGCCTTCGCCGTCATCTGGACGACGACGCCGTGGACGCTGCCCGCCAACGAGGCGGTCTGCGCCCACCCGGATTTCGTCTACGACCTGATCGAGACCGGCAAGGGAGCGCTGCTCCTGGCGCGCGAACTGGCGCCGGCATGCCTGCAGCGCTACGGCCTCAGCGGCCCGGTGATCGGCTCGGCGAGCGGCGCCGCGCTCGAGCACCTGCTGCTCCGGCACCCCTTCCAGGCGCGCGACGTGGCGCTGATCTGCGGCCGCCACGTCACCCTCGAGGCCGGCACCGGACTGGTCCACACGGCACCGGCGCACGGCACCGACGACTACCTGATCGGCAAGCTCTACGGCCTGCCGATGAACAATCCGGTTGCCGACGATGGCCGCTTCGTTGCCGGGACACCGCCCCTCGGCAACGGCGAACTCAGTGGCCGGTCGGTCTGGGAAGCCAACCCGCTGGTCGTCGACGAGCTCGCCGGCAGCGGCCGCCTGCTGCACTCGGAAAGCATCCGCCACAGTTATCCGCACTGCTGGCGCCACAAGACGCCGATCATCTTTCGCGCCACGACGCAGTGGTTCATCGGCATGGAGCACCGCCCGCCGGCCCCGCCGTCTTCGCCGACACACACCGGCGACGAGGAGCCGACGCTGCGCTGGCGCGCCGAACGCGCGGTCGACGAGACGCAGTTCTTCCCCAGCTGGGGACGCGCCCGGCTCGAGGCGATGATGCGCACGCGACCGGACTGGTGCGTCTCGCGGCAGCGCAACTGGGGCGTGCCGCTGCCCTTCTTCCTGCACCGCGAGAGCGGCGCCCTGCATCCGCGCACCGCCGAGCTGATCGAAGCCGTCGCGCAACGCGTCGAACGAGCCGGCATCGAAGCCTGGTTCGCCCTCGACCCGGCCGAGCTGCTCGGCAGCGAAGCCGCGCACTACCGCAAGATGAGCGACACGCTCGACGTCTGGTTCGACTCCGGATCGACCCACTCGAGCGTCCTGCGCGGCTCGCACCGCGACGAACTCGCCTATCCGGCCGATCTCTACCTCGAAGGCTCCGACCAGCACCGCGGCTGGTTCCAGAGCTCGCTGCTGATCGGCTGCGCAATCGACGGACGCGCGCCCTACAACGCCCTGCTGACGCACGGCTTCGTCGTCGACGGCAAGGGCCTCAAGATGTCGAAGTCGAAGGGCAACGTCATCGCCCCGCAGAAGATCGCCGATACCCTCGGCGCCGAGATCCTGCGCCTGTGGGTGGCGGCGACCGACTATTCGGGTGAACTGTCGATCTCCGACGAGATCCTCAAGCGCGTCGTCGAAAGCTACCGCCGCATCCGCAACACCTTGCGCTTCCTGCTCGCCAACACCGCCGACTTCGACCCCACGCAAGACATGCCGGCAATCGGGCAGTGGCTGGAGATCGACCGTTACGCACTGGCAATGACCCGGCAGTTGCAGGCCCAGTGCGAGGCCGACTACGAGCGCTTCGAATTCCATCGCGTCATGCAGGCGCTGCAGACCTTCTGTTCCGAGGATCTCGGCGGCTTCTACCTCGACATCCTCAAGGACCGCCTGTACACCACGGCCGCCGCTTCGCACGCCCGCCGCTCGGCGCAGGGCGCGCTGTGGCACATCCTGCAGTGTCTGCTCAAGCTGATGGCGCCGGTGCTCTGTTTCACCGCCGAGGAAATCTGGCAATTGCAGAGCACGGATCGCCGCGACTCGGTGATGCTGCACACCTGGCAACCGCTGCCGGCGCCCGCCGACGAAGCGGAACTGGTCGACAAGTGGCGCCGCCTGCGCGGCTACCGTGCCGAGGTCATGCGCGCCCTCGAGGAATTGCGCATCGCCGGCCGCATCGGCTCGTCGCTGCAGGCCGAGGTGCGTATCCACTGCGCGGGCGAGAAGTACGACACCCTGGCGGCGCTCGGCGACGACCTGCGCTTCGTCCTCATCTGCTCGCAGACGGCGCTGGTGCACGACAGCCGGGAGGAACTGGTCTGCGCGCCGCTGCCGCACGCCAAGTGCGAACGCTGCTGGCACGTGCGCGCCGACGTCGGCAGGCATGCCGAGCACCCCGGGCTCTGTGGCCGCTGTCTCGACAACCTCTTCGGTGCGGGCGAAGAACGTGCCTTCGCGTAACATCGACCGCTGGCTGTGGCTGGCGGGCATCGTCGTCGTCCTCGACCAGATCAGCAAGTGGCTGGTCCTCGGCTGGCTGCGGCCGGGCGACAGCGTCTACTTCGCCCCATTCTTCAACTGGGTACTGGTCTTCAACCCGGGCGCCGCGTTCAGCTTCCTCTCCGATGCCGGCGGCTGGCAGCGCTGGTTCTTCACCGCGCTGGCGATCGCCATCGCCGCCTGGATCGTCAGCATCCTGCCGCGCCACAGCGGCGAGTTCCGGCTCTCGCTGGCGCTCACGATGATCCTCGGTGGCGCCGTCGGCAACGTCATCGACCGCCTGCGCTTCGGTGCCGTCGTCGACTTCATCCAGTGGCACGCGGCCGGCTTCTACTGGCCGGCGTTCAACCTCGCCGACGCGGCGATCTGCCTCGGTGCCGGACTGATGATCTGGGACCAGTTCGCCAGCGGCAGCGCCCGGCGGCAAGGCAGCCCGCCCTGAGCGCGGCGGCCACCGTGCCGCCGCCCTTCCATCGCCACCCCGCACGGGAAAACGCATGCCGCCAACCGCCACGCCCGCAGCCGCCAGCGTCGATCGTGACAGCTACCTGACGCTGCACTACAGCCTCGCCGACCTAGCTGGCAACGAATACGTCAGCACCTTCGGGCTGTCGCCCGCCACCCTGCAGATGGGCAGCGGCCAGCTTGCCGAGCCCCTCGAGGAGTGCCTCCTCGGTCTCGCCGTCGGCGAACGGCATGTCTTCGAACTGGCGGCGAGCGAGGCCTTCGGCGAGCACAATCCGCGCCTGGTCGAACGCATCGCGCGCAGCGCGCTGCCGCCGGGCATCGAACTGCGGCCGAACTCGCTGATCGAATTCAGCGCGGCCGACGGCGCCAGCTTCGCCGGACTCCTCTGCGAAGTCGACGACGGCAGCGCCCTGTTCGACTTCAACCATCCACTCGCCGGCAAGCCGATCCGCTTCGAGGTCGAGCTCATCGCCATTCTCTGAGGTCCAGCGCATGCACATCCTGCTCGCCAACCCACGCGGTTTCTGCGCCGGCGTCGACCGGGCGATCGCCATCGTCGAACGGGCGATCGAGAAGTTCGGTGCGCCGATCTACGTCCGCCACGAAGTCGTGCACAACCGCTTCGTCTGCGACGACCTGCGCGCCAAGGGCGCCGTCTTCGTCGACCACCTCGCCGAGGTGCCCGCCGGCAGCATCGTCATCTTCAGCGCACACGGCGTCTCGAAGGCGGTCATCGAGGAGGCCGCCGAACGCGGCCTGCGGGTCTTCGACGCTACCTGCCCGCTGGTCACCAAGGTCCATGTCGAGGTCGCCCGGATGCGGCGCGAGGGACGCGAGATCGTCATGATCGGCCACCGCGGCCACCCCGAGGTCGAGGGGACGATGGGCCAGAGCGCCGACGGCATGTACCTCGTCGAAACCGTCGCCGACGTCCGGGAACTCGCCGTCCAGACTCCGGCACGGCTCGCCTACGTGACGCAGACGACGCTCTCGGTCGACGACGCCGCACAGGTCGTCGCCGCGCTCAAGGAGCGCTTCCCGGAGATCGTCGGGCCGAAGAAGGACGACATCTGCTACGCGACGCAGAACCGCCAGGATGCAGTCAAGCAGCTGGCGGGCCAGAGCGAGGTCGTCCTCGTCGTCGGCAGCCCCTCGAGTTCCAACTCGAACCGCCTGCGCGAGGTCGCCGAACTCGCCGGCGCCCGCGCCTACCTGATCGATGAAGCCGGACAGATCGATCCAGGCTGGCTCGCCAGCCGCATCGGTGTCACCGCCGGCGCCTCGGCACCGGAAGTCCTCGTCGACCGCGTCGTCGAGCGCCTGTCGGCCGGCGAAGCGGATCGTGTCGACCAGCTCGCCGGCAGCGAGGAGAACGTCACCTTCGCCCTGCCGCGCGAACTGCAGACCTGAAGCGCCAGCGGCGACCGCTCACCGCCCGCTGCCGGACGTCTGCGACGCCGCGCTGGCGCGTGGCGCGGCCGGCCGCAAGCTGAAACGATCGCTGGCATGGCTGCTGCCGGCAGTAGACTCATCGAAGTCGAGCTCGAAGTGTGCCTGGCTGCGCACGGCGACGCCCTCGATCTCGCCCGGACGAAAACGCAAGCCGGCGAAAGCGGCCTGCGCGGCGTCGCTGACCGCGGCGGGCACGCCGCTGCCGAGCACCTCGACACGATCGACCGCGCCATCGGCGGCGATCAGGACGCGCAGCCGGACGCGCCCGCCGCGCGCCGGGCTGCCGCCGGGCGGCGGCCGCAACGATGGCTCGTCCTGCAGCACGGGCGGCAGCGTCAGCTCGCGGCGCGGGAAATACCAGGTTTCTGCCAGCGGCGGCGCAGAC
>ERZ761592.41-NODE-41-length-77795-cov-236.967301_pt1 | contig 77795 bp, 54 predicted proteins | sample MGYA00433095_ERZ761592 | MGnify/ENA primary metagenome ERZ761592 (study PRJEB28899, sample SAMN03785554) | bioreactor sludge metagenome | biome: EBPR Sludge; feature: EBPR Bioreactor; material: 0.22µm filtered reactor supernatant | place: Saint Lucia: Queensland... | reverse complement strand
GCACTCGGGGAACACAGGAGCGGGGAACACAGGAGCGGGGAACACAGGAGCGGGGAACACAGGAGCGGGGAACACAGGAGCGGGGGGTACGTGGTGGACGTGATGCAATAACAAAGATCCGTCCTTAAACATAACTCGCAAATTATTCTCGTCATCTCGAATCACGTCTACTACTGTATCAATTGTTTTTCCGTTTATCTTAGAGTCCCAATAAACCCGATCACCTTTCTTGAATTTTTTACGCGCAGCCTCCAGTTCCTCGTCAACAATGTGGAAGTGACGTTCAAGACTTGAGTAGTGCCAAGTTGCGCCATCCGTTGTTATAAGTATGATGCGGGCTTTATCACGATGAACTGATTCAACTGTATTAATATAAGTACTGTCATCATACCTAAACTTAGTACCCTTCGGGAACTTCTCTTTCGCAGCCTCCAATTCCTCGTCAACCTCTGGCTCAGGGATTATCTCGATGTTCCTAAGCTCGGACTTAATTCGGCGAATTGCCTCGTTAAATCCTTCACCGTAATCACTAAAGTAATTAGGGATCAGGCTAGTTATATGTTTCTCAAATTCCTTCTGTGTCATCTTAGTTTTCATCTTATCTCTCCTGTCTTCATTTGTTCTACTAACTCCTTCCCTCTATTCCCGACTTGTTTGTACCAAAGGGATGACTCCATTCTCTTTGCAGCATACTCATAATTGTGGCTTCTCACAGCACCACGAAACATAATAAACTTAAACAGTCTATCTTTACCTAAATTAAACGCCATGTTCACAAGTACCGCTTGTCGTGCCATGTTCAACTTGTCCCATGCCTCCGCTGCAAAGTCCTTCGCATCACGTAACGCTATCTCCATATCCTCATCTAACATAATATCAGCTACCTTTTGGCTGATACCATTATTCAAGTTACGCCCATAACCGATAGTCAACACACCCGCAGTACATCTGTACGGTTTTAAGCTCAAACCCTCATGCTTCTTAATCTGCAACCGAGCTACAGTAAGCAAATCCGCTTGGGTTTTCTTAATTCCAAACATAACTTTCCTTAATTCTTTGTTGTCATTCTCTTCATATGCTCGATAATCTCAGCCTCACTTCTCGCTACATACACATCACTTAGCGTAGATAACTCTTGCACTTGATCCTCGATACTTCTAGCCATAGCCTCAGCCTTAGAAAAACCAAGTTTAAAACCAACCTTAAACCCAATGTGATATGCACCACGAAACAACACTAAGAAAAAACCAACGCCTCCAACAATCATCGCAATCATCGCTAATACAATTAAATCACCGTTCATAATCCTCTCTTTTTTTTCTGATACTCTGTATATTTAACTAATCTCTCAAACGCATCTTCACTTATTACCTCTGGCGGGTGCATTAAGTATTCTTCCAAAACAACCAAGTCGCTTGTCCTTCTTACCACCATTCCCAAACCCCCGCTCTCTCCAATCCGCTTCAATTCCAACTGTTGCAAAGGATCCGGATTGTAGTTCTCTCCGTCCTTTAACTCCATCGCTACATGTAACCCTCTCTCGCATAAGAGACATGGGGCAGATAAAAACATATCTGGTGTACCTCTCTTCGATGCTTGCTGTATCTTCGTCCACCATAACTTTTTATACCTAATTTTTAACTCCCTTAGTCTCTTATATACATGTAGCTTAAGCTTACTCTCCGCCTTCATTGCTTACTGTTACCTTGTTAGTCTTAAGCTCTGATCTAAAGTACGCTGCTGCTTCCATCTCTTTAGCTGTAGTCTTTCGACCCTTAGCAATCGTCGGAACACAGTACACCTTCTCTATCTTACGACTTAACACAAAGACATGAGCATGGGCTGGTAGCTTTTGCATCTTCATCTTCTGTAATTCCGTATTCAAAGTACGTGCTGCACTGTAGCCGGTACTCTGTAGTGTTAAAATCATTGGCATTTGTGCAAACACCTGTTCTCCATCTGGATTAGCAAGAATTAAGTACAAATCTAAGCTAATGTATGCACGTAAATGCTTACCATCCTCCTTAAACTCCCACTCTCTGTTAGAATTCTGTAGAGTAAACTCCTCACGACGACTCATTCCATTTTCTAAGTACTTACCATCTGCATCTGTTTCCTTGATCCTCCAGTACTTATCCATTTTGCAAATGATAAACTCAATAGACTGCTCTCTACCTGCTACTAATTCACCTGAACTACTACGATACTCTCCAATAACCGCCTTTCCCTCTGTCACCGCTCCACTAGTACCATGCATTAACGTTAGTCTAGGAATCTGATAATCAGTCGATGTCATAATCGTATCATCGCCAAAATCATCAAACGCCTCCATTACATACGCTGGTACTGCCGCTTCCTGTTTCACTGCTACGTCTTTACTTGCTACGTTTGTTCCTGTTGCCATAATTACTCCTTTCTGTTTTCCTAATCATTCTTTATTAAATTAAAATTACCTATCTTCAAATCAGTCCATTCACTTAGCTCAACAAAAGAAGGTAACTCCATCTCTGGATTCGCCTCCATCTCTTTCTTAATGAGAGAGTTAAAAGACTGAGCATTCACTGTAACGTACTCATCAGCGTATCCTCTTTCCTCTAACCACTTAATGACTTGCTTCTTAGTCTCTGCATCCTTTGCAAACTTGCAGTATGATGCAGGCTTAAGCTTTATCCCTGTATCAGCACTCACACGTAGGTAGTCTTCTGTCTCAATCGTCTCATACATCTCCTTAAGCTTAATCGCTTCCGACTTTAGCTCGGTATATGCTAGCCCTCTTTCTGTCTCCTTCGCCTTAAACACAGACAGTAACTCCTTCACCTTATCCGCCTGCTTCTTTATATCTTCTAACTCTAGTTCCATTATTCTTCCTCCACTTTAATTCCATAAACTGCTAACTTCGCTCTTATTCTATTCTTGTACTCTACTAGATCTGCCTCTTCCCAGTCGTTATACGTAAGGACAAGTGTTTCTAACTCAGATACATAGGTAACTAAGCTGCGTATAAATTCTCTAAGATCATCAACTGGCTTGATCATCGCCATTCTTGTGATCTTATCTACATAGTCATCAAAATGATCTTCGCTCATACTCTTATCGCTGCCTCCGTATGTAAGTTTTCAAGAGCATTCTTTTGACTCTCTACTTCTTTTGTTAATATATATAGTTTTTCTCTTAAGTTTTTATTTTCATACCTCAATCGACTGACCTCCTTAAGTATATCGACCTTCTCTTCATCCCAAACCACGTCATCTTTGAGTAATACCACCTGCTGTCTTAACTCGGCTTGTCTTTCTTGTATCTGCTCTCTTGTCATATGGTTCTCCTTTTTATTGCTATTAAAACTATGCTGCCTTCCTCTTCTTATTTCCGTATCTCTCTCTTAGTAATCTTGCTACATCGTACTCTTGTAACTTGTCCTTACCATCTAGCGCTTCTTCTACAACCTCCTCGATCGTGTCACGTGTAACAAGATGTATCACCGTTACCGACTGATGCTGCTCGCTACCTGATCTGTAGGTTCTTGCTAGGCTCTGCTGATAATCAACGTATGAGAAGTCTTTGTTGTAGTAGATTGCATAGCTTGCAACTTGTAACCCATCAATTCCAGTGCCTCCCGCTTTGGGATTCGCTATCATAATGCCGCACTGTAGCTCGTTCTTGAATCTGTCGATTTCCTTATTTCTTTCTTCTGATGTTTGACCACCTGTAATAACTGCAAAGTTTCTCTCATAAAATCCATGCCCAAGTACTACTTTCTTTATGCTATCTATGCACGGCCTGAACGTCGCCCATACTACCACCTTATTATGTGGTGCGAGTTCGGTTAGAAGCTCTCCTAACACTGCATCCTTCTCTTGATGTACGCATTCTACGGTGTTATCACCTTGAAGTACGCCGCATGTAATCTGGCGCAGTCTGAGTGTCTTTGTTATAGCGAGTTGCGCTGATACGGCATCCCGCCCCTCGTCGCTGTCAAACCATGCAACATAGTCACGCTCCATATCACGATACGCTGATACAATGTTACGATGTAAGTCTACATAGTGATACTGATGTAGTAACGGTGGGAGTTTCAAGGTCTCAGTCTTCTTAACAACTGTCCCAAGTTCTAGCTTCATCCTCTCAAACACTGTTACTGATTCTGGTTTTGGCTTCCATGCCGGCCAAGACACAAAACGATTCCCTGCATTCTCATTCTCAAAGTATGTACGCAGAAAGAAATTGTAGTTTCCAGGAAAGATGTTACCTTGAAGAAATCTAAACGGCATATATAAGTCTTCATATCCGTTCGATTCAAGAGTACCTGTTAGTGCTAACCTGTATCTAGTTGGTAGTTTGACGAAAAACTGAGAACGCTTAGACCTATAATTCTTTATTCGATGAACCTCATCTGCAATCTTAATATGCGGATCAAAATCAACGATAGCCTGCTTCAAATCATCATTATCTAAAGCTTCGTAATTTACTATGTATATGTGAGAACCTTCCGTTTTGTTAACTGTATATGCTTTCTTTGCGCCGCTACCACGTAGGATTGTAACAGGAATAGGGCAGCTCTCGTACCACTTGCGGAAGTTCTTAACCCACTCCTCTTGAACACTGTTCGGCGTGAAGATAATACCACGCAAATCCTCAAATTGCCCCACCAAAAATCTGACACAATCAACAGCAGTCCTCGTCTTACCGGTCCCTGCATCATGCCAACATCCTAACACGCCCGCCTGAACAAATCGCTCGACAGCCTCTTTCTGATGTGGGAATAACTCAGGTAATTCTTTTTCCATATTTTATTTTTAAAAGATCTACTTTTTCACTTGAAAAAACATTTGCCATAGTTTATATAACTAGTCAAAGGAAAAATCAAGTAACTTTTTTACGATCTTTTAAATTTTATGTCTGATAAAAATACTGAGCTATCTAATATAGCAGCCTATTGCGGTGGCGCTTCTCAATATAGAGATGGATACAAGTGCCTCTGCCCACTCCATAAAGACAAAAACCCCTCCCTCTTACTAAGCATCAGCTCGAATAATAATATCATCGCCACATGCCTCGCAGGCTGCAACTGGAAAGATCTTCTCACACACTTCAAAGACAAAGGACTCATGACAGACAAAACTTACAACAACTCCAAAGAAATCATCACAGACACATACATATACGAATCCTCAATAGGTGATGTGGTATTCGAAAAACAACGTTTAGAACCAGAAAACATGAAAGACTCAGGCATCAAACGATTCCTCTACCGACGCAAACTTAACAACTCAAACAAATGGATATATAAAGACGTAATCAAATCCCTCCCCTCAACCATCCCAGTACCCCTCTTCAAACTACCTCGCATCTTCAAAGCAAACATAGTCTATCTATGCGAAGGTGAAAAAGATGTAAAAACCCTCCTAAAGTACATAGTAGACGATAACACCACAGCAACATGTAACCACGACGGCGCAGGCAAATGGCTACCCCACTACAACACCTGGTTGAAATCTAAAACCGTCATCATCCTACAAGATAACGACGACTCAGGACAAAAACACACCTCCATACTCACAGAAAATCTCGCAGATATCTGCAAACTATACCTCGTAAAATTCAACTCACACAAAGAAAACACACACCCCACAAAGTACGACGTATCAGACTTCATAAAAGACTACGGCTACAACGCCCTCCTAGAATATATAGAGTCAAACATGCAACTCGTAACACGTAAAGGAAAAGTTAAAGAACTTGAGAAGGCAGAAAAGAAAGAAAAAGAACAGTCTAATGAAGATAGTAATAATAAGAATAATAAAGAAAAAGCAAAGATCGCAGACTATGAAGACTACGTAAAATTATACGAATCAACACTCGGTGAACTTCGTGTCGATATTTTCTCCGAAGCCGTCTGCTTCCACGATAAACGAAAAGACTACTGGGAATACGCAAGACCAGCTCTACCAGTAGTTAGATCAGACGCCGAAACATTTCAAAAAATACATAACGTAAAATTTCAAAGACCCCTCTTCCCTGACCACCTAGCAAAAAGACAAAGCGAATTAGAACCAGAACTTCTAGTCAACATCCCAAAATGGGACGGACAAGATCATATAGGCCTTATGGCTCACTGCCTCAATCCAGCACCGGAACAAGGTTTCACAAAAGATGACTTCGATCAACTCATCTCAGACTACCTATGCAAAGCATACAAAAGAGTATATGACCCTAATGTCAGAAACAGAATCCTAATCCTTAAAGGACAACAAAACAAAGGAAAAGACTGGTGGATAGACTCCCTCCTCTACGGCTCTCAGCAATTCCTTCAAGACCTACACCTCGTAAACGCCGACAAAGATGCATTCCTACAGCTTAGTGAAGGCTGGTTCCTAAAAATTGGAGAATTTGACAAAACCGCTAGAACCGAAGTCTCAGTCCTCAAAGATATGATAACCAAACCCTTCACACACCTCCGAGCACCTTACGACGAAGGAAAAAAACGCAGATTCGTTCGCTGCTCCTTCATATCAGCCTCCAATATTAATGATATTCTTAGAGACACAACAGGAGCCACTCGTTACCTAATCCTCGAATTAGATGACCAAAAACCAATAGACTTTAACTATCCAGTTAGAAATCTCGATTTTGGCTTACAAATACTAGCACAAGCTAGACACCTCTCAGATGTCAACTTCAAGTGCGCTCAGGAAACAGAGGATAAACTAGCTGAATACCTTAATAGCAAGACCCCCGATGACCCCTTCATGATCTTACCACAACTCTATGAGGAAAAAGTATCCGAATACGTCCTAACTCTCTCCCTCGAACAAATCCAGCAAATCAGAAAGACAGGACGAATGACATTCGCTCAGGCTCAACCCCTCATCGCTGAATTATCAAAAATGCTAGAAATCCGAGCATGGACAGCTCAAAATATTCTTAATCACAAAAGAATAGCCCAAAAAGTAGGCGGGAATAAGTACTATTACATACCAAAATCAGAGAGAATCGCATTAGGATTCGATGATCAGACCGAACCTGGCCTAGATAACACAGAAATCCCTTTCTAAGAACACAGTAACATGACGAGCAGGACGAGGGTAGGACGACTTTTTTTAGAGATCGTCCTGCTGTTTCTTGAGTTAATCCAATATGTTACGCTGTAACAGGATAAATAGGACGACTTTTCTTTATATAGAATAATGAAATTATAAAAGAGAGTAGCATATATATCCTATAAATATTTTTTAATTATTATAAAAATATTTACAAAAGGGACTTACAAGACCGTTTTTGGGTGTTTTTTAGAAAAAAAAAATATTCTATATAGAGGCTCGTCCTAAGCGTCATAGTCGTCCTGGTAGCCATCCTCTCTAGTCGTCAAATCCATTATATTCGTTTTGAGAGTCATAGCCATAGGAATCATGACGATCCTTGCCAATATCCATCCACTCCCTTCGCCTCTCATCTCTTTCCATCTTCATCCTCCTAAGATCATCCATCAAGTCTCGATGCTCCTGGTCTCGCTGCATCTGCCCCTGAATTTTTAAAGACTCCCTCTCATAAGGAGTTAAATTCAACCTCTCATCAGGTGTTAGATACTGCGCAGCAGAGGTAGCCGCTACCAGTAACATGGACACAGGAATCATGGGCTTTATCAAGGTCATAATTATAGGTTTAATCATCTTTTGCATAGGGATTCTCCATTCTTTCGTTAAAATAAATCGGGGTTAATTCTTCGTTAGCTTCCGATTCTTTACCAGAGGCATGGGAATCATGGGCTTCTGTCTTAGGGTTTTTAGGTCGACGGTTCCAAGTTGGGATTGGTTCCGGAAGCTCTTTATTGCTGTGTAAAAAGATCAAGTATTCGATGACGTTGGTAACATCGCGACATGTTTCTTTGGATAGCTGTTTGATGTACATCAGGCTCTCTGGTGAGAGCCTGATGTACAGCGGTTTTTTTATTTGATCAGCGGGTTTCTTAGGCATGGGTAAGAGCCTTTAGTGCGTCGTAGATTTCTTCTATTAGGATTGCGATCTTCTCATTTTCCTCCTCCTCCTCTTCATCTGTTGTATTAAAAAGCTTTTGCAAGTACTCACCATCCTCCAGCGCATATAAAGCGGCTTGTATGATGTCTTGCTTAGTCTCTCTATCATCTGGTATGTCTGATAGAAGTTGATCCGCATAGCTTCTGGAGTCATCAGATAAATTAGATAAAAGATCGTTTTTTAGGGTTTCTATTATTTCTAGCGTTGTTTTCATAGTTTTTTCCTTTTTTGTTGTTATGCATAAACATTAATAGTTCTACTTAAAGCGACTTGCTCCGATATCATCTTCTTAGACTCTCTAAGCATATCACTCTTTGAGCTAAAGAAATAGCGAATCTTTGAAACACGAATTTCGTCGGGATTGAAGATTGTTACCTCATTATTGTTGATTAGTATCGTGTATGATTTATATTTTATACATTCCATATTTTTTCCTTTTTATTGCATTATACGGGCATTTCTGCCCGTTTCAGCTAATCAAGCCTCGTCAGTAATGCTGGCTTAAAGCGCTATCTTAATAAATTGCTTATGAGCATTGTTCATATTAAGCACCATAAGCTATTTTAGATCTAAGTTGACTTACATACTTTTTATAGCCATAAGTATCCGCAATATCCTCCAAGCTCTTTTTGCTTCCTTTCCCGCGCCACTTGCCAACATGATAGAACCAGCAAGTTTTTTCACGATGCCATTTAAAGCCAAGAGTCTTTATAGTGTCTTTATATTCTTTAGTAGCACCAACTACCCATATCCAAGTGCCGATTAAAAGCACGTCAACCCCTGTCATTTCAATAGCTAAAATTGCTTGAAGCTTTTCAATGATTTCCTTCTCTAAATTGGCATTATATTTATATTCATACTCTTTATTTTCAGCGGTAAAAGTTTTAGTCCCATGTAAGGCTTTTAGCGCTTCTAGGTACTGAGCGTTTACTTCTTGCATGATTTCAGTACTCCCACCTCGATCAGGGTGAAAAGTGAAAGCTAACTCCCTAAATTTACTTCTAATATCTTCTAATCGTGGGCACTTTTCAAAATAATTAATTTTCATATTTCTTCTCTTTTATTGCATTGTTAATATATATATTATATATACTATTAGATGAAAAGTCAAGTAAAAAGTTTCTTTTTTTTCTTTACAATCAAAAAAAAGTTTGATACTACAGATAGTAGGCAGTACGATCTTTAACCACTACTAATAGTAAAAACGTTGGATAGTTACACTAATTTTGTGATTTATTTGATTAAAGATTCTATCATGAGAGCATTTTACTCCGAAGATAAAGAAGAAGCTGAAATAGAACTAGATTGGCTCTTGAGTGACTCAGAAGAAAAACAAAGTTTTAAATGGTACTGTAATTTAGTGGGAATATGTCCGATATGGGCTAAAACTGAGATTGTAAAGAGCGCAAGTACCTATCTTAATGCGACTGATAGAAGTCCAGGAAATTTTTTAAGTTATGGCTAAACCTTTAATCCTTGAGCATGACCAAGCAAAAACATCCCCTCAAAAAAAAAAGCAAGGACTCAATACACCTCAAAAGATGTAAGAAACGCTATACAAACTGGCTCTTTAGTCGAAGAACTTGGCGATGACATGACTCTAAGAGAGCTAGCAAATAAGATTCAAACCGATAAGAATACAGTAAAAGGACATCTTGAGGCATATCACGATATTTTACCTAGAATGGAAGAAACTAGGCAACGCTGGTTTGAACAGAATAAAGCAAAAATCTTAAGGGGGATTGTTGATCTAGCTTGTGAGGAATTAATAAAGCAAATTCGAATTGGTGAGCTTTCAGGTAGGGATTTAACCAAAGCTATCGAAACGCTAACAAAACTAGGCAGACTCGAGCAAGGTAAATCTACTGAAAACATCGCACACGCGCACCATGTAACAGGCAACGCGCCTGAAATGTCCCAAATCTTAATAGACCCCCCTAAGGATAAAGGGTAGTCTTTTCGCCTACTTACCAAATCTATGCCCGATAATGCTACTTATAGGGTATAGAGCGCATTGCTTAGTCAGAAATAGAAAACAAAAAGAAGTCAACAATGAGGCATGTAGCTCATGCTACATAGGCGGGGGGGGGATGTGCCGGCGGTGTTCGCTCACATCTTGCCCAGTTACGCATTCCCACCGTTCCAAAAAACGCATCACATTTTTTTCACGCGACAGTTTTCTCCTTACAAGCTGCAAGTTTCGCTGTTACTTTTTCTGTATGCCGAAGAAGATAGAAAGAGAGATAGAAGGTAAGAGGCCTAAGATGTCTAGGCGTAAGCCTGATGCTGTGAAGCCGCCTCCTGTGTTGAGTAGTTCGTATGAGGTGTTGGGGTTAGCGCCGCCGAGAGTGGAGCGAACTGTTAAGTCGTTGCGGTCTGAGGTTGTTCCGGATTTATCTATTACGAGTTCTAAGTATAAGTATGTTCATATAGATAGTTTTGGGAGGACTGTGATTAACGGGATGCCGTTTGTGAAGGTTCCAGGTAGTTTGTATGTGAGTGACTATGATGAGTTAGCGAGGAAGGTTTTGGATGGGGAGTGGGATGAGCGGGAGGCTCTGAGGATGATGTGTCGTAATGATTTATGGTTTTTGACATATTTTATATTGGGCAATCGGATAGCGAATGATGCGAGGAATCATTGGGTGAGGATGGCGAGGATGGTTCAGTATGGTGCTAAGGACATGGTGTTGGATTTGTGGGCGCGTGAGCATGGTAAGACTACGTTATTGACGGAGAATAGTACGATACAGGATTTGTTAGTGAATCCTGAGGAGACGGTGTGTATTTTTTCGTATAGCAAGGAGGCTGCTACGGTATTTTTTCGTAATATAAAGGGGGCGTTTGAGAGTAATGAGGCGTTGAAGGATTTGTTTCGGGAGATAGTGTGGGAGACGCCGCCGCACAAGGGGGCGAAGTGGAGTGAGAGTGGGATAGAGTTGAAGCGTAGATTTTCGCATAAGGAGTGTAGTGTTGAGCCGCATGGTTTGCAGGATGCGATGCCGACTGGGAGGCATTTTGGTGTGAGGAGGTATGATGACATTGAGACGTTAGATTTAGCGAACAGTGAGTTGGACACGCAGAAGATGAAAGATTCTTTTGACATGAGTGTGAACGTTGGGAAAGATGGTGGTCGATGTTTGGTTACGGGGACGTATTATAGTCACGAGGGTGTGTTGTGTTATATCCGGGACAAGCGGATGCCGGATGGTAGTCCGATGTTTAAGGTGCGTCGTGTTGCTGCTACGGAGGATGGGACTATTAATGGTCGGAGTGTGTATTTGAGTGAGTCTAGGCTAACGATTTTGAAGGAGAATCGAAGATTTTTTAATAGTCAGCAGTTGTTGGATCCGTCGCCTAAGCATGATGTGAAGTTGCCGTATACGATGATTAATCAGGTGCGGGTGGATCAGATACCGAGTGATATTTTGCGAGTGATGGTGATAGATCCGAGTGGGGCTGATGAGAGGAGGAGGAATGGTCAGAGGAGTGATCATTGGGGGATGTGGGTATTGGGTATGGAGAGGCGGTTGAGGGATCGGGGTTTTTTCAATGTTTACATTCTTGATGGGTTGATAGCGAGGATGAGGTATGAGGAGGCTAGGGACGAGGCTGTTCGGTTGTACATGAGAAATGGGATGATTAGGTTGGTGGGGATAGAGAAGACTGGGCAGAGTACGTTTGACGATCATTTTAGCAATGCCTTACGAGTTAAGGGTAAGCATGTTACAAGGGACAATGAGAGGTTGAAGATTTTGACGGCTGGTGGTGTTAGGAAGGATCGTCGAATAGAGGGTGCGTTAGCTGCTCCGTTGCATGATGGGAGTATTTACATGTCTGACAAGGTTAGTGCTGAAACGAAGTCTAAGTTGCGAGAGGAGATGGATAAGTATGGATCATCTGTGCATGATGATGGGTTGGATGCGTTAGCGTATGGATATCAGATGTTACAAGATTTTGCGTTAGGTATGGAGGTTGCGCCGAGTGAGACGAAGGTTCGCAAGCCGTATCGTGATCCGTATGAGTTTAGAGAAGATAAGACAATGTTAAGTTGGATGAGCAGATGAAATTCTATAAATCGAATAAGCCTAGAGCTGGTAAGAGGCATGAGCATATTGTTTACGTTAATGAGAAGACTGGAGTGTATGAGGTTTCACGTTCTCAGGGTCACACGCATAATGTTATATTGAATGCGGATGGGACGTTTTTGCTTGAGCCTGATGCGACGGATGGTCATTTTCATGATCAGGTGTATGAGTTGGAGATGAAGTATCCGACGAGGCCGGAGGTGGATGATGAGGAGGTTGTGCAGAAGATGTATGAGATGGCTAAGGTTGCGTGTAAGTGGAGTGAGAAGTCGTTAAAGCAGGCTATTGAGTCTGATAAGATGTATAAGGGTGAGCAGTGGAGTGAGAGTGAGAAGAGAGATTTAGAGTCTGAGGGTAGAGCGGCGTTAGTTATTAATATGATAGAGAAGCATATTGATGACTTGGTGGGGTATCAGCGTCAGCAGAGGACTGATCCGAATGCGTTACCGAATGGGGAGAGTGATCAGCGTTTAGCTGATATAGCGAATGAGTTGATTAAGATAATTCTTACGCAATGTGAGTTTGAGTTTACGGAGAATGAGGTTTTTGAGGATGGTTGTGTGTGTGGTGTTGGTAATTTTTGTTTAGAGGTGAGTCAGAAGGATGACATACGGGGTGATTTACGGATAAAGAAGTATCCATATGATCAGGTATTTTTTGGCGAGCATACGGAGAGTGATGCTAGTGACTGTGAGTATCTTGTTAAGGTGCAGAGATGGAGTTTTGACAAGCTTAAGGCTGCTTATAACAAGAAGCGGGAGGAGTTGGAAGAAAGTACTAAGGTGTTAGAGAACAAGCTTTCGCAGGAGATTCAGAGTACTGGTGAGACGTATGCTGGGGATGATTACATTCGTATAGAGAATATGAAGATACCTGCTTCTATTGGGGATAGTCCTGTTATTAACAAGGCTAAGAAGGAGGTGTTAGTTGTTGAGAAGGAGGAGAAGATTTACGTACCGGTTTCTGTTATTTACGACAGCGTAGCTGAGGAGTCTCTTACTACGTATGGGTTTTCTGAGAGTGATTTGAAGCAGATTCAAAGTATTCCTAATCTTTATCGAGTTGATAAGGAGATACAGAAGATGCGTGTTACTCGTTGCGCTGGGACTGTGTTGTTGATGGATGATTATATTTCGGAGATTCCGGATGATGATTTTACGATTGTTCCATTTTACGCAAAGAAGCGAGGAGCGGATTACTGGGGGAAGGTAAAAAGTGGGAAAGATCCGCAGAGGGAGTTGAATAAGCGAGTTAGTCAGAGTGTTGACATTGTGAATTTTGCGTCGCTTTATGGCATTGTATTTGATGAGATGACGTTTGCGAGTCCGAGTGAGGAGAAAAACTTTAAGGAGAATGGCAATAAGCCTGGATTTATAGCGAAGGTTCAAGATATTAGAAACAAGCCGGAGCTTTTTCAAGGAATCAAGTTGCCGAGTGAGGTGTTAGCGATAGCTGATACGAGTGAGTCGAGGTTGGAGAGGTTGTTGTCGGTTGATGCGACTAGATTTGCTGGGGCGAATACTTCTGCTTATGCTATTCAGCAAGCAAGAGAGAGTGCTTTAGTTGGGAATGAGTACTTATTTAAGAACATGAAGCGAGCGAAGAAGCGATTAATCACTAAAATGATAGCGTATATTCAGAAATACTATAGTCCGAAGAGGATTTATAGGATGTTAAGTAATCAAAATGCCCGACAGCCGTTTAATGTGGGAGAAGTTCCATTTGGCGAGTATTCGCCGGACGAGATAGTGGAGTTTTTAAGAAATTCTGATTTAACGAAAATAGATATAACTATAGATGAGACGAGTTGGAGTCCGACGCAGCGAGCTGCTACGTTGAATGTGATTCAAGAGGTAGCGAAATCTGGTTTCCCGGTACCGCCTGACATCCTTCCGGAGCTATTAAACACGCCGCAGTCTTACAAGGATAGAATGTTGCAGTCAATAATGCAGCAACAGGAAAGCCAAGCGGCAAGTGCTGAAGGAACTCAGGAGACGGAGGTAGTTAAGAGTCTCATAGGCCAGGGGCTAGTACCGCCGAGTGTACTAGAGAAGTATGGATTAGGTTCTAATCAAGCTACGTCACCTCAGTTACCGGAGGGGCAGTTGCCGCCTGGTGTTCAGACACCAATACCATCAATGCCACAATAGTCTATTTATTTCCTGTGTGTGGCTAAATACAGGAAATAAGAAATGGAACAAGTAGAGAATGCTCCGGTAGTGAGCCAAGATGCGCCTATTGTGTCGGATAGCCCTTCGACTGAGGGGATGGACGAACATGTTGTTAGTTCAGATGGTGAGGGTCGTGAGTTGTTTAGTAGTGAGTCGAGTACTTACAGTCCTTCTGATTTATCTAATTTAGACCTAGATGAGATTAAGAATTTAAAGCAAAAGTTCCTAGAAGAGGGTGATGATTATGAGCCTAATCAGGAAGATTCTCAAGAATCGGATGAGGGGGGCTTACAAGAAAGTGAGAGTTTAGAGCATACTCAGGAACAGGTGGAAGAAATAGCTGATTCACCTACGCAGCCTAATCCTACAGACGAAGTAGAAAGGGTACAGCAACAACAATTAGTCGAGGCAGCAGATCGTAGGATTATAGGAGTTGAAGAACAATATAATCAGACGGTAGCGACTATAAATCATTTACAAGCTAAGGCAGAAGAGCTTGGAAGCGATAACCCTATGGAGGTTGCTCGAATCACCTATCAGCTAGAAGGATTACATTCTGAGATTGAGCGGTTAAAGAGCGATCACGCAGCACTTACGAATTATAAGCAGAACATGCAGATAGTTCCTAAGTACATTCCTATGAAATACTTTTTTACGAATGAGATTGTAGAGTCTTTCATGGAGGATGGTTGGACTAGGGACAGGGCTGTAAACTATGTGAACAACATGTTTGCTACTGAATCACCCACTACTATTATCGCCTTAGCCAAAAACGCTATACACCGAGTACATACTAAGCAGTTACTAGCGCAACATAATGCTAGTGGTCAGAGAGTACCTCAGACAAACAAAAGGAATGTACGACGTGATGCGGATGATGTTGCGGAGATGATTAACCGATCCAGGAATATACCTAAAACGTTATCACCGGCGGCGAAATCCTCAGTTAATGTCAAAGCAGAATATAGCATGAATGATCTAGCCGAGCTGCCTCTTGAAGAAATCAAACGATTAAAACGAGAGGAATTAAGAAGAGATGGCAAAGTATAGTATATCGACCAGCAGTGCAAATGCGGTCAAATTATGGACAGAGGAAACAGTTAGAGAGGCGGCACTAGAAGAATTCTTTGCTCCCATGACAGGTAAGGACGGTATCGTCAAGGAAGTTATGGAGCTTGAGAAGAAGAAAGGTGATGCTGTTAATATTCCATTTATTAACAGGCTACAAGGTAACGGTGTTGAGGACGATGCTCAGTTAGAAGATAACGAAGAGAGAGTTCTTGATTACAGTGATCAGGTAGTTCTTAAACTTTATAGACACGCTGTAAGAGACGAGGGTGAGTTAAACAGGAAGCGTCCTGCATTCAACGTAACAGTTGAGCAAGAAACAATGCTTAAGACTTGGATCAAAGAGAAGATCGAAGAAGTTAAGATAAACGCTGCGCTCGCTACGTTTGGTTCGGTTGTTTATAACAACTCAAACGTACTAACTATAGCTGCGAACGAGACTGCTGCTAGGACTGCGATGAATGCTTCTAACTGTAAGCTTACACCTCAGTTTCTATCACAGTTAAGACGTTATGCGACTACTGGTGGATTGAGCGGAACTAAAGTTAGAAACTTTGATCCGATTGAGCCTGTAACAATAGCTGGTGGTAAGTATGTAGTGCTTCTAACTAACCACGAAGTCACTTACGACATGAAGTTCGATACGACTTTCTATAATGCGACTAAGGACGCAAGGGAGAGAAGTAAGGACAATCCATTATTCAACATAGCAGACATAATTTGGGATGGCGTTATCGTAATTGGTAACGAGAGAGTCCCTGCATTTAACGATGGTGGTGGCTCAACGGTTCACTATTCACGTGCTGTATTGCTAGGAAAGATGGGGCTATTCTGGGCGTGGGGTTCTCGTGTTGCGTCAAGGCAGCAAGAGTTTGACTACGGAGACGAGATCGGTGTTGCGATGAAGTTTATGGCTGGATGTAAGAGACCAGTTAAAAACTTAGTAACATACGGATCACTGGGTCTTTACATAGCAAGTACGAAAATTGGGTAACGAAGTATAGGGAGAGAGCACTCTCCCTAGTTTTAATTTATATAAGGAGAAAAAGAGATGCCAACCTATTTATCAAACAAAATGCAACCAGGAGTTGTAGCAAGAGCGGGCATGGGTACTCAGTCAGTAAGTGGCGAGTACACGGTAGCGCCTGCTTTAATCTTGAACGATCTAGTTCATCTATGCAGACTACCAGCAAACTCAGTAGTAAGAGACGTGATGGTTAGTTCTAACGGTACTCAGTCTGGTGCAGACTCAGTGTTTACCGTCGGAGACTCTGTTGATGAAGATAGATACATTACGACTGCGGCTGGAACTGCTTTAAGAACTGGCGGTGGTGTTGCTAGACTTAATGCTACGACTGGTTTGAACTTTCAGAATACTGCTGAAACAATTCTGTATTTGAAGGTGACAACTGTAGGTACAGGTCAGACCACAGGTGGTGTGATTAAGTTTTCTGTTATCTACGACATGCAAGCATAGTGGTGCATGGCGGCGACTGATTACGACTTTCTATTAACTAAGGTTGAACTGTTAGAGGAAGCCTATCGCAAGGTGGGTTCTTTAGCGGACGGAGAGTCGTTGTCGGCGGCGCAAGAGGACACTGGAACAAAGAAGCTGAATCTCATTCTTAAGGCATTAGGAGAGGATGGGGTTCAGTTATTTACTTATGTTACGGAGAGCGTGTCGCTTGTTGCGGGTACGAGTGATTACACGATTCCAACGACAAATGGGTTATCTATAGTTGATAGATGTCACTTAGTAGATAACTCTAATGATTTTAGATTAGATCGGATGGACTTTTTTGAGTACGAAGATCTATTAGATAAGGATGCATCTGGTCGTCCTGTTTGTTTTTCGCAGAGTTCGGATGGTTTAACGATAAGATTATATCCAGTACCAGAGAAGGTTTATACGTTGAAGATTAATGGAATTAGAAAGCTTAAGGACTGGACTGATTCTAGTGATACAGGGGAATTCCCTGCGAAGTGGTTAAATGTTTTGAAGTATGCGTTAGCTGTTGAGTTAGCGGAAGATGACGGTGAGTCTATGTCTTTCATCAATCACTTACGAAGTAGAGCGAGTGAAGAGTATGTTAAGGCTAGAAGTAAGATTTTAAACTTATCTGACACAAGAAGAATGAGAGGAGCTTATTAATGACTTTGTTGCTTTCTGATAATTTTACAGATGGTATTCCCAGTGCTAGTTGGTCTGAGGCGTATTTCCAGAGCTCTAACTATGCTCCTACTACAACTGCTCAAAGATACGTAACAACACCAGCTCCGCCTTTAGGTGGAACTGCGGCGCATTCGTTTATCCCAGTTGGAACAAATGAGACGCTTCCCTGTCGTTTTCAGAAGGATGGAAGTTATACTGAGAGATATCTTGAATTTAGAATGTTTTTTGGAAACAACTTCTTCTATCCAGGTGGAATGAAGATTGCTAGGTTTGGGAATGGGACTGGTGTAGGGTCTACCGCATTTTTTGAGTATAACAATCCTGGTACTATAGTTTGGTATGTCTACGAGCTACCGGTTAATGGTTTATCTTACGTTGGAAACATTTCGTATACCTTTCCTGAGAATACGTGGATTAAGATAGGTATTCACTTTAAGGAGTCTTCTGTTAGTACTGCTAATGGACTTTTTAGATTATACGTTGACGATGACTTGCTTATTGATAGTGGTAACATTGTTACAAGAACGACTTCGGCCGTTAAGGACTACTGGTGGCTTGGTGGTAATAACTCGTGGGGCGGTGGAACTGGAGAAGGTGGCGGGACTGTTGCTAGTGGTAATTCTTCTTTATATTACGCAAACGTTAGGCTTTATGATGAGTTTTTAGATTCGCCTGATCCTGATCCTGATCCTGATCCTGGACCTGGTGATGGTGGAGAGCCTCCAATTCTATATGGGAACTATTCAACTCGTGCTCTTCAAGTTGACTTCTTGATGTCTGGACTCATTGATACGAGTGGAAATCCTCTTTCGGGGGGGAAGGTTTGGAGTTATGCGGCTGGAACTACGACTAAGAAAAGACTATTTTTAGATCAGGCGATGACGACTGTGGCTGAAAACCCTGTTATTTTAAGTTCGAGAGGTCAGGCTTTAGTCTATGGTGAGGGTGCTTATGACTTTAAGATTGAAAACTCGAACGGTGTTCTTCAGTCTAGTATTGCGAACGTGATTTATTCATATCCGGATGATGGAACGATTTATTGTGGTGCGTCTACTGGATCTAGTAACACTTATACGCTATCCCCTACTCCTGCTTTGACTGCTCTAACGGATGGGATGATCTTAACCTTTGTGGCGAATTTTGCAAACACTGGGGCTGTTGATATTGTTCCTTCTAACTTAGGGACGTATGACTTAGTTAGAAACGATGGGACTACGCCGTTGACGACTGGGGATATTACTAATGAGATGTTAGTTGATATTCGGTATGTTGCGTTATCTAATCATTTTCGTTTAGTGTCTCAATCTGGCGTGCTTGGTTTATCTTCTGGTGGAACTGGTGCGGCGAGTGCTATTGCTGCTAGAGTTAATTTGGGGCTTGGGACGTTGGCGACACAAAACGCCAATGCGGTTGCGATAACAGGTGGTGATATTACTGGTGTTACTTGTAGTGGTTTTTCTTCTAAGGATGCTGTTTCTAATATCTCCTTTGGTATTGGTGGTACATATAAGTGGGAGATACCTGTAGGTACTGTAGAGGGGTCGTCGATGATGAGTCCGACTATAGATAATTGGTGGGTAATTGGTACGGGTGGATTAGCTCCTAAGCAAATATATAGTCATAAATTTATATTAAGAAATGCGCCGGATTATCCTAATGCTTTTTCTTTCCCTACTGGAACGGTTAGAAGAACTTTAGATACTGGGGTTGCTACTGTTTCTCAGGTGGCGGAAGCTCATAATACATTAGTTAGAGATCTGGTTGCGGCTGGTTTACTAGGAGCTACGATATCATGGACATAGACTCATTGAAGTTTTTATATAATCTTGTTGGACAATTAACGTTTAGTCCTATCAACGAGGAAAGTAAGCAAAACTTTCTTTTAGCGTATGATGCGAGGAAGGAGTTATTACGTCTGATTGAGGAGTATCATGCCCACAGTAAAAGTTCCTCTAGCTAATTCTGTTTACACTAATGCAGATGGAGCTGAGTTAAAAGATCGTGATTATGAGTTAATCAATGCTTATGTCAATGAGCTGGGATATACTGTCAAGAGACCTGGCTTAAAGTTAGCTTTAGACTTGGGAGAGGGAGCGAATAATCCTGTTAGTGGATTATTTTGGTGGCCTCATAAGCAATGTGGGCTTGCTGTCTGTAACAACAAAATATTCAAATTAACGTATGTTGCTGAAACTTTGTTAGCAACTAATATTACGACTAATGCCTTGAATGGGTCTGGTCGTCCTACTTTTGCTATAGGGAATGATGGGAATGTGGCGACTCCTACTATTTATGGAGTGATAGCGAATGGTGGGCAGATGATTTACAGTAGTGGTACTGGGACGACTGTTTCAAATTTTGCGACGATAACGGATGCTGATGCTCCGACTACGGTTAGTCACGTAGATGGAATAGATAGTTACATTGTAGCGACGACTGGTAAGAATACATTTCAGCATTCTGACTTAACTGCTCCTATTACGTGGTCGGCGTTATCATTTGCTTCGGCGATGAGAAATCCCGACAATGTTAGGTCTCTAAAGGTTCATCGAAGGGAGATTGTGTTATTTGGTGACGTTACTACGGAGAGGTGGGAGAATGATGGGAGTAGTCCATTTGCTCCTACTGGGACGGGGTATGGAGATATTGGGATACTAGCAGCGCATTCTGTTGCGAAAAGTGAAAATGCTTTGATGTGGCTTGGTTCTGAAAAACGTTTTGTTACTTTAAGCGATGGTTATGTGAGGACTGTTTATTCTAGCTATGACAAGCAGATCTCTCAAATTAAGGATGTCACGGATTGTTTTGCTTATACGGTAAACATGGAGGGTCGTCCGTTTATCTTATTTAATTTTATAAGTGGGAACAAGTCGTATGTTTATAACCTGTTGCAGGACAACTGGATGCAATGGAGTTATTGGGAAACTACGAGTATGCGAGATGATCGGTTTATAGGGGATAGTTATATGTATTCTCCTTCATGGGGGATTTCTCTGATTGGGTCTCGTTTTGATTCTAAGATTTACTATATAAATAACTCTTACAAGGACGATGACGGTCGTGTCATAAGGGTTAAGAAGACTACTGGACATTTAGATTATGGCACTACTTTGAGGAAGAAATCTGAGGAGTTAAGAATAAGAATGACTCGTGGACAGGGAGGTTTGAACGTTGATGAGCCGGTGATGTTGATTCGTTGGAAGGACGACAATAAGGATTGGTCTAACTATCATGAAATTACTCTTGGATATGAGGGGGATTATGAGATTGTTAAGACGATTAAGCCGAAGGGTGTGTATCGAACTCGGCAGTATGAATTTTTAGTAACTGACTCTGTTGGTGTTACTTTTGGTGACGCTGAGGAGGATATAAGGATACTGAGGTAATATGGCGTGGACGGATTTTATTATTCCGGCGGTTACGGCTGCTGCTGGTTATATGGACTACCGTGATAGGCAAGACAGAAAAGACGAAGCTAAGGAGCAGTATGAAGCTATGGTCGCTGCTGATAAGGCTGCCTTTTTACAGGCGCAAGCTAATCGAGGTGGCGGTGGTAGTCGAAAGAACACGAAGGCTATGGCTGCTTTGCTTAAGGATTATTATGCTCAGTCTAATGCTATGTTACAGCCGTATGCTGATGCTGCGTTAGCTGTATTGCCGCAAATGCAGGCTAACTATGAAACTGGTTCTCGGTTGATGTCTCCAGCGATTAATCAGGTGTTAAGTCCGGAGTATATTAATTCAATTCTTACGTATGAACCTCCTAAGGAAATGAAGCTTCCTGAATATCTAAAGGGAGGTAGTAAGTGAGCAGTTATTTTTCTCAGCCATTGACGGATAGATATTCGATGAATCCTAGAACTGGTGAGATTATGGACATGCGCTCTGGGCAGGTTTATTCTAATGCACAAGAGCTTAGGGCTGGTATGCAGAACCTAGCTTCATCTAGTCAAGGCGGTGGAGGTAGCGGTGGTAGTAGCACGGGTAAATATGAGGATGTTATTTCTGGGCTATCTGACGCATATGCTGCGTATAAGGCAGCAAATGCGGCTGGGCTGCTTGGAAGTACTGCGACTGGAGCTGGTAGTTATTCGCTTTCTGGTGCTTTAGGGAGTAGTGCTTTTGGTGCTAGTGCTGGTGGTGTTGGAGGCGGTGTTACAGGGGGCGCTTTAGGTGGCGCTGCTGCTGGAACTGCTGGTGCTGGTGCAGCGAGTGCTGCTGGTGCTGCTGGTGGTTATTCTTTAGGGAGTGCTTTAGGGGGCAGTGCTTTTGGCGCTGCTGCCGGTGGTGTTGGAAGCGGAATTGGTGCTGGTGCTGCGACTGGAGCTGGTAGTTATTCACTTTCTGGCGCTTTGGGGAGTAGTGCTTTTGGCGCTAGCGCTGGTGGTGTTGGAGCTGGAGCCGTCGGAGGAGGTACGGCGGCGACTGGTGGATTGGGCGCTGCTGCTTCTAGTGCTGCTGCAACAATGGCTACGGTTGCTCCGTATTTGGCTGCTGCTGCTGCTGTGTATGCTTCGAGTGAACAGTATAAAGCTAGAAAGGAGCAAAATGCAGGAGCTATGACGGATGAGGACGTGGAGGGTATCTTAAGACCCTTTGGTGACGATCCTATGTATATGATTGCTGGTAAGGACACTTGGTTTGGTAAGCAGCATCAAGATTTTGTTAAATTTTCCAGAGAATCAGGACTCGATCCAACGGGATATTGGATTGGTAAGGCGCTTCTTGGATCTTCTCGTAATAAGCAAGAACAAGGTTCGAGGAAAGTAGCGAGAAGAAGGTTGCAGAAGGCTGGACTTTTGCCTGAAGAATCAAGATCTATATATAAGTTAGCGGATGGGTCAGGTTTTGATATTCGAGATTATAAACTTAATACAGGCAAAAATGCGTATAACATAGACTGGGATGCAAACAATCCGAACAGAGATAAACAAGTTGGCCTTCTCAACGCTATAACCGGAGGCTTGATTGCTTATCGTCGAGATTCAGATGATACAGATAAGGCTGAAAGAGAAAGAGTAGAGAAGGTTCGTAGTGATTTAGCTGGCGAATTGTATAACGCATGGAACTCTAATGGCAAGTTTGACGAGAATGCTAGATCTCATCTGGATAGACTTGGCGGTAGAAATGCTTTGTATCAGGGAGTTCTTAACCAATGGAAACTGGGTAAGTCGAACATGACTGCCGATATGAGAGATGCGAGGCTTGCGGCAATTGATGATTTTTATGGCGTTAAAAACCCGACTAACGCCCGATGGGATGCAAGTTTAACTGGTAAGGATGCAGAAAGAAATAAGAGAGAGTTTGAAGATGCGGCAAAGGCGCAAGCAAAGGCGCAAGCAAAGGCGCAAGCAAAGGCTGATGCACTAAAGCCAGCACCAGTATCAGCGCCAGCACAAACTATGTCTGTAAATAGATCAGCAAATAGACACAACATAAGGAAGGTATAAAATGAGAAAAGAGCAAGCAATTATGTCGATAGCCCAAATGTTAGCGCAAATGGATCAAGGGCGTTCGTTAGGGTTAGCTAACCAAGCGGCAAGTATGAATCCAGCACAAGCGCAAGCGTATCAGGCTACAAGGAATGGCGGTAGGCCAGCAATGCCTTACTTCCCTGCCCTACCAGGATCACCAGATTCGACAGCAAGAATGCTTGGTGGTGTTAATCGCTCAGGCGGTAGGCACGGACTTAGGCCGATGAACAACCAAAGAAGACAATATTCTAATTCAAGGTTTAAATAATGCAAACAAGAAATATATATGCAAGCAGAGGCGGAAAAAACTTTACTGGATATCAAGCTCCAAGCGATGCTCCTATTTATAACTACACTATCAAGCCTAATAACATTAGTACTTATGCGATGAAGGATACTGGTGGGCAGGAGTGGTATCTTACGGATGGTGGTAATTGGAGAAATGTTTCTACTAAGGCTTTGTCTAAGACTATGCCGACATGGGCAGCTACAACAAATACTAACCCGACGGTAATGGGTGCGCCGGATCCGGTTCAGAATAACACTAACCCTGAGCAAACTTTTAAATCTGTGTATGAATTTTTACCGAAGGCTAATGAAAATTTATTTAATCCAATGCCACAAAAGTCATTAATGGACTATATCCCAAAAGACTGGAGTGGAAGTCCTGCGTATGAAAATGCAAGAAGGATTGGAAATCGAAACTTGGAGGCGAATTTAGCTGCAAGAGGTTTGTTGGGCTCGGGTGCGGAGGTGCAAGCTAGGAATGAGCTTGAAGCGAGTTTACTTGCACAAGATACGGATAGAATGATGCAAGCTGCACAGGCAGATTCTCAGAATAACATTAACGAGACTAACAACGTTAGGAATTTATTGTCTAACATGTTAAATGCTGATTTTAGTGCGTATAATCAGCAGATGCAGGATGCAAGAGATCGTGAAATGCAAAGAGATGCTCAAGGTGTCAATATTATGTCGATGATTCTTGACTATATAACTAAAAACAATCCGATGCAGTATGGATTCCCAGCAGCTAATAGTATATCAGACAATCAAGCCAAACTTGGTTCTGCTTTATCTAGCTTGGCTGGATCTGGTGGAGGTGGAGGAGGTGGAGGTGCTGCTCCAATGCCAGTCTATGCTCCTCCGCCACGTTTTCAGAGTTCAACGAATGATTTGTTTTCGATTGGGGCTCAGGTGTTACCATCTCTTATTCAAGCGTATAATTCGTATAAAAAGGGTAGTTAAGCTATGGCGATGAGAAGCGTGTATAACTTTCACAATGATCCTTATTATAGAGATTTATATCAAGCTCCTAACCGTGTTCTTCAGATTACGGAAGCATTCAATCAAGCTCAAAGAATGCAGGCTGAACAAGTAAAAACTAGGGTGGCTGAAAAGGAGTTAGAGAAACTAGAAAGGTCGTTGGATGCTGAAAACGATCTTGCGGAGTGGTTTAGAGATCATAGTTTTAATCCGAATGACGATAGCTTTAGTCCAAGTGTTAGTCGAGAAGATGTTTATGCGATGATGGAGAAGACGGCGTTAGATAGTGGAAACGTTGAGGGCTACTTAAAAATAGCGAAAAGTAGAGAGTCTGAAAGTGCGGCGGAGGATCGGCAGAATTGGGAGGTGGTAGAAAGGCTTAAGAAGGTAAGTCCGGCAATGGCAGAGGATCATTACAACAGAACGTTAGCTCGTAAGTATGGGCAAGTGGCTCCTGGAGAGTTTGAAGAAAAGCCAAAGATGAGATTGGAGGATGGTCAAATCTTTTTTGTAGATGAGAATAAGATGACGGTAACTCCTGGTGGGCGATATGCTCCTTCGTCGCGTGGTTCTGAAAAAGTTCCTTTTGATCCTGAATACTACGTGTCTCCGGATGGGAAGGACGTTAAGCCAATTAATGCAAAAGATCCAAAAAACATGAATGTAGTAGCAGATTTAATAGCGCAGGGATACAAGAAGCATGGCGCTAAGGAGCAAGGGGGTTCGTTAAGAGACATGTTGGAGGAAGATGAGGTAGTTCCTAACTATTCCCCAGTACCGAATGCTTCCCCAATACCAAGAGTAAAGACTAGGAAGCTAGTATTCTAATGGCAGATGGGTATGTAGATATATATGTAGATTCGCAAACAGGTAAAGAGTACACAGAAGATACTCTACCTCCACACTTGCGAGAACGTGCGCTCGGGGCGCGTGAGGTTACAGGTGTTGGCTCTGATGTTTACAACAGCCTAAAAGAAGCTGGTTATGGACTTGCGTCGAGAATGTCTGGCATTGGAGAGTATATAGGGGACGGTATTACGTCACTTGCTCCACTAGGCTATGCAGCACAAAATGCATTTCAGCCAATGTCTTCCTTATCGAGTTCAGACCCAAGTGAGTCTAGTGATTTTTACGCAGATCTGGCTGCATTAGGAGAACGAATTTCGAGTAAGTCGAAAGAATTTGGTAGTTACACCAGACAAAAAGAAGATGAAGCAAGAAATCAAATAGTGCAAGATCCGAATGCCTCTTTTTATAATTTTGGAATAGAAGCTATACCAACGGCAGCAAAGACATTAGGGGCGGCTATCCCAGCTATTGCAACAAGAAATCCACAGTTACTAAGTCCAATGATGACAGGTTTATTTGTAGGTGAGGGTTTTGGATCAGATTATCAGGAGGGAAAATCTACTGGACTTGATAATTCAGAGTCGGCTATGCTTGCCTTAGAGAGAACGATACCAAACTACATACAATCAAAGGCTATTGATCCAATCGGCGCAAGTGGTGGTATGTCTAATATATTTACACAGCCTCTTAAAATCGGTGCATCTACAGCGTTAGATCTTGGAAATCGTTATGTAACAGATCAGGCAATGATAAAGGGGGAGGTTCCAACGTTAGAGGGTGCTAAGGACTTTGTTTCAACGAACATGGTAGCTGGCGCTCCTGATATGGTGGGTGCTTTACTTGGAGGTAGAATAGCTGGTGAGATAACAACTAGATCGCAGGCGAGAAAAAATCAAACATTGACACAAGATTTAGAGGGTACGATTAAGTCTTTAGATGATGTTAAAGCGCCGGAACTGGAGGGGACTCTAACTCCTATCGAGGAACCACTAGCGGATCCAAAGCCAGTAGAGGTAAAGGGGAAGATTGATCTCACGCAGCAAGACAGCGCTGTTCCGAAGGTTATCGACGAGTCTCGAGTTGAAGATTCTCAAACTGTTATTAAGACTGAAGAAGATGTGTTACGCCAGACTGATTCTATTGCTGAGATGGATGGTGACATGGCCAAAATTCTTTCTTTTGTTGATGAGATAGAAGCACCAGAGAAGATTCCAGATCCGATTGACACTACTTCTGAGGCAAGATTAAATCAAAAGATTGATGATGTTTTTGAGTTTAAGACTAAAGTTAATAAGACTAGTGAAGCCTTGAGACCTTTAGTTGAGAGAAAGTTAGTAGATCCAGACAAGGCGGTTGCAGTATCTGAAGCGATACCAGAGAGCGTATTAGGAGGAGAGGCTAAGCAGTTGCAGTTAGACTTTGTGCAGAGAGCGGAAGTTAGCGGTCTGTCTCCAGATGGTATTCGGACGTTAGCCAATGAAACAAGTAACCTTTCCCGTGTGAAGACTCAGTTAGAGTTGCAGTCACAGCCAGTTGATTTACTTAATAAGTTAGAAGCGTACAGAAAAGAGTTAGAAGGCTTTGAGATTAAGATTGGTGACAAGTCTCCGTTTAAGGCTGGAATGAATGCTAATAAGTATAAGAACGCAATAAGAGACGAAGTGGCTCATGTGCTAGATCCGTATAGTGATCCAGAATTTTTTAAAGCACTAGATCAAATTGAGAACGATCCTAAGGCAATAAGAAAGTTAGTCAAGGACAGACTAGATGCTAAGGATAAAGGGTTAATCCCTAAATATAAAGATACGGATCAAGCTAGTTTTATAGAAACTATTAAAAGTGAAAAAGGGGCGATTAATCCGGATCTATTTGGATTTAAGGTGTTTAAGAATGCTACTGAGAATATTAAGAGAAATATTCATCAAGAGACGGATGCGAATCATATTGAGAAGTTGATGCTAGATGAGATTAGGCAGAGGGTTGTTGATGAAGTTGGTGAGATCATACCTGGCAAGTTTTCGGATGATCAGGTTAAGTATGATATTGATCTTTTTATGCAGGGGAAGATTAAGGCGTTAGATGATTTGCCAGGTTGGAACAAGATACCAGAGGAGGTTAAGAAGGTCTACGAGAAGCCTTTATCTATAATTAGAGATATATGGGTACAGCCGAAGAAAGTAGCGGAGTTAGATGTTGAGGGCGGAGATTTGATGAAGGCGTATAATTATACGCACAAAAAAGAAAACATGAAATCTATTGTTCGGACAACTCTCTTAGAGAAGTTAGTTCCCTATTCTGACTTATCAGACAAGTCGAAGGTGAATGCTATCCTTTGGCAGAGAGCGCAAAAAGCAAAGCAAGCTTTTCAACAAAAGAAAAGAATTACATTTTCAGATGATGACTATAGAAAGTTAGGAGCTACGGACGATGAGATAGCGGCTATTAAGGCTTATGATGAGACAATGAAGGAATCCTGGAAGGTTACAGGGTCTCAGTTGCGAGATTATGTAGCAAGACGAATCTCTAACCCAGAGGAAAAAGCGGCGAAAATTAAGCAAGTAAATGAGTTTTTAAAAGCGAAAGAAATCACTTACTACATACCAGAAACTAGAAGTGGTAAATACGTAGTATATGCACAACACGGGCAGAGTGATGCGATACCTCCTTTTTATAATAGATACAAGACAAGAGCAGAAGCTCAAAGAGTAGCAGAGCAGTTAGCAAAGAATGGATATAATCCCAATCCGATTAAGGAATGGAGATCTCCTACTGACTCGGCGATTGCTGCTATGCCAGATGATGTTTTGTTGGATTTAAATGCAATCATAGATGATCCAAATATTAATCCAGGAGTTTCGATTCCAGGATTTAAATCTCATTTGTTAGCACGAAAGGAGGTCTTTGGGTCTCCGGCTGAGGTGTTCGATCAGACTGTTAAGTATTTAAACGGCGTTAGTTCTACAGCGATGGAGTGGAAGTATGATGATAAGATTAAGGGACTATTGAATCAAAGCAAGTATGTTCAGAGCGAAGGGGCGGATTATCTACGTAAGTGGTATGACTACACCAAGAAAAATACTGGAGAATGGTCTGCTGTAAGAAACTTAATTTCTCAGCATACGTTAGGCTTTGGGCAAGTATCAAGTGCTGCTATTAACTTTTTTTCGCCTATGACTTCGATTGCTCCTGAGCTTTCTAAGATAGCTGGAGTTGCCAAAACGTATCCTGAGATGGCTAAGGCTCAGGTGTTATTTGGACAGTATAAAGCTGACCCGGCCTCTTTCAAGAAAAAGAATCCGCAGTTATATGCAGCGTTACAGTTAGCTGATAAGGTTGGTGAGTTAGGAGGCAGTGTTAAGGACTTCTACGGACTTGAGCAAACTGGCATTGGTGCTATTGCACAGAGTGGATTTAGAAAGATATCTGAAGCTGGAATGTTTTTGCAGAGAGTAACGGAAGCAAACAATAGAGGTATTGCTTTTATTGCAGCTTACAACAATGCTCCGAAGGGGCAGAATAAGTTTCACTTTGCACAAGATTTTAACAATAAGGTTAATGGTGATTACAGTAAATTAAATAGGCCACGAAGGGCTCGTGGAGGATTTGGCGCTTCTACATATTCGATGAAGCTGTTCGCCCATAACTACTTTTCTAACTTATTTGAAACAGTAAGAGGCGTTGGTGCTGGCGCTAAGCAGGCGTTGGTAAACAAAGATTCGGCAGGTCTTAAAAAAATAGGAAAGAATTTAGGTGCGCTTACTTTATACGGGGCTCCGTTGGCATTAACTGGAGGTGTTCTGTCTTTGCCAATGATGGCTGACATTGTAAATATTGGCGGTGCTTTAGGTATTGATGTTATGGGAGATTTAGAGAAGGCGATAGAAGATCCTTCGTTAGCTTCTGATATTGTGCATGGTATTCCTCTTAGGATGTTTGGGATATCCTTAAGGGGTGCGTTAGGTACTTCTGTTGGACTAGATGCAGAAAGAACGCCAGAGGATACTATTGCGAGTTCTTTGCTCGGGATGCCCTATGAGTTAGGCATTAAAAAACCAAGAAGGATATATAAAGCTTTAAGAGAGGGAAATACTACTAAGGCGATAGAGAGTGCCTTACCTCGAGGACTAGCGAGGCCGTATGAGTCTTACGTTGCAGCTAATGACATTCGAGGATTTACAGATGTGAGTGGTCGAGCGATAGCAGACCCAGATCAAAGGCCAACTAGGTTTGATCTTTTAGCAAATTCTTTAGGGTTTCAGCCGGAGGGCAAGATCAGGCCACGTCAAATGACGAATTCAATGTATATCGCAATAAACCGAGATAAGGCGTTGACTGAAGGCTTATCAGGGATAGTGAGAAACGGCTGGGCTGAGGTTTTTAACGCTAAGCGATCAGGGGATATGGAGCGTTTTCGGGCGGCTAAGAAGTCATTATTACAAGAAGCCTTAAACGCTGTTGAGAGGGGTGTTGAACCCGATAGAGCTGAGGAGAGGTTTTATGGTAAGCAAGCGGAGAAAGAGATAGAAAGGATGCTTTCACCAAGTAGTAGGCTAGTTTCTGCGGCGAGGAAGCCCATCCAAGAAGAATTAAAGCAGATTATAAGAGAAAACAAAGAAAGACTTACAAGAAATAAATAAATAAAGTTAGGATAAGAACATGAAAAAAATACCTCTAGTGATATTACTATTAGTGCAAACAGCTCAAGCTGATATCGTAAGTCGTTGTTTTGACTTATATAATAACGCTACGCTCAATGCGTCGATTAACTCGACTCCGATGGAAATACCAACTTTTGATAGTCGTAAGGACTGGGCGGATGCTTTTACTGGGGAGGTTATAACCTCTAATGTTAGCGGAACTACACCTAGTCACGATGTCACTATTCAGACGTGTGAAACATCTTCTGCGTCAACTTGCTACGACACGCCCTTAATGTTCGATCAGTGTACTACTGGTACGTGTTACGGTGGTATTGGTAGCCAAAGAATAGATCTCGATAAGAGCAATGTGCATTTAAGACCATTTTTTAGGGCAAAGATTACGCTCGGTGGAACATCCCCTGTGTATAACACACGAGTAAGGCTTTGCTATAGATAATCAACGAAACTAGGAGGAAAACCCAACATTATGACATTGAAACTTATAGCTACAATTACCCTCCTAGTTTCTCCTTTATCAGCCCAGAGTATTAGCGATTACTGTGTGAATCCTCCCTGCCCCTGCTTTATGGGTGATCCTTGTCACGTAGAGATGCCAGCAAGGGATGTGATTTGTTTACCGGGATTCTATATAGGGAGCGAAGCAAATGGCTTGCCTATCTGCTCAGATTTCCCAAAGGAAGAGCTACAAAAGAATTACTCTCTCTCTAAAAAAACAATCTTAGATTTTGAAAAGCAGATCATAGAGAACTCAGACCGCGCAAAACGCGCTGAGGATAGACTCAAAAGATGTAGAGCAACTAGAGGTAAGAGATGCTAAGAATCTGTCTAACTCTTTTTTTAGCGGGTTGTGGCTCTAGTGTCACGGTAGGTGATAATAACGGGGATGATCGCAACAATGTCACTTACCAGATAGAACCTAACGAGCAAGCACCCATACAAACACCACCAGACGGTAGTAATCCTAATTGCAGCGCAAGCCCTTTTGGTGCTGACGGGGCTAACGGGTTTTTGTGGAAGCCAGTATCAGATACAAGAGGCTCACTAGTGGTCTTATTTCCCTCTGATTACGATGTTCAGTTTGAGCGGGTGGTAGCGGTCAGACTAGACGGAAGTCTTGAGGACGGGGCATTTTCGGGCTTTGCTAACGGCAATCGTCAGCATTGGAGATTTTCAGACTCAGGCGATCAGTACACGGGCGAACTACAAATCTTTGACGAGGCTCAAGAATGCTCGGCTTTTGTGTCAACACCAGATCAAAGGGTGGACTAATGAAGTACGCACTAATCCTTTTTTTATCAGGCTGCGGCATTCACGTTGCAGCACTAGATGTTACGGCTGGGACAGTCGACTTTATGCAAGAGATCAGAAAGACTAAGCGCAACTATGAAAGTGGCAATCAATCTGCCCTAACAGCAGATCATCAGAACATAGTCTATGAAGATGAAGAATACGTCCAGCTAAAAAATGTGAGGAAATAATGCTCGTTGAAGTTTCTTATCTACTAAAGTTTTCAGACACGCAAAGCTATAAGAGAGCAGAGATTTACGACGTTGCCTCACGAGCTGAGGCTTACGATGTGATATGTGAGAGATACGGCAAGGATAACATTTTGTCTGCAGAGTTCAAAGTTATCGGGTGCGATGATCAGGCATCTGATACACGTACTAGCGAGTCACAGAGTGCAATGTTTGCCGATTGCTTGGATGCTTAAGGCTCTAAAGAACTGGTAGACTCGCTAGTACACCGGTCAAGGTTTTTGGTTGTAAGAGGGTTTTGACATGAGAGGTAGTAAGAATGAAGACGAAAAGATTACCGCTTGCACCATTTTTATCTCAACTTCGACAGGGCGTAAGGTTGAGGTGTGCGGAGTTGTTGCAGGTAGAAGGCTTATCGTATTGTGTGATGAGTATCCGCTACAATGGTGGGTATCAGAGCATAAGAAGGAAGTGCTTCAAGCAGTGGAGAAGACACTGCCAGTAAGGCTTAGAGAGTGCAGAATTTATGCTGATACTTTTAAGTAGAAAGGAAGGTGATCTAATCTCTAAGTGCATGAGGTTCTTAGTATTGGCAGGATGCCTTTATCTTTGCGCTTGCGAAGATAGAGAAATTATCAAGGATGTTGGGCATACTCGGTTCATATCATACGCCGATGGGCAGATGAAGATGATTAAAGAGGGAAAGACATACCGAGTTATTATTAACGAAGATTTTGTAATTTTTGAGGAAGAATAAAGATGGGATGGATACAGGGATTATTAGCTAAGTACTTAGGTAAGAGCTTTATTAGTAGAGCTTCAACAAGTATCGTAGTTTTTCTAACTTCACAAATAGCGAAGTACTTACCTGGCGTAAGTCCTGAGGCAGTAGCTAAGTTTGGTGAAGGACTAGTTGAAATAATTGGGGCATTGTTAGGGTTGTTAATGGCTATTTTACTTGATGCAAAGTTATCAAAACCTGAAACGCCAAAACTACCATGACGATGAAAGATATACTAGCAATGATTGTAAGCGAGTTTCAAGAGTTCAGAGGTGAATTTAAGGACGAAGTTAGAGAGCTTAGAGAGGTGCAGCAAAGTATCCTGAAATTTATGGGTGAAAGTAGTACAGACAGGCTAGCGTTACATAAGGTAGTTGATAATCATGACAAGAGAATTACAACGTTGGAGCAGTCAAAAAAAAAAGATCAGCGATTACCAATCCGCTTTTCTGGATACTAGGAGGGGCGTTAGCAGCAAAGGCTAGTGTCGAGCAGATATGGCAATATTTGACAAATTTGACAAAAAAGATTGGCATGTAGAGATTAACTTAACAAAGATATGGATAAAAATACAAAAAAAGGTAAAGAAATGGCTAAAGTTATAATTATATTATTGTTGTTAATATCAAATGTAAGCGCACAAGATTGCTTTTATCCGGCTCACAACTTTATTCCAGGAAGTGATGAGATTGATGATCCAGGCACTTTTACTGCTGGCTCAACGGTTACAGACGATACTATTTCAACAACACCTCCTGAAGTTTATGGGGTAACTAAGACATTTAAACTAGTAGGGACGGCGGGTCAGTCCTTTTTTATTTCCGGTGTATCTAACTATAAGTACGTAAGAAATAACGCTGGATACTATATTTCTATTTACGCAAAACATTCTAACTTACAATGGATTCGATTTGGCGTGACAGGCGCAGGTACATGGGCTTGTAACTTTGACATCTTAAATGGAGCTGTAGGGACTTGTACTAACTTAACAAATGCAAGTATTACCTCAGTAGGAGATGGTTGGTTCTATCTAAGAGCGTATTATCTTGGGAATACTTCTTCTGTGTCTAACTCTTTTAGAATTAGAATAGAAGGTGCTAGCTCATCTAGTAGTGGGGCTTTAACTCTGACTGGAGGCGAGACGGTCTTTGTTACTTCGCCACAAGCTCAAGATGATAGAGTCCCCTTCCCTGAATATAAGAAATACATACCGGCTCTTACAGGTTATGCAGCATGGGGCGTTCCTGTGACCTGTCCAAGTACCTCGAGAAAATGGTAAAGATAAAACCAAGTCACAATAAAAATGATACCTTTGAAGTAAGAAAGTGGAGAGATTCCGTCACCGCTAAGATAGCTCAACTTTCTCAAGAGCTAGAAGACTTAGCGGCTTCGTTGGGTGTTTCTGACGAAGCGTTTGGGGTTTCCTGGAACGGAAACACAACGAACGCTGCAAGTAAGAATGCTCTTTATGACAAGATAGCAGCACAAGATACTACGATTAGTGGTAAAGAAAACAGTATTACAGCAGGCACTACTGCACAGTATTGGAGAGGCGATAAGAGCTGGCAGACGTTAAACAAAAGTGCTGTTGGCTTAGGGAATGTTGATAATACGAGTGATGCAACGAAGAACAGTGCTACGGCTACGTTAACGAATAAAACGATATCAGGAAGTAATAATACTCTATCTAATATTCCTAACTCGGCTTTAAGCACTAATCCTCTTGATAGAGCTAATCATACAGGGGCGCAGGCTATTTCTACAGTTACAAACTTACAAAATGAATTAAATACTCGTTTTAAAATTTTAGGGAAAGGGACTCCTTTACTTGAAGTCTATACAGATGTTTTTGAGGAAGTTATAAGTTTTCAACTTCCTGCTGAATTTATGGATGAGGACGGAAACGTTGTTATTTTAGAAATGTTCATGTCTTGGGCAGAAGATTCGGCGCATGAAATAGAAATCAGATTACAAGACGAAAGCGCAAACGATGAGCAAATTGGATTATATGTATCTGAAACGACTCCAGGAGAGAGTTTTTTAGGCCGGGTTACTGTCACTTTTATTTCGCTAGCTGGTTCCTTGTTGATTGGTATCGTTGAAGTTAATGGGTTCATCAACGGAGCTACTCCCTATTCATCTGTTGCTTTAGCATTTGCTCTGGATGGCTCACCTTTTGATTTAAGTGATTTGTTAACTATTCAGGTTAACATGAGAGTGCCAGATAACTTGTCAAGTATACAAAGTATTTATGCACTTGCAAGCACAAAAATGGAGCTAGGTTAATTATGACTTTTAACTTACAAAGTTTAAAAAATAAATTTAACAAAAAAGGTAAAGAAAAAATTAAAGCTTTAAAAAAAGAAGCAATAGAAGTACCAGACCTTTTTGATGTTCGAGCAGAGACTGGAACTTTATACTTTTCTAAAAATAGAAATAAGTTAGTGTATAAAACTAAAGATGGAAGCATAAAGGAGTTATATGAGTAGAGTTGATGACATGTTAGCAAGTGGGTTAGTAACTCAAGACCCAGAATCGGAAAAGCGAGTAATATTTAATGTGCCTTTGTATCTACCGAAAATTGTTATTGAGAATGGAGGTTTTGAATTATTTGCCTCAGCTTTTGGCTGGGAGGCTATAGTCAATGGCACATTAAATTCACAGCCTGCACACGAAAAAGCAATCGAGATAATTTGGGATTTTGTGAATAGTATCTTTGATGAGGAATTCATAAAGCTAAAAGAAAAACAAGCAGCATTACAAGCGAAGCAAGAATTAAATTTATTAAAACAAAAAGATTAACATGATCTTCAATTCAGCTATCGAAAAGAAGGTTAGAGAGCTAGGCCTAGAGTACCCAAAGCAAATTGTAGGTAGGTCTTGTGAGAGCGTTGGTTTAGGGCAAGAGTACCTTTGGCAATTACCAAACACTCATCCATTTTACTACGCATCCGTGATACATGATTTTGAGTATTGCGCTAGATTACAAAATAACTCTAGGCTTGCAGATGCAAGGATGCTAAGAAACTTTTTAATTCTAGCTGGAGATTCTAAGACCAGAAAGGCTCAGGCTTATTTGTTTTATTTTGTCGCTAGATTGTATGGAATGTTTAACTACTAAGTTCTTATGGAACGTAGGTTCTTACCTATCTGTCTAATTACGCCTTGAAGCTCATGCTTTCTATTCCAGTTTGTAATGCCCTTATCAATTTGCTGAGAGAGAGCTTCTCCTGTAATTCCTAACTCTTCGGCGAGATAAGAGTCTGTAATTCCTAACTCGTCTCTAAGCTTTCGTATATCATGCTTCTCAATGTCAAACTTCTCTAAGAACAACGCATCTGACATAATAGTTCTTACAACACGTTCAGGGTGATTAGGGGCATGTCTCCCACTTCTCCAGTTGAGAACAGTAGACCCATCCACACCTAGCTTTCGAGCTAGGTTAGCAAGTACGATTCCATTTTTTTTAACCACATCAAGCACCATAGGTAAGTTATTAGCATATTTTACATTTTTCATAAAGCTTTATTTCTTCCTTAAACTATGTTATTAAGGGTGGGTCTTTTGATCTTTCAAAACTCTTTTAAAACTCTTTTAAAAAACGCCTAAAATATCTGGTTAGCTGACGATGGGACTTGAACCCGCAACCTGCTGATTACAAGTCAGTAGTTCTAGGTAAGTAGTTTAATAAACTAGTTGTTGATATCTGATTTTGTTCAGTTGCACGCTTTATGAAGAAGTTACGATCATACATAAGAACAATCGTTACATGTATTATCGTAAGGAGACATTATATGAATCAGAATATATCAATTAATGAGCTTTCAGAGCTCTATATGACTACACACTCACGTCCTTTTAAGAAATCTTGGAAACAGGACGATGCTTATATTAGGAACTACATTAGCCCTATGTTTGGGGTACGTGTAGCACGTGAAATTAAGCGAGGAGAGATAGAACTATGGCACAAGCGAGTAGGTGGTTGTGTTATGGCTAATCGTATTCTAATACTGTTATCAAGTATCTATAACAAGGCCATTGAATGGGAGTATTTAGAGGTAAATCCGACAAAGAAAATAAAGAAGTTTCCAGAAAGACCAAGAGACTTGTTTATACCTAGAGAGGATCTTCATATTTTTTTCAATGAGTTAGAAAAGTCTCAGCCTTATTTTAAGTGGGCGTTGCGTTTTATCCTTCTAACCGGAGCAAGGAAAAAAGAAACAAGACTTCTTAAGTGGAGCGATGTAACAGATAATTATGTTCACATTAAGGATAGAAAGAACGGTGAGGACTTACTTATTCCAATGACTCAAAGCCTTAAGTTCATTCTAAGTAATTGCCCGAGAAAGGGTGCTTATATTTTTACCTATACAGGACAATATCAGGAAGATTATAGAAGGCAGTGGGATAGGCTTCGACGACGCCTTAGAGCTAAGAATTTCTTAGATAAGAAGAGAATGCGATTCAATGATCTTCGGCGCACTGTCGGAAGTTACTTAGGGCAAGATGGTAAGAACGCTAGGCTAATAGCTGACATCTTAGGTCAAAAAAACATAACATCAACAACGCCTTACACACGGTTTCAATTGAAGCATGTAACAGACGCATTAAACGAGTTACCTTCTACTAAGTTTAATTCTATTGACATGCCTGTCGATTTTGAATTAGAATAGTAGTGGAGCTTAGGTTATGGGATTCATATCCCCTTCCACCTAATTGCAGCCTGGAAGAAACACTTAGCTAATTCGAGTTAGGTCTTTCTTTCAGGTGCTCCACTTTTTTTTAGCAGCCCTTGCCGCCCTTTCCACCCTTTCCACCTTTTGGTTTTTTAACTGGCTTTTTCATTCGTATCACCTCCTTTTTCTGTTTATTTTTTCTATAGTAGTTTCTAGCTGACTAATCACAGCTGATAGTAACATTTCTTTCACCTCTTCGTAGTTGTACTCAATGTAAGCGTCTTCTGTCTCCGTTTTCTCGTATGCAATACTTACACCAACTCCAAACTTTAACTCCATTTCAATTCCTCTAGCATTTCTAAAATCAAAACTTCCCTCTCCAAATTCATAGTTGGGAAACTCTAATTGAAGCTTAGATATAAAGTCTTTAATTAACTCATCTACTATTTCTTTTGTCATAATACTCCTTCTGCTAATCTTCTTCCAATTTTATTCATAACATCATCTGCATATTTACCTGAACCATTGTAACATGTAAGTGCACCATGATACTTTTCCCACTTACTGCCTTTCTGTCTTTTGTAACAATCAGAAAGTATCTTAGTACCAACCTCCACGTTAGTTCTCTTATCATGTAGGTCAATCCACCTTAGCCCCATCGGTGGAAGATGCCAAGCCATTACTTGCATTAATCCATGCGAGCTTGCATACATTCTCTGTTCATCAGGGTTACGTGTAAACTTTGCAGCACGTGACATGTGATGCGCTTCAAAACGTATTGCGTTTGAGTTACCATCGCTTTCTTTTTTTATGACTTCCTCAACCACAATACGAGACATCCCGTAGGTTCTAGGTATCTCCTCCAATAACTCCTCTAAAGATTCCTCCGGCTTCTCAACCTCCACAATCTTTGGAACCTCTTTAATTATCGGACTACGTAGTGAGATATACCCAAACGCAGACACAGACGCTAGAATGAAGCATGTAACAAGTAGTCTTTTGACAAGCTCCTTGTAACGCCAAGCTAGGTAAGAGCCTGTAATAATAGCAGTTGTAATCACATAGGGAAGTATAGTAGTATATATATCGTTCATGGTTTAACTCCTGTAAGTTAAATTATTAGATAGGCTAATACTTGCTTCAACAAGCATGAACCCGCTTTTTATTATGATGTAATGATCGTTCATTTTGCTTCTTTAATCAAGTCTTTTTTTGTAATAGTTTTGTCACTTACTAGCCCTGATAGAAAATTAATTCTCTCAAGAGCGCGCCCACTTGGGCTAAAACCGTATTTCTCAATCTGCTCAAGAGACTCGCTGTAAACCGTCTGCGTCTAAAGCGTATTCTTTTTTAATACGATTCTCGAGCGCTATACTATAATTGCTATAGTAATAGCGGTTGTTAAACTCACGTATGCGCTCGGCTTTAGTCATCTTTCCCCCCCGCAGAATTTTTCTAAAATATATTGCAATTCACTAATGACGTTTTCTCGCTGCGAGTAAATTGGGTGTCCTTTAATAATTGGCTCCCATTCTGCGATTCTTTTTTCGCACCACTCCCTCAACTCGCTGACCTTGATCGTGGGTTCTTTTTCTGCCTTCCAAGCTCGCAGCTCGATTAACTCCTTTGCTTCCGCCCGTGACCACGCAAAGGCTTGGTTAGGGTGTTTGTCTATTGTACTCATAATTTCTCTAGCTTTTCCTTAGTGTCCTCTAAAAAGGACGTGTCATCGTCTGGATCGACTAATTCTTTTACATGCTCATCTATTCTAAAAGATTTAATTAACTCGTCTTTATAGCGAGAAGTTATCCCTTCGATTTCAATCTTAGTTTTATTGTCAAATTCTGTTAGAGTTTCTTGAATTATCTTTTTCTTAATCCTCGAAACATATTCTTTATACGCTTCAAATGCTTTTCCGTTTGTAAATATCATAGTTGCACCTACTTGCCCTTGCACCACTTACGTTTACTAGGCTCAGGCTCATCAGGTATCTTGAGATCGTCTAGCGTGAGTCCGAGCGAGGCTAGGTAGTCGTCGACATATAGGATAGATCCAGTAGGTCTAGCTAACGGATACCCCATTATGTCCATAGTGTTCGGCTCGTTCTCGCTAAAATACCAAGTATCTTTAGCATACTGCCACAACCACCAACCATCTTTCAGGCACTCGGGGAACACAGGAGCGGGGAACACAGGAGCGGGGAACACAGGAGCGGGGGGTACGTGGTGGACGTGATGCAATAACAAAGATCCGTCCTTAAACATAACTCGCAAATTATTCTCGTCATCTCGAATCACGTCTACTACTGTATCAATTGTTTTTCCGTTTATCTTAGAGTCCCAATAAACCCGATCACCTTTCTTGAATTTTTTACGCGCAGCCTCCAGTTCCTCGTCAACAATGTGGAAGTGACGTTCAAGACTTGAGTAGTGCCAAGTTGCGCCATCCGTTGTTATAAGTATGATGCGGGCTTTATCACGATGAACTGATTCAACTGTATTAATATAAGTACTGTCATCATACCTAAACTTAGTACCCTTCGGGAACTTCTCTTTCGCAGCCTCCAATTCCTCGTCAACCTCTGGCTCAGGGATTATCTCGATGTTCCTAAGCTCGGACTTAATTCGGCGAATTGCCTCGTTAAATCCTTCACCGTAATCACTAAAGTAATTAGGGATCAGGCTAGTTATATGTTTCTCAAATTCCTTCTGTGTCATCTTAGTTTTCATCTTATCTCTCCTGTCTTCATTTGTTCTACTAACTCCTTCCCTCTATTCCCGACTTGTTTGTACCAAAGGGATGACTCCATTCTCTTTGCAGCATACTCATAATTGTGGCTTCTCACAGCACCACGAAACATAATAAACTTAAACAGTCTATCTTTACCTAAATTAAACGCCATGTTCACAAGTACCGCTTGTCGTGCCATGTTCAACTTGTCCCATGCCTCCGCTGCAAAGTCCTTCGCATCACGTAACGCTATCTCCATATCCTCATCTAACATAATATCAGCTACCTTTTGGCTGATACCATTATTCAAGTTACGCCCATAACCGATAGTCAACACACCCGCAGTACATCTGTACGGTTTTAAGCTCAAACCCTCATGCTTCTTAATCTGCAACCGAGCTACAGTAAGCAAATCCGCTTGGGTTTTCTTAATTCCAAACATAACTTTCCTTAATTCTTTGTTGTCATTCTCTTCATATGCTCGATAATCTCAGCCTCACTTCTCGCTACATACACATCACTTAGCGTAGATAACTCTTGCACTTGATCCTCGATACTTCTAGCCATAGCCTCAGCCTTAGAAAAACCAAGTTTAAAACCAACCTTAAACCCAATGTGATATGCACCACGAAACAACACTAAGAAAAAACCAACGCCTCCAACAATCATCGCAATCATCGCTAATACAATTAAATCACCGTTCATAATCCTCTCTTTTTTTTCTGATACTCTGTATATTTAACTAATCTCTCAAACGCATCTTCACTTATTACCTCTGGCGGGTGCATTAAGTATTCTTCCAAAACAACCAAGTCGCTTGTCCTTCTTACCACCATTCCCAAACCCCCGCTCTCTCCAATCCGCTTCAATTCCAACTGTTGCAAAGGATCCGGATTGTAGTTCTCTCCGTCCTTTAACTCCATCGCTACATGTAACCCTCTCTCGCATAAGAGACATGGGGCAGATAAAAACATATCTGGTGTACCTCTCTTCGATGCTTGCTGTATCTTCGTCCACCATAACTTTTTATACCTAATTTTTAACTCCCTTAGTCTCTTATATACATGTAGCTTAAGCTTACTCTCCGCCTTCATTGCTTACTGTTACCTTGTTAGTCTTAAGCTCTGATCTAAAGTACGCTGCTGCTTCCATCTCTTTAGCTGTAGTCTTTCGACCCTTAGCAATCGTCGGAACACAGTACACCTTCTCTATCTTACGACTTAACACAAAGACATGAGCATGGGCTGGTAGCTTTTGCATCTTCATCTTCTGTAATTCCGTATTCAAAGTACGTGCTGCACTGTAGCCGGTACTCTGTAGTGTTAAAATCATTGGCATTTGTGCAAACACCTGTTCTCCATCTGGATTAGCAAGAATTAAGTACAAATCTAAGCTAATGTATGCACGTAAATGCTTACCATCCTCCTTAAACTCCCACTCTCTGTTAGAATTCTGTAGAGTAAACTCCTCACGACGACTCATTCCATTTTCTAAGTACTTACCATCTGCATCTGTTTCCTTGATCCTCCAGTACTTATCCATTTTGCAAATGATAAACTCAATAGACTGCTCTCTACCTGCTACTAATTCACCTGAACTACTACGATACTCTCCAATAACCGCCTTTCCCTCTGTCACCGCTCCACTAGTACCATGCATTAACGTTAGTCTAGGAATCTGATAATCAGTCGATGTCATAATCGTATCATCGCCAAAATCATCAAACGCCTCCATTACATACGCTGGTACTGCCGCTTCCTGTTTCACTGCTACGTCTTTACTTGCTACGTTTGTTCCTGTTGCCATAATTACTCCTTTCTGTTTTCCTAATCATTCTTTATTAAATTAAAATTACCTATCTTCAAATCAGTCCATTCACTTAGCTCAACAAAAGAAGGTAACTCCATCTCTGGATTCGCCTCCATCTCTTTCTTAATGAGAGAGTTAAAAGACTGAGCATTCACTGTAACGTACTCATCAGCGTATCCTCTTTCCTCTAACCACTTAATGACTTGCTTCTTAGTCTCTGCATCCTTTGCAAACTTGCAGTATGATGCAGGCTTAAGCTTTATCCCTGTATCAGCACTCACACGTAGGTAGTCTTCTGTCTCAATCGTCTCATACATCTCCTTAAGCTTAATCGCTTCCGACTTTAGCTCGGTATATGCTAGCCCTCTTTCTGTCTCCTTCGCCTTAAACACAGACAGTAACTCCTTCACCTTATCCGCCTGCTTCTTTATATCTTCTAACTCTAGTTCCATTATTCTTCCTCCACTTTAATTCCATAAACTGCTAACTTCGCTCTTATTCTATTCTTGTACTCTACTAGATCTGCCTCTTCCCAGTCGTTATACGTAAGGACAAGTGTTTCTAACTCAGATACATAGGTAACTAAGCTGCGTATAAATTCTCTAAGATCATCAACTGGCTTGATCATCGCCATTCTTGTGATCTTATCTACATAGTCATCAAAATGATCTTCGCTCATACTCTTATCGCTGCCTCCGTATGTAAGTTTTCAAGAGCATTCTTTTGACTCTCTACTTCTTTTGTTAATATATATAGTTTTTCTCTTAAGTTTTTATTTTCATACCTCAATCGACTGACCTCCTTAAGTATATCGACCTTCTCTTCATCCCAAACCACGTCATCTTTGAGTAATACCACCTGCTGTCTTAACTCGGCTTGTCTTTCTTGTATCTGCTCTCTTGTCATATGGTTCTCCTTTTTATTGCTATTAAAACTATGCTGCCTTCCTCTTCTTATTTCCGTATCTCTCTCTTAGTAATCTTGCTACATCGTACTCTTGTAACTTGTCCTTACCATCTAGCGCTTCTTCTACAACCTCCTCGATCGTGTCACGTGTAACAAGATGTATCACCGTTACCGACTGATGCTGCTCGCTACCTGATCTGTAGGTTCTTGCTAGGCTCTGCTGATAATCAACGTATGAGAAGTCTTTGTTGTAGTAGATTGCATAGCTTGCAACTTGTAACCCATCAATTCCAGTGCCTCCCGCTTTGGGATTCGCTATCATAATGCCGCACTGTAGCTCGTTCTTGAATCTGTCGATTTCCTTATTTCTTTCTTCTGATGTTTGACCACCTGTAATAACTGCAAAGTTTCTCTCATAAAATCCATGCCCAAGTACTACTTTCTTTATGCTATCTATGCACGGCCTGAACGTCGCCCATACTACCACCTTATTATGTGGTGCGAGTTCGGTTAGAAGCTCTCCTAACACTGCATCCTTCTCTTGATGTACGCATTCTACGGTGTTATCACCTTGAAGTACGCCGCATGTAATCTGGCGCAGTCTGAGTGTCTTTGTTATAGCGAGTTGCGCTGATACGGCATCCCGCCCCTCGTCGCTGTCAAACCATGCAACATAGTCACGCTCCATATCACGATACGCTGATACAATGTTACGATGTAAGTCTACATAGTGATACTGATGTAGTAACGGTGGGAGTTTCAAGGTCTCAGTCTTCTTAACAACTGTCCCAAGTTCTAGCTTCATCCTCTCAAACACTGTTACTGATTCTGGTTTTGGCTTCCATGCCGGCCAAGACACAAAACGATTCCCTGCATTCTCATTCTCAAAGTATGTACGCAGAAAGAAATTGTAGTTTCCAGGAAAGATGTTACCTTGAAGAAATCTAAACGGCATATATAAGTCTTCATATCCGTTCGATTCAAGAGTACCTGTTAGTGCTAACCTGTATCTAGTTGGTAGTTTGACGAAAAACTGAGAACGCTTAGACCTATAATTCTTTATTCGATGAACCTCATCTGCAATCTTAATATGCGGATCAAAATCAACGATAGCCTGCTTCAAATCATCATTATCTAAAGCTTCGTAATTTACTATGTATATGTGAGAACCTTCCGTTTTGTTAACTGTATATGCTTTCTTTGCGCCGCTACCACGTAGGATTGTAACAGGAATAGGGCAGCTCTCGTACCACTTGCGGAAGTTCTTAACCCACTCCTCTTGAACACTGTTCGGCGTGAAGATAATACCACGCAAATCCTCAAATTGCCCCACCAAAAATCTGACACAATCAACAGCAGTCCTCGTCTTACCGGTCCCTGCATCATGCCAACATCCTAACACGCCCGCCTGAACAAATCGCTCGACAGCCTCTTTCTGATGTGGGAATAACTCAGGTAATTCTTTTTCCATATTTTATTTTTAAAAGATCTACTTTTTCACTTGAAAAAACATTTGCCATAGTTTATATAACTAGTCAAAGGAAAAATCAAGTAACTTTTTTACGATCTTTTAAATTTTATGTCTGATAAAAATACTGAGCTATCTAATATAGCAGCCTATTGCGGTGGCGCTTCTCAATATAGAGATGGATACAAGTGCCTCTGCCCACTCCATAAAGACAAAAACCCCTCCCTCTTACTAAGCATCAGCTCGAATAATAATATCATCGCCACATGCCTCGCAGGCTGCAACTGGAAAGATCTTCTCACACACTTCAAAGACAAAGGACTCATGACAGACAAAACTTACAACAACTCCAAAGAAATCATCACAGACACATACATATACGAATCCTCAATAGGTGATGTGGTATTCGAAAAACAACGTTTAGAACCAGAAAACATGAAAGACTCAGGCATCAAACGATTCCTCTACCGACGCAAACTTAACAACTCAAACAAATGGATATATAAAGACGTAATCAAATCCCTCCCCTCAACCATCCCAGTACCCCTCTTCAAACTACCTCGCATCTTCAAAGCAAACATAGTCTATCTATGCGAAGGTGAAAAAGATGTAAAAACCCTCCTAAAGTACATAGTAGACGATAACACCACAGCAACATGTAACCACGACGGCGCAGGCAAATGGCTACCCCACTACAACACCTGGTTGAAATCTAAAACCGTCATCATCCTACAAGATAACGACGACTCAGGACAAAAACACACCTCCATACTCACAGAAAATCTCGCAGATATCTGCAAACTATACCTCGTAAAATTCAACTCACACAAAGAAAACACACACCCCACAAAGTACGACGTATCAGACTTCATAAAAGACTACGGCTACAACGCCCTCCTAGAATATATAGAGTCAAACATGCAACTCGTAACACGTAAAGGAAAAGTTAAAGAACTTGAGAAGGCAGAAAAGAAAGAAAAAGAACAGTCTAATGAAGATAGTAATAATAAGAATAATAAAGAAAAAGCAAAGATCGCAGACTATGAAGACTACGTAAAATTATACGAATCAACACTCGGTGAACTTCGTGTCGATATTTTCTCCGAAGCCGTCTGCTTCCACGATAAACGAAAAGACTACTGGGAATACGCAAGACCAGCTCTACCAGTAGTTAGATCAGACGCCGAAACATTTCAAAAAATACATAACGTAAAATTTCAAAGACCCCTCTTCCCTGACCACCTAGCAAAAAGACAAAGCGAATTAGAACCAGAACTTCTAGTCAACATCCCAAAATGGGACGGACAAGATCATATAGGCCTTATGGCTCACTGCCTCAATCCAGCACCGGAACAAGGTTTCACAAAAGATGACTTCGATCAACTCATCTCAGACTACCTATGCAAAGCATACAAAAGAGTATATGACCCTAATGTCAGAAACAGAATCCTAATCCTTAAAGGACAACAAAACAAAGGAAAAGACTGGTGGATAGACTCCCTCCTCTACGGCTCTCAGCAATTCCTTCAAGACCTACACCTCGTAAACGCCGACAAAGATGCATTCCTACAGCTTAGTGAAGGCTGGTTCCTAAAAATTGGAGAATTTGACAAAACCGCTAGAACCGAAGTCTCAGTCCTCAAAGATATGATAACCAAACCCTTCACACACCTCCGAGCACCTTACGACGAAGGAAAAAAACGCAGATTCGTTCGCTGCTCCTTCATATCAGCCTCCAATATTAATGATATTCTTAGAGACACAACAGGAGCCACTCGTTACCTAATCCTCGAATTAGATGACCAAAAACCAATAGACTTTAACTATCCAGTTAGAAATCTCGATTTTGGCTTACAAATACTAGCACAAGCTAGACACCTCTCAGATGTCAACTTCAAGTGCGCTCAGGAAACAGAGGATAAACTAGCTGAATACCTTAATAGCAAGACCCCCGATGACCCCTTCATGATCTTACCACAACTCTATGAGGAAAAAGTATCCGAATACGTCCTAACTCTCTCCCTCGAACAAATCCAGCAAATCAGAAAGACAGGACGAATGACATTCGCTCAGGCTCAACCCCTCATCGCTGAATTATCAAAAATGCTAGAAATCCGAGCATGGACAGCTCAAAATATTCTTAATCACAAAAGAATAGCCCAAAAAGTAGGCGGGAATAAGTACTATTACATACCAAAATCAGAGAGAATCGCATTAGGATTCGATGATCAGACCGAACCTGGCCTAGATAACACAGAAATCCCTTTCTAAGAACACAGTAACATGACGAGCAGGACGAGGGTAGGACGACTTTTTTTAGAGATCGTCCTGCTGTTTCTTGAGTTAATCCAATATGTTACGCTGTAACAGGATAAATAGGACGACTTTTCTTTATATAGAATAATGAAATTATAAAAGAGAGTAGCATATATATCCTATAAATATTTTTTAATTATTATAAAAATATTTACAAAAGGGACTTACAAGACCGTTTTTGGGTGTTTTTTAGAAAAAAAAAATATTCTATATAGAGGCTCGTCCTAAGCGTCATAGTCGTCCTGGTAGCCATCCTCTCTAGTCGTCAAATCCATTATATTCGTTTTGAGAGTCATAGCCATAGGAATCATGACGATCCTTGCCAATATCCATCCACTCCCTTCGCCTCTCATCTCTTTCCATCTTCATCCTCCTAAGATCATCCATCAAGTCTCGATGCTCCTGGTCTCGCTGCATCTGCCCCTGAATTTTTAAAGACTCCCTCTCATAAGGAGTTAAATTCAACCTCTCATCAGGTGTTAGATACTGCGCAGCAGAGGTAGCCGCTACCAGTAACATGGACACAGGAATCATGGGCTTTATCAAGGTCATAATTATAGGTTTAATCATCTTTTGCATAGGGATTCTCCATTCTTTCGTTAAAATAAATCGGGGTTAATTCTTCGTTAGCTTCCGATTCTTTACCAGAGGCATGGGAATCATGGGCTTCTGTCTTAGGGTTTTTAGGTCGACGGTTCCAAGTTGGGATTGGTTCCGGAAGCTCTTTATTGCTGTGTAAAAAGATCAAGTATTCGATGACGTTGGTAACATCGCGACATGTTTCTTTGGATAGCTGTTTGATGTACATCAGGCTCTCTGGTGAGAGCCTGATGTACAGCGGTTTTTTTATTTGATCAGCGGGTTTCTTAGGCATGGGTAAGAGCCTTTAGTGCGTCGTAGATTTCTTCTATTAGGATTGCGATCTTCTCATTTTCCTCCTCCTCCTCTTCATCTGTTGTATTAAAAAGCTTTTGCAAGTACTCACCATCCTCCAGCGCATATAAAGCGGCTTGTATGATGTCTTGCTTAGTCTCTCTATCATCTGGTATGTCTGATAGAAGTTGATCCGCATAGCTTCTGGAGTCATCAGATAAATTAGATAAAAGATCGTTTTTTAGGGTTTCTATTATTTCTAGCGTTGTTTTCATAGTTTTTTCCTTTTTTGTTGTTATGCATAAACATTAATAGTTCTACTTAAAGCGACTTGCTCCGATATCATCTTCTTAGACTCTCTAAGCATATCACTCTTTGAGCTAAAGAAATAGCGAATCTTTGAAACACGAATTTCGTCGGGATTGAAGATTGTTACCTCATTATTGTTGATTAGTATCGTGTATGATTTATATTTTATACATTCCATATTTTTTCCTTTTTATTGCATTATACGGGCATTTCTGCCCGTTTCAGCTAATCAAGCCTCGTCAGTAATGCTGGCTTAAAGCGCTATCTTAATAAATTGCTTATGAGCATTGTTCATATTAAGCACCATAAGCTATTTTAGATCTAAGTTGACTTACATACTTTTTATAGCCATAAGTATCCGCAATATCCTCCAAGCTCTTTTTGCTTCCTTTCCCGCGCCACTTGCCAACATGATAGAACCAGCAAGTTTTTTCACGATGCCATTTAAAGCCAAGAGTCTTTATAGTGTCTTTATATTCTTTAGTAGCACCAACTACCCATATCCAAGTGCCGATTAAAAGCACGTCAACCCCTGTCATTTCAATAGCTAAAATTGCTTGAAGCTTTTCAATGATTTCCTTCTCTAAATTGGCATTATATTTATATTCATACTCTTTATTTTCAGCGGTAAAAGTTTTAGTCCCATGTAAGGCTTTTAGCGCTTCTAGGTACTGAGCGTTTACTTCTTGCATGATTTCAGTACTCCCACCTCGATCAGGGTGAAAAGTGAAAGCTAACTCCCTAAATTTACTTCTAATATCTTCTAATCGTGGGCACTTTTCAAAATAATTAATTTTCATATTTCTTCTCTTTTATTGCATTGTTAATATATATATTATATATACTATTAGATGAAAAGTCAAGTAAAAAGTTTCTTTTTTTTCTTTACAATCAAAAAAAAGTTTGATACTACAGATAGTAGGCAGTACGATCTTTAACCACTACTAATAGTAAAAACGTTGGATAGTTACACTAATTTTGTGATTTATTTGATTAAAGATTCTATCATGAGAGCATTTTACTCCGAAGATAAAGAAGAAGCTGAAATAGAACTAGATTGGCTCTTGAGTGACTCAGAAGAAAAACAAAGTTTTAAATGGTACTGTAATTTAGTGGGAATATGTCCGATATGGGCTAAAACTGAGATTGTAAAGAGCGCAAGTACCTATCTTAATGCGACTGATAGAAGTCCAGGAAATTTTTTAAGTTATGGCTAAACCTTTAATCCTTGAGCATGACCAAGCAAAAACATCCCCTCAAAAAAAAAAGCAAGGACTCAATACACCTCAAAAGATGTAAGAAACGCTATACAAACTGGCTCTTTAGTCGAAGAACTTGGCGATGACATGACTCTAAGAGAGCTAGCAAATAAGATTCAAACCGATAAGAATACAGTAAAAGGACATCTTGAGGCATATCACGATATTTTACCTAGAATGGAAGAAACTAGGCAACGCTGGTTTGAACAGAATAAAGCAAAAATCTTAAGGGGGATTGTTGATCTAGCTTGTGAGGAATTAATAAAGCAAATTCGAATTGGTGAGCTTTCAGGTAGGGATTTAACCAAAGCTATCGAAACGCTAACAAAACTAGGCAGACTCGAGCAAGGTAAATCTACTGAAAACATCGCACACGCGCACCATGTAACAGGCAACGCGCCTGAAATGTCCCAAATCTTAATAGACCCCCCTAAGGATAAAGGGTAGTCTTTTCGCCTACTTACCAAATCTATGCCCGATAATGCTACTTATAGGGTATAGAGCGCATTGCTTAGTCAGAAATAGAAAACAAAAAGAAGTCAACAATGAGGCATGTAGCTCATGCTACATAGGCGGGGGGGGGATGTGCCGGCGGTGTTCGCTCACATCTTGCCCAGTTACGCATTCCCACCGTTCCAAAAAACGCATCACATTTTTTTCACGCGACAGTTTTCTCCTTACAAGCTGCAAGTTTCGCTGTTACTTTTTCTGTATGCCGAAGAAGATAGAAAGAGAGATAGAAGGTAAGAGGCCTAAGATGTCTAGGCGTAAGCCTGATGCTGTGAAGCCGCCTCCTGTGTTGAGTAGTTCGTATGAGGTGTTGGGGTTAGCGCCGCCGAGAGTGGAGCGAACTGTTAAGTCGTTGCGGTCTGAGGTTGTTCCGGATTTATCTATTACGAGTTCTAAGTATAAGTATGTTCATATAGATAGTTTTGGGAGGACTGTGATTAACGGGATGCCGTTTGTGAAGGTTCCAGGTAGTTTGTATGTGAGTGACTATGATGAGTTAGCGAGGAAGGTTTTGGATGGGGAGTGGGATGAGCGGGAGGCTCTGAGGATGATGTGTCGTAATGATTTATGGTTTTTGACATATTTTATATTGGGCAATCGGATAGCGAATGATGCGAGGAATCATTGGGTGAGGATGGCGAGGATGGTTCAGTATGGTGCTAAGGACATGGTGTTGGATTTGTGGGCGCGTGAGCATGGTAAGACTACGTTATTGACGGAGAATAGTACGATACAGGATTTGTTAGTGAATCCTGAGGAGACGGTGTGTATTTTTTCGTATAGCAAGGAGGCTGCTACGGTATTTTTTCGTAATATAAAGGGGGCGTTTGAGAGTAATGAGGCGTTGAAGGATTTGTTTCGGGAGATAGTGTGGGAGACGCCGCCGCACAAGGGGGCGAAGTGGAGTGAGAGTGGGATAGAGTTGAAGCGTAGATTTTCGCATAAGGAGTGTAGTGTTGAGCCGCATGGTTTGCAGGATGCGATGCCGACTGGGAGGCATTTTGGTGTGAGGAGGTATGATGACATTGAGACGTTAGATTTAGCGAACAGTGAGTTGGACACGCAGAAGATGAAAGATTCTTTTGACATGAGTGTGAACGTTGGGAAAGATGGTGGTCGATGTTTGGTTACGGGGACGTATTATAGTCACGAGGGTGTGTTGTGTTATATCCGGGACAAGCGGATGCCGGATGGTAGTCCGATGTTTAAGGTGCGTCGTGTTGCTGCTACGGAGGATGGGACTATTAATGGTCGGAGTGTGTATTTGAGTGAGTCTAGGCTAACGATTTTGAAGGAGAATCGAAGATTTTTTAATAGTCAGCAGTTGTTGGATCCGTCGCCTAAGCATGATGTGAAGTTGCCGTATACGATGATTAATCAGGTGCGGGTGGATCAGATACCGAGTGATATTTTGCGAGTGATGGTGATAGATCCGAGTGGGGCTGATGAGAGGAGGAGGAATGGTCAGAGGAGTGATCATTGGGGGATGTGGGTATTGGGTATGGAGAGGCGGTTGAGGGATCGGGGTTTTTTCAATGTTTACATTCTTGATGGGTTGATAGCGAGGATGAGGTATGAGGAGGCTAGGGACGAGGCTGTTCGGTTGTACATGAGAAATGGGATGATTAGGTTGGTGGGGATAGAGAAGACTGGGCAGAGTACGTTTGACGATCATTTTAGCAATGCCTTACGAGTTAAGGGTAAGCATGTTACAAGGGACAATGAGAGGTTGAAGATTTTGACGGCTGGTGGTGTTAGGAAGGATCGTCGAATAGAGGGTGCGTTAGCTGCTCCGTTGCATGATGGGAGTATTTACATGTCTGACAAGGTTAGTGCTGAAACGAAGTCTAAGTTGCGAGAGGAGATGGATAAGTATGGATCATCTGTGCATGATGATGGGTTGGATGCGTTAGCGTATGGATATCAGATGTTACAAGATTTTGCGTTAGGTATGGAGGTTGCGCCGAGTGAGACGAAGGTTCGCAAGCCGTATCGTGATCCGTATGAGTTTAGAGAAGATAAGACAATGTTAAGTTGGATGAGCAGATGAAATTCTATAAATCGAATAAGCCTAGAGCTGGTAAGAGGCATGAGCATATTGTTTACGTTAATGAGAAGACTGGAGTGTATGAGGTTTCACGTTCTCAGGGTCACACGCATAATGTTATATTGAATGCGGATGGGACGTTTTTGCTTGAGCCTGATGCGACGGATGGTCATTTTCATGATCAGGTGTATGAGTTGGAGATGAAGTATCCGACGAGGCCGGAGGTGGATGATGAGGAGGTTGTGCAGAAGATGTATGAGATGGCTAAGGTTGCGTGTAAGTGGAGTGAGAAGTCGTTAAAGCAGGCTATTGAGTCTGATAAGATGTATAAGGGTGAGCAGTGGAGTGAGAGTGAGAAGAGAGATTTAGAGTCTGAGGGTAGAGCGGCGTTAGTTATTAATATGATAGAGAAGCATATTGATGACTTGGTGGGGTATCAGCGTCAGCAGAGGACTGATCCGAATGCGTTACCGAATGGGGAGAGTGATCAGCGTTTAGCTGATATAGCGAATGAGTTGATTAAGATAATTCTTACGCAATGTGAGTTTGAGTTTACGGAGAATGAGGTTTTTGAGGATGGTTGTGTGTGTGGTGTTGGTAATTTTTGTTTAGAGGTGAGTCAGAAGGATGACATACGGGGTGATTTACGGATAAAGAAGTATCCATATGATCAGGTATTTTTTGGCGAGCATACGGAGAGTGATGCTAGTGACTGTGAGTATCTTGTTAAGGTGCAGAGATGGAGTTTTGACAAGCTTAAGGCTGCTTATAACAAGAAGCGGGAGGAGTTGGAAGAAAGTACTAAGGTGTTAGAGAACAAGCTTTCGCAGGAGATTCAGAGTACTGGTGAGACGTATGCTGGGGATGATTACATTCGTATAGAGAATATGAAGATACCTGCTTCTATTGGGGATAGTCCTGTTATTAACAAGGCTAAGAAGGAGGTGTTAGTTGTTGAGAAGGAGGAGAAGATTTACGTACCGGTTTCTGTTATTTACGACAGCGTAGCTGAGGAGTCTCTTACTACGTATGGGTTTTCTGAGAGTGATTTGAAGCAGATTCAAAGTATTCCTAATCTTTATCGAGTTGATAAGGAGATACAGAAGATGCGTGTTACTCGTTGCGCTGGGACTGTGTTGTTGATGGATGATTATATTTCGGAGATTCCGGATGATGATTTTACGATTGTTCCATTTTACGCAAAGAAGCGAGGAGCGGATTACTGGGGGAAGGTAAAAAGTGGGAAAGATCCGCAGAGGGAGTTGAATAAGCGAGTTAGTCAGAGTGTTGACATTGTGAATTTTGCGTCGCTTTATGGCATTGTATTTGATGAGATGACGTTTGCGAGTCCGAGTGAGGAGAAAAACTTTAAGGAGAATGGCAATAAGCCTGGATTTATAGCGAAGGTTCAAGATATTAGAAACAAGCCGGAGCTTTTTCAAGGAATCAAGTTGCCGAGTGAGGTGTTAGCGATAGCTGATACGAGTGAGTCGAGGTTGGAGAGGTTGTTGTCGGTTGATGCGACTAGATTTGCTGGGGCGAATACTTCTGCTTATGCTATTCAGCAAGCAAGAGAGAGTGCTTTAGTTGGGAATGAGTACTTATTTAAGAACATGAAGCGAGCGAAGAAGCGATTAATCACTAAAATGATAGCGTATATTCAGAAATACTATAGTCCGAAGAGGATTTATAGGATGTTAAGTAATCAAAATGCCCGACAGCCGTTTAATGTGGGAGAAGTTCCATTTGGCGAGTATTCGCCGGACGAGATAGTGGAGTTTTTAAGAAATTCTGATTTAACGAAAATAGATATAACTATAGATGAGACGAGTTGGAGTCCGACGCAGCGAGCTGCTACGTTGAATGTGATTCAAGAGGTAGCGAAATCTGGTTTCCCGGTACCGCCTGACATCCTTCCGGAGCTATTAAACACGCCGCAGTCTTACAAGGATAGAATGTTGCAGTCAATAATGCAGCAACAGGAAAGCCAAGCGGCAAGTGCTGAAGGAACTCAGGAGACGGAGGTAGTTAAGAGTCTCATAGGCCAGGGGCTAGTACCGCCGAGTGTACTAGAGAAGTATGGATTAGGTTCTAATCAAGCTACGTCACCTCAGTTACCGGAGGGGCAGTTGCCGCCTGGTGTTCAGACACCAATACCATCAATGCCACAATAGTCTATTTATTTCCTGTGTGTGGCTAAATACAGGAAATAAGAAATGGAACAAGTAGAGAATGCTCCGGTAGTGAGCCAAGATGCGCCTATTGTGTCGGATAGCCCTTCGACTGAGGGGATGGACGAACATGTTGTTAGTTCAGATGGTGAGGGTCGTGAGTTGTTTAGTAGTGAGTCGAGTACTTACAGTCCTTCTGATTTATCTAATTTAGACCTAGATGAGATTAAGAATTTAAAGCAAAAGTTCCTAGAAGAGGGTGATGATTATGAGCCTAATCAGGAAGATTCTCAAGAATCGGATGAGGGGGGCTTACAAGAAAGTGAGAGTTTAGAGCATACTCAGGAACAGGTGGAAGAAATAGCTGATTCACCTACGCAGCCTAATCCTACAGACGAAGTAGAAAGGGTACAGCAACAACAATTAGTCGAGGCAGCAGATCGTAGGATTATAGGAGTTGAAGAACAATATAATCAGACGGTAGCGACTATAAATCATTTACAAGCTAAGGCAGAAGAGCTTGGAAGCGATAACCCTATGGAGGTTGCTCGAATCACCTATCAGCTAGAAGGATTACATTCTGAGATTGAGCGGTTAAAGAGCGATCACGCAGCACTTACGAATTATAAGCAGAACATGCAGATAGTTCCTAAGTACATTCCTATGAAATACTTTTTTACGAATGAGATTGTAGAGTCTTTCATGGAGGATGGTTGGACTAGGGACAGGGCTGTAAACTATGTGAACAACATGTTTGCTACTGAATCACCCACTACTATTATCGCCTTAGCCAAAAACGCTATACACCGAGTACATACTAAGCAGTTACTAGCGCAACATAATGCTAGTGGTCAGAGAGTACCTCAGACAAACAAAAGGAATGTACGACGTGATGCGGATGATGTTGCGGAGATGATTAACCGATCCAGGAATATACCTAAAACGTTATCACCGGCGGCGAAATCCTCAGTTAATGTCAAAGCAGAATATAGCATGAATGATCTAGCCGAGCTGCCTCTTGAAGAAATCAAACGATTAAAACGAGAGGAATTAAGAAGAGATGGCAAAGTATAGTATATCGACCAGCAGTGCAAATGCGGTCAAATTATGGACAGAGGAAACAGTTAGAGAGGCGGCACTAGAAGAATTCTTTGCTCCCATGACAGGTAAGGACGGTATCGTCAAGGAAGTTATGGAGCTTGAGAAGAAGAAAGGTGATGCTGTTAATATTCCATTTATTAACAGGCTACAAGGTAACGGTGTTGAGGACGATGCTCAGTTAGAAGATAACGAAGAGAGAGTTCTTGATTACAGTGATCAGGTAGTTCTTAAACTTTATAGACACGCTGTAAGAGACGAGGGTGAGTTAAACAGGAAGCGTCCTGCATTCAACGTAACAGTTGAGCAAGAAACAATGCTTAAGACTTGGATCAAAGAGAAGATCGAAGAAGTTAAGATAAACGCTGCGCTCGCTACGTTTGGTTCGGTTGTTTATAACAACTCAAACGTACTAACTATAGCTGCGAACGAGACTGCTGCTAGGACTGCGATGAATGCTTCTAACTGTAAGCTTACACCTCAGTTTCTATCACAGTTAAGACGTTATGCGACTACTGGTGGATTGAGCGGAACTAAAGTTAGAAACTTTGATCCGATTGAGCCTGTAACAATAGCTGGTGGTAAGTATGTAGTGCTTCTAACTAACCACGAAGTCACTTACGACATGAAGTTCGATACGACTTTCTATAATGCGACTAAGGACGCAAGGGAGAGAAGTAAGGACAATCCATTATTCAACATAGCAGACATAATTTGGGATGGCGTTATCGTAATTGGTAACGAGAGAGTCCCTGCATTTAACGATGGTGGTGGCTCAACGGTTCACTATTCACGTGCTGTATTGCTAGGAAAGATGGGGCTATTCTGGGCGTGGGGTTCTCGTGTTGCGTCAAGGCAGCAAGAGTTTGACTACGGAGACGAGATCGGTGTTGCGATGAAGTTTATGGCTGGATGTAAGAGACCAGTTAAAAACTTAGTAACATACGGATCACTGGGTCTTTACATAGCAAGTACGAAAATTGGGTAACGAAGTATAGGGAGAGAGCACTCTCCCTAGTTTTAATTTATATAAGGAGAAAAAGAGATGCCAACCTATTTATCAAACAAAATGCAACCAGGAGTTGTAGCAAGAGCGGGCATGGGTACTCAGTCAGTAAGTGGCGAGTACACGGTAGCGCCTGCTTTAATCTTGAACGATCTAGTTCATCTATGCAGACTACCAGCAAACTCAGTAGTAAGAGACGTGATGGTTAGTTCTAACGGTACTCAGTCTGGTGCAGACTCAGTGTTTACCGTCGGAGACTCTGTTGATGAAGATAGATACATTACGACTGCGGCTGGAACTGCTTTAAGAACTGGCGGTGGTGTTGCTAGACTTAATGCTACGACTGGTTTGAACTTTCAGAATACTGCTGAAACAATTCTGTATTTGAAGGTGACAACTGTAGGTACAGGTCAGACCACAGGTGGTGTGATTAAGTTTTCTGTTATCTACGACATGCAAGCATAGTGGTGCATGGCGGCGACTGATTACGACTTTCTATTAACTAAGGTTGAACTGTTAGAGGAAGCCTATCGCAAGGTGGGTTCTTTAGCGGACGGAGAGTCGTTGTCGGCGGCGCAAGAGGACACTGGAACAAAGAAGCTGAATCTCATTCTTAAGGCATTAGGAGAGGATGGGGTTCAGTTATTTACTTATGTTACGGAGAGCGTGTCGCTTGTTGCGGGTACGAGTGATTACACGATTCCAACGACAAATGGGTTATCTATAGTTGATAGATGTCACTTAGTAGATAACTCTAATGATTTTAGATTAGATCGGATGGACTTTTTTGAGTACGAAGATCTATTAGATAAGGATGCATCTGGTCGTCCTGTTTGTTTTTCGCAGAGTTCGGATGGTTTAACGATAAGATTATATCCAGTACCAGAGAAGGTTTATACGTTGAAGATTAATGGAATTAGAAAGCTTAAGGACTGGACTGATTCTAGTGATACAGGGGAATTCCCTGCGAAGTGGTTAAATGTTTTGAAGTATGCGTTAGCTGTTGAGTTAGCGGAAGATGACGGTGAGTCTATGTCTTTCATCAATCACTTACGAAGTAGAGCGAGTGAAGAGTATGTTAAGGCTAGAAGTAAGATTTTAAACTTATCTGACACAAGAAGAATGAGAGGAGCTTATTAATGACTTTGTTGCTTTCTGATAATTTTACAGATGGTATTCCCAGTGCTAGTTGGTCTGAGGCGTATTTCCAGAGCTCTAACTATGCTCCTACTACAACTGCTCAAAGATACGTAACAACACCAGCTCCGCCTTTAGGTGGAACTGCGGCGCATTCGTTTATCCCAGTTGGAACAAATGAGACGCTTCCCTGTCGTTTTCAGAAGGATGGAAGTTATACTGAGAGATATCTTGAATTTAGAATGTTTTTTGGAAACAACTTCTTCTATCCAGGTGGAATGAAGATTGCTAGGTTTGGGAATGGGACTGGTGTAGGGTCTACCGCATTTTTTGAGTATAACAATCCTGGTACTATAGTTTGGTATGTCTACGAGCTACCGGTTAATGGTTTATCTTACGTTGGAAACATTTCGTATACCTTTCCTGAGAATACGTGGATTAAGATAGGTATTCACTTTAAGGAGTCTTCTGTTAGTACTGCTAATGGACTTTTTAGATTATACGTTGACGATGACTTGCTTATTGATAGTGGTAACATTGTTACAAGAACGACTTCGGCCGTTAAGGACTACTGGTGGCTTGGTGGTAATAACTCGTGGGGCGGTGGAACTGGAGAAGGTGGCGGGACTGTTGCTAGTGGTAATTCTTCTTTATATTACGCAAACGTTAGGCTTTATGATGAGTTTTTAGATTCGCCTGATCCTGATCCTGATCCTGATCCTGGACCTGGTGATGGTGGAGAGCCTCCAATTCTATATGGGAACTATTCAACTCGTGCTCTTCAAGTTGACTTCTTGATGTCTGGACTCATTGATACGAGTGGAAATCCTCTTTCGGGGGGGAAGGTTTGGAGTTATGCGGCTGGAACTACGACTAAGAAAAGACTATTTTTAGATCAGGCGATGACGACTGTGGCTGAAAACCCTGTTATTTTAAGTTCGAGAGGTCAGGCTTTAGTCTATGGTGAGGGTGCTTATGACTTTAAGATTGAAAACTCGAACGGTGTTCTTCAGTCTAGTATTGCGAACGTGATTTATTCATATCCGGATGATGGAACGATTTATTGTGGTGCGTCTACTGGATCTAGTAACACTTATACGCTATCCCCTACTCCTGCTTTGACTGCTCTAACGGATGGGATGATCTTAACCTTTGTGGCGAATTTTGCAAACACTGGGGCTGTTGATATTGTTCCTTCTAACTTAGGGACGTATGACTTAGTTAGAAACGATGGGACTACGCCGTTGACGACTGGGGATATTACTAATGAGATGTTAGTTGATATTCGGTATGTTGCGTTATCTAATCATTTTCGTTTAGTGTCTCAATCTGGCGTGCTTGGTTTATCTTCTGGTGGAACTGGTGCGGCGAGTGCTATTGCTGCTAGAGTTAATTTGGGGCTTGGGACGTTGGCGACACAAAACGCCAATGCGGTTGCGATAACAGGTGGTGATATTACTGGTGTTACTTGTAGTGGTTTTTCTTCTAAGGATGCTGTTTCTAATATCTCCTTTGGTATTGGTGGTACATATAAGTGGGAGATACCTGTAGGTACTGTAGAGGGGTCGTCGATGATGAGTCCGACTATAGATAATTGGTGGGTAATTGGTACGGGTGGATTAGCTCCTAAGCAAATATATAGTCATAAATTTATATTAAGAAATGCGCCGGATTATCCTAATGCTTTTTCTTTCCCTACTGGAACGGTTAGAAGAACTTTAGATACTGGGGTTGCTACTGTTTCTCAGGTGGCGGAAGCTCATAATACATTAGTTAGAGATCTGGTTGCGGCTGGTTTACTAGGAGCTACGATATCATGGACATAGACTCATTGAAGTTTTTATATAATCTTGTTGGACAATTAACGTTTAGTCCTATCAACGAGGAAAGTAAGCAAAACTTTCTTTTAGCGTATGATGCGAGGAAGGAGTTATTACGTCTGATTGAGGAGTATCATGCCCACAGTAAAAGTTCCTCTAGCTAATTCTGTTTACACTAATGCAGATGGAGCTGAGTTAAAAGATCGTGATTATGAGTTAATCAATGCTTATGTCAATGAGCTGGGATATACTGTCAAGAGACCTGGCTTAAAGTTAGCTTTAGACTTGGGAGAGGGAGCGAATAATCCTGTTAGTGGATTATTTTGGTGGCCTCATAAGCAATGTGGGCTTGCTGTCTGTAACAACAAAATATTCAAATTAACGTATGTTGCTGAAACTTTGTTAGCAACTAATATTACGACTAATGCCTTGAATGGGTCTGGTCGTCCTACTTTTGCTATAGGGAATGATGGGAATGTGGCGACTCCTACTATTTATGGAGTGATAGCGAATGGTGGGCAGATGATTTACAGTAGTGGTACTGGGACGACTGTTTCAAATTTTGCGACGATAACGGATGCTGATGCTCCGACTACGGTTAGTCACGTAGATGGAATAGATAGTTACATTGTAGCGACGACTGGTAAGAATACATTTCAGCATTCTGACTTAACTGCTCCTATTACGTGGTCGGCGTTATCATTTGCTTCGGCGATGAGAAATCCCGACAATGTTAGGTCTCTAAAGGTTCATCGAAGGGAGATTGTGTTATTTGGTGACGTTACTACGGAGAGGTGGGAGAATGATGGGAGTAGTCCATTTGCTCCTACTGGGACGGGGTATGGAGATATTGGGATACTAGCAGCGCATTCTGTTGCGAAAAGTGAAAATGCTTTGATGTGGCTTGGTTCTGAAAAACGTTTTGTTACTTTAAGCGATGGTTATGTGAGGACTGTTTATTCTAGCTATGACAAGCAGATCTCTCAAATTAAGGATGTCACGGATTGTTTTGCTTATACGGTAAACATGGAGGGTCGTCCGTTTATCTTATTTAATTTTATAAGTGGGAACAAGTCGTATGTTTATAACCTGTTGCAGGACAACTGGATGCAATGGAGTTATTGGGAAACTACGAGTATGCGAGATGATCGGTTTATAGGGGATAGTTATATGTATTCTCCTTCATGGGGGATTTCTCTGATTGGGTCTCGTTTTGATTCTAAGATTTACTATATAAATAACTCTTACAAGGACGATGACGGTCGTGTCATAAGGGTTAAGAAGACTACTGGACATTTAGATTATGGCACTACTTTGAGGAAGAAATCTGAGGAGTTAAGAATAAGAATGACTCGTGGACAGGGAGGTTTGAACGTTGATGAGCCGGTGATGTTGATTCGTTGGAAGGACGACAATAAGGATTGGTCTAACTATCATGAAATTACTCTTGGATATGAGGGGGATTATGAGATTGTTAAGACGATTAAGCCGAAGGGTGTGTATCGAACTCGGCAGTATGAATTTTTAGTAACTGACTCTGTTGGTGTTACTTTTGGTGACGCTGAGGAGGATATAAGGATACTGAGGTAATATGGCGTGGACGGATTTTATTATTCCGGCGGTTACGGCTGCTGCTGGTTATATGGACTACCGTGATAGGCAAGACAGAAAAGACGAAGCTAAGGAGCAGTATGAAGCTATGGTCGCTGCTGATAAGGCTGCCTTTTTACAGGCGCAAGCTAATCGAGGTGGCGGTGGTAGTCGAAAGAACACGAAGGCTATGGCTGCTTTGCTTAAGGATTATTATGCTCAGTCTAATGCTATGTTACAGCCGTATGCTGATGCTGCGTTAGCTGTATTGCCGCAAATGCAGGCTAACTATGAAACTGGTTCTCGGTTGATGTCTCCAGCGATTAATCAGGTGTTAAGTCCGGAGTATATTAATTCAATTCTTACGTATGAACCTCCTAAGGAAATGAAGCTTCCTGAATATCTAAAGGGAGGTAGTAAGTGAGCAGTTATTTTTCTCAGCCATTGACGGATAGATATTCGATGAATCCTAGAACTGGTGAGATTATGGACATGCGCTCTGGGCAGGTTTATTCTAATGCACAAGAGCTTAGGGCTGGTATGCAGAACCTAGCTTCATCTAGTCAAGGCGGTGGAGGTAGCGGTGGTAGTAGCACGGGTAAATATGAGGATGTTATTTCTGGGCTATCTGACGCATATGCTGCGTATAAGGCAGCAAATGCGGCTGGGCTGCTTGGAAGTACTGCGACTGGAGCTGGTAGTTATTCGCTTTCTGGTGCTTTAGGGAGTAGTGCTTTTGGTGCTAGTGCTGGTGGTGTTGGAGGCGGTGTTACAGGGGGCGCTTTAGGTGGCGCTGCTGCTGGAACTGCTGGTGCTGGTGCAGCGAGTGCTGCTGGTGCTGCTGGTGGTTATTCTTTAGGGAGTGCTTTAGGGGGCAGTGCTTTTGGCGCTGCTGCCGGTGGTGTTGGAAGCGGAATTGGTGCTGGTGCTGCGACTGGAGCTGGTAGTTATTCACTTTCTGGCGCTTTGGGGAGTAGTGCTTTTGGCGCTAGCGCTGGTGGTGTTGGAGCTGGAGCCGTCGGAGGAGGTACGGCGGCGACTGGTGGATTGGGCGCTGCTGCTTCTAGTGCTGCTGCAACAATGGCTACGGTTGCTCCGTATTTGGCTGCTGCTGCTGCTGTGTATGCTTCGAGTGAACAGTATAAAGCTAGAAAGGAGCAAAATGCAGGAGCTATGACGGATGAGGACGTGGAGGGTATCTTAAGACCCTTTGGTGACGATCCTATGTATATGATTGCTGGTAAGGACACTTGGTTTGGTAAGCAGCATCAAGATTTTGTTAAATTTTCCAGAGAATCAGGACTCGATCCAACGGGATATTGGATTGGTAAGGCGCTTCTTGGATCTTCTCGTAATAAGCAAGAACAAGGTTCGAGGAAAGTAGCGAGAAGAAGGTTGCAGAAGGCTGGACTTTTGCCTGAAGAATCAAGATCTATATATAAGTTAGCGGATGGGTCAGGTTTTGATATTCGAGATTATAAACTTAATACAGGCAAAAATGCGTATAACATAGACTGGGATGCAAACAATCCGAACAGAGATAAACAAGTTGGCCTTCTCAACGCTATAACCGGAGGCTTGATTGCTTATCGTCGAGATTCAGATGATACAGATAAGGCTGAAAGAGAAAGAGTAGAGAAGGTTCGTAGTGATTTAGCTGGCGAATTGTATAACGCATGGAACTCTAATGGCAAGTTTGACGAGAATGCTAGATCTCATCTGGATAGACTTGGCGGTAGAAATGCTTTGTATCAGGGAGTTCTTAACCAATGGAAACTGGGTAAGTCGAACATGACTGCCGATATGAGAGATGCGAGGCTTGCGGCAATTGATGATTTTTATGGCGTTAAAAACCCGACTAACGCCCGATGGGATGCAAGTTTAACTGGTAAGGATGCAGAAAGAAATAAGAGAGAGTTTGAAGATGCGGCAAAGGCGCAAGCAAAGGCGCAAGCAAAGGCGCAAGCAAAGGCTGATGCACTAAAGCCAGCACCAGTATCAGCGCCAGCACAAACTATGTCTGTAAATAGATCAGCAAATAGACACAACATAAGGAAGGTATAAAATGAGAAAAGAGCAAGCAATTATGTCGATAGCCCAAATGTTAGCGCAAATGGATCAAGGGCGTTCGTTAGGGTTAGCTAACCAAGCGGCAAGTATGAATCCAGCACAAGCGCAAGCGTATCAGGCTACAAGGAATGGCGGTAGGCCAGCAATGCCTTACTTCCCTGCCCTACCAGGATCACCAGATTCGACAGCAAGAATGCTTGGTGGTGTTAATCGCTCAGGCGGTAGGCACGGACTTAGGCCGATGAACAACCAAAGAAGACAATATTCTAATTCAAGGTTTAAATAATGCAAACAAGAAATATATATGCAAGCAGAGGCGGAAAAAACTTTACTGGATATCAAGCTCCAAGCGATGCTCCTATTTATAACTACACTATCAAGCCTAATAACATTAGTACTTATGCGATGAAGGATACTGGTGGGCAGGAGTGGTATCTTACGGATGGTGGTAATTGGAGAAATGTTTCTACTAAGGCTTTGTCTAAGACTATGCCGACATGGGCAGCTACAACAAATACTAACCCGACGGTAATGGGTGCGCCGGATCCGGTTCAGAATAACACTAACCCTGAGCAAACTTTTAAATCTGTGTATGAATTTTTACCGAAGGCTAATGAAAATTTATTTAATCCAATGCCACAAAAGTCATTAATGGACTATATCCCAAAAGACTGGAGTGGAAGTCCTGCGTATGAAAATGCAAGAAGGATTGGAAATCGAAACTTGGAGGCGAATTTAGCTGCAAGAGGTTTGTTGGGCTCGGGTGCGGAGGTGCAAGCTAGGAATGAGCTTGAAGCGAGTTTACTTGCACAAGATACGGATAGAATGATGCAAGCTGCACAGGCAGATTCTCAGAATAACATTAACGAGACTAACAACGTTAGGAATTTATTGTCTAACATGTTAAATGCTGATTTTAGTGCGTATAATCAGCAGATGCAGGATGCAAGAGATCGTGAAATGCAAAGAGATGCTCAAGGTGTCAATATTATGTCGATGATTCTTGACTATATAACTAAAAACAATCCGATGCAGTATGGATTCCCAGCAGCTAATAGTATATCAGACAATCAAGCCAAACTTGGTTCTGCTTTATCTAGCTTGGCTGGATCTGGTGGAGGTGGAGGAGGTGGAGGTGCTGCTCCAATGCCAGTCTATGCTCCTCCGCCACGTTTTCAGAGTTCAACGAATGATTTGTTTTCGATTGGGGCTCAGGTGTTACCATCTCTTATTCAAGCGTATAATTCGTATAAAAAGGGTAGTTAAGCTATGGCGATGAGAAGCGTGTATAACTTTCACAATGATCCTTATTATAGAGATTTATATCAAGCTCCTAACCGTGTTCTTCAGATTACGGAAGCATTCAATCAAGCTCAAAGAATGCAGGCTGAACAAGTAAAAACTAGGGTGGCTGAAAAGGAGTTAGAGAAACTAGAAAGGTCGTTGGATGCTGAAAACGATCTTGCGGAGTGGTTTAGAGATCATAGTTTTAATCCGAATGACGATAGCTTTAGTCCAAGTGTTAGTCGAGAAGATGTTTATGCGATGATGGAGAAGACGGCGTTAGATAGTGGAAACGTTGAGGGCTACTTAAAAATAGCGAAAAGTAGAGAGTCTGAAAGTGCGGCGGAGGATCGGCAGAATTGGGAGGTGGTAGAAAGGCTTAAGAAGGTAAGTCCGGCAATGGCAGAGGATCATTACAACAGAACGTTAGCTCGTAAGTATGGGCAAGTGGCTCCTGGAGAGTTTGAAGAAAAGCCAAAGATGAGATTGGAGGATGGTCAAATCTTTTTTGTAGATGAGAATAAGATGACGGTAACTCCTGGTGGGCGATATGCTCCTTCGTCGCGTGGTTCTGAAAAAGTTCCTTTTGATCCTGAATACTACGTGTCTCCGGATGGGAAGGACGTTAAGCCAATTAATGCAAAAGATCCAAAAAACATGAATGTAGTAGCAGATTTAATAGCGCAGGGATACAAGAAGCATGGCGCTAAGGAGCAAGGGGGTTCGTTAAGAGACATGTTGGAGGAAGATGAGGTAGTTCCTAACTATTCCCCAGTACCGAATGCTTCCCCAATACCAAGAGTAAAGACTAGGAAGCTAGTATTCTAATGGCAGATGGGTATGTAGATATATATGTAGATTCGCAAACAGGTAAAGAGTACACAGAAGATACTCTACCTCCACACTTGCGAGAACGTGCGCTCGGGGCGCGTGAGGTTACAGGTGTTGGCTCTGATGTTTACAACAGCCTAAAAGAAGCTGGTTATGGACTTGCGTCGAGAATGTCTGGCATTGGAGAGTATATAGGGGACGGTATTACGTCACTTGCTCCACTAGGCTATGCAGCACAAAATGCATTTCAGCCAATGTCTTCCTTATCGAGTTCAGACCCAAGTGAGTCTAGTGATTTTTACGCAGATCTGGCTGCATTAGGAGAACGAATTTCGAGTAAGTCGAAAGAATTTGGTAGTTACACCAGACAAAAAGAAGATGAAGCAAGAAATCAAATAGTGCAAGATCCGAATGCCTCTTTTTATAATTTTGGAATAGAAGCTATACCAACGGCAGCAAAGACATTAGGGGCGGCTATCCCAGCTATTGCAACAAGAAATCCACAGTTACTAAGTCCAATGATGACAGGTTTATTTGTAGGTGAGGGTTTTGGATCAGATTATCAGGAGGGAAAATCTACTGGACTTGATAATTCAGAGTCGGCTATGCTTGCCTTAGAGAGAACGATACCAAACTACATACAATCAAAGGCTATTGATCCAATCGGCGCAAGTGGTGGTATGTCTAATATATTTACACAGCCTCTTAAAATCGGTGCATCTACAGCGTTAGATCTTGGAAATCGTTATGTAACAGATCAGGCAATGATAAAGGGGGAGGTTCCAACGTTAGAGGGTGCTAAGGACTTTGTTTCAACGAACATGGTAGCTGGCGCTCCTGATATGGTGGGTGCTTTACTTGGAGGTAGAATAGCTGGTGAGATAACAACTAGATCGCAGGCGAGAAAAAATCAAACATTGACACAAGATTTAGAGGGTACGATTAAGTCTTTAGATGATGTTAAAGCGCCGGAACTGGAGGGGACTCTAACTCCTATCGAGGAACCACTAGCGGATCCAAAGCCAGTAGAGGTAAAGGGGAAGATTGATCTCACGCAGCAAGACAGCGCTGTTCCGAAGGTTATCGACGAGTCTCGAGTTGAAGATTCTCAAACTGTTATTAAGACTGAAGAAGATGTGTTACGCCAGACTGATTCTATTGCTGAGATGGATGGTGACATGGCCAAAATTCTTTCTTTTGTTGATGAGATAGAAGCACCAGAGAAGATTCCAGATCCGATTGACACTACTTCTGAGGCAAGATTAAATCAAAAGATTGATGATGTTTTTGAGTTTAAGACTAAAGTTAATAAGACTAGTGAAGCCTTGAGACCTTTAGTTGAGAGAAAGTTAGTAGATCCAGACAAGGCGGTTGCAGTATCTGAAGCGATACCAGAGAGCGTATTAGGAGGAGAGGCTAAGCAGTTGCAGTTAGACTTTGTGCAGAGAGCGGAAGTTAGCGGTCTGTCTCCAGATGGTATTCGGACGTTAGCCAATGAAACAAGTAACCTTTCCCGTGTGAAGACTCAGTTAGAGTTGCAGTCACAGCCAGTTGATTTACTTAATAAGTTAGAAGCGTACAGAAAAGAGTTAGAAGGCTTTGAGATTAAGATTGGTGACAAGTCTCCGTTTAAGGCTGGAATGAATGCTAATAAGTATAAGAACGCAATAAGAGACGAAGTGGCTCATGTGCTAGATCCGTATAGTGATCCAGAATTTTTTAAAGCACTAGATCAAATTGAGAACGATCCTAAGGCAATAAGAAAGTTAGTCAAGGACAGACTAGATGCTAAGGATAAAGGGTTAATCCCTAAATATAAAGATACGGATCAAGCTAGTTTTATAGAAACTATTAAAAGTGAAAAAGGGGCGATTAATCCGGATCTATTTGGATTTAAGGTGTTTAAGAATGCTACTGAGAATATTAAGAGAAATATTCATCAAGAGACGGATGCGAATCATATTGAGAAGTTGATGCTAGATGAGATTAGGCAGAGGGTTGTTGATGAAGTTGGTGAGATCATACCTGGCAAGTTTTCGGATGATCAGGTTAAGTATGATATTGATCTTTTTATGCAGGGGAAGATTAAGGCGTTAGATGATTTGCCAGGTTGGAACAAGATACCAGAGGAGGTTAAGAAGGTCTACGAGAAGCCTTTATCTATAATTAGAGATATATGGGTACAGCCGAAGAAAGTAGCGGAGTTAGATGTTGAGGGCGGAGATTTGATGAAGGCGTATAATTATACGCACAAAAAAGAAAACATGAAATCTATTGTTCGGACAACTCTCTTAGAGAAGTTAGTTCCCTATTCTGACTTATCAGACAAGTCGAAGGTGAATGCTATCCTTTGGCAGAGAGCGCAAAAAGCAAAGCAAGCTTTTCAACAAAAGAAAAGAATTACATTTTCAGATGATGACTATAGAAAGTTAGGAGCTACGGACGATGAGATAGCGGCTATTAAGGCTTATGATGAGACAATGAAGGAATCCTGGAAGGTTACAGGGTCTCAGTTGCGAGATTATGTAGCAAGACGAATCTCTAACCCAGAGGAAAAAGCGGCGAAAATTAAGCAAGTAAATGAGTTTTTAAAAGCGAAAGAAATCACTTACTACATACCAGAAACTAGAAGTGGTAAATACGTAGTATATGCACAACACGGGCAGAGTGATGCGATACCTCCTTTTTATAATAGATACAAGACAAGAGCAGAAGCTCAAAGAGTAGCAGAGCAGTTAGCAAAGAATGGATATAATCCCAATCCGATTAAGGAATGGAGATCTCCTACTGACTCGGCGATTGCTGCTATGCCAGATGATGTTTTGTTGGATTTAAATGCAATCATAGATGATCCAAATATTAATCCAGGAGTTTCGATTCCAGGATTTAAATCTCATTTGTTAGCACGAAAGGAGGTCTTTGGGTCTCCGGCTGAGGTGTTCGATCAGACTGTTAAGTATTTAAACGGCGTTAGTTCTACAGCGATGGAGTGGAAGTATGATGATAAGATTAAGGGACTATTGAATCAAAGCAAGTATGTTCAGAGCGAAGGGGCGGATTATCTACGTAAGTGGTATGACTACACCAAGAAAAATACTGGAGAATGGTCTGCTGTAAGAAACTTAATTTCTCAGCATACGTTAGGCTTTGGGCAAGTATCAAGTGCTGCTATTAACTTTTTTTCGCCTATGACTTCGATTGCTCCTGAGCTTTCTAAGATAGCTGGAGTTGCCAAAACGTATCCTGAGATGGCTAAGGCTCAGGTGTTATTTGGACAGTATAAAGCTGACCCGGCCTCTTTCAAGAAAAAGAATCCGCAGTTATATGCAGCGTTACAGTTAGCTGATAAGGTTGGTGAGTTAGGAGGCAGTGTTAAGGACTTCTACGGACTTGAGCAAACTGGCATTGGTGCTATTGCACAGAGTGGATTTAGAAAGATATCTGAAGCTGGAATGTTTTTGCAGAGAGTAACGGAAGCAAACAATAGAGGTATTGCTTTTATTGCAGCTTACAACAATGCTCCGAAGGGGCAGAATAAGTTTCACTTTGCACAAGATTTTAACAATAAGGTTAATGGTGATTACAGTAAATTAAATAGGCCACGAAGGGCTCGTGGAGGATTTGGCGCTTCTACATATTCGATGAAGCTGTTCGCCCATAACTACTTTTCTAACTTATTTGAAACAGTAAGAGGCGTTGGTGCTGGCGCTAAGCAGGCGTTGGTAAACAAAGATTCGGCAGGTCTTAAAAAAATAGGAAAGAATTTAGGTGCGCTTACTTTATACGGGGCTCCGTTGGCATTAACTGGAGGTGTTCTGTCTTTGCCAATGATGGCTGACATTGTAAATATTGGCGGTGCTTTAGGTATTGATGTTATGGGAGATTTAGAGAAGGCGATAGAAGATCCTTCGTTAGCTTCTGATATTGTGCATGGTATTCCTCTTAGGATGTTTGGGATATCCTTAAGGGGTGCGTTAGGTACTTCTGTTGGACTAGATGCAGAAAGAACGCCAGAGGATACTATTGCGAGTTCTTTGCTCGGGATGCCCTATGAGTTAGGCATTAAAAAACCAAGAAGGATATATAAAGCTTTAAGAGAGGGAAATACTACTAAGGCGATAGAGAGTGCCTTACCTCGAGGACTAGCGAGGCCGTATGAGTCTTACGTTGCAGCTAATGACATTCGAGGATTTACAGATGTGAGTGGTCGAGCGATAGCAGACCCAGATCAAAGGCCAACTAGGTTTGATCTTTTAGCAAATTCTTTAGGGTTTCAGCCGGAGGGCAAGATCAGGCCACGTCAAATGACGAATTCAATGTATATCGCAATAAACCGAGATAAGGCGTTGACTGAAGGCTTATCAGGGATAGTGAGAAACGGCTGGGCTGAGGTTTTTAACGCTAAGCGATCAGGGGATATGGAGCGTTTTCGGGCGGCTAAGAAGTCATTATTACAAGAAGCCTTAAACGCTGTTGAGAGGGGTGTTGAACCCGATAGAGCTGAGGAGAGGTTTTATGGTAAGCAAGCGGAGAAAGAGATAGAAAGGATGCTTTCACCAAGTAGTAGGCTAGTTTCTGCGGCGAGGAAGCCCATCCAAGAAGAATTAAAGCAGATTATAAGAGAAAACAAAGAAAGACTTACAAGAAATAAATAAATAAAGTTAGGATAAGAACATGAAAAAAATACCTCTAGTGATATTACTATTAGTGCAAACAGCTCAAGCTGATATCGTAAGTCGTTGTTTTGACTTATATAATAACGCTACGCTCAATGCGTCGATTAACTCGACTCCGATGGAAATACCAACTTTTGATAGTCGTAAGGACTGGGCGGATGCTTTTACTGGGGAGGTTATAACCTCTAATGTTAGCGGAACTACACCTAGTCACGATGTCACTATTCAGACGTGTGAAACATCTTCTGCGTCAACTTGCTACGACACGCCCTTAATGTTCGATCAGTGTACTACTGGTACGTGTTACGGTGGTATTGGTAGCCAAAGAATAGATCTCGATAAGAGCAATGTGCATTTAAGACCATTTTTTAGGGCAAAGATTACGCTCGGTGGAACATCCCCTGTGTATAACACACGAGTAAGGCTTTGCTATAGATAATCAACGAAACTAGGAGGAAAACCCAACATTATGACATTGAAACTTATAGCTACAATTACCCTCCTAGTTTCTCCTTTATCAGCCCAGAGTATTAGCGATTACTGTGTGAATCCTCCCTGCCCCTGCTTTATGGGTGATCCTTGTCACGTAGAGATGCCAGCAAGGGATGTGATTTGTTTACCGGGATTCTATATAGGGAGCGAAGCAAATGGCTTGCCTATCTGCTCAGATTTCCCAAAGGAAGAGCTACAAAAGAATTACTCTCTCTCTAAAAAAACAATCTTAGATTTTGAAAAGCAGATCATAGAGAACTCAGACCGCGCAAAACGCGCTGAGGATAGACTCAAAAGATGTAGAGCAACTAGAGGTAAGAGATGCTAAGAATCTGTCTAACTCTTTTTTTAGCGGGTTGTGGCTCTAGTGTCACGGTAGGTGATAATAACGGGGATGATCGCAACAATGTCACTTACCAGATAGAACCTAACGAGCAAGCACCCATACAAACACCACCAGACGGTAGTAATCCTAATTGCAGCGCAAGCCCTTTTGGTGCTGACGGGGCTAACGGGTTTTTGTGGAAGCCAGTATCAGATACAAGAGGCTCACTAGTGGTCTTATTTCCCTCTGATTACGATGTTCAGTTTGAGCGGGTGGTAGCGGTCAGACTAGACGGAAGTCTTGAGGACGGGGCATTTTCGGGCTTTGCTAACGGCAATCGTCAGCATTGGAGATTTTCAGACTCAGGCGATCAGTACACGGGCGAACTACAAATCTTTGACGAGGCTCAAGAATGCTCGGCTTTTGTGTCAACACCAGATCAAAGGGTGGACTAATGAAGTACGCACTAATCCTTTTTTTATCAGGCTGCGGCATTCACGTTGCAGCACTAGATGTTACGGCTGGGACAGTCGACTTTATGCAAGAGATCAGAAAGACTAAGCGCAACTATGAAAGTGGCAATCAATCTGCCCTAACAGCAGATCATCAGAACATAGTCTATGAAGATGAAGAATACGTCCAGCTAAAAAATGTGAGGAAATAATGCTCGTTGAAGTTTCTTATCTACTAAAGTTTTCAGACACGCAAAGCTATAAGAGAGCAGAGATTTACGACGTTGCCTCACGAGCTGAGGCTTACGATGTGATATGTGAGAGATACGGCAAGGATAACATTTTGTCTGCAGAGTTCAAAGTTATCGGGTGCGATGATCAGGCATCTGATACACGTACTAGCGAGTCACAGAGTGCAATGTTTGCCGATTGCTTGGATGCTTAAGGCTCTAAAGAACTGGTAGACTCGCTAGTACACCGGTCAAGGTTTTTGGTTGTAAGAGGGTTTTGACATGAGAGGTAGTAAGAATGAAGACGAAAAGATTACCGCTTGCACCATTTTTATCTCAACTTCGACAGGGCGTAAGGTTGAGGTGTGCGGAGTTGTTGCAGGTAGAAGGCTTATCGTATTGTGTGATGAGTATCCGCTACAATGGTGGGTATCAGAGCATAAGAAGGAAGTGCTTCAAGCAGTGGAGAAGACACTGCCAGTAAGGCTTAGAGAGTGCAGAATTTATGCTGATACTTTTAAGTAGAAAGGAAGGTGATCTAATCTCTAAGTGCATGAGGTTCTTAGTATTGGCAGGATGCCTTTATCTTTGCGCTTGCGAAGATAGAGAAATTATCAAGGATGTTGGGCATACTCGGTTCATATCATACGCCGATGGGCAGATGAAGATGATTAAAGAGGGAAAGACATACCGAGTTATTATTAACGAAGATTTTGTAATTTTTGAGGAAGAATAAAGATGGGATGGATACAGGGATTATTAGCTAAGTACTTAGGTAAGAGCTTTATTAGTAGAGCTTCAACAAGTATCGTAGTTTTTCTAACTTCACAAATAGCGAAGTACTTACCTGGCGTAAGTCCTGAGGCAGTAGCTAAGTTTGGTGAAGGACTAGTTGAAATAATTGGGGCATTGTTAGGGTTGTTAATGGCTATTTTACTTGATGCAAAGTTATCAAAACCTGAAACGCCAAAACTACCATGACGATGAAAGATATACTAGCAATGATTGTAAGCGAGTTTCAAGAGTTCAGAGGTGAATTTAAGGACGAAGTTAGAGAGCTTAGAGAGGTGCAGCAAAGTATCCTGAAATTTATGGGTGAAAGTAGTACAGACAGGCTAGCGTTACATAAGGTAGTTGATAATCATGACAAGAGAATTACAACGTTGGAGCAGTCAAAAAAAAAAGATCAGCGATTACCAATCCGCTTTTCTGGATACTAGGAGGGGCGTTAGCAGCAAAGGCTAGTGTCGAGCAGATATGGCAATATTTGACAAATTTGACAAAAAAGATTGGCATGTAGAGATTAACTTAACAAAGATATGGATAAAAATACAAAAAAAGGTAAAGAAATGGCTAAAGTTATAATTATATTATTGTTGTTAATATCAAATGTAAGCGCACAAGATTGCTTTTATCCGGCTCACAACTTTATTCCAGGAAGTGATGAGATTGATGATCCAGGCACTTTTACTGCTGGCTCAACGGTTACAGACGATACTATTTCAACAACACCTCCTGAAGTTTATGGGGTAACTAAGACATTTAAACTAGTAGGGACGGCGGGTCAGTCCTTTTTTATTTCCGGTGTATCTAACTATAAGTACGTAAGAAATAACGCTGGATACTATATTTCTATTTACGCAAAACATTCTAACTTACAATGGATTCGATTTGGCGTGACAGGCGCAGGTACATGGGCTTGTAACTTTGACATCTTAAATGGAGCTGTAGGGACTTGTACTAACTTAACAAATGCAAGTATTACCTCAGTAGGAGATGGTTGGTTCTATCTAAGAGCGTATTATCTTGGGAATACTTCTTCTGTGTCTAACTCTTTTAGAATTAGAATAGAAGGTGCTAGCTCATCTAGTAGTGGGGCTTTAACTCTGACTGGAGGCGAGACGGTCTTTGTTACTTCGCCACAAGCTCAAGATGATAGAGTCCCCTTCCCTGAATATAAGAAATACATACCGGCTCTTACAGGTTATGCAGCATGGGGCGTTCCTGTGACCTGTCCAAGTACCTCGAGAAAATGGTAAAGATAAAACCAAGTCACAATAAAAATGATACCTTTGAAGTAAGAAAGTGGAGAGATTCCGTCACCGCTAAGATAGCTCAACTTTCTCAAGAGCTAGAAGACTTAGCGGCTTCGTTGGGTGTTTCTGACGAAGCGTTTGGGGTTTCCTGGAACGGAAACACAACGAACGCTGCAAGTAAGAATGCTCTTTATGACAAGATAGCAGCACAAGATACTACGATTAGTGGTAAAGAAAACAGTATTACAGCAGGCACTACTGCACAGTATTGGAGAGGCGATAAGAGCTGGCAGACGTTAAACAAAAGTGCTGTTGGCTTAGGGAATGTTGATAATACGAGTGATGCAACGAAGAACAGTGCTACGGCTACGTTAACGAATAAAACGATATCAGGAAGTAATAATACTCTATCTAATATTCCTAACTCGGCTTTAAGCACTAATCCTCTTGATAGAGCTAATCATACAGGGGCGCAGGCTATTTCTACAGTTACAAACTTACAAAATGAATTAAATACTCGTTTTAAAATTTTAGGGAAAGGGACTCCTTTACTTGAAGTCTATACAGATGTTTTTGAGGAAGTTATAAGTTTTCAACTTCCTGCTGAATTTATGGATGAGGACGGAAACGTTGTTATTTTAGAAATGTTCATGTCTTGGGCAGAAGATTCGGCGCATGAAATAGAAATCAGATTACAAGACGAAAGCGCAAACGATGAGCAAATTGGATTATATGTATCTGAAACGACTCCAGGAGAGAGTTTTTTAGGCCGGGTTACTGTCACTTTTATTTCGCTAGCTGGTTCCTTGTTGATTGGTATCGTTGAAGTTAATGGGTTCATCAACGGAGCTACTCCCTATTCATCTGTTGCTTTAGCATTTGCTCTGGATGGCTCACCTTTTGATTTAAGTGATTTGTTAACTATTCAGGTTAACATGAGAGTGCCAGATAACTTGTCAAGTATACAAAGTATTTATGCACTTGCAAGCACAAAAATGGAGCTAGGTTAATTATGACTTTTAACTTACAAAGTTTAAAAAATAAATTTAACAAAAAAGGTAAAGAAAAAATTAAAGCTTTAAAAAAAGAAGCAATAGAAGTACCAGACCTTTTTGATGTTCGAGCAGAGACTGGAACTTTATACTTTTCTAAAAATAGAAATAAGTTAGTGTATAAAACTAAAGATGGAAGCATAAAGGAGTTATATGAGTAGAGTTGATGACATGTTAGCAAGTGGGTTAGTAACTCAAGACCCAGAATCGGAAAAGCGAGTAATATTTAATGTGCCTTTGTATCTACCGAAAATTGTTATTGAGAATGGAGGTTTTGAATTATTTGCCTCAGCTTTTGGCTGGGAGGCTATAGTCAATGGCACATTAAATTCACAGCCTGCACACGAAAAAGCAATCGAGATAATTTGGGATTTTGTGAATAGTATCTTTGATGAGGAATTCATAAAGCTAAAAGAAAAACAAGCAGCATTACAAGCGAAGCAAGAATTAAATTTATTAAAACAAAAAGATTAACATGATCTTCAATTCAGCTATCGAAAAGAAGGTTAGAGAGCTAGGCCTAGAGTACCCAAAGCAAATTGTAGGTAGGTCTTGTGAGAGCGTTGGTTTAGGGCAAGAGTACCTTTGGCAATTACCAAACACTCATCCATTTTACTACGCATCCGTGATACATGATTTTGAGTATTGCGCTAGATTACAAAATAACTCTAGGCTTGCAGATGCAAGGATGCTAAGAAACTTTTTAATTCTAGCTGGAGATTCTAAGACCAGAAAGGCTCAGGCTTATTTGTTTTATTTTGTCGCTAGATTGTATGGAATGTTTAACTACTAAGTTCTTATGGAACGTAGGTTCTTACCTATCTGTCTAATTACGCCTTGAAGCTCATGCTTTCTATTCCAGTTTGTAATGCCCTTATCAATTTGCTGAGAGAGAGCTTCTCCTGTAATTCCTAACTCTTCGGCGAGATAAGAGTCTGTAATTCCTAACTCGTCTCTAAGCTTTCGTATATCATGCTTCTCAATGTCAAACTTCTCTAAGAACAACGCATCTGACATAATAGTTCTTACAACACGTTCAGGGTGATTAGGGGCATGTCTCCCACTTCTCCAGTTGAGAACAGTAGACCCATCCACACCTAGCTTTCGAGCTAGGTTAGCAAGTACGATTCCATTTTTTTTAACCACATCAAGCACCATAGGTAAGTTATTAGCATATTTTACATTTTTCATAAAGCTTTATTTCTTCCTTAAACTATGTTATTAAGGGTGGGTCTTTTGATCTTTCAAAACTCTTTTAAAACTCTTTTAAAAAACGCCTAAAATATCTGGTTAGCTGACGATGGGACTTGAACCCGCAACCTGCTGATTACAAGTCAGTAGTTCTAGGTAAGTAGTTTAATAAACTAGTTGTTGATATCTGATTTTGTTCAGTTGCACGCTTTATGAAGAAGTTACGATCATACATAAGAACAATCGTTACATGTATTATCGTAAGGAGACATTATATGAATCAGAATATATCAATTAATGAGCTTTCAGAGCTCTATATGACTACACACTCACGTCCTTTTAAGAAATCTTGGAAACAGGACGATGCTTATATTAGGAACTACATTAGCCCTATGTTTGGGGTACGTGTAGCACGTGAAATTAAGCGAGGAGAGATAGAACTATGGCACAAGCGAGTAGGTGGTTGTGTTATGGCTAATCGTATTCTAATACTGTTATCAAGTATCTATAACAAGGCCATTGAATGGGAGTATTTAGAGGTAAATCCGACAAAGAAAATAAAGAAGTTTCCAGAAAGACCAAGAGACTTGTTTATACCTAGAGAGGATCTTCATATTTTTTTCAATGAGTTAGAAAAGTCTCAGCCTTATTTTAAGTGGGCGTTGCGTTTTATCCTTCTAACCGGAGCAAGGAAAAAAGAAACAAGACTTCTTAAGTGGAGCGATGTAACAGATAATTATGTTCACATTAAGGATAGAAAGAACGGTGAGGACTTACTTATTCCAATGACTCAAAGCCTTAAGTTCATTCTAAGTAATTGCCCGAGAAAGGGTGCTTATATTTTTACCTATACAGGACAATATCAGGAAGATTATAGAAGGCAGTGGGATAGGCTTCGACGACGCCTTAGAGCTAAGAATTTCTTAGATAAGAAGAGAATGCGATTCAATGATCTTCGGCGCACTGTCGGAAGTTACTTAGGGCAAGATGGTAAGAACGCTAGGCTAATAGCTGACATCTTAGGTCAAAAAAACATAACATCAACAACGCCTTACACACGGTTTCAATTGAAGCATGTAACAGACGCATTAAACGAGTTACCTTCTACTAAGTTTAATTCTATTGACATGCCTGTCGATTTTGAATTAGAATAGTAGTGGAGCTTAGGTTATGGGATTCATATCCCCTTCCACCTAATTGCAGCCTGGAAGAAACACTTAGCTAATTCGAGTTAGGTCTTTCTTTCAGGTGCTCCACTTTTTTTTAGCAGCCCTTGCCGCCCTTTCCACCCTTTCCACCTTTTGGTTTTTTAACTGGCTTTTTCATTCGTATCACCTCCTTTTTCTGTTTATTTTTTCTATAGTAGTTTCTAGCTGACTAATCACAGCTGATAGTAACATTTCTTTCACCTCTTCGTAGTTGTACTCAATGTAAGCGTCTTCTGTCTCCGTTTTCTCGTATGCAATACTTACACCAACTCCAAACTTTAACTCCATTTCAATTCCTCTAGCATTTCTAAAATCAAAACTTCCCTCTCCAAATTCATAGTTGGGAAACTCTAATTGAAGCTTAGATATAAAGTCTTTAATTAACTCATCTACTATTTCTTTTGTCATAATACTCCTTCTGCTAATCTTCTTCCAATTTTATTCATAACATCATCTGCATATTTACCTGAACCATTGTAACATGTAAGTGCACCATGATACTTTTCCCACTTACTGCCTTTCTGTCTTTTGTAACAATCAGAAAGTATCTTAGTACCAACCTCCACGTTAGTTCTCTTATCATGTAGGTCAATCCACCTTAGCCCCATCGGTGGAAGATGCCAAGCCATTACTTGCATTAATCCATGCGAGCTTGCATACATTCTCTGTTCATCAGGGTTACGTGTAAACTTTGCAGCACGTGACATGTGATGCGCTTCAAAACGTATTGCGTTTGAGTTACCATCGCTTTCTTTTTTTATGACTTCCTCAACCACAATACGAGACATCCCGTAGGTTCTAGGTATCTCCTCCAATAACTCCTCTAAAGATTCCTCCGGCTTCTCAACCTCCACAATCTTTGGAACCTCTTTAATTATCGGACTACGTAGTGAGATATACCCAAACGCAGACACAGACGCTAGAATGAAGCATGTAACAAGTAGTCTTTTGACAAGCTCCTTGTAACGCCAAGCTAGGTAAGAGCCTGTAATAATAGCAGTTGTAATCACATAGGGAAGTATAGTAGTATATATATCGTTCATGGTTTAACTCCTGTAAGTTAAATTATTAGATAGGCTAATACTTGCTTCAACAAGCATGAACCCGCTTTTTATTATGATGTAATGATCGTTCATTTTGCTTCTTTAATCAAGTCTTTTTTTGTAATAGTTTTGTCACTTACTAGCCCTGATAGAAAATTAATTCTCTCAAGAGCGCGCCCACTTGGGCTAAAACCGTATTTCTCAATCTGCTCAAGAGACTCGCTGTAAACCGTCTGCGTCTAAAGCGTATTCTTTTTTAATACGATTCTCGAGCGCTATACTATAATTGCTATAGTAATAGCGGTTGTTAAACTCACGTATGCGCTCGGCTTTAGTCATCTTTCCCCCCCGCAGAATTTTTCTAAAATATATTGCAATTCACTAATGACGTTTTCTCGCTGCGAGTAAATTGGGTGTCCTTTAATAATTGGCTCCCATTCTGCGATTCTTTTTTCGCACCACTCCCTCAACTCGCTGACCTTGATCGTGGGTTCTTTTTCTGCCTTCCAAGCTCGCAGCTCGATTAACTCCTTTGCTTCCGCCCGTGACCACGCAAAGGCTTGGTTAGGGTGTTTGTCTATTGTACTCATAATTTCTCTAGCTTTTCCTTAGTGTCCTCTAAAAAGGACGTGTCATCGTCTGGATCGACTAATTCTTTTACATGCTCATCTATTCTAAAAGATTTAATTAACTCGTCTTTATAGCGAGAAGTTATCCCTTCGATTTCAATCTTAGTTTTATTGTCAAATTCTGTTAGAGTTTCTTGAATTATCTTTTTCTTAATCCTCGAAACATATTCTTTATACGCTTCAAATGCTTTTCCGTTTGTAAATATCATAGTTGCACCTACTTGCCCTTGCACCACTTACGTTTACTAGGCTCAGGCTCATCAGGTATCTTGAGATCGTCTAGCGTGAGTCCGAGCGAGGCTAGGTAGTCGTCGACATATAGGATAGATCCAGTAGGTCTAGCTAACGGATACCCCATTATGTCCATAGTGTTCGGCTCGTTCTCGCTAAAATACCAAGTATCTTTAGCATACTGCCACAACCACCAACCATCTTTCAGGCACTCGGGGAACACAGGAGCGGGGAACACAGGAGCGGGGAACACAGGAGCGGGGAACACAGGAGCGGGGGGTAC
>ERZ761592.38-NODE-38-length-78655-cov-8.028893_pt1 | contig 78655 bp, 73 predicted proteins | sample MGYA00433095_ERZ761592 | MGnify/ENA primary metagenome ERZ761592 (study PRJEB28899, sample SAMN03785554) | bioreactor sludge metagenome | biome: EBPR Sludge; feature: EBPR Bioreactor; material: 0.22µm filtered reactor supernatant | place: Saint Lucia: Queensland... | reverse complement strand
GCCATACAAATCATCAGGCTGGCGGCTTTTCTTAAGGGGGTGTGAACGATTACGTATGCTCAGGGTCTTGCAATCATGCCTCCATAACCTCCCCAGGTTCCAAGCGACCGACCGCATAAAGCCGCATCGGGCCACTGAACGCGAATGTTGGGCGTGTCAGTAATGGAAGCGCAACTGAGCGATCATCAGTGCATCGTTCTCGACGCGATACACCATGCGATGCTCATCGCTTGTGCGGCGTGACCAGAATCCTGACAGCGCATGCTTCAAACGTTTAGGCTTGCCAACGCCTGTGAAGGGCTCGCGCTGTGTCTCACGGATCAGCCTGTTGATTCTGTCGACCATGCAAACGCCCAGCCACGGTATTGATCAGCAAGGGCAAGAAGCCTGCGGTCACGGCAAACCTGGAGGACTTCCCGAAAGCGTTCGAGTGTAAGTGGAGCTACTATGAGCATGCAACGCCGACTGTCGTCAAAGCGGTTCCCTTGAGGTTGGACTTTGATGATTGGGAAAAAAACCTCACCAATCCTTAACGACTTCCCAAGGATAGGAAGTCCCATGCCATTTCTGGAAGCATCTCGGCTGTTCCCGTCTGTGTCAGTCTTAAAAATGGTGCCCCAAGGCTCCCGGTCGCCCATGAAAACCCGCTCCGGAATTTCCGTTGTCGGTGCCTGTGGCCATCTGGGCGCACAGGTCCCCACCGAGACGACGTTCTGGTCCCCGCCAGGCGTTCGCCGCGCCAGATTCACGATTTGCCACAGCTGATGGAGGCTATATGCTCTTGCTAGTGGCGTTGGATTTACTATCCTTTGTACACGGTTTTGATCACCCTAGACCTGCTGGAGAGTAGCCATGACTGGAAAACCGGACCCTGCGCAAGATCTCCGCAATCTCTCCGAGATTGCCCTCGACAAGTGGAACTCGGGCCTCGACGCTCTGTTTTACGACGTTCCGGCGTTGGCGCAGAGAGAAGTCGAGTGGCTCTGGAACGAGCACCTGGCGGAAGGTGCAATTCTCTTGGTCGATCCTCGGAACGACGGGCATGTGGGCATCCGATGCACGGACGAAGCCGGCGTCTTCGCCGAGTGTCGCGGACGCGGCGAGAATGTCGGCGTCGCCGTGGCGATCCCGGGCGTCGGCAGTTCGGCCCTTGGGGCGGCGGCCTTGGGGCGGAACGTGGCGGACTATCTCGGGCGAACGGTGACGGTCATCGTTGCCGGGTACGGCAAGAGCGATCTTGTCGCCGATGCTTTGGGTGGTTGGCTCGTGCTGGAGGCACACAACCAACTGCGCGTGCTCGCGGAGCATTTGGCGCAGCATCCCGGATCGCCCGCCACCGCTGCCGGAGTGATTGACAGTGCCGCCGGAGCCACCGCAGTGTACATCCGCGATCAAGGCAAAGAGACCCCTGGCCAAGGCTTGCTTCCGGCGGCTACTGCCCATCTGCAACAGGCAAGCACGGCAGACCGGGCAGTCAGGGCGCCTGATGCCGCAGCCAAGAGTGCCGGTTCGTTGCACCATCCCGATCAGACCGCTCTTCGGCCGATACCGGCCGCAGAGCGTGGCACTTCGGAAACGAAGATCCTTTACCGCCTGCTGGTGAATGACCAGACCCCCGTCCGGCTGCTTGTCGGCCACAGCAAGGGTTGCTATTCGATCGCCACAGCGCTAGACATGCTGGTGAAGGAAAAGCCAGATGATGCCCAGGATCTCGGCAAGTCGCTGAAGATCGTCACTTTGGGCGCGGTGGTTCGTTTACCGTCAGCATTTTCCAGGGTGACGCAACTCCTCGGCAAGCTGGACAGCTTTGGTTTGGCCAACTCGACAGGCGCCTTGACCGACTGGATGCTGCGCGTGCTGCGCGGCAACATCACCGAGGCGCCTTTTGTCGCCGTTCCATTCGCCACTCATTCGCTCAACACGCGCTTTTCCCCGTTCTCGTTGCACGTCGACCAGGCACTGGACCTGGCGGGCGTCTTGCGTGGCCCCCTTTCGCGGCACGACATCTGAGCATCCCAAGCCCGCGGATCGCGGACACGGTGTTCCATAAGAAACAAACGCTTGCGATTTTTTTCTTGAGAGAGGCATCCGATGGACGCGACCAAACAGCACGAGCCAAGGAGCTTCGCTGACGTCGTCAGCGCTGAAAAGCGGCGCATAGCACGCCACCACAGACTGCTCGGTATCAAAGACGACGAACGCTGGGGCTTGGCGCTCTCGGGCGGAGGAATTCGCAGCGCGACGTTCTGTCTCGGGATAGTGGAGTGGCTCATTCGGCAAAAAAGAATCAGCTCCTTCGACTACCTGTCAACGGTCTCCGGTGGCGGCTACATCGGTAGCTGGCTGGTCGGCATGATCCATCGTCATGGCAAAGGAAAGGGCCGCAGCGGCATCGGATTGGCGCCGCTTGATGCGGCCATTCACTACCTGCGGCGATACAGCAATTATCTGACGCCGCGCACTGGCGCGCTCAAACCCGATACCTTGGCCGCCCTCCTGATCTATGTGCGGAACTTCTTGCTCAATGCGGTGCTGCTGTTCCCCGTCTTCGCCTCGCTCCTGCTGTTGCCGGCCCTCCTCTCGGGCGTCGCGGTGGAGATATCCAGACCATTCTCTGCTGCACTCCTGGCAGCAGGCGTACGACTAGATGGGGCGAGTATGCTGGAACTCGCCAGGGAGAAGCCCGCATGGTTGATGGTGACGGCCGCCTGTTTCCTGCTGCAAGCGATACTGGCGGGATTGGCTGGGCCACGGCCAGCCGGTAGTCCGCAACCGTGGTACATGCGTGAGCGCTTTCTGGCGCCGACGATGGCAGCGCTGGGATTTTTCGCTTTCCTCCTGCTGGCTCAGTTTCTGGTGCTTGTCCGTCCCATTCATTTCGGAGCGCTCGATCCGGGGAAAGTGCGGGAAGTGGTGGTGTATGGAGTGGGCAATTATTGCTTGTTGTCTCTCCTTGCCCTGATCGTATGGTCGCTGGCTGGCAGGAAGCAGGAGAAGTGGAACCTGGACGATCGTACAGGTAAATACAGGTGGCAGGCCTTCGCGCAGTATCTCCTCGGGACCGTGATTGCTGGTGCCGTCGGCGGTCTTCTTCTTGCGTTCACTTATCACTACCCGGTTGGCTGGATTTCGGGAGTGCTGCCCCTGGCTGGCGAGCCGCACGCTGGTCAGATTCAGGAGTTGCTGGAAAAGGTTCGCCGTATCGGCTACGGTCATTTCCTGGCGTCGATGCTGCTGATGCCCGCGCTGGTTGCGATCGGTTTCGTCACCGTGTCGGTCCATGTTGCCGCTTGTCGGCGGGGATTCACCGAGCACGACCGGGAATGGGGATCGCGTTGGCTGGCCTATATCGGCCGGCTGTTGATCCTGTGGCTCGCCGCGTGCCTGCTTGCCTTTGTCGTACCCCCTCTGTTTCACCGTTTCGACAGGTCAGCAGTGGCAGGTATGGCAACCTGGCTTGGTGCCAGCGCTCTCACCGCCTACTTCGCCAATTCCTTGGCGCAACCCGTCAAAGGGCTTGCCGGCAAGACCAAGGCAGTCCTTCTGGCCGCCGGCCCATACGTTTTTGTCATTGGCTCGCTTTGTGCGCTGTCACTGCTCAACCATGCCGTCCTTGAAGGGCTGCGGGAGGCGGCCGGCAACTACTACTTGCTGCATGATACAGCGCCGTGGTGGTGGTGCCTGCCGGCCGCGCCATTCCTCGATCACATGAGCGTCGCGGCAAGGGCCTGGAACGTCAGCCTGGTGACGCTTGGCGGACTGACTCTGACTTCACTGTTCTTTTCCTTTCTCGCCGGCTTTGCCGTGGATGTCAACTTGTTCACGCTGCAGAATTTCTATCGCAATCGACTGACCCGCTGCTATCTCGGCGCGTCGCGTTTCGCCAGCGCCGAGACTGACGAATGCTGCCGGTGGGAGGGCATAGGGGGCCGACGACCGCACCCTCCGACCGATTTCGATCCGGATGACGACCTGCGATTGGCACGGCTATCGATGGTCCGGCCCTATCCGATCATCAACACCGCGCTCAACCTCAACTTGGCGTCCGAGCTGGCATGGCAACAGCGCAAGGCCGCTTCCTTCGTCTTCTCGCCGCTGTATTGCGGTTACCAGATTCCTCTGTGCTTTGATAGCTGGGCGACCGCCAGCGATCATGGCGCAGCGCGCAGACTCTGGGAGTACGCGGCAGGAGGATTCCGACCGACCGTCCGTTATCTGTTTCCCGAGGATCGCGGCGCCAAGCTCGGGCTGCCGGTGGCGATCTCCGGGGCAGCGTTTACCTCCAATGCAGGCGTTCACACCCGACCATGGATGACGTTTCTGTTGACTGTTTTTGGCATTCGTCTGGGACGCTGGTGCGGCAACACCGGCCTCAGGTCTGTCTGGCGGCGCCCGGGCCCGCTCAATTCCCTGGGACTGCTCTTCGGCGAAGTCCTTGGTCTGACGACCGAAAAGCGGCGTTTCGTTTACCTCAGCGACGGTGGACACTTCGAGAATCTTGGCCTGTACGAGTTGGTGCGCCGCGGGTGCGATTTCATCGTCGCCGTTGACGCAAGCGCCGATCCGGAACACTCTTTTGAAGACCTCGCCAGCGCCCTGCGCAAATGCCGGATCGACTTCGGCGTCGAAATAACCTTTGCGGACAACGAGTTGCACGCCCTTGCCCTGGACAGCGAAGGGGTCTGCCGGAGTCACGTCGCCAGAGGCGTGATCCGCTATCCAGAAAAGGAGGAACCGGGGCGGCTGCTCTATGTCAAGGCGTCGGTAACCGGCGACGAGCCGACCGACGTCTTGTCCTACCGTGCGCAGCATGCGCTGTTTCCTCACGAGACGACTCTTGATCAATGGTTCGACGAACCGCAGTTCGAGAGTTACCGCGAACTCGGTCAGCATGTCGCAAGCCATGAACTGGCTAGGCGCTTGCCAGTCAGAGTTTGACAAGCGCACCCGTCGGGCGAGCCCGTCGATACCGCCACGAAAGGCCGCGGGTTCGGCGGCAACCCAGACACGCAGGCGGGCGTTCAGCGCGAGCATGACGGCGCCTGCCAGAGACTGCGCGCGACCTCGGCAGCGCAGCGGGTCGCCGTGTGCGGTAGTTCGATGCGCAGCTCGCGGCCTGCCCGATCCGTGAGGAGCAGAACGCACACGGCGGGCTTCAGCGGCAGGCCTGGATCGCGTTCGACGAAGCCTTCGGACACAGGCACGCGCCGCGAGGCGACGGCCGCACCACTGGCAGTCAGGTGTCGCTTCGTTGACGCGGATGTCTATTAATGGCCTGTCGAAATGCGGGAACGGAACCCGGCTGGCCGTCCCGGGAACCTGCACACCAAGGCCGCGCTCGTCGCCAGTCTTGCATTGGTATCCGGCGCGAACCTCACCGACGACGCATTCAATCGCAACCTGGATGTGGGCGTCTTGCTCGCGAATCCGGTGGTTCTCTCGTCCATCAGGACGCACGTGGAATCCTTGATCGCCGAACAAACGCTCCGCCTGATCAGCAACTCCGGGCCGAACTGAAATGCCTGCATTCGCTCGTTACGTTGGTATCCACCACGGCTTTTCCTTCCCGCTGCGCTGTTTCAAGGTGCATCCTCTACCGGCGGACTGGGACGAATTCCTCGACGACTTCCAGTACCACTGGCCGACACATGCCGACCACACGTATGGCAATTCCGTCCGGTGACCGGCACGGCGACGGCGCGGCGCGCACGGGCAACCCGCGCTGGCGGCGACTGTGCGAGGAGCGGTGCGGAGGCAAGTCGGTGTTCCATTTCGACGTGCAGGGCTCGGTGGCGAAGTCCTCGCACGCCGGCATTCCCTGGCTGCGCCAGCTCGCTCGGGCGAACAAACAGCAGCGGTGCGAGCAGCAAGGCGCTCTTGACCGCAAAGGTACCCCGAAAACCGTCTATTGCACGAAGCAGTTCGGCAACCTCCTTCGACGTCCCGGTCGCTGCGACGCGCTCACCCTTGGGAGCGGGTATCGCGCCCCTCAGTTCAGGGCAAGGGTCGCGCTCAGCTCGACCCGTCGCGATCGCGTACCGGAACACCCGGCTGATTTCGCTGCGCACCCGATGCGAGGTGTAGTGCGCGCCACGCTCGTCGATACGACGCAGCACACCGAGCACATCGAGGGCAGATCTCTCGACGATCGGCTTCGCTCCCCGCCCAGGGAAGATGTCGTTCCCCATCCGCGCGAGCGTCTTCACATCTTTCCGCCGGAACAAGAGATCCGAGCATACAACCCCCCGCCGTCAAACATACAGACGGGCTTGTCAATTGGCTTGGCATTGCGGATGGCTGCGTCTGTCAGGGACATCGAAGGTACCCTCAATCAGGCAGCCGCCGCGCTGGGGGTATCATCAATCCAACAAACGTCATACCCCAAAATGCTTCCCCCAGACACCCCCGGATTGCCATGGGCTGGCTGGGAGTTTCTTGGACGGAAAAAAAGGCCAGAACCCTTGCGGTGACTGACCTTCATGGACTTCTTTGGACTTCCTTGGACTGCTCTATGGTGCCCAGGAAGGGAATCGAACCCCCACACCTTGCGGCGGCAGGACCTAAACCTGCTGCGTCTACCAATTTCGCCACCTGGGCACTGCGGTACGGGACCGGAACCGACGCCGGCCACGACGGGCGACTGCTGCGCGACCGGCTGTTCGGCAATCGAAGCGCGCGTCATTCTAACCGTGACGCCTCTATACTGTCAGCTCCCGTCTGCGCTCACGCACGGGCGCGCGCAAGCCGCTCGCCCGGCTTCTCCCCCGGATGCCCGTCGACCACTACGAAAACTTTCCTGTCGCCTCGCTGCTGCTGCCGCAGCGGCTGCGGCAACCGGTCGAGGCGATCTATCGCTTCGCCCGCGCCGCCGACGACCTCGCCGATGAAGGCGACGCGCCGGCGGCGGCGCGCCTGCAGGCGCTGGCGGCATACGGCGACGAGCTGGACCGCATCGAGCGCGGCACACCGCCGGCGACGACCGAGTTCGCATCGCTGGCGACGGTCGTGCGCGAATGGCGGCTGCCGCTGCACTTGCTGCGCGACCTGCTCGACGCCTTTGCCCAGGACGTGGTCAAGAAGCGCTATGCCGACTACCCGGAGTTGCTCGACTACTGCCGGCGCTCCGCCAATCCCGTCGGACGACTGCTGCTGCACTTGGTCGGCCGCGCCAGCGGCGAAAATCTGCGACGATCCGACTGCATCTGCAGCGGGCTGCAACTCGTCAATTTCTGGCAGGACGTCGCGCTCGACTGGCAGAAGGGGCGCGTCTACCTGCCGCAGAGCGACCTCGCGCGCTTCGCCATCAGCGAGGAGGAGATCGCCGCGGCTCGCTGGAGCGAACGGTGGGCGGCGCTGCTCGACTTCCAGATCGAGCGCACGCGGCAACTGCTGCTGACCGGTGCACCCCTGGTACACGAGTTGCCCGGACGGATGGCGTGGGAAATCCGGCTCACCGTCCAGGGCGGGCTGCGCATCCTCGAACGGATCGGCAGCGTGCGCGGTGACGTCTTCAAGCGGCGGCCGGTGCTCGCCGCCGGCGATTGGCTGCGCATGGGCTGCCGCGCGCTGTGGATGTAGCCGGCGGGACTGCTCGACGCGACGCGGTCGCGCGGCCTCGTCGCGATGCCGGCCGCACGCGGCGCCGCCGGCACGCGCCAGCTCCGGCCCCTCGCACTCGCCCGCCGTCTCCCTTACCAACGGCCTTCGATTGCGGCAATATGGCGCGCTTGATCCACCCACCGCGAACGGAGGCCAAGATGCCCGCTGCTCCTCGTTCCTCGCCGGCGGCCGCCGGTCGCGTCGGCTGAGCCCAGCGCCAGGATGGCCGATCGCCTCGCCGTCAAGGCCGTCGCCAGACTGCCGGTCCTCGACTACCCGCAGGTGCGCGAGCAGTTGCGCACCGGTGACATCATCTTCTGCTCGGGCACCTACCTCTTCTCGCGGATCATCCAGTGGTTCACGCGCTCGGTCTGGAGTCACGTCGGCATCGTCTATCGTGACGACGGCCTGCAGCGAATCTTCGTCCTCGAGAGCGAGACGGCGATCGGCGTGCGCCTGGTGCCGCTGTCGAAGTACCTGCGCGATTACCACGGCCGCAACAAGCCGTACCGCGGACGCATCGTCATCGGCCGCATCCGGCCGCAAGTGGATCCCCAGTCGCTGAAGCAGGCGATCAGCTTCGGCATGGACGAACTCACCCGACCCTACGACAACTGGGAGATCTGCCGCATCGCCATCCGCATCCTGTTCCGCCGCGGGCGCAAGGTGCGCGACCGCAAGTACATCTGCTCCGAGCTGGTCTACGAGGCCTTCCGCAAGGCCGGCATCGACTTCAGGTTCCACCGCCGCTCGATCAGCCCGGACGACATCTGGAACGACGAGCAACTGGAGATGCAGTTCCGCATCCTCTGAGGGCCGCTCCGGCCGCGCCGCTGCGCCCGGACCCGCCGACGTTTGCCCGGACGCCACCGGCAGCAGCACGCGCGGTACGACGAGCGTCCTGCCGGCAGCAAGAGCAGGCTTTGAAGATCCCGAGTGCACCGGACGGCCCGCGGCAGAATAGAATGACGCGGTGACTTCTCCCCACCGCTCGTTGAGCCTCCTCGCCACCGCACAGGCGCTGCTGCTGACCAATGGCGTGACGCTGGTTGCCATCAACGCCCTCGCCGGCTACGCACTGGCGCCGGACAAGCGGCTGGCGACGCTGCCGGTCGTAGGCTACGTCCTGGGATCGGCGGCGAGCACGCTGCCGGCGTCGCTCTTCATGCGCCGGCACGGCCGCCGCGCCGGCTTCATGCTCGGCGCCTGCTGCGGCATGCTGGGCGGCGCCATCGGCGCGCTGGCGATCTTCCGGCAGGATTTCTGGCTGCTCTGTGGCGCCACCTTCTGCTCCGGCGTCTACCATGCCTTCGGCCAGTATTTCCGCTTTGCCGCGGCGGAAGTCGTGCCGACGGAGTGGAAGAGCCGGGCGATTTCGCTCACCCTCGCTGGCGGCATCGTCGGCGGTTTCATCGGTCCGGCCGTCGGCAAGCTGACACGCGACCTGCTGGCGCCACAGTATCTCGCCTCCTACGCGTCGCTGATCGGCTTCGCCCTCGCCTCGCTGGCGATCGCCGCCAGCCTGCGCTTCCCGCCAGCGGCTGCCGACGAGCAACACGGTGTCGGCCGTCCGCTCGTCGAAATCGCCCGCCAGCCGGTCTTCATCGTCGCCGTGCTGGCCGCCGCCATCGGCTATGGCGTGATGAACCTGCTGATGAACGCGACACCACTGGCGATGGATTTCTGTGGTCTCGGCTTCGGCGATACGGCCCTGGTGCTGCAGTGGCACGTCATCGGCATGTTCGCGCCAAGTTTCCTGACCGGCCACCTGATCAGCCGTTTCGGCATCGCCAGCATCCTGCTCGCCGGCGCGGCACTGATGGCCAGCTGCATCGTCATCGCCCTCGCCGGCGTCACGCTGCTGCACTTCTGGTGGTCGCTGCTGCTTCTCGGCGTCGGCTGGAACTTTCTCTTCGTCGGCGGCACGACGCTGCTCACCGAGGCCTACACGCCAGCGGAAAAGGCGCGGACGCAGGGCCTCAACGACTTCCTGATGTTCTTCGTCATGGGCGCCTCGTCCTTCGGCTCTGGCCTGCTGGTGACCAGCGCCGGCTGGAGCGTGCTGAATCAGGTTGCCCTGCCCTTCGTCGCCATCACCGCACTCGCCAGCGCGGCGCTGTGGCTGCGACGCCGACCAAACCGGCAACCCGGCGCGCCTGATTGATAGCGGAGTGAACGCAGCGGGTCCGCTAGCGCCCGCCGCGGCTGCCGCCCTTGTCCCAGACGTAGCGGGCGGTGCGTTGCCAGCGCGTCTCGGCCGGGCGCAGGGTGTTGACGGCACGCTCGGGGCGGGCCGGCGAACTGCGAGCCGGGCCGGCCGGCTTGCTTGCGGGAGGCTTCTTCGCGGCAGCCATCGGGGTATCCTCGGGGAGGGGAGGTGGGCACTGTGATAGACTCTGCCGCCAATTCTAACGCTCGAGCCAACGCGCAAGGGACAACGCATGTCCGGCAACACCTTCGGCACCCTGTTCGCCGTCACCTCGTTCGGCGAATCGCACGGACCGGCGATCGGCTGCGTCGTCGATGGCTGCCCGCCGGGACTGGCGATCTGCGCCGCCGACATCCAGGCCGAACTCGACCGCCGCAAGCCCGGCACCTCACGACACGTGACGCAGCGGCGCGAGCCGGACGAGGTCGAGATTCTCTCCGGCGTCTTTGCCGGGCGCACGACCGGTACGCCGATCGCCCTGCTGATCCGCAACCAGGACCAGCGGAGCAAGGATTACGGCAACCTCGCCGCGACCTTTCGCCCGGGCCATGCCGACTACGTGTATACGCAGAAATACGGCTTTCGCGACCATCGCGGCGGCGGCCGCTCGTCGGCCCGCGAAACAGCCGTGCGGGTTGCTGCCGGCGCGATCGCCCGCAAGTGGCTGGCCGACCGTTACGGTGTGCGCATCATGGGCTGGATGAGCCAGCTCGGGCCGATCGGGATTCCTTTCGTCAGTGCCGACGAGATCGACAGGAATCCGTTCTTTGCGCCGAATGCGGCGATCGTCGCCGAACTCGAAGACTACATGGATCAGCTGCGCCGGTCGGGCGATTCGGTCGGAGCGCGGATCTCGCTCACCGCCAGCGGATTGCCACCCGGCTGGGGAGAACCGGTCTATGGCCGCCTCGACGCGGAGATCGCCTACGCGATGATGGGCATCAATGCGGTCAAGGGGGTCGAGATCGGTGCCGGCTTCGCCAGCATCAGCCAGAAGGGCAGCGAACACGGCGACGAGATGACTGCCGACGGCTTCCTCAGCAACCATGCCGGTGGCGTCCTTGGCGGCATTTCCACCGGCCAGGATCTGCTCGTCAACCTGGCGATCAAGCCGACGTCGAGCATCCGCCTGCCGCGGCGGTCGCTGACCGTCACCGGACAACCGATCGAGGTCGTCACGCACGGCCGCCACGACCCCTGTGTCGGCATCCGCGCGACGCCGATTGCCGAAGCGATGCTGGCACTGGTACTGATCGACCAGGCCTTGCGCCACCGCGCCCAATGCGCCGATGTGGTGTGCTCGACACCGCGTGTTCCGGGACGTCCGGCAGGATGACGGGCAGCCATGGCAATGAGTATAATCGTGGGGTCTGGCCGCGCAGTGGGCGGGCCGGGATCAGCCAGAGGTTAGAGCGATGCAAGTTGAGCACCACGACCTTCACCTGGAGTTCCCCGAGTATCTCGATTCGATTCGGGCGCTGAAAGTGGGGAACGAGGAGTTCGGGAGACTCTACGACGAGTACCACGAACTCACGCGGGAGGTCGAGCGCCTGGAAGAAGAGGACCTGCCGGTCGACGATTTCACGATCGAGAACATGAAGAAGCAGCGCGTCTGGCTGAAGGACCAGATGTACCGCATGCTGCGCGCTTTCAGCCCACCGGGCTGAGCCCTGCCCGCCAGCGCGGCGTCAGGTGCATCCGGTAGAATCGCCGGATGCATGCGCTCCCCTATTGGCGCCTTTCCGGCTACTACTTCTTCTACTTCGCCTTCATCGGCGCATTCTCGCCCTACTTCGGGCTCTACCTCCAATCACTCGCCTTTTCCGCCTGGGACATCGGCCTGCTGATGTCGCAGATGCAGTTGATGCGGCTGTTCGCGCCCTACCTGTGGGGTGCCCTCGCCGACCGCCTCGGCCGCCGGCTCGCCGTCGTCCGCCTGGCGGGCATCCTGGGCCTGCTCGCTTTCCTGCCGTTCTTCATGATCCGCGGCTTCGAGGCCATGCTGCTGGCGATGGCGCTGCTGGCCTTCTTCTGGAGTGCGGCGCTGCCGCTGGTCGAAGCGCTGACTTTCGACCACCTGCACGACGACCCGGCGCGCTACAGCCGTATCCGGCTGTGGGGATCGATCGGCTTCATCATCGCCGTCATGGGCACCGGCCTGCTGCTCGACCACGCGCCACTGTTGGCGCTGCTGTGGGTGGTCGTCGGCACGCTCGCCGGCATCCTGGCCTGCGCCATGGCCGTTCCCGACGCCCCGGCGCATCCGGCAGTGGGCGAGCCACCCCTGCTGCGCCGCATCCTGCGGCAGACGCGCGTGCGGGCGCTGTTTGCCGCCTGCTTCGCGATGTCGGCAGCGCACGGCGCGCTCTACGTCTTCTACTCGATCCACCTCTCCGACCATCATTACAGCAAGCTCCTCGTCGGCAGCCTGTGGTCCCTCGGCGTCGTCGCCGAGATCCTCGTCTTCCTCGGCATGGCCGCCCTGCTGCGACGATGCGGACTGCGCCGCGTGCTCCTCCTCAGTTTTGCCGCCGCTGTCGTGCGCTTCCTGATGATCGGCCATCTGGTCGACTGGCTGTGGCTCATGGTCGTCGCCCAGCTCCTGCACGGTCTGACCTTCGGCGCCTACCATGCGGCGGCGATCGCGGCCGTCAATCGCTGGTTTCCGGGGCATTGCCAGACACGCGGTCAGGCGCTGTACTCCACCGTCTCCTTTGGTGCCGGAGGCCTGCTCGGCAGCCTGCTCAGCGGCTGGACCTGGGGTGCCTGGGGCGCCGCAGCGACCTTTGCCCTGAGTTCGCTGCTCGCACTGATCGGCTTGCTGGTCGTCGCCATCTGGGTACGCGCGGCTGACGACGAAGTCAGCGAACCATTCGCCGCACGCGCTGCTCGAAATGCCAATTCCTGAGGACGATGCCTTGCTGCGACGCTTCCTTGCCCCGCCACCCTGGTACTGCCTGTTGCTCGTGGCGAGTCTTGCCGCCGGTTGCGCCACTACCCGCACGACGACCGCCGGCCGCGTCGGCGTGGACCGCGAACAGACGATGCTGGTCTCGTCCAGCGAAGTCAACCGGGCAGCGGCGAAGGCCTACCAGGAGACGCTGCGCGAAGCGCAGGGCAAGAATCTGCTCAATCGCGATGCGCAGCAACTCGCCCGCGTGCGGCAGATCGCCAGCCACCTGATTCCGGCGACGGCGGTCTTTCGCAACGACGCGCCGGGGTGGCGCTGGGAGGTCAATGTCGTCCGTTCGCGGGAACTCAACGCCTGGTGCATGCCGGGCGGCAAGATCGTCGTCTACTCCGGCCTGATCGAACAGTTGCAGCTGACGGACGACGAGCTGGCGGCGGTGATGGCACACGAGGTGGCGCACGCGCTGCGCGAACATGGCCGCGAGAAAGCGGGCCAGGCAGCCGGTGTCAACGCCGCTGCCGCGATCGGCGGCGCGCTGATCGGCGCCTACTTCGGGATCGACTCGGGGATCGGCAGAACGGTCATCGGCAGCGTCGGCGACCTCGCGTACATGCGACCGAACTCGCGCGAAATGGAACAGGAGGCAGACCGCGTCGGCATCGAGCTGGCGGCACGCGCCGGCTATGACCCGGATGCAGCGATCAGCCTGTGGCAGAAGATGGGGCGGACGGTCAGCGGCCGCCCGCCGGAATGGCTATCGACCCATCCCGCCAACGAGACCCGCATTGCCGACCTGCGCCTCTACGCCGAGCGCGTGTGGCCCCTGTACGAGGCTGCCGCCAGGCCCCCCTGACTGCGGGATCTGGCTACTGGCGAGCGTCGCTCGGGCACTGACAGCAGACCCGGCGCTGTGACATAATCCTGCCCTCCACGTCGCCCAGCGGGTGGAGAATTCCGGACGGAGAACACGATGCCGCAAACCTTGTACGAAAAACTATGGCAGGACCACGTCGTCCATCAGGAAGCCGATGGCACGGCGCTGATCTACATCGACCGCCACCTGGTGCACGAAGTCACCAGCCCACAGGCCTTCGAAGGCCTCAAGCTGGCCGGGCGCAAGCCTTGGCGCGCGTCGTCGATCGTCGCCACCGCCGACCACAACACGCCGACCGATCACTGGGACCGCGGCATCGAGGATCCGGTGTCGCGGCTGCAGATCGAGACGCTCGACGCCAACATCCGCGAGGTCGGGGCGCTGGCCTATTTTCCGTTCAAGGATCCGCGCCAGGGTATCGTCCATGTCGTGAGCCCGGAGAGCGGCGCGACGCTGCCCGGCATGTCGGTCGTCTGCGGCGATTCGCATACCAGCACGCACGGCGCCTTTGCCTGCATGGCGCAGGGCATCGGCACCTCCGAGGTCGAGCACGTGCTGGCGACGCAGTGCCTGCTGCAGAAGAAGTCGAAGACGATGCTGGTGCGGGTCGAGGGCGTTCTCGGCCGCGGGGTGACGGCGAAGGACGTCGCGCTGGCGATCATTGGCCGCCTCGGCACAGCCGGCGGCAACGGCCATGCCATCGAGTTCGCCGGCAGCACGATTCGCGGTCTGTCGATGGAGGGGCGGATGACGCTCTGCAACATGGCGATCGAAGCGGGTGCCCGTCTCGGCCTGATCGCCGTGGATGAGGTGACCATCGACTACCTGCGCGGCCGCCCCTTCGCGCCGACCGGCGAAATGTGGGAGCGGGCCGTCGCCTGCTGGCGCCGGCTGCACAGCGATGCGGGAGCGGATTTCGACTGCGTGCTCGAAATGGCGGCGGCCGACATCCGGCCGCAGGTCACCTGGGGAACGTCGCCGGAGATGGTCGTGGCGGTGGATTCGCGCGTTCCCGACCCGGCTGCCGAGAGTGACCCGCAGCGCCGGCAGGGAATGGAACGGGCTTTGCACTACATGGGGCTGCAGCCGAACCTGCCGATCCGCGACATCCGGCTGGACAAGATTTTCATCGGCTCGTGCACCAACTCGCGCATCGAAGACCTGCGTGCTGCGGCAGCAATCGTCCGCGGCCGCAGGCTGGCGAGCAACATCCGGCTGGCGCTCGTCGTTCCCGGCTCCGGCCTGGTCAAGCAACAGGCGGAAAGCGAAGGGCTGCACGAGATTTTTCGCGCCGCCGGTTTCGAGTGGCGCGAGCCCGGCTGCTCGATGTGCCTGGCGATGAATGCCGACCGGCTCGAGCCGGGCGAGCGCTGCGCCTCGACTTCGAACCGCAACTTCGAGGGGCGCCAGGGTGCCGGCGGCCGGACGCACCTCGTCAGCCCGGAGATGGCAGCAGCGGCGGCCATTGCCGGTCATTTCTGCGATGTCAGCGAATGGACCTGAAGCAGCGCCAGGGACAAGAGATGAAGGAACTGAAGCGGCTTCTGCTCGTTCTGCTGGCGACGGTTGCCGTCGCTGGCTGCAATACGGTACAGGGAATCGGCAAGGACATCGAGAAGGGCGGCCAGGCCATCGGCCGCGCCGCCCGCTAGATTGCACCTGCAGCACAGAGGATTGTCATGGAAAAATTCACCCGCCTCGATGGGCTCGTGGTGCCCCTCGACCGCGCCAACGTCGACACCGACGCGATCATCCCGAAGCAGTTCCTGAAGTCGATCAGGCGTTCGGGCTTTGGTCCCAACCTGTTCGACGAATGGCGCTACCTGGACGTCGGCGAACCCGGCAAGGACAACGCGCGGCGACCGCGCAACCCCGACTTCGTGCTCAATCAGCCGCGCTACCAGGGCGCGCAGATCCTCCTGACGCGGCAGAACTTCGGCTGTGGCAGCTCGCGCGAGCACGCGCCGTGGGCCCTCCTCGACTACGGTCTGCGAGCCGTTATTGCCGAGAGTTTTGCCGACATCTTCTACAACAACTGCTTCAAGAACGGCATCCTGCCGGTCGTTCTGCCGGCCGAAGCGATCGACTCGCTGTTCGCGCTCGTCACTGCGACCGTCGGCTGCCGGCTGCTCGTCGACCTCGAACGGCAGTGCATCTGCCGGCCCGACGGCGAGATCCTGCCGTTCGCCGTCGATCCGTTCCGGCGCGACTGCCTGCTCAACGGCTGGGACGACATCGGTTTGAGCCTGCGCCATGCCGAGGTGATCAGGGCCTTCGAAGAACGGCGCCGCCGCGAGCAGCCGTGGCTGTTTGTCGATGCATTTCCCGCAAGAGGTGGATGAATGAGAACGCTTGGTCTGGTTGGCTGGCGCGGCATGGTGGGTTCGGTCCTCGTGCAGCGGATGGTGGACGAGGGGGATTTCGCACACGTCGAAGCACACTTCTTCTCGACCTCGGCTGTCGGTGGCAAGGCTCCGGAAGTCGCCGGCAGGGAATCCGGCATGCTGCACGACGCCATGTCGATCGAGACCCTCAGCCGGATGGACATCATCATCACCTGCCAGGGTGGTGACTACACCAGGGACGTCTTTCCCCGCTTGCGGGCTGCCGGCTGGCAGGGCCACTGGATCGACGCCGCGTCGACGCTGCGCATGAGCGACGACGCGGTGATCATCCTCGACCCGGTCAACCTCGACGTGATCCGCGATGCGCTCGCCAAGGGAGGCCGCAACTGGATCGGTGGCAACTGCACCGTGTCGCTGATGCTGATGGGACTCGGCGGTCTCTTCCGCCACGACCTCGTCGAGTGGATCAGTGCCATGACCTATCAGGCGGCTTCCGGCGCCGGCGCCCAGAACATGCGCGAACTGCTGCAGCAGATGGGCGCGCTGCACGCTGCCGTCAGTACGCAACTCGCCGACCCGGCGGCAGCCATCCTCGACATCGACCGCCGGGTGACCGAGACGATGCGCTCGCCGGGCTTCCCGACCGCGAACTTCCGCCAGACCGCGCTGGCCGGCAGCCTGATCCCGTGGATCGACGTCCCCGTCGAGGGCGGGCAGTCGAAGGAGGAGTGGAAGGGCGGTGCCGAGTGCAACAAGATCCTCGGCCGCCCAGCCTTCCGCTCGCCGGGCAGCATCCCGGTCGACGGTCTTTGCGTGCGCATCGGCGCCATGCGCTGCCACGCCCAGGGTCTGACGGTCAAGCTTCGGCGCGACGTGCCGCTCGACGAAGTTGCCGACATCGTCGCGCAGGGCAACCCGTGGGTGAAAGTGGTGGCCAACGAGCGCGAGGCGACGGAGCGCGCGCTGACGCCGGCCGCTGTCAGTGGCACCCTGACGATACCCGTCGGTCGCCTGCACAAGCTGGCGATGGGTGCGGAATACCTCGCCGCCTTCACCGTTGGCGACCAGTTGCTCTGGGGTGCGGCCGAACCGCTGCGGCGGATGCTGCGCATCCTGCTCGATGACTGAGCCGCAGGGGGGCGCCGCATTCGCCGCCCTCGCGCCGGTCAGACGGGTCTCTGGCCAGAAGCCGGCGCCGAGCGAGAAACATGTTTGGCTTGCATGGCTAACCTCATGATGTTACTTTTCTAATTCCGATCTGGACGCTCAGGGTGGCGCCGTGGCCAAAAAACTACCTCACACAGCACGAAAGCTCAGACTGCGGACTTCCGTCTGCGCCGTGGCCTCGTCGCTGGCGCTCGCCGTTTTCCCACTGCCCGGCCATGCCGCCGGACTGGGCAAGCTGACCGTCTTCTCGGGACTCGGGCAACCCCTGCGCGCCGAGCTCGAGGTCTTTGCCAGCCGCGAGGAACTGGCTGGGCTGAAGGCGCAGATCGCCTCACCGGAGGCGTTCAAGCAGGCCGGAGTGGAGTACAGCTCGACTCTCTCCGGTCTCTCCGTGAATGTCGACAAGCGCCCGAACGGCCAGGCCGTCATCCGGCTGACGTCGGCTCGGCCGATCAACGAACCCTTCGTCGATGTCCTCGTCGAACTCAACTGGCCGACCGGCCGCCTTCTGCGCGAGTACACCTTCCTCCTCGATCCGCCGGAGTTCGCCGCCCGCTCGGCGCCGGCACCGAGCGTTGCGCGCCCGCTTGCAGCGGTCAGCCCGCCCGCCGAGAGCCGGCCCAGCGAAGAGCGTGCGCCGCGCGCGGTCCGGCCGCGTGCCAGTGAACAGCGGGCACCGGCAAGCGACGGCGGGGCGACCCACGAGGTCCGGCACGGCGAGACCCTGAGCCAGATCGCGCGCGAACTGAAGCCGGAAGGCGTGTCGCTCGACCAGATGCTGCTCGGGCTGTTCCGGGCCAACCCGGATGCCTTCGACCAGGGCAACATCAACCGCCTGAAGGCCGGCAAGGTGCTTTCGGTGCCCGATCGGGCAGCGCTCGAAGCGATCCCCAAAGGCGAGGCGCAGACCGTCATCGTCGCCCAGTCGGCCGACTGGGGAACTTATCGCAAGCGGCTCGGCGCCGCGGCGGCCGAGGCGCCGGCGCGGGAAGAAGGCCCAAGGCAGCAGGCAGCCGGCCGGGTCAGTACGCGGGTCGAGGACAAGGCGGCGGGCCCCGTCGAACCGCGCGATCAGCTGAAGGTGTCGAAGACCGAGTCCGCCGATGCCAAACCACTGCCAGCGCAGAAACGCGGCGATGAGGATCTGATCGCCAAGGAGAAGGCACTCCGGGACGCGAATGAACGCCTGGCAACGCTCGAGCGCAATGTCGCCGAACTGCAGCGACTGCTCGAGATGAAGAGCCAGACGCTGGCGGATCTCGAGCGGCAGTCTGCCGGCAGACCGGCGCCGGCACCAGCCGGCGCACAGCCGCCAGCAAGCCCGGTGACGGCAGCCGCGCCCGCAGCAATCCCGACGCCACCCCCGACGCCCGCTGCTGCCGCACCGGCACCGGCACCGGCACCGGCACCGGCGCCCGCAGCCCCGCCGGCCGAGGCGAAGCCAGCCGATCCGGCCGTGCCGGCACAGCCACCGCGGGTCGATGCGCCACCGCCAACGCCGGTTGTGGAGGCGGCCAAACCACCGCAACCGCCCGCCGCAAAACCTGCCCCACCGCCGCCAGCGGCGGAAGAACCTGGCTTCCTCGCCGATCTTCTCGGCAATCCGGTGACCCTCGCCGGTGGTGGCGGCATCGCTGCACTGCTCGCCGGATACTGGTTCTACAAGCGCCGCCGCGAAGGTGCCGCCGCCACCGAACTGGCCGCGGCGGGCAGCTTGACGCCATTCAGCGAGAGCGTGGCCGACAAGTCGATATTCCGCAACACCGGCGGGCAGACTGTCGACACCTCGCACTCGATCGGGCAGACCGATTTCAGCCAGGCTGGACCGGGGAGCATCGACACGGACGAGGTCGACCCCGTCGCCGAGGCCGACGTCTATATGGCTTACGGGCGCGACGCCCAGGCCGAGGAGATCCTGCTCGAAGCCAAGCAGAAAGAGCCCGGACGCCACGCCATCCATCTCAAGCTGCTGGAGATCTACCTTGCGCGGGCCGACGCCAAACCCTTCCTCTCCTTGGCGCAGGAACTCTCTGCGGCGACCGGCGGCGTTGGCCCGGAGTGGGAGAAGGCTGCCAGCATGGGGCGGCAGCTGGCTCCGGAGAATCCACTGTTCGGCCAACCGGTTGCGGCGGCCGAGGCGGCCGGCATGCCGCCTGCAGCCGTGCCCGCCACCACCGTCGTCGCAACCGCAGCGATGCCACGGGAAGATCTCGAGGACACACTCACCAGGCCAGGGCAGCTGGCGGGAATCGTCGCGGCGGTCGGCGGGGCAGCGATCGCCGCGGCGGCAACACCCACCCATGACGATCAGGTCGCGGCGCAGGCATCGTCTGCCGGTCTCGATGAACTCGACTTCGACCTCGGCGGGGACGGCGGCGGTCTGACCACACCGAGCGATGCCGGCGAAGCCGCGCTCGAGACGACGCTCGCCTTCGCCGCCCCACAGCACGAACAGACGCTCGATTTCGACCTCGAGACGTCGCTGCCGAAAGACGCCATCCTGGCCGGCGAGGACGGCGAAGCTGCGCGGCTGATCGACGACGCGAGTGCGCTCGAGGTCACCATGCTGGTCGCGCCGGAAGTACCGGCGGGCGAACGCGCCTCCGCGACGACCCAGGAGTTCGAGTTCGACCTCAGCGAGCCAGCTGCGGACGAACCCGCGTGGAAGGTCGCGGCGCAACCGCATGGGCCGCTGGACGAAGGGCCCGAAGGAGCCGCAGAAGGCGCGGAAGCGCTGGAATTCGATGTCCGCCTGACGGAGTCGACGGTGCTCGGCGAGGCGATGCAGAATCCAGCCTTCGACATGTCGTCGATTTCGCTCGATCTCGGACAGGCGGAGACCCTCACTGCAGGCGCCACGCCGTCCATGATGGGCGCGCTCGACTTCTCTTTCGGAGCGGAGCAGGCCGAGACGGTGGTCAATCCGGACTTCGCTGCCGACCAGATCGACACCGAGGTCAATCCGAGCTTCGGCGAGGCCACGGCGCTGGTCGAGCAGGGCGAGATCAGCTCCAGTGAGGAAGTGGCAACGAAACTCGACCTCGCCCGGGCCTATCAGGAAATGGGTGACGTCGAAGGGGCGCGCGAACTGCTGCAGGAAGTCGTCAACGAAGGTGATTCCGGACAGAGGCAAACGGCCCTGTCACTCCTCGCGGCGCTGCGCGACTAGAGGAGAAGCCAGCCTCCCCGCTTGACCGTACACCTGTAGCCCAGGCGCGGCGACCAGAGACAGGGGTTCGAGCAGGAACATGCATCCGAGCACACTTCTCGCCGCCTGGTTCGTCGGGGTCGTTGCCATCCAGCTGCTTGCGGGGAAGCTGCTGCTGGCTGCCCTGATCATGCTTCCCGTTTTCGGGACGGTGGCTTTGCGCGGCTGGCTGCAACTCGTCTCGCGTGCCCGCTGGTTGCTCGTGTCGCTGCTCCTCGTCGTGGCTTGGGGCACAGCCGGCGATGCGGCCTGGAACGTCCCGCTCGCGCCCAGCCGGGAGGGGCTGCACGACGCCGGCACGCATGCCGGGCGACTGCTGCTGCTGCTGATGGCGGTCGTCGTGCTGCGACAACGCCTGCCGCCACGCGAGATGTTGAGCGGCTTCTACCGCCTGCTGACGCCACTGCGCCGCTGCGGGCTCGACGTCGATCGCGCTGTCGTCCGTCTGCTCCTGATCCTCGACATGCAGGACCGCCTGCCGCGGCCGCGCGACTGGCGCGCCCTGCTCGCCGTACCCGCCAGCGGCGAGCCACAGGTGTTCGAACTCAGCGATCGCTGCCTCTCAGCATTCGACCACCTGCTCCTGGCGCTGCTGCTGATCAGCCTGCTGTCGCTGCTTGCGCTGGCGGTGGCCTGAGAGATGCGGGTCGCACTGGCGGTCGAGTACGATGGCAGCGGATTCCGCGGCTGGCAACAGCAGCCGGGAGGAGGAACGGTGCAGGATGCATTGCAGGAGGCGCTGCAGCAGTTCGCCCGGGTCCCGCTGCACGTCGTCTGTGCCGGACGTACCGATGCCGGCGTCCACGCCTTGGGGCAGGTGGTCCACTTCGATACCACGCTGGAGCGGTCGATGTATTCCTGGGTGCGCGGCGCCAACACCTTCCTGCCGCCGGCAGTCGCCGTCCGCTGGGCGCAGCGGGTTCCCGCCGACTTTCACGCGCGTTCGTCGGCCTCCTCGCGGCACTATCGCTACGTCCTGCTCAACCGCATGCACCGAAGCGGAACCTGGCACGGGCGGGTGGCCTGGCACCATCACCCGCTCGACCTGCAGCGCATGCAGGAGGCGGCCGCCATGCTGCTCGGCGAACGGGATTTCTCTGCCTTTCGCGCAGCCGAGTGCCAGGCCATCTCGCCGGTCAAGATCATGCAACGTGCCGACATCCGCCGCCATGGCGACCTCGTCGTACTGGATTTCGTCGCCACCGCCTTCCTGCACCACATGGTGCGCAACCTGGTCGGCAGCTTGGTCGCCATCGGCCAGGGCAGGCATCACCCGCAGTGGATCGGCGAGTTGCTCGCGAGCCGCGACCGCCGCCTGGCAGCGCCGACCTTCCCGGCCGCCGGCCTCTACCTGATCGCCGTGAACTATCCGGCACGATGGGGCCTGCCCACCGACGACGCCAGCGACTTCCTCTCGCTTCTGCCGGTCACTGGCCCGGCAACGGCAGCGACGCCATGAGCCCGCGCATCAAGATCTGCGGTCTCACCCGGACGCAGGACCTGCAGCAGGCGGTGCAGGCGGGCGCCGATGCGCTCGGGCTGGTCTTCTATCCACCGAGTCCGCGCTACGTCGACCCGTCGACGGCTGCCCGCCTGGCCGGACACGCGCCGCCTTTCGTCTGCATCGTCGGCCTGTTCGTCAATGCCGATCCGCAGATGGTTCACGCAACGCTGGCACAGGTTCCGATTCACTTGCTGCAGTTTCACGGTGACGAAGACGAGGCCTACTGCCGCCAGTTCGACCGCCCCTACGTCAAGGCGGCGCGCGTCAGACCGGGGCTCGATTTGCTACAATACGCAGCTGCCTTCCCGTCGGCTCAGGCCATCCTGCTCGACGCCTTCGTCGACGGCTACGGCGGCGGCGGCAAGGTCTTCGACTGGTCACTCGTGCCGGCAGAACTGGGCAAGCCCCTGATCCTCTCCGGTGGTCTCGATGTGGACAACGTCGGCGAGGCCGTGCGCCGCCTGCGGCCTGCCGCGGTCGACGTATCGTCGGGGGTCGAGGCGAGCAAGGGAATCAAGGATGCCGGCAAGATGCGCGCCTTCGTCGCGGCGGTGCGGGCGGCGGGGTCTTCCGGCGGAGCGGGCGGCGGGACATCGTAAGGGGTTGTGCATGCACACGAATTCTGCTGGCAGGACGCGGACGCGCTGGCGTCACCACCTGGCCAGACATACTTGAGGCGAGGTCAGCCTGCCGTTCCCGACTGATGCCTTCCCGGCATCGTGCTGCAATCCCTCGCGAGGAGTATGTTGATGGCCGTCCATGACCATGATTTGCCCGACGCCACTGGCCACTTCGGCCCCTACGGTGGCGTCTTCGTCGCCGAGACGCTGATCGCGGCGCTCGACGAACTGCGTGAAGCCTATGCCGCCGCGCAGCGCGATCCGCAGTTCCTTGCCGAGTTCGACCACGATCTGCAGCACTACGTCGGCCGGCCAAGCCCGCTGTACCACGCCAGGCGCTGGTCGGAGCGCCTTGGCGGGGCGCAGATCTACCTCAAGCGCGAGGACCTTAACCACACCGGCGCACACAAGATCAACAACTGCATCGGCCAGGCGCTGCTCGCCCGGCGCATGCACAAGCCGCGCGTCATCGCCGAGACCGGCGCCGGTCAGCACGGCGTCGCGACGGCCACCGTCGCCGCGCGCTTCGGCATGGAGTGTGTCGTCTACATGGGGGCAGAGGACATCCACCGGCAGGCGGCGAACGTCTATCGCATGAAGCTCCTCGGAGCGACGGTGGTGCCGGTCGAGAGCGGCTCGCGCACGCTCAAGGACGCCCTGAATGAAGCGATGCGCGACTGGGTGACGCGCGTCGCCGACACCTTCTACATCATCGGCACCGTCGCCGGCCCGCACCCCTACCCGATGATGGTGCGTGACTTCCAGTCGGTGATCGGTCGTGAATGCATCCGCCAGATGCAGGAGCAATGCGGACGCCAGCCCGATGCCGTGATCGCCTGCGTCGGCGGTGGCTCGAACGCGATGGGAATCTTCCACCCCTATCTCGCCGCAGCCGGCGTTCGCCTGATCGGTGTCGAAGCGGCCGGCGAGGGCATCGCCAGCGGACGCCACGCCGCTTCGCTCACCGCCGGCCAGCCCGGCGTGCTGCACGGCAACCGCACCTACCTGCTGCAGGACGAGAACGGCCAGATCATCGAAACGCACTCGATTTCCGCCGGTCTCGACTACCCGGGCGTCGGCCCCGAGCACGCCTGGCTGAAGGACAGCGGTCGCGCGGAGTATGTCGGCGTCACCGACGGGGAAGCGCTGCAGGCCTTTCATGACCTGTGCCGGATCGAGGGCATCATACCGGCGCTCGAGTCGAGCCATGCACTGGCCTACGCCAGCCGGCTGGCGCCTTCGCTGGCGCCGGATGCCATCCTGCTGGTGAATCTTTCTGGTCGCGGAGACAAGGACATGCACACCGTTGCCGACAAGTCGGGAATCAGGTTCTGACCATGGGCAGAATCGAGCAAGCTTTCGCGCGCCTGCAGGGGGAAGGCCGCAAGGCGCTGATCCCGTTCATCACCGCCGGTGACCCCGACCCCGGCTTGACGGTCCCCTTGCTGCGGACGCTGGTCCGTGCGGGCGCCGACGTCATCGAGCTCGGTGTCCCCTTCTCCGACCCGATGGCCGACGGCCCGACCATCCAGCGGGCATCGGAGCGGGCACTGGCCAAGGGCGTCAGCCTGCGCCAGGTCCTGTCACTGGTCGCCACCTTCCGCGGCGAAGACCGGAGGACGCCGATCGTTCTCATGGGCTACGCGAACCCGATCGAGGCGATGGGCGTCGAGGCCTTCGCCGCCGCCGCTGCCGCCGCTGGCGTCGACGGCGTGCTGGTGGTCGATTACCCGCCCGAGGAAAGCGCCGACTTCGCCGCTGCCCTGCAGCGGCACGCGATCGATCCGATCTTCCTGCTGGCGCCGACCTCGAGTGATGCGCGCATCGCCCAGGTGGGCGCGCTGGCCAGCGGTTACATCTACTACGTCTCGTTGAAGGGCGTCACCGGGTCGGCGACGCTCGACGTCGCTGCGGTTGCCGCACGCATCCCGGAAATCCGGGCGCGCACCGGCGTGCCGGTCGGCGTCGGCTTCGGCATCCGGGATGCGGCGACGGCGGCCGCCGTTGCCCGCATCGCCGATGCGGTGGTCGTCGGCAGCCGCCTGATCGAGGAGATCGAGCGATCTGCAGCCGCTACCGCCTGTGACAACGTACTGACCCTGCTCAGCGGCATTCGACACGCAATCGACGCCGCCGCACCTGCCACCGGAGAACCATGATGGGCTGGCTGAACAAGCTGCTGCCACCGAAGATCAAGCGCAACGACCCGGGCGCTGCCCGCAGGTCACCGCTGCCCGAGGGCCTGTGGAGCAAGTGCCCTGCCTGCGACGCCGTCCTCTACGCCAGTGACCTGGCGAAAAACCGCAATGTCTGCCCGAAATGCGGTCATCACAAGCGGCTCGAGGCGCGTGCGCGAATCGACCTGCTGCTCGACGGCGAAGGGCGCTCGGAGATCGCCGCCGAAGTGCTGCCGGTCGATGCGCTCTCCTTCCACGACAGCCGCCCGTATCCCGACCGTCTGCGGGATTCGACGACGGCGACCGGTGAGACCGACGCGCTGGTGGTCATGCGCGGCACGATCCGCAAGCTGCCGGCCGTCGTCGCCGCCTTCGAGTTCGAGTTCATGGGCGGCTCGATGGGCTCGGTGCTCGGGGAACGCTTCGTCCGCGGCGTCCAGGTGGCAATCGAGAACGGCGAACCGTTCATCTGTGTCACCGCATCCGGTGGCGCGCGCATGCAGGAGGGGCTGTTCTCGCTGCTGCAGATGGCCAAGACGACGGCCGTCCTGACGCGCCTTGCGCAGGCGAGGCTGCCGTTCATCTCGATTCTCGCCGATCCGACGATGGGTGGCGTCTCCGCCTCCTTCGCCTTCATCGGTGATGTCGTGATTGCCGAACCCGGCGCGCTGGTCGGCTTCGCCGGTCCGCGGGTGATCGAACAGACGGTACGCGAGACCCTGCCGGACGGCTTTCAACGCTCGGAATTCCTGCTCGACAAGGGGGCCATCGACATGATCGTCGATCGCCGGGAAATGAAGGAGCGCGTCGCGACCCTGCTGGCACTGCTGCAGAAGCGGCCGGCAGCAAACTTGCCTGGATGACGTGAGCGACGAAGCGTACAGCCCGGCGCCGGCCGACGAGCGGCTGCTCGCCTGCCGCGTGCTGGCACCCTGGCTGGCGCACCTCGAGCAACTCCACCCGCGCGGCCAGGCGGGGATCGAACTCGGCCTCGAACGCGTCCAGCGCGTACGCCAGGAACTGGCGCAGGAACCGCGATGCCCGCTGATCGTCGTCGGCGGAACCAACGGCAAGGGATCGACCTGCGCCTATCTCGAAGCGATCTACGCTGACGCCGGTCATCGCGTCGGCTGCTACACCTCGCCACACCTGCTGAACTACAACGAACGCATTCGCGTCGACCGACAAGCGGCAGGTGATGCCCTGATCTGTGCTGCCTTCGCCCGCGTGGAAGCGGCGCGACAGGCTGCCGGGAACATCGCGCTGACCTACTTCGAGTTCGGCACGCTGGCAGCGATGGAAGTCTTCCTCGCACAACGGGTCGAGGTGCTGATCCTCGAAGTCGGACTCGGCGGCCGGCTGGATGCGGTCAACGCCTACACGCCCGATTGCGCCGTCGTCTGCAGCATCGCACTCGACCATACCGACTGGCTGGGCAGCGACCGCGAGGCAATCGGCTTCGAGAAGGCCGGCATCTTTCGCGCCGGCCGGGCGGCTTTCTGTGCCGATCCCGATCCGCCACGCTCGCTGTTGGCGCACGCGCAGGCGATCGGCGCCGAGTTGCAGGTCCTCGGTCGCGATTTCGGCCATTTCGGCGATTCGCTGCAGTGGACCTTCTGGGGTCGCGGCGGACTGCGGCGTGCGGGCCTCGCGCTGCCGGCCCTGCGCGGCGCCGGCCAGCTGCGCAACGCGGCGGTCGCGCTGGCTGTCGTCGAATCGCTGCGCCCGCGGCTGCCGGTCGACATGCAGGCGGTGCGGCGCGGCCTGGTCGACCTCGCCCTGCCGGGACGCTTCCAGGTGCTCGCCGGGCGGCCGACCGTCGTCCTCGACGTCGCGCACAACCCGCAGGCGGTCAGCGGACTGGCCGAGAAGCTCATCGAGCTGCCCTTCGCCGCGAAGACGATCGCCGTCGTCGGCATGTTGGCCGACAAGGACATCGCCGGTTCGCTGGCGTCGCTCGCCGGCAGGGTAGACCACTGGCTGCTGGCCGACCTCGATGTCCCGCGTGGAGCCCCGGCCGTGGCTCTGGCAGCGACCGTGCGGCAGTGCGCACTCGGTGGTGAGGTCGAATGCCTTTCGTCGGTAGCGAGTGCCTTCCGGCGTTCTGCCGAGCTGGCGGACGAAAATGATAGAATTCTCGTCTTTGGATCGTTCTACACGGTCGCGGCCGTCATGCGGAGCAGGCAGAATGACCGTTGATCGACGCGTGGACTCCCGGATCGCGATGACTGAAACACCTGACCCGCAGCTGCAACTGAAGAAACGGGCTCGTCGCCGCCTCGTCGGAGCCATCGCCTTCGCCGGCCTGGCGGCGATCGTCCTGCCGATCGTCATGGATCAGGAACCAAGGCAGCAACCACAGGAGGTGCAGATACGCATTCCCGGCCAGGAACAGCCGCCCTTCCAGCCCAGGCTGGCGGCGCGCGAGGCGCCGCCAGCGACCGCCACCGACAAGCCGGCCGTCGCTGCCGAGAGCGCGCCACCGGCTGCCGCTCAGCCGACGCGCAAGGAGGCAGCGGAGCCGCCCGCGCATAGCGGCGAAAGCAAGCTTGCCAAGCCGGCCGAAAAGGCGCCGGCAAAGACCGAGGAGAGGAAGACTCCCAGGCCGGTCGAAAAACCGCCGGAAAAGAGCGCCGAGCAGAAGGGGGCGAAAGCGGCCGAGAAGCCACCGGAGAAGACACCGCCCAAGACAGCCGACAAGCCGAAGGAGAAGACCGGCGACAAGGTGGCTGAGAAGAAGGCGGTCGACAGGACAATGGCCGACAAGGGCAGCGACAAGGCGCCAGCGAAGAAGGTCGAGAAGCCGCCCGAGGCGGGTTCCGAAGACGGCGGCAGCAAGCCGGCACCGGACGAAACGTCTGCCGCCGGCAGTCAACCCGCAGGCAAGTCGCCCGCCGCTGCGGCGGCCAAGCCGGGCGGGCAGCAAGTGATCGTCATCGGCGCCTTTGCCAACCCCGAGAACGTCAAGCAGCTGCAGAGCAAGATCAGCGCTGCCGGCGTGAACACCTACACCGAAGTCCTGGAAACGCCCGACGGCAAGAAGACGCGCGTCCGGGCCGGCCCCTTCCCGAACCGTGAGGCCGCCGAGAAGGCGCTCGACAAGCTGAAGGCGATTGGCGTCAGTGGAGTCGTCGCCGGCAGGCAATGACCGTTTTCGACTACCTGGTCCTGATCATCATCGCCGCCTCGCTCCTGATGGGAATGTGGCGTGGCATCGTCGGCGAAATCATCGCCCTTGCCGCCTGGATCCTGGCTTTCTTTGCCGCCAAGTGGTGGGGTGACGAGGCCGCCCGGCTGTTCGTCGCCATCGACGACCCGACGCTGCGCCTCGTCGCCGGCTGGGTCAGCGTGGCACTGGCGGTTCTCGTTGGCATGGCGCTGCTTCGGCTGGCCATACGCGGTCTGATCAAGGCGTTGGGAATGACCGTGAGCGACCGCCTCCTGGGCGTCGTCTTCGGCGTTGCCCGCGGTCTGATGATCGTCATGATCCTCGTCGCCATCGGCGGCATGACGGCACTGCCAAGAGAGAAGTGGTGGAGCGAAGCGTACTTGTCCGCGCCGCTCGAGACGGCCGTCATTGCCAGCAAGCCCTGGTTACCGTCCGAGGTCGCGAAACGAATCCGGTTTGGCTAGGAACAGACTATGTGCGGAATACTCGGGGTGGTCGCAACGACGCCGGTCAACCAGCTGCTCTACGATGGACTGATGGTCCTGCAACACCGCGGCCAGGACGCCGCCGGCATCGTCACCGCCGAGGACGACGCCTTCCACATGCACAAGGGAGCCGGGCTGGTACGCGACGTGTTTCGCACCCGCAACATGCGCGCCCTGCCCGGCATGATGGGCATCGCCCATTGCCGCTACCCGACCGCTGGATCGGCCTTCGACTCGGCGCTGTCGCAACCGTTCTACGTGAACTCGCCCTTCGGCATCGTCCTGGGCCACAACGGCAACCTGACGAATACCGCACAGCTCAAGGAAGAGATGTTCCGCCAGGATCTGCGACACATCAACACCAGTTCCGACTCGGAGGTCCTGCTCAACATCCTGGCACACGAACTGCAGGCGACCGCCGGCAACTGCCGTCTCGATCCGGAGACCATCTTTGCTGCGGTGGCCGCTGTCCATCGCCGTTGCCGTGGCGCCTACGCCGTGGTGGCGATGATCGCCGGCCATGGCATGCTTGCCTTTCGCGATCCGCACGGCATCCGGCCACTGGTCTTTGGCACCAACGAGACGCCAGGTGGGATCGAGTTCCTTTTCGCCTCGGAGTCGGTGGCGCTCGACACCCTCGGTTTCCAGGTGCTGCGCGACGTCGCTCCGGGCGAGGCGATCTTCATCGACATCGAGCATCGCCTGCACCAGCGGCAGTGCGCCAGCAACCCGCTTCTCTCGCCGTGCATCTTCGAGTTCGTCTATCTCGCGCGCCCGGACTCGGTGATCGACGGGGTGTCGGTCTACGAAGCACGCCTGCGCATGGGCGAACATCTCGCCGACAAACTGGTAAGGCACATCCCGGTCGGGCAGATCGACGTCGTCATTCCGATCCCGGACTCGAGCCGGCCATCGGCGATGCAGCTCGCGCAACGGATTGGCGTCCCCTACCGTGAGGGATTCGTCAAGAACCGCTACATCGGTCGCACCTTCATCATGCCCGGACAGGCAACCCGCAAGCGCTCGGTACGACAGAAGCTCAACACCGTGGCACAGGAGTTCAAGGGCAAACGCGTCCTGCTGGTCGATGATTCGATCGTCCGCGGCACCACCAGCCGCGAAATCGTCGAAATGGCGCGTGCCGCCGGCGCGCTGCGCGTCTATTTCGCCTCCGCGTCGCCACCGGTACGCTACCCCAACGTGTACGGCATCGACATGCCGACGCGTGGCGAGCTGATCGCCACCGGTCGCAGCGGCGAGGAGATCGGTCACGAGATCGGCGCCGATGCGCTGGTCTATCAGGATCTCGACGCACTCCGGGCCTCGATCCGGGACCTCAAGCCGGCGCTGCGCGACTTCGACACCTCGTGCTTCGACGGTCGCTATGTCACCGGCGACGTCACCCCGGAGTACCTGATGGCGCTGGAGCAGGCCAGGGAAGGGCACCGTGTCTCGAGCAAGGAAGAGCGCTGGGCGACACGCCAGTTGCAGCTCAATCTCATGTCGGCAGGCTGAGGACGATGAAGACCAATCCCGATTACGCACTCGAAACGCTGGCGGTTCGTGCCGGCCAGGAGCGCAGCCAGTTCAACGAACACAGCGAGGCGCTCTATCTGACGTCGAGCTTCATCTTCACCAGCGCGGCGCAGGCTGCAGCGCGCTTCTCCGGTGAGGAAGACGGCAACGTGTACTCGCGCTTCACCAATCCGACGGTCAGCGCCTTCCAGGAGCGCCTTGCCGCGCTCGAAGGAGCCGAGGCCTGCATCGCCACTGCATCGGGCATGTCGGCGATCCTGTCGCTGGTCATGGCGCTGTGCAGCAGCGGCGATCACATCGTCGCCTCGAACGGCCTCTTCGGCGCGACGCAGCAGTTGCTCGGCACGATCATGCCGCGCTTCGGCATCCAGACCAGCTTCGTCCCGCAGACCGACACGACGGCCTGGCAGGCGGCGATGCGACCGGAAACGAAACTGCTCTTTCTCGAGACCCCATCGAATCCGCTCACCGAGATCGCCGACATCGCCGCACTGGCGACGATCGCCCATGCGCGTGGCGTTCTCCTGGTCGTCGACAACTGCTTCTGTACGCCGATCCTGCAGCGGCCGCTCGATCTCGGCGCCGATCTCGTCGTCCATTCGGCGACCAAGTTTCTCGATGGCCAAGGTCGGGTCCTCGGCGGCGCCGTCGCCGGGCCGCGCTCGCTCACCGAGGAGGTCTTCCGCTTCCTGCGCACTGCCGGTCCGACGCTCTCGGCATTCAACGCATGGGTTCTGCTCAAGGGACTGGAAACGCTGCAGTTGCGGCTGACCGAACAGTCGGCGAGGGCGCTCGAGATGGCGCGCTGGCTCGAGAATCATCCCAAGGTGACGCGCGTGCACTACCCCGGCCTGCCTTCACACCCGCAGCATGCCCTCGCCCGGCAGCAGCAGAGAAGCGGTGGCGCGGTCGTCTCCTTCACCGTCAGGGGCGCCCGCGCCGAAGCCTGGAAAGTCGTCGACGGCTGCCGGCTGCTGTCGATCACTGCCAATCTGGGCGATACCAAGACGACACTGACTCACCCGGCATCGACGACGCACGGCCGGATCACCCCGGAACAGCGCGCGGCGGCGGGAATCGGCGAGGACCTGCTGCGCATCGCGGTCGGTCTCGAGGCGGTCAGCGACCTGCAGCGCGACCTCGCCCGGGGCCTGGCACTGATCTAGCCGCCGCCGCGCGGCGCATCCTCCTCCTGCCGCCGCTGTCGCCGCGCCAGGTCGACACGCTCGCCGGCCGCCTGGCGCAACGCCTCCTTGGCGACATCAGGCATCATCCAGTAGGTCATCAGGCTGGAACCGATGCACACCAGCCAGAAAAGGAAAAAGCCGGTCGAATAGGTCGCCATCGCCGACCACTCGACGCGCTGGCCGAGCAGGTAGAGCTGTGCCGGGTCGATCAGCGTGAAGAAGATCGCCTCGGCGATTGCCGCCGCCACGAAGGCCGGCCAGAGAACCCAGATCACCAGTCGCATGTGTTCCTCCAGAGAGTTTTCGGCAAGCCGCGAACGCCCGCTCAGCGCTCGCGGCCGCGCGCGGCAACGAAGAGCTGCGGGTCGACCAGAGCACCGTTGAGCACGACACCCCAGTGTAGATGCGGGCCGGTCGCGCGGCCGCTCATGCCGACCAGACCCAGCCGCTGACCCTTGGCGACCGCTTCGCCGGCCCGTACATCGATGCGGTCGAGGTGGCAATACACGCTCAACAACCCATTGCCATGATCGACGAAGACCGTCCGGCCATTGAAGAAGTAGTCACCGCTGGCGAGGACGATCCCCTGGGCATTGGCGCGAACGGGCGAGCCTCGCGCGGCGGCAATGTCGAAACCCGCATGCGGCGCCCGGGCTTCGCCGTTGAAGAAGCGGCGCAGTCCGAAACGTCCGGTCAGCCGGCCTTCCGCCGGCAGGATGAAGTCAAGGTCGGTATCGTCGGCGGCTCGCCAGTGGCGCTGCAGCTGCCGGATCTCGGCGATCTCGCTCGTCGCCCGTGCCAGGTCCTCCGCCGACAGCTCGACCTTGCTGCTGTCCTTGAGGGTGATGCGCTGCGCCGGATAATCCTTGGCGCGAACCGTGAAGGATGCCCTGCCGGTAGCGGTCGCCGGATCGGCAACCGCCGGCAAGGCCGCGGTTGACGCCGCAGGCGGCTGTACCCGCAGCTCGTGCGTTCCCGGTTGCATGTCGAGCGCGAGACCGACGACGGCGATCCACTCGCCACCGCGCCGCGTGACCAGTACCGGCTGCTCACCCAGCCACGCCCGTGGCGGCACCGCCGCGCCCGCTGCCGTGCCGAGCGGCACCAGTGCCACCCCTCCAGGAACGCTCGCTTCCCGTGGCAGGGCTGCGCGTGCCGGCAACGGCAGCAGCAACGCCAGCGCGAGAAGGGCGGCGCCGGCGGCAAGGCAGTGCCGGCGCGGTGGCGCGGCTCGCTGCCTCACAGGGTCGCCGCGCTGAATGTGTCGCACTGCCGGATGTCGCCGCTCTCCATGCCGCGCTTGAACCAGCGGACCCGCTGTTCCGAAGTGCCGTGGGTAAAGGACTCGGGAACGATCTGACCCTGCGTCTGCCGCTGCAGGCGGTCATCGCCGATGGCCGAAGCGGCGTTCAGTGCCTGCTCGACGTCGCCCGGCTCAAGAATCCGGCTCCGGCTGTCGGCGCGATGCCCCCAGACACCGGCGAAGCAATCTGCCTGCAGTTCGAGCCGCACCGACAGGGCGTTGGCGGCGGCACGGTTGCCGCTGCGCTGCTGCGCCGCATGCACCTTGTCCGAAATGCCGAGCAGGTTCTGCACATGATGGCCGACCTCATGCGCGATGACGTAGGCCTGGGCGAACTCGCCCGGTGCCTTGAAGCGCTCGCGCAGATCGCGGTAGAAGGCGAGATCGATGTAGACCTTCTGATCGGCCGGGCAGTAGAAGGGGCCCATCGCCGAGCGTCCGGTACCGCAGGCCGTCGGCGTCGCGGCGGTGAACAGGACGAGTTTCGGCTCCTGGTAACGGCGGCCCGCTTCGCTGAACACGGCGTGCCAGGTCGTCTCCGTGCTGCCGAGAACCTTGGCGACGAAGGTCGCCATGTCGTCGCCGGCCGGTGGCTTCTGTGGCGGACGCGCCGCCGCTGACGAAGGCGCGCCGCTCGACGCCAGGCCAAGGATCACTGCCGGATCAACACCGAGGACATAGCCGGCGACGAGCGCAATCACCAGCGTACCGATCCCGACGGTGCCCCGCCCGATTCCCGCGCCGCCGCCGCGTCGGTCCTCGACGTTCTGACTGGCACTCTGGTCGTCAAGCCGCATGCCGGAACCCTTTCGCAAAGCAGTATCAATGTTCCATGAAATCAATGTCCTTGCCACCTCGCCCCGGCGAAGGTGCGGGAACGGCGCAGGCAGAGGAAGCATGCCAGGAACCCCTCGAAGACCGAATGCTATCAGATCGACGGCGGCTGCGGCGGCTGCAGAAGAACGCATGATTTATCCATTGGGAAAGCGCGGAATGGCGGTCAATGATGAAGAAACGTGGACAATCTCCGGTTTTCGTGCATAATCCGCGAACTTTTTACATGAAGCGGACCTTGCGGGCCGGCTTCCACAGGAAGGGGGCGTATGGAAACAATCTACTGGCTGGCGGTGGCGACGGTGGTGATCGTGCTGTTCTTCGATTACACCAACGGCTTCCACGACGCGGCAAACATCGTTGCCACGGTGATCGCATCGCGCGCGATGACGCCGATCCAGGCCGTCTGCATCGTCGGCTTCTTCGAGTTCATGGGCCCGTTGCTCGGCGGCACCGCCGTCGCCAACACGATCGGCAAGTTCGTCGACCTGTCGTCGCTCGACAAGCAGACGGCGATCCTGATCCTCTTCTGCGGCCTGCTCGGAGCCATCGTCTGGAACCTCGCGACCTGGTGGCTCGGCATCCCCTCCTCTTCGTCGCACGCGCTCGTCGGCGGCGTCGCCGGTGCGGTCGTCGCCGCCGCCGGATCACAGTTCGTCATCTGGGGGTGGACGCCGCTGATGCAGGAAGGCAAGCTGCTCGGCGTGATGAAGGTGCTGGTGTCGCTCTTCGTCTCGCCCGTTCTCGGTTTCTGGGTCGGCTTCCTGATCCATCGCGCCGGGCGGCGTCTGCTCGCGGGCGCCAAGCCGACGGCCAACGACAAACTTCGGAAGATGCAGTTCGTCACCGCCGCCGGCCTCGCCTTCTCGCACGGCGCCAACGACGCACAGAAGAGCATGGGCATGCTGACCCTGGTCCTCGTGCTTGGCGGCTTCATCCCGAAGTTCGAGGTGCCGTTCTGGGTGATGCTGGCCTGCGCCATCGCCATCACCCTCGGCATCCTCTCCGGTGGCTGGCGGATCGTCCGTACGCTCGGTTTCGCCATCTACCGCGTCCGCCCGCTGCACGCCTTCGATTCGCAGCTCACTTCGGCGCTGCTGATCCTCTCGGCCTCATACGCCGGCGCGCCGGTGTCGACGACGCACGTCGTCGCCACCTCGATCATGGGCATCGGCTATTCCGAGCGGCCGCGCGCGGTACGCTGGAAGAAGGCCAAGGACATCGGCAAGACCTGGTTGTACACCATTCCCGCATCGGCAATCACCGCCATCGTCATTTACGCCATAGCCAAGATCATCGTCGGCTAAACCACCTGAGGAGATGAGAACCATGGATACCAACCCAAGCGAAGCCAACAAGCCGATCTTCCGCCGGCTTTACGAACGCGTCTTCCCGACCGTCGCCGACTTCTTCGGCATGCTCGGAGAACAGAGCGCCAACGCCGCCGAGACCACGCGCCTGCTCGTCGAGTTCATGGAGACCGGCGACGTGACGGTCAGCCAGCGGGTGCGGGCCGACGAGCACGAGGCCGACCGCGTCAAGGCGAGCAACCTCGGCGTCCTCAGCGAGGCGTTTTCGACGCCGATCGACCGCGAGGACATCCACGCCGCGATCATGACGCTCGACGACATCGTCAATTACTGCAAGTCGACCGTGGTCGAGATGGATGTCCTCGGACTCAAGCCGGACAAGCACAGCCTCGAGATGGCGATGCACCTGCGCGAGGGCGCGGAAGCGCTGGCGCGCGGCTTTGGCCGCCTCGGTACCGATCCGGCGGCCGCCGGCGGCGACGCGGCAGCGGCCCGCAAGGCCGAGCGGACGGTCGAGAAGGCCTACCGCCGCGCGATCGCCGAACTCTTCCAGGGTGACGACTACCTGCACATGTTCAAGCGGCGCGAGACCTACCGCCACCTGTCGAATGCCGCCGACCGCGTCTCCGATGCGGCCGCGGCGCTCGACAACATCGTCGTCAAGCTGTGCTGAGAACCACGGCTCGACTCAGGGTTGTATTTTCCCGCCGACGCGCCTACAGTGCGAGTGCCAATGTCGGCAGTCACGAGGAGACGCTTATGAGGAAACTGGCCGCCGGCCTGATGGCCCTGGCGCTGGCGCTGTCGAGTGCAACTGCGGTCGCCTGCCCGGGCGAGAAAGCCAAGGATGGGCAGGCCGAAATGAGCACTCCGGCGAAGCCGAAGAGCTGACAGGTCGGTGAATGCAAACAGCGCGGCGCGCACCCTGTGGGGTCCGCGCCGCGTTTTTCTGTCCACTCACCCCGGCATGACCGCTCTGATCCTCGAAGCCACACCTCGGCCGGTCGGGAATCGACCAGCGCAGCGGCGTTGCTCGCTGCTCCCTCTCTCCCACGCCACTGGCGATTCCTCACTCACAGCGAGCGATGCACCGCTGCTGGTCGTCCGGGCAGTTGCCGTCGCCTTCGACACGGCAGTTCAGGCGCGTGCGGTGCGTGAAGACGATTCCCTCGCCGTAGTCGCAGGCCACCCGGCTGATCTGCCCCTGCCGTGACACGGTCATGCGCGCGCCGCGAACCGTGGACAGCCGGGCCGCCACCGAGTCGCACGACAGGTAGGCGGTGAACGTGCCATCCGCCGACTCCCACTGGGCAACGTTCTTCGCCTTCCGGTAGTCTGCGTAGTCGACGCACAACGCGGCATCGTCCTGATAGATGCGGCGATTGTCACTGCAGAAGCCGTTGAAGCTGTAGCGCAGTTCGGCTTCGCCGGGACAGTTGCCGACCTGTACCGCTGCCGCCGGATCGGGACAGGACAGCCGCTCGGCCGCCGACGCGACGAATGCCGGGAGGAACAGAAGGAAGACGAGGAAGCGGCGTTTCATCGGGAGAGTCTCCAGTCAATGGCCAGGAATCCTGCCGGGGGCACTCACCTGCTGGTCGCTGCCGGCTGGCGTTGCTGCCCCGGCCGCGGCGGGCTCGCGCTCATGATCTCGCGGATGCGGGCGGCGATCTCGGGCGCCGGCGTGGCATAGGCGAAGCGGCGCAGATAGCGACCATCGGTCGAGAGCAGGAACATCCCCACCGAATGGTCGACTGCGTACTGATCGGCGGGTGCACCGGGTTCGCGTACCTGTTCGTAGCGCACGCCGAAATGGTCTGCGGCACGCCGGACGAGGGCGGGCGAGCCGCTGAGCCCGATGATCCGCGGATCGAAGAAGCTGAGGTAACTGCGCAGCATGCTCGCAGTGTCGCGTTCCGGATCGACGCTGATGAAGATCGCCTGCAGGCGCTCGGCATCCGGACCGAGCGCGCCGAGCACCGCCGCCATCTCGGCCAGCGTCGTCGGACACACATCCGGGCAGAATGTGTAGCCAAAGCTGATCAGTTGCAGGCGGCCCGGGAAATCCTCGTTGCTGACTGCCCGCCCATTGGCGTCCGTCAGCAGGTAGCGCGCCGGCAGCCCCGCCGGCGAGTCGGCCACGCCATCGTCCGCCGCGGCACGCTGCCCGATGAGGACGAGGAAAAACGCGACGCACAGCGCGACGCCGAAGCTCCTGCTCATGGCGTTGGCGGCTTCTGCGTCGCCGTCTGAGCAACCGGCAGCAGCGACTGCAGGCGCCGCGACAGATCGTCCAAGCGGGAAGCGAAGTCGGCGGCCGACGGACAGGACGCCAGGTCGCCACCCTGGGCGAGGAATGCCTGGTTGGTTCGCTCCTCGTACACTTCGCCGTAGCGCCTTGTCTTCGGTGCGTGCCGGATCATCAGCAGCTTCGCCTGACCGGCGCTGCCCCTCTCGCCGCAGGCAAGCGCCTGGCCATTGAGCCGACCGAGGTCGCCGATCGCAGACAGCGCGGCCGCCGGGATGGCATCGGCGTCGGCGAACGCCGGGACGGCCAGAACGATCAGCAGACTCGACAGCAGTACACGCGGCATGGCTTGGAAATGGCTCGGCAGATGGTGGGAACGGGCTGATTATAGGCGGTGCAGACCGGACCCCGCGTTGATCGGGCTCAAAAAGGTTGCCGCCGTGATGTACACTGCGCGCCTCGCCACCGACCCGCACCGGGCACCTTGCACATGCCTCAACTCGTCCTCCTGCCCGGCAAGGATCGCCAGCTTGCCCGCCAGCATCCGTGGATTTTCGCCGGCGCGGTCGACCGGCTGGAGGGTCGCGCTCGTCCAGGCGACACCGTCGAGGTCGTCGCCGCCAACGGCCGGCCGCTGGCCAGGGCCGCCTGGAGCCCGGAATCGAAGATCCGGGCCCGGGTGTGGACCTTCGATCCGCAGGAAATCGTCGACGACGCGTTCTTCAAGCGCCGCGTGCTGGCGGCAGTCGAGCGTCGCCTGCTGCTGCCCGAGTTGCGCGAACAGGAGGGACTGCGCCTGCTGCACGGCGAGTCCGACGGCCTGCCCGGCGTCATCGCCGATCGCTACGGCGACACCATCGTCCTCCAGCTGACGTCGGCCGGCGCCGACAAGTGGCGACAGGCGCTGGTGCGTGCGCTGCAGCGGGCAACGGGCTGCGCCCGCATCTACGAGCGCTCGGACTCGGACGTCCGCCGTCTCGAGGGACTGCTTCCGGTCGCTGGCTGGTTGCTCGGAGAGGCGCCGCCCAGCCCGCTGAGCATCGTCGAGAATGGTGTCCGCATGCGGGTGGACATCGTCGCCGGCCACAAGACCGGCTTCTACCTCGACCAGCGCGACAACCGCCTGCTGACGCGGCTGCTCGCCAGCGGGCGCCGAACGCTGAACTGCTTCTGCTACAGCGGCGGCTTCTCGTTGCAGGCGCTCGCCGGCGGAGCCAGCCAGGTGCTCTCGATCGACTCCTCGGCACCGGCACTGGCGACCGCCGTGGAAAACCTCGCACTCAACCCCGGACTCGACGCCAGCCTCGCCGAATGGCGCGAGGCGGACGTCTTCAGCGAGCTGCGGGTGTTGAAGAGTCACGGCGAGCGCTTCGACCTGATCATCCTCGATCCACCGAAGTTCGCTCCCTCGGCCGCGCACGCGGAACGCGCGGCGCGCGCCTACCGGGACATCAACGTCTTCGGCTTCCGCCTGCTGGCTGCGGGCGGCCTGCTGCTGACCTACTCCTGCTCGGGCGGAATCAGCCGCCAGCACTTTCAGGAGATCGTCGCCGATGCGGCAGTTGCCGCCGGTCGCCAGGCACGCATCCTGCGCCATCTGGCGGCACCCGCCGACCACCCGGTTGGACTCGGCTTCAGCGAAGGCGAGTACCTGAAGGGCCTGCTCTGTCAGGCGGACTGAGCGCCGCCGCAGCCAGCCAGCGGCACTCAGCCATCACCCCAAATCTGCTTCAGGCGGGCGTCCCGCCCACACGACAGCCGATAGTAGGAATAACGCACGGGGTTCTTCTTGTAGTAGTCCTGATGGTACTCCTCGGCCGGATAGAAGGTTGCGGCGGCCGCCAGTTCGGTTTCGATCCGCGGCAGCCTGCCGCTGGCCAACAGGGCATCCCGGCTGCTCTCGGCAGCCTTGCGCTCGACTTCGTTCTGCCAGTAGATGCCGCTGCGATACTGCGAACCGACGTCGCAGAACTGGCGGTTCCTGACGGTCGGATCGATGTGGCGCCAGAAACGATCGAGGAGCTGGACGTAGCTGATCCGCCGTGCGTCGTAAGTGACGCGCACCGCCTCGGCATGACCCGTGCCGCCCGCGCTGACCTGCTCGTAGGTGGGGTTGGCCGTTCGCCCGGCGGTGTAACCCGATTCCACCGCGATGACTCCGGGCAGCTTTTCGAAGTCCGCCTCGCTGCACCAGAAGCAACCACCGGCAAAGATCGCCGTGCGCACCTCGCCCGGTTTGCCGGCGGCCCCATCGGCAGCGGCCAGCGAACCCGCAACGAGGAGCAGCAGCACACCGACGGCGGCGCGGCTCACGTGCGCAGTTCCGGCAGTTGCTCACCGCGCGGCACGAAGCGAAGCGCCACACCATTGTTGCAGTAGCGCTTGCCGGTCGGCTGCGGACCATCCTTGAAGACGTGCCCCTGATGCCCACCGCAGCGTCGGCAGTGATACTCGGTGCGCGGGTAGATCAGCTTGAAGTCGGTCCGCGTGGCGATCGCGCCGGGCAACGGCTGCCAGAAGCTGGGCCAGCCGGTGCCGCTGTCGTATTTCGCCGCGCTGTCGAAGAGCGGCAGGCAGCAGGCCGCACAAACGAAGGTGCCATCGCCCTTCTCGTGGTTCAACGGACTGCTCCCGGCGCGTTCGGTGTCGTCTTCGAAGAGCACACGATAGGCGGGCAGCGGCAGCAGGGTCGCCCACTCGGCTTGCGATTTTTCGAGCCGACCGTCGTCACTGGTCGCGGCGGGACCAGCCGTCGCCTCCGGAACGATGCAGGTCGAGATGTGGTTCAACCATTTCAGTGTCTGACAACGATTCATGATGCGCTCCAACAGGACGATAAAGCAGGCGGCGCCGACGACTGCAACCAGAGCCGGAGCGTGTCGCGCCAGATGTGCCCCGGGCCGTGCGCGATCGCAGGCAACGCGGATCGCACGCGCACCGAACATGCTCCTTCGGCAACGACGCCGCGGCGGCAGTTCCCGCCCGTTGCCGCGGGACAAATTGACGGCAGGCGCCACAGAACGCGTTGCTGCCCTGATCTCCCTGCGGCCGAGCACGCTGCCAGGCTGCCCCCATTGGTCGCCAGACCGGGCCACACCTTACGCCAGATCACGCAGGGCTGGCGGGTATCTGCAACAGAGTTGCAGGTACCAGCCAGCCATGTTCTAATTCCCGGTCATGAAGCCTGCCATCATCCGCAATGGCGAACAGCCGGGCGAAAGCGAGACCGAGCGTGCAGCCCGTCTGATTCGCCGCGCCGGCGCCCGCGCCACACCGGCCCGCGTTCGCGTCCTCCGCCTGCTGCGATCGGCACCGACCGCACTCAGCCACCATGAGATCGAACAGTCCCTCGGCGATCTGGCGCTCGATCGCGTCACGCTCTACCGCGTGCTCGACTGGCTGGTCGCGACCGGGCTGGCGCACCGGAACGCGGACACGCGGCGGACCTTCCGCTTTTCCGCCGCCAGCGGCAGCGAGCATTCGGCGCATAGCCATTTCCGCTGTGACGGGTGCGGGCGTGTGTTCTGCCTCGACGCCGCACCGCCGCCACCGCCGAGGCTGCCGGAGGGCTTCTTGCTGTCACGCATCGAACTCGATCTGCGCGGACGCTGCGCGCAGTGCGCGGGCGGCGCGCAGTGAGCGCAGTGCCGTCGCCCGAACGGGCGATTCCGGTGACCATCCTGACCGGCTTCCTCGGTGCCGGCAAGACCACGTTGCTCAACCATCTCCTGCGGCAACCGGCGATGGCGGATGCGGCGGTGCTGATCAATGAATTCGGCGAGGTCGCGATCGACCATCACCTGGTCGACAAGGTGGACGACAACGTCCTCGTTCTCGATTCCGGCTGCCTCTGCTGCAGCGTCCGCGGCGAGCTTGCACGCAGCCTGCGCGACCTCTTCATGCGCCGCCTGCGGCGCGAGATCCCGGCCTTTTCGCGCGTCCTGATCGAAACCACCGGACTGGCCGATCCGGCACCGGTGCTGTACACGCTGCTCGAGGATTTCTTCATCGCCGAGCGCTTCCGCATCGATGGCGTCGTGACGGCAGTCGATGCGACCCATGCGAACCGCCAGCTGGGACGCCATTTCGAGGCCGTGCGGCAAGTGGCGATGGCCGATCGCCTGTTGTTGACCAAGTGTGACCTGGCCGAGCCGGCTGAGCTCGCCACCCTGTCGCGGCGACTGCGCCGGGCGAACCCCGGCGCACCGCAGATCGAGGTCGCGCACGGCCACATCGATGCTGGGCAGGTACTCGGCTGCGGGCTCTACGACCCCGCCGGCAAGACGGCGGACGTCCGGCGCTGGCTGGCCGAGGAGAAGGTCAAGGCGGAACACGACACCTGGCGGCAGGATCTGCACGTGCATGACGTCAATCGCCATGACGCACTGGTTCATTCCTTCGTCCTGCGCTTCGCCGAGCCCTTCGCTTGGCCGGACTTCAGCGAAGCGATCGATGTCCTGCTCGCCACCTGTGGTGACCGCATCCTGCGCGTCAAGGGTCTCGTTGCCGTTGCCGGCGAGCTCGGGCCACGCGTCGTGCAGTGTGTGCAGCACATGCGCTATCCGGCGGCACCGCTGCCCGACTGGCCGGACGAAGACCGGCAAAGCCGGCTGGTGTTCATCGTCCGGGCGCTCGAGCGAAGCATCGTCGACCAGGCCTTCATCATGTTCTGCGGCACCGCGGCCAATAGCGAACCATGAAGACCTGCGGCTGAGCCGTCGGTCACCAAACCTCTTGCGCCACCCACCGCGCCTTGCTGCAGTACCTGCCCTTCAATGACGGGGACCACCTCATCCGCTGCATGCACCAGCGCCTCGCTCCCAACACCCCAGACACCGGCTGACTTGCCCCATCCAACAGTCCTGAACCTCACCACCTCCTGCCATCGAACTTGAAATGAGAACTGCTGCGTCACCGAGCGGGCATTCCGCCGCACCCTCGAGTGCGGTATCCTCGCCCACGGTTGCGCCCGTGCCCGCTGCGCCGACTGCCGGCACGACTTCGTGGTCGCTTGCTCATGCAAGTGTCGCGGCGTCTGCCCGTCCTGCACTACCCGCCGCATGGCCGAGACGGCGGCGCATCTGGCCAACCACGTCATCCGGCGTTTGCCGTTGCGTCAGTCGGTGCTTTCTGTGCCCCAGCGCCGGCGCAATCACTTGGCGCGTGATCCGGCGGTTCTCAACGTCGCTTTGCGCATCTTCCTGAGCGCCATCGAACGGGCGCTGCGGCAACACAGTCCCGGTGCCAGTACAGTGTCCCGCCTCCGCGCTGTGATCTTCATCCACCGTTTCGGTGCGCTGCTCAACACCCATCTGCTCTTCCACTGCAGCCAGGCTCATGTCCAGCCATCGCTTCTTTCCTTCCGACCATGCGCGCGGCAGATCGCTGCAACCCGTGCAGAGGGTAAAATCCATGCTGCCGCCGATCCGCCGCCACCCCGCCGATGCCTGTCACCGAATTGCCCCTGACGCTGCTCTGCCACCCGGCGACGCCGGCGCCCGTGGTCCGATCCGTCGAGGCCCGCGCGGAACGTAGGGCCAACGGCGACCTCGCGCTGGCCTACCGGCTGCGCGGCGACATGGTGCGCCTGCGGATCCCGCCACCAGCGGCGCCGGAGCGTGCAGAGAGCCTCTGGGAACACAGCTGCTTCGAGGCTTTCATCGGCATCGCTGGCGAGCCCGCCTACCACGAGTTCAACTTCTCGCCATCCGGCGAGTGGGCCAGCTACGCCTTCGCCGGCTACCGCCAGCCGGCACAGTTGGCGACCCCGCTGCCGGCGCCGCAGCTGACCATCAGGTTGACTGCCGGCCGCCTCGAACTCGAGGTGCTGATCGCCGCCGCTGCCTTGCCGGCGAAAGCTGCCGCGGCGACACTGCAGGTCGGCCTCGCCGCAGTGGTGGAAGCCACGGATGTCGTCGATGGCAGCCACAGCTACTGGGCCTTGCACCATCCGGCCGGCCTGCCCGATTTTCATCATCGCGACGGCTTCCGTCTCGAGCTTGTGCCGACTGGCGATTCTGCCTGAAGGAATTGCTGATGCCCACCCTCCTCACCGGCCTCGACCGCCTGCTCTGCGAGCCTGACCTGCGCCAACCCCTGCACGGCCGCCGGCTGGCCCTGCTCGCCCACCCGGCATCGGTCAGCGCCGACATGACGCACGCGCTCGACGCACTGGCGAGACTGCCCGATCTGCAACTGGCGGCCGCTTTCGGCCCGCAGCACGGATTGCGCGGCGACAAGCAGGACAACATGGTCGAGTCTCCCGAGTTCTTCGATCCGCAGCACGGCATCCCGGTGTTCAGCCTGTACGGCACGGTACGACGTCCGACAGCGCAAATGATGTCGAGCTTCGACGTCCTGCTGGTCGACCTGCAGGATCTGGGCTGCCGCATCTACACCTTCATCACCACCCTGCTGTACGTTCTCGAAGCGGCGGCCTCGCACGGCAAGGAAGTCTGGATCCTGGACCGCCCGAACCCCGTCGGGCGTCCGGTCGAGGGATTGCTGTTGCGTCCCGGGTGGGAGAGCTTCGTCGGCGCCGGACCGCTGCCGATGCGTCACGGCCTGACGATGGGCGAGCTCGCCTGCTGGTTCATCAGGGAGTTCGAACTCGAAGTCGACTGCACGGTCATCCGGATGCATGGCTGGTCGCCGGCCTCGGCACCGGGCTACGGCTGGCCGACGGGCCAGCGCGGTTGGATCAATCCGAGCCCCAACGCCGCCGGTCTGGCGATGGCACGCTGTTATGCGGGTACGGTGATGCTCGAGGGCAGCTCGCTTTCCGAGGGTCGCGGCACGACCCACCCGCTCGAGCTGTTTGGCGCGCCGGATGTCGACGCCCGCCGGCTGATCGCCGGCATGCATTCCCTGGCCCCCAACTGGCTGCAGGGCTGCCGGCTGCGCGAGTGCTGGTTCGAACCGACCTTCCACAAACACGCCGGGCAGCTGTGCCACGGCGTCCAGATCCATGTCGACGACAGCGCCTACGGGCACGAAACTTTCCGGCCCTGGCGGTTGCAGAGTCTCGCCTTCAAGGTGCTGCGGCGATTGCAGCCGGACTACCCGCTGTGGCGGGATTTCCCCTACGAGTACGAAATGGATCGGCTGGCGATCGACCTGATCAACGGCTCGCCGACGCTGCGACAGTGGGTCGATGAACCGACGGCGACGCCCGGCGACCTCGATTCCCTCGGTCGCTCTGACGAGGACGCGTGGCTGCAGATGCGACAGGACCTCCTGCTCTACTGAAGGTCGCTGACGGGGCTGCGCGCATGAGCGCTGCGCGGCCGTGGCATGGACGGCCGCGCCGCCAGCGCCGGGGCTCTCGCCCGCAACGGCAGGCTACGACGAAACCGCTTCGCGCACGGCCGTGGCGAGCCTCTCGGCAGCGCTGTTGACCAGCAGCGGATCCTGCCCTTCGACCATCACGCGCAACAGGGGCTCGGTTCCAGAGGCGCGCAGCAGGACCCGTCCGCAACCCTGCAGCTCGCGCTCCACCTCGGCGCGCGTGGCCGCGATCAGCGGATGCTCCTGCCAGGGGAATCCCTTGCTCAACGCAACGTTGATCAGCTTCTGCGGATACAGCCGCAGGCAGCCCAGCAGTTGCTGCAGATCGCCGCCCTCCTCGCGCAGAGCGCACAACACCTGCAGCGCAGAGACGATGCCGTCGCCTGTGGTGTGCCGATCAAGACACAGGATGTGCCCCGAGTTCTCGCCACCATAGAGCCAGCCCTTCTGCCGCAGCAGATCCATGACGTAGCGGTCGCCGACGGCGGCACGGGCAAACGGGACCTTGAGTTCGCCGAATGCGTGTTCGAGGGCCAGATTGGTCATCAGCGTGCCGACGACTCCGGCAACCGCTCCTTGCCGCAAGCGGCTGCGCACGACGGCAAAAAGCAACTGGTCGCCATCGTAGACCTGGCCCAGCGAATCGACCATGATCAAGCGGTCCGCGTCACCATCGAGGGCGATCCCGACGTCCGCCGCCTGCGCCAGAACCGCCCTCGACAGGGCTCCAGGAGCGGTCGCGCCGACATCCTGGTTGATGTTCAGGCCATTCGGTTCGGTACCGATGCTGCTGACTTCCGCCCCCAGCTCATGGAAGACATGCGGCGCGAGATGATAGGCAGCGCCGTTGGCGCAATCGACGACGATCTTCAGTCCGCGCAGGTCCATGTCGAACGGGAAGGTGCCTTTGCAGAACTCGATGTAGCGCCCGTCGGCGTCGTCGATCCGCCGCGCCCGCCCGAGACCGGCGGAGGGAACACAGGTCAGGGGCTCGTCGAGGGCCGCCTCGATCTCGAGTTCCAGATCATCGGGCAGCTTGCTTCCGTTCGCCGCGAAGAACTTGATCCCGTTGTCGTAGTACGGGTTGTGCGACGCGGAAATGACGATGCCCGCCTGCAGGCGCAGGGCGCGAGTGAGGTAGGCAATCGCCGGCGTCGGCATCGGCCCGACAAGACAGACATCGACCCCGGCAGCCGAGAATCCGGCTTCGAGCGCCGCCTCCAGCATGTAGCCCGAGATCCGTGTGTCCTTGCCAATCAGTACCGCTGGCCGGTCGCCCGGCTTGGCATGGCTGCGCGCACTGTCGCGCGCGGCCAGGACCCGCCCCGCCGCATGCCCCAGGCGCATGACGAACTCGGGCGTGATCGGCACCTCGCCGACGCGCCCGCGGACGCCATCGGTGCCAAAATACTTTCTCGTCACGACTTTCTCTCCCCTTGAGCACAGGCGCCGACTGGCACCCGTCACGTAAATGACATTCTACCCACAGGGCGGCCGGGCGGATTGCCAAATAGCGCACAAAGGCTGCCGGCGGCGCTGCCGCCGATGGCGATGCACGTCCCGCTGCTGCCGCCCCGGACAACAGCCGCTTGCGACCCGAGGTCGCCCGGGCAAGCCAGGGACTGCCGGAGTGATGCGCGTCAAACCGCCGCCGACCCCGGCGCATCACTGCCGCGCGTCGCCTGCCAGACCGCCAGTGCATCGCGCGTTGCGGCCACATCGTGCACCCGCAGGACACGCGCACCACGCTCGACGGCCAGCACCGCGGCGGCGATGCTGGCCGCAAGGCGCTCGCCGAGCGGGCGCCCGGTGATGGCGCCAAGCATCGACTTGCGCGAGAGGCCGGCCAGCACAGGCAGACCGTCGCTGGTCAGTTGCTCGAGAGCGCGCAACAGCTCGAGGTTGTGCTGCAGGGTCTTGCCGAAGCCGAAGCCCGGGTCGAGCAGCAGACGATCGTCGCTGATCCCGGCCGCCCTCGCCGCCTGTACGCGGCGCCGCAGGAAATCCCGCACCTCGGCGACGACATCGCGGTACGAGGGCTGCTGCTGCATGGTCAGCGGTTGCCCCTGCATGTGCATCAGGCAGACCGCGCAGTCGCTCTCTGCTACCGCCTCCATCGCTCCCGGCATGCGCAAGCCATGGATGTCATTGATCATCGACGCGCCGTGCCGCAGTGCCGCCCGCATCACCTCCGGCTTGTAGGTGTCGACCGAGATGGGTACGCCACAGCCGGTGAGTTCCGCAAGTACCGGCAGGAGCCGCTGCAGCTCGTCCTCTGCCCTCACCGGTAGCGCCCCGGGACGGGAGGACTCGGCGCCGAGATCGAGCAGGTCGGCGCCAGCGTCGATCTGCCGCCGGGCCTGCGCCACCGCCGCTGCCGTGTCGCCGGCAAGCCCATCTCCCGAGAACGAATCGGCCGTCAGGTTCACGATGCCCATCAGCAATGGGCGATCGAGGGCGAGTCGAAAGGATCCGCAACGCAGCATGCAGCAGCCCGGACGATCAGCCGAATGAGAGCGCAAGCGCTCTCGGTTCAGGCAGGCGCCGGTGGCGCGCTCGGCGCCGCATCCGGCGCATTGTGGTCGCTCTTGTTGGCCGGCGGCAACTGTGTCTGCTTTGGCGGGCGTGGCGGCTTGCCCTGCATGATGTCATTGATCTGGTCGGCGTCGATCGTCTCGAGTTCGAGCAAGGCCGACGCCATCGCCTCGACCTTGTCGCGGTGCTCTTCAAGCAGGCGGCGCGCCAGCGCGTACTGCTCGTCTATGATGCGGCGGATCTCGCGGTCGACCTTCTCCATCGTCGCTTCCGACATGTTCTTGTGCGTCGTCACCGATCGCCCAAGGAAGACCTCACCTTCGTTCTCGCCATAGACCATCGGCCCCAGTGCATCCGACATGCCATAGCGGGTGACCATGTCGCGTGCCATCTGCGTCGCCCGCTCGAAGTCGTTCGAGGCGCCGGTCGTCATCTGGTTCATGAACAGTTCTTCGGCAATGCGGCCACCGAAGAGGACTGCGATGCGACTCATCAGATAGACGCGGTCGTAGGCATAGCGATCCTCTTCCGGCAATTGCATGGTCAGCCCCAGGGCACGACCGCGCGGAATGATCGTCACCTTGTGAACCGGATCCGACTTCGGCATGAGCTTCGCAACGACCGCATGACCCGACTCGTGATAGGCCGTATTGCGTCGCTCATCCTCGTTCATGACCATGCTGCGCCGCTCGGCGCCCATCATGATCTTGTCCTTGGCCTTCTCGAAGTCCTCCATGTCCACCAGACGCTTGTTGCCACGGGCAGCAAACAGGGCTGCCTCATTGACCAGATTGGCGAGATCCGCACCGGAGAAACCGGGCGTTCCGCGGGCGATGATGTCGGCCTTGACATCCGGCGACAATGGCACCTTGCGCATGTGCACGATCAGGATCTGTTCGCGGCCACGGATGTCAGGCAGCGGAACGACCACTTGGCGATCGAAGCGCCCCGGTCGCATCAGTGCCGGATCCAGCACATCCGGTCGGTTGGTCGCAGCAATGACGATCACCCCGACACTCCCTTCGAAACCGTCCATCTCGACGAGCATCTGGTTCAGCGTCTGCTCGCGCTCGTCGTTGCCACCACCGAGGCCGGCACCGCGCTGGCGACCGACGGCGTCGAGCTCATCGATGAAGATGATGCATGGCGCGTGCTTCTTCGCGTTCTCGAACATGTCGCGAACACGCGCCGCGCCGACGCCGACGAACATCTCGACGAAATCCGAGCCGGAAATCGAGAAGAATGGAACCTTGGCTTCGCCGGCAATCGCCTTCGCCAGCAACGTCTTGCCTGTGCCCGGGTTGCCAACGAGCAGCACGCCCTTCGGGATGCGGCCACCAAGCTTCTGGAACTTGGACGGGTCGCGCAGGAAATCGACGAGTTCCGACACCTCCTCTTTTGCCTCGTCGCAACCGGCGACGTCGGCAAAGGTGATCGTGTTGGACGATTCGTCGAGGAGTCGCGCCTTGCTCTTGCCGAATGAGAAGGCCCCGCCGCGACCACCGCCCTGCATCTGACGCATGAAGAAGATCCAGACGCCGATCAGCAGCAGCATCGGGAACCAGCTGACGAAGATGCTCATCAGGAAGGACTGCTCTTCCTCCGGCTTGGCCTCGATCTTGACCCCATGCTTCAGCAGATCGGAGACCATCCAGAGATCCGGCGGCGCATAGCTCGTCAACTTGCGGCCATCGGTCGTCGTTGCCTTGAGCACGCGCCCTTCGATCACCACCTTGGCGATGTTTCCCTTGCCCACCTCCTCGATGAACTGCGAGTATTCCATCGGCGCCGGGCCCACCTGGCGATTGTTGAACTGGTTGAAGACAGTCATCAGGACGAGACCGATCACCAGCCAGACTGCCAGATTCTTGAACATGTTATTCAATGCGTCACCTCTTCATCCTGCCCAAACTACCGTTCCCAAGACGCCTCGCCATGGATGCGGAATTGCATTCTAAACCGATTCCCGGCCGGACGATCAAGCATTGCGCCGCCAACCCGCCCGTCAGGCTCGCAGGCCCCGGCCGAGAAGATACACTTCCCGACTGCGATCACGCGAGGCATCCGGCTTGCGCAGGCACACCAGCCTGAAGGTCTGCCGCATGCGGACGAGGAAATCGTCGAAGCCCAGACCCTGGAACACTTTGACCAGCAGACAGCCCTCCGGTTGCAGCCATTGACTCGCGAAATCGAGAGCCAGTTCCGCCAGGTGCATGCCCTGTGCCTGATCACACAGGCTGATGCCCGAGATGTTGGGCGACATGTCGCAGAGTACAAGTCCCGCCCGCTCCTGTTTCAGCAGCCCCCGCAGGCGCTCGAGAACCTCCGTTTCGCGAAAGTCGCCGGGCAGGAAGACGACTCCGGGCAGTTGCTCCATCGGCAGGATGTCGACCGCGATCACCCGGCCCCGACCCTGCTGGCGCTTCGCGACCACCTGCGACCAGCCTCCCGGACTTGCCCCCAGGTCGACGACCAGGTCGCCCGGGCGGATCAGATGCTCGCGGTCGTCGATCTGCAGGAGCTTGTAGGCAGCGCGCGAGCGGTAGCCTTCCGCCTTCGCCCGCTGGACGTAACTGTCGCTGACGTGTTCACGCAACCAGGCGTTGCTCGATCTGCTGCGCTTCATGCCGGGAAACCCGCTAGAATGGGCTCTCCAGAGAGGAACACCGCATGCTCACCCTGAACTCCGAAGAGCGGCGCGCGCTGCGCGCCCGCGCCCACGCCCTGCAGCCGGTTGTCGCGATCAGCCAGAATGGGCTTTCCGACCCGGTTGTGCGGGAAATCGACGCCAGCCTGGCGGCACACGAACTGATCAAGGTGCGGGTGTACAACGATGACCGGAAAGAACGCGAGAACTTCCTCGCCAGCCTCTGCGAGCGACTGGCCGCGGCGCCCGTGCAGCATATCGGCAAGCTCCTCGTGCTCTGGCGTCCACGCCCGGAACAAGTTGCCACGCCAGAAAGGGCGCCACGCCTGCCGCGGCGCAGCAAGCGCACGTTCCAGGGCAGTACCGGCAGCTGACCGCGACAGGCGATGGCGACCCGCGCGCCGCCGGTTGCCTGTCGGGCCACCTGATCGCCTAACGGACACCGCGCGCCGTGGCGGCAACCAGCAGCAGGCCAAGAAGACTCTGCAGCAGGTAGAGGATGCTGGAAACGCCATGCCAGGCCGCGAAGCGGTCACGCAGGACACTCGCCATCACCTCTCGTGGCAGGGCGTCGGCCTTGAGCTGTGCCAGCAGGGGCTGGATGCCGAACAGGCCGACGACGGTCAGCAGCAACATCAGCAGCAGCAGCCAGAAATCCCAGCGCCGCCAGGCGGCGCCGCGCAGTCGGACGAGCACGAAGGCGAGCAGGTACGCGGCACACGCCAGGCCCACCCAGCCGATCAATTCGAACAGCCGGCCGGCGAGCTGCCCGGCCAGCTGACGATCGTTGCCCAGGGCATGAAACAGCGTCGGCGCAACGAGGTAGCCGATCGACCACAGGCCGCCCACCCAGAGGGTCAGGGCGACGCCATGAAGAATTTCGGCAGTGCGGCGCATGCCTGCACTCACTCGTAGCGAACGTCGATGACTTCGTATTCGCGAACACCGCCGGGCGCCTGCACCTCGGCGATGTCGCCAGCGAACTTGCCGATCAGTGCGCGCGCGATCGGCGAGTTGATCGAGATCTTGCCACCCTTGATGTCGGCCTCGTCCTCGCCGACGATCTGGTAACACACGCGGACGCCCGTGTCCTGGTCCTCGAGATCGAGCGTTGCGCCAAAGACGCAGCGCCCGTCGGCATCGAGCAGCTTGGGGTCGATGATCTGGGCGTTGGCGAGCTTGCCCTCGAACTCCTTGATGCGGCCCTCGATGAAGGCCTGTCTTTCCTTGGCGGCGTCGTACTCGGCGTTCTCCGAGAGATCACCGTGCGAGCGCGCCTCGGCGATCGCGGCGATCGCCCGCGGACGCTCGACGGTCTTCAGATGATGCAGCTCGGCGCGCAACAGTTCGGCGCCCTTGACGGTTACGGGTATCTTGCTCATATCGTTCGCTGCCAACAATGGCCGGCCGCCGGCGGCCACGAGCAATAGCACGGCGCAGGCGGTTGCATGGATTGACTAATGAATCTGCGCGTGCAGTTCCTGTATCGGGTAGACCACGAGTTCGCCACGGTTCCTGATTCCCGCCACGGCTGCTTCGGCGCCCCAGATGGTGGTGTAGATCGTCACCCGCGCCGCCAACCCGGAAGTGCGAATCGAGCGCGAGTCGCTGATCGCCTTGCGCTTTTCGTCGACGGTGTTGATGATCAGGACGATCTCGTTGTTCTTGATCATGTCGACGACGTGCGGACGCCCCTCGGTCACCTTGTTCACCGGCGTCACGGCAATTCCCGCGGCGGCAATCGCCGCCGCGGTGCCGCGTGTGGCGAGCAGGGTGAACCCGGCTGCCTGCAACTCGCCGGCGATCCTGACTGCCTTCGACTTGTCCGAATCCTTGACGCTGACGAACACCTGCCCGGAACTCGGCAAGCGCACGCTGGCGGCCATCTGGCTCTTCACGAAGGCCTCGGAAAAGCTGCGTCCGACCCCCATCACCTCGCCGGTAGACTTCATCTCCGGGCCCAGAATGGTATCGACGCCGCGAAACTTGATGAACGGGAAGACCGCTTCCTTGACCGAGAAATGGTCCGGCACCACTTCCCTGGTCAGGCCCTGGCTGGCCAGGGACCTGCCGACCATGCAGCGGGCGGCGATCTTCGCCAGGGGCAAGCCGGTCGCCTTGGAGACGAAGGGAACGGTGCGCGAAGCACGCGGGTTCACCTCGAGAACGAAGACGACACCCTTCTGGATGGCAAACTGGATGTTCATCAGCCCGCAGACCTTGAGCGCCCTGGCCAGCAGGCGTGTCTGCCGGCGCAACTCGTCCTGCATTGCGACCGACAGGGTATAGGGCGGCAACGAGCAGGCGGAGTCGCCGGAATGAACGCCTGCTTGTTCGATGTGCTCCATGACACCGCCGATCAGTACCTCCTCGCCATCACAGAGCGCGTCGACGTCGACCTCCGAAGCGTCGTTCAGGAAACGATCGAGGAGCACCGGTGAATCATTCGACACCTTGACGGCTTCGCGCATGTAACGCTCGAGCTCGCGTTCCTCATGGACGATCTCCATCGCTCGCCCGCCGAGGACGTAGGACGGCCGGACGACCAACGGATAGCCGATCTCGACGGCGAGGCGCAGCGCTTCCGCCTCGTTGCGGGCGGTCCGGTTGGCCGGCTGTCGCAGATCGAGCGCATGCAGCAGCTTCTGGAAACGCTCGCGATCCTCGGCAGCGTCGATCATGTCCGGGCTGGTACCGATGATCGGCACGCCGTTGGCTTCGAGATCACGCGCCAGTTTCAGCGGGGTCTGGCCACCGAACTGGACAATCACGCCGATCGGCTTCTCGACGGCAACGATTTCGAGTACGTCCTCGAGCGTCAGCGGCTCGAAGTACAGACGATCGGAGGTATCGTAGTCGGTCGAGACGGTCTCCGGGTTGCAGTTCACCATGATCGTCTCGTAGCCGTCGGCACGCATCGCCAGTGCCGCATGCACGCAGCAGTAATCGAACTCGATCCCCTGGCCGATGCGGTTGGGCCCGCCACCGAGGACCATGATCTTCTGCCGGTCCGAGGGCTGCGACTCACATTCGTCCTCATAGGTCGAGTACATGTAGGCGGTATGCGTGGCAAACTCGGCGGCACAGGTATCGACCCGCTTGAACACCGGGCGGACCTGCCACTCATGGCGGCGCTGGCGGACGGCCGACTGCGTCGTCCGCATCAGGGTGGCGAGTCGCTTGTCGGAGAAACCGGCCCGTTTGAGATGCAGAAGCTCGTCACGCGACAGCGAGACAAGGTCGCGGCCGCGAATCCGCTCAGCCATGCGGTACAGATCCTCGATCTGCGCCAGGAACCACGGGTCGATCGCCGTCAGCCGATGGATTTCGTCGAGCGACATGCCTATCCGGAAGGCGTCGGCCAGATACCAGATGCGCTCGGGACGCGCTTCGCTCAGGGCAACCTCGATCTCCTCGCGGTCGGCGCTCTTCTCGTCGAAGCCGTCGACGCCAACCTCGAGCCCGCGCAGCGCCTTCTGCAGCGACTCCTGGAAGGTGCGGCCGATGGCCATCACCTCGCCTACCGACTTCATCTGCGTCGTCAGACGCGAATCCGCCTCGGGAAACTTCTCAAAGGCAAACCGCGGCACCTTGGTCACCACGTAGTCGATCGACGGCTCGAAGGATGCGGGGGTGCGACCGCCAGTGATCTCGTTCGCCAGTTCGTCGAGCGTGTAGCCGACCGCCAGTTTCGCTGCCACCTTGGCGATCGGGAAGCCGGTCGCCTTCGACGCCAGCGCCGACGAGCGCGAGACACGCGGGTTCATCTCGATGACGATCATCCGCCCATCGTCCGGGCAGATGGCGAACTGCACATTCGAACCACCCGTGTCGACGCCAATCTCGCGCAGGACCGCGATCGAGGCATCGCGCATGATCTGGTATTCCTTGTCGGTCAGCGTCTGTGCCGGTGCGACCGTGATCGAGTCGCCGGTGTGCACGCCCATCGGATCGAAGTTCTCGATCGAGCAGACGATGATGCAGTTGTCCCGCCGGTCGCGGACAACCTCCATCTCGAACTCCTTCCAGCCGATCAGCGACTCCTCGATCAGCAGCTCGCGCGTCGGACTGGCCTCGAGGCCGCGCTTGCAGATCTCGATGAACTCCTCCTGGTTGTAGGCGATGCCGCCACCCGAACCACCCATGGTGAACGACGGCCGGATGATCGTCGGATAGCCAATCATCGCCTGCACCTGCAGCGCTTCCTCCATCGAGTGCGCCAACGCCGAGCGCGCCGAACCGAGACCGATGCGCGTCATTGCCGCCTTGAACTTCTCCCGGTCCTCGGCCTTGTCGATCGCCTCGCGCGAGGCGCCGATCATCTCGACCGAATGGCGGGCGAGGATGCCATGGCGAACCAGATCGAGGGCGCAGTTGAGCGCGGTCTGTCCGCCCATGGTCGGCAGCAGCGCGTCCGGCCGCTCGCGGCTGATGATCTTCTCCAGCACCCGCCAGTTGATCGGCTCGATGTAGGTCACGTCGGCCATCTCCGGATCGGTCATGATCGTCGCCGGATTGGAGTTCACCAGGATCACCCGATACCCCTCCTCGCGCAGCGCCTTGCAGGCCTGCGCCCCGGAGTAATCGAACTCGCAGGCCTGACCGATGACGATCGGCCCGGCGCCGATGATCAGGATGCTCTCAATGTCTGTGCGCTTGGGCATCTTGCTTCTTCTCGTCTTGCATCATCTGGACAAAGCGGTCGAACAGGCAGGCGATGTCGTGCGGCCCCGGACTCGCCTCAGGATGTCCCTGGAAGGAGAACGCGGGTACGTCGGAACGCGCAACGCCCTGCAGCGAGCCATCGAAGAGCGACACATGGGTGCGCAGCAGGTTCGCCGGCAGGCTGTCCACGTCGACCGCAAAACCGTGGTTCTGGCTGGTGATCAGCACCTGTCCGGTTTGCAGATCCTTCACCGGATGGTTGGCACCATGGTGCCCGAACTTCATTTTCAGCGTCCTCGCGCCCGAGGCCAGCGCCAGCAGCTGGTGACCGAGACAGATGCCGAAGATCGGCACGCGCCGGGCAAGCAGCTCGCGAATCGCGTCGATCGCGTAGTCGCAGGGCTCCGGGTCGCCCGGACCGTTCGACAGGAACACCCCGTCGGGCCGCAGCGCGAGGACATCGGCAGCGCTCGTCTGCGCCGGCACGACGGTCACCCGGCAGCCGCGGGCAGCCAGCATGCGCAGGATGTTGTGCTTGACGCCGTAGTCGTAGGCGACGACGTGCAGCACGGGCGCCGGTGCATCGCCGTAACCGCCGAGATTCCAGGCGCCACCGGTCCACGCATAGGCTGCAGGCACACTGACGACGCGGGCCAGATCCATTCCCGCCAAGCCCGGGAAAGCCCGCGCTTCCTCCAGTGCACGCCGTTCGTCGACCGTCACCGCCATGATGCAGCCGGCCTGCGCTCCCTGCTCGCGCAGGATGCGGGTCAGCTTGCGCGTATCGATCCCGCTGATGGCAACGATTCCGTGCTGCTGCAGGTAGTCCGGCAGTGTCTGCTGCAGACGCCAGCTGGCGGCCCGCGGTGGCAAGTCACGGATGACCAGACCGGCGGCGTAGTTCGCCCGCGACTCGAAGTCTTCCGCATTGCAGCCGACATTGCCGATATGCGGATAGGTCAGCGTGACGATCTGGCGGCAATACGAGGGATCGGTAAGGATTTCCTGATAACCCGACATCGCCGTATTGAAGACGACTTCGCCGCTGGTGCTGCCCGCAGCACCGATCGCCAGACCCCTGAAGATCGTGCCGTCAGCCAGGGCGAGAATCGCCGGCGGCAGATTGGGTAGCAAGGACACGAAACACTCCTGTGGAAGCTGTTGAACTCGCGGCCGGTCCGGGCCGTAGATACGCAAAAGCGGGACAGGCATTCAGCCTTCCCGCTCGGATCCTCGCCAGCCCGGGGATTATACCGGAGGCAGTCGCTCTTGGGGCGATCAGACGACCCGTGCCAAGGCATCGGCCGCCGCTGCAGCCGGCCGCTGCCGACGCCCTGATGGCGTCGGCAGCCGGTCAGCGCAAACCGAGCACATCCTGCATGTCGAACAACCCGCTCTTCCGCTGCGCCAGAAAACGTGCCGCACGCAGACTCCCGAGCGCGTAGGGCATGCGGCTGCTCGCCTTGTGGCCGATCTCGACGCGTTCGCCGAGACCACAGAACATGACCTGGTGATCGCCAACGATGTCGCCGCCGCGCACCGTGGCAAAGCCGATGCTCGCCGCCGCTCGCTCGCCGGTGACGCCCTGGCGATCATAGACGGCGCAGGCGGCGAGATCACGTCCAAGCGCCTCGGCCACCACCTCCCCCATGCGCAACGCCGTCCCCGACGGCGCGTCGACCTTGTGCCGATGGTGTGCCTCGACGATCTCGACATCGTAGCCATCGGCGAGAATCCGCGCCGCAACGTCGAGCAAGCGGAAAACGAGGTTGACGCCGACACTCATGTTCGGCGCAAAGACGATCGGAATCTCGTCGGCGGCAGCCCTGATCGCCCTCTTGCCGGCGGCGTCGAAACCGGTCGTGCCAATGACCATCGCCACACCGTGCCGGCGGCAGCTTTCCAGGTGCCCGAGACTGGCTTCGGGGCGAGTGAAATCGATCAGACAGCCGGCCAGCGCGATGGCCGCATCGTGATCACTGCTGACCGGCACGCCGCAAGGCTTGCCGACCAGTTCGCCGGCATCCCTCCCCTGCACACTGGCGCCAGGCTGGTCAAACGCAGCCACCAGGCTCATGGCACCGTCGCGCAGCGTCGCTTCGAGCAGGGTGCGGCCCATGCGGCCACCGGCCCCGGCCACCGCAATCCTCAGTTCAGACATTTCAGAACCCCACCGTTTCCATCATGCGACCAAAAAAGCCCTTCTCGTCGGGCGGCGGCATGACCACACTGCCGTCCTCCGGCAGCGAGCCGAGATCGATCTCCCGGTTGCGGGTCTCCGACACGGGCTCCGCCACCCCGGGCTCGGCCGCCGCAACATCGCCGCTGACACGGACCAGCTTCCCATCGGCGTCGAAGTAGACCGACAGCCGACGCGTTTCGATCTCGCCCGAACGGCCTTTCTGCAGCGAATAGAAGTAGTCCCAGCGGTTGGCGTGAAACATGTCCATCAACAGCGGCGTGCCGAGCACGAAGCGCACCTGGTCGCGCGAAAGCCCGGGACGCAGTTGCGCCACCATCTCCTGTGTCAGGACGTTGCCCTGTTGGACGTCGATCCGGTATTCCTTGACGATGCGCGGTACCGACGAACAGCCTGCAAGCATCCAGAGGGCAACGGCCATAACGGCAACTCGCGGCAGGATCATGTCGTGGTCGAAACGTGATGAATGGAGGAGATCGGACGCCCGGAGCTGGACCACGGGCGGTCGCCGAGGCGCGTGTAGACCGGCTGCAGACCTGCAACGGCGCGGCACGGCCGCCCTCGTCGGTATATCATACTCGAAAACACCGTCTCCCTTCGCCGAAACCGACCAAGGTAAGCTGATGAGCAACCCCGAAGACCTCAAGAGCATGGGGCTGAAAGCCACCACCCCCCGCCTCAGGATCCTCGCCCTGTTCGAGAAGACCGAGGTCCGCCACCTGACCGCCGAGGATGTGTACCGCCTGCTGCTCGCCGACAACCTGGATATCGGTCTCGCCACCGTCTACCGCGTGCTGACGCAGTTCGAGCAGGCAGGACTGCTCGAACGCCATTTCTTCGAGTCGGGCAAGGCGGTGTTCGAACTCAGTCACGGGCAACACCATGACCATCTCGTCTGCATCGACTGCGGTCGGGTCGAGGAATTCTGCGATGCCGAGATCGAGCGGCGGCAGGCGCGCGTGGCCAAGGAGCGTGGCTTCAGCATTCGCGAACATGCACTGCATCTCTACGCCCAGTGTACCAAGCCCGACTGCCCGCACCGCGGCGGTGCCCGTCGCGCCACCGGCGAGGGCGACAAGCAGCCCTCCTGACCGCGTGTCCGCGCGAGCCGCAATCGACTCAGGCCCGCCTGAGGCTGCGGGCATCCCTCCCGCACGACCGTGTCCACCCCAGCCCAGACCCTGGCCCGACCACGGCCGCGCCGGCTGAACAGGTGCGGCAACGCACGCTCGGCTGCCGCGCACGGCACATGGCTGCTCACAGATGCTCGTACTCGACGATGTCCGCGGTGGCACTGCCCGCCGAGGCTGCGAAGGAGATGACGCCACTGCCACGCAGGACGAACTGCTCGTGCCGGATGAACAGTTCCTGCTCGCCGTTGACGGTGACGAAAGTGCCATTGGTGCTCAGGTCGATGAGGACGAAATTGCCACCGCGGCGTTCGATGCGGGCATGGTGGCGCGAGGCCCGGCGATTGTGCACCGTGATCTCGCAGCCGGCGTCGCGGCCCATGGCGACGCTCGGCCGGTGCCGGTCGAGCAGTTTGACGTAGTGGCCATAGCGTATGCACAAGCGCAGTTCCCGTTCCCTTGACGACTGTGGCTTGTCGACGGCCGCATGCCGGGGCTCTGCCCTCGGTTGTACCCACATGACCTCGAAAGCGGGGCCGTCGCCGGGCAACTCCGTCGTCGATCGACCGTCCAGCGGGCGCGTCAGCAGCTGCAGTTGCGGCGACAGCAAAGCCCGCGTTTCGCCGCTGGTCACGAGTTGCCCGGCGTCGGCGAGGTGTGCCAGAGACTCTGCGACACGCACCGCCTCACCGAAGACCTCGCCTTCGTGCTCGACCACGGCGCCGTGGTGCACACCGACGCGAATCGCCAGTTGGACCCCCGAGACCGGTGGCAGATCGGCGACGCGGCGCTGCATGGCCATTGCGGCCTGACAGGCATCGTTGGCGTTGGCGAAAAGCGCGCTCAGTTCGTCACGCTTGTTTCCCACCAGCCGGCCATGGAAACCGTCGATCCCGCGGATCATCCGCTTCATGCAGCGCTCGACGGCATGCGTCGCCTCGGTGGTACCCAGCCGCTCGAACAGACGCGAACTGCCGGCAACCGCGGCATGGATCAGCGAAGCATTGGTCTCACTGGTGCTCATCGAACGAATTCCGCTGCCGCCGCGGCGGATCCGCCGCGATTGCGAGATACCGCCACCGGCGCATGCGCCGCCCGTCTGCCGCCGCCAGTCACGACAACACCCGCAGCGGCAGGATATCCGGCGCCGACCACCCGTGCACCGGTCCCGGTGGATCGAAAACCGGGTCGCCGCCAGCCACCGCCGCCAACTCCACGCCGGGACGCAAGCCTCTGAAATCGAACAGCGATCGGTCGGCCAGATGGGAAGGAACCACCTGCTGCAAGGCTGAAAACACCGCCTCGGTGCGCCCCGGGAAGCGCCGATCCCAGTCAGCCATCATCGCCCGCACCTTCTCCCGTTGCAGGTTGGCCTGCGCACCGCAGAGGTTGCAGGGAATGATCGGGAAAGCCATGCCGCGGGCGTAGCGCGCGATGTCGGCTTCCGCACAATAGGCGAGTGGTCGAATGACGACGTGCGCCCCATCATCGGTGACCAGCTTCGGCGGCATGGCCTTGAGCTGACCGCCGAACAGCAGGTTGAGAAAGAGCGTGTGCACGATGTCGTCGCGATGGTGGCCGAGCGCGATCTTGTTCGCCCCCAGTTCCTTGGCAACCCGATAGATGACGCCGCGGCGCAGACGCGAACACAGCGAGCAACTGGTCTTGCCAGCGGGCAGCTTGGCGCGCACCACCGAGTAGGTGTCCTGCTCGACGATCCGGTAGTCGATGCCGATCCGCGCCAGATACGCCGGCAGGACCTCGGCCGGAAAACCGGGCTGCTTCTGGTCGAGGTTCATGGCAATCAGACGGAAGTCGATCGGTGCCCGCTCGCGCAGAGCCATCAGAAGTGACAGCAGCGTGTACGAATCCTTGCCGCCCGAGATGCAGACGAGCACCGTATCTCCGTCCTCGATCATGTTGTAATCGGCAATCGCCTTGCCAGCCTTGCTCTCGAGGCGCTTTCCGAGGCGCAGCAAAGTTTTCGACGGTTCCACGAGCGGCTCTCTCCGGCAGGTCAGCGGTTCACAGATGCGCGGTACGCCCGCCATCGACGTTGATCACCTGGCCGGTGACGTAGTCCGCTGCAACGAGCAGGTAGTGTACCGCCCGCGCCACGTCCTGCGGGCAGCCGACGCGCTTGAGCAACGTGTCGGCGACGATCTCCGCCCGCGCCACGCTGTCGAAAGCTTCGCTCTCGGGCCAGAGGATCGGTCCCGGCGCCACCGCGTTCACCCTGACCCGCGGTGCCAGTTCGATCGCCAGCGCCCGCGTCAGCCCCAGCAGGCCGGCCTTGGCGGCACAATAGAGAGGATAGCCGGCGAGTGGGCGTTCAGCATGGATATCGGTGATGTTGACGACGCTGCCGCCGCTGGCGAGCAGGTGCGGCGCCGCCGCCTGGGTGAGAAACAGCGGCGCCTGCAGGTTGCTGCCGACGAGTTCATCCCAGTCCCGCAGGTCGATCCCGGCGAGTGGGGTGGGGAAGAAACTCGAGGCGTTGTTGACCAGGCCGTCGAGGCCACCGAACCGGTCGACGGTCGCCGCCACCAGCTCCGGCAAGCTGTCGATCTGGCGCAGGTCGACCTGCCAACAGGCGGCGGAAGACGGGCGCCGGGCGTTCAACTCGGCGACGAGTGTCGCGGCTTCAGCAGCGGCCTGATGGTAATGCACCATGATGTTGGCTCCCGTCGCGTGCATCTCGAGCGCGATCGCCCTCCCCAGACGCCGCGCAGCGCCGGTGACCAGTATCGTTCTTCCTTCCATTTCCAGTTTCCGGCTGGCGACGACAAGGACCTGATTTTAGCGGATTCCTGGATTCGATTCGGGGAAAAAGCCAACGCCGCGGTCGCCGCCGCGGTACACTCGCGACATCGTCCCAACGGAGCCCGCCCCATGAGCAAGTCCGATATTCCTCTCGGCATCGACGAGCTGACGCACTTTGCCGAACGGATCGCGCGGCTGCCGCCGGCCGATGCGGAGTGGGTTGATGCACTGCTCGCCGAAGTGCTCCGCGCCCGCCGCCATGAAACCGACCTGCTGGCCATGCAGGCGGCGAGCAAGCACGCAGCGAACGAGCACGGCGAAAACCTCAACGACCAGCTCGCCCAGGTCGCTCTCGACACCGCCGAGTGGCTGCGAACGCTGTGGGAAGTCGGCTACATGGGTGCCGGCAGCTTCCGCTCGGCACCACGCTCGGCCTTTCCGTCGATCGACCTCGACGACGTCAGGAAGTCATCGCTCTTTGCCCGGATTCGACAGGGCAAGCATGCGCTGCCCTTCCCCCCGCCGACCCGCAACGGGCGCCCCTGGCACGACGTCCTCGACGAGACGGAAGCGACACATCAGGTGGCTGCCGAGATCGTTCGTGACGAGGACGGACTGGCCCTGGCTGCGATCATCGAGGGCTGCGCCGAGTGGAACGTCGTCGAGGAGACGCAGGGGAACAGTCAGTTCATCGTCCAGCACGAGGGCAAGGGGCCGCGCTACCGTCTGTCTCTGCCGGACAGCGGCGGCGCCGAACTGCGCCGCGAACCACCCGCACTCGCCTGCCCGCTGCGGCAACAGGAACGCGGCGGTTTTCACAGTCATTGGCTGCACTGGCAGAGGGACGATGGCAGCACGCTGGAGGTTCCGCTGCGCGCCGCCACCTGGGAGCGTGCCGTCGCCGAGGCCGAGCACTGGCTGGCCATGCATCATCCGGAAGTTTACGGCCAGGTCCGTTTCGTTCGCCAGGACGCGTGCTGACGCGTCCGCCGGCGACGGTGGCGACGCTGCCAACGCCCTCAGCCGACGCACTGGCAGCCAGCGAAGCACTCGCCAGCGCCATTGCCGCTGACATCGCGGCCGCTGGCGGCTGGATCGGCTTCGACCGCTTCATGGAGCTCGCGCTCTACAAGCCGGGGATGGGCTACTATGCCGGCGGTAGCCGCAAATTCGGCGCAGCGGGCGATTTCGTCACGGCGCCCGAGCTCTCGCCGACCTTCGCCCAGACGCTGGCGGTCCAGTTGCAGCAGCTGCAGACCTGCTGCGCGGCGCGCCTGATCGAAGTCGGCGGCGGCAGCGGCAGGCTGGCCAGCGATCTCCTGCTCGAACTGGAACGGCAGCGGCGGCTGCCCGAGAGTTACGCGATCCTCGAGCTGTCGGGTGAATTGCGTCGCCGACAGCTCGACACCATTGCCCAGCGGGCACCACACCTGCTGCCGCGGGTGCGCTGGCTCGACGAGTTGCCCGGGCACTTCAGCGGTGTCGTCCTGGCGAACGAGGTTCTCGACGCGATGCCGGCACACCTCGTGCGCTGGCACGCTGGCGGCATCGACGAACGCGGGGTGACGGTCGCCGGCGGCCGCTTCGCCTGGGCCGACCGACCGGCCAGCGGCCACCTGCTCGAACGGGCCCTGGCGCTGGCCGGCGAGTGTGGCATCCGCCCCCCCTACCTGAGCGAAATCCCGCTCGCCGCACCGGCCTGGGTCCGGCAATGGGCGAGGATCCTCGAGCACGGCGTGCTGCTGCTGATCGACTACGGCTTCCCGCGCCATGAGTACTACCATCCCCAGCGCGCCGCCGGCACGCTGATGTGCCACCATCGCCACCACGCCCACGATGATCCCTTCTACCTGCCCGGGCTGCAGGACATCACCCTGCACGTCGACTTCACGGCGATCGTCGACAGCGGCTGCAGCGAGGGACTCGACCTCCTCGGCTACACCTCCCAGTCCACCTTCCTCCTCAACTGCGGCCTGACCGACATTCTCGCCAGGACGCCCGCCGACGACCCACTGCGCTATCTGCCGCTGGCCAACGCCGTGCAGAAGCTGGTCTCGCCGGCCGAGATGGGCGAGCTGTTCAAGGTCATGGCGCTTGGCCGGCGAATCTCCAAACCGCTCTGCGGTTTCCGCAGCGGCGACCGCAGCGCCAGCCTGTGAGCGGTTGCGGCCGGCTGGCCGCCGGGCAGCACGGCAAGAGCTGCGCTACGCCGCTCCCCGCCCGCCCGCCAGCAGCTCTTCGACCGCTGCGACGCGCGCGGCAAAGACGCGCTGGCTGATCAGGGCCGGTTCGCTGCAGCCGGCGGCGAGTGCCGCGGCATCGACCTGTCGCACGGCGGCCAGCGCGCGGCGCAACAGCGCCGGCGCCGGATAGGGCACATCGAGCCAGCCAACACGGCCGTGGAAGTCGCAGCTGCAGGCCTCGAGCAACTGCTCGAAGCGCTCGGGGCGACGCAGCGCGTCGCAGCCTTCAAGGAGGCGGACGACCGCTGCCGGCGCCAGTTCGAGTGCCCGGTGAACCTCGCCATGATGGCGGGCAACCAGCAGCGCCAGATCACGGCAGGCAACGGGCACGCGCAGGCGCGCGCAGACCTCGCCAGCCAGTCTGACGCTGCGTGCCTCGTGGCCCGGATGGCGCGGCAGGTCGGCGGCGGGCGTCAGGCCCTTGCCGAGGTCGTGCAGCAACACCGCCCAGCGAACGGGCAGTGCGCAGCGACGCTGTGCCGACAGGTCGACGACGAGCATGACATGGACGCCGGTATCCACCTCCGGGTGGCATTCCGCCCGTTGTGGGACGCCGAACAGCGCATCGAGCTCGGGCAGCAGCCGGGCCAGCGCACCACATTGCCGCAGAACTTCGAACATCCGCGACGGCCGCGCCTCCATCAAGCCCCTGGCCAGCTCCTGCCAGACGCGCTCGCTCACCAGGTGATCCACCTCACCGGCAGTGACCATCCCCTGCATCAGCAGCAGGGTCTCGGCAGCGACGCGAAAGTCGGCGAAGCGTGCGGCAAAGCGCGCCACGCGCAGGATGCGCACCGGATCCTCGCTGAAAGCCGGGCCGACATGGCGCAGCACGCGCGCCTGCAGATCGTCGATACCATGGTACGGGTCGATCAGCTCGCCGTCGGCGGCACGGGCGATGGCGTTGATCGTCAGGTCGCGGCGCGCGAGATCCTCGACCAGCGTCACCGTCGGCGCCGCATCGACGGCAAACCCGTGGTAGCCGTGACCGGCCTTGCGTTCGGTTCGCGCCAGCGCGTACTCCTCGTGCGACTGCGGATGAAGGAAGACCGGAAAATCCTTGCCGACCTGGCGGAAACCGCGCGCCAGCATCTCGCGCGGCGACGCACCGACGACGACATGATCGCGGTCCTGAACCGGCAGACCGAGGAGTTCATCGCGAACCGCGCCGCCGACGGTGAAGATCTGCATGCGAACCGCGATCAGGCCAGCACCGGTAGAGCGACGGGCCCAGGACTCATCGAACGGGTGAGGTCGCCGCGCCGGCGCAGCATGCTGTTGGCGTCAGCCGCCGGCAGGCTCAGCGGCCGGCGCGGAAACGGTAGCGATCAAAGCGAAGCTGCGGAATCTCCGCCGGCGACAGATAGCCCGGAGCGACCGCCTCGAGCGCCTGCGGTTGCCAGCCCGGGAAGTCATGCGTGCCATCGGTGACACTGTCGACTTCCATCGACCGCAGGTTGTCCGGCGACAGCGGCGGCTTCGGCAGCAGCCACATCACGCCGGCCTGCAGATAGGCCCAGCCGCCGGTCCCGAGATCGATGATCCAGGGCGACCTGCCGACCAGATGAGCCGTGTAGTCGACCAGTTCGCGCAGGCTGTAGACCTTCGGCCCGCAGAGATCGTAGCTGCGCCCGAACGTCGTCCGGTCGCCCAGGCTGTCGACGAAGGCCGCCGCGACGTCGCCGACATAGACCGGCTGGAAGCGCGCGCTGCCGCCGCCGAGCGGCAGGACGGGCAGCAGCCTGACGAGGCTGGCGAACATGTTGAGGAAGGCGTCGCCGGGGCCGAAGATCACCGACGGACGAAAGATCGTCACATCGATCTGCTCCTTCGCCGCGCGCACCAGCATCTCGCCGTCGCCCTTCGAGCGCAGGTACTCCGATGGTGCTCCCAGCGCCGCCTGCAGGGCACTCATGTGCAGCAATCGCCGCACGCCCGCCTGTGGCATGGCGGCAACGATCTTGCGCGGCAGTTCGACATGCGCGGCGGCAAAGCCCTTGCCGTATGGCAGCCGGGAATCGCCGTCGTGCAGGATGCCGACCAGATTGATGACCGCATCCTGGCCGCGCATCAGCTGCACGAGCGTCGCCGGCTCATGCACGTCGGCCTCGACCATCTCGACGGTCGGCAAGGTGATCAGCTTCTTGGTGTTCTCGCGATGGCGGGTCGGGATCGTCACCCGCACACCGCTTTCCGACAGGCGACTGGCGATCCAGCCACCGACGAAACCACTGCCACCGATCAACAATACGTTCGCGAGGTCCATAGCATCCTGCCGTGGGAAGAGAAGTCGGGAAGCCGACATTCTAAGGCAAATCTTCGCCCCTGACCTCGCCCCCCGTGCGCGGAGCGATGACGCCAAGCCGGTTCTTCAGCGTCTGTGGCTTGCCGTCGAACAGTGCCGCATAATAGATCGAGTTGTTCATCACCTTCTTCACGTAATCCCTGGTTTCGCTGAAGGGGATGGTTTCGGCGTAGATCGCTCCCTCGAGCGGGCGCTCGGCACGCCAGCGCCGCGCCCGTCCCGGCCCGGCGTTGTACGCTGCCGAGGCGAGCACCGGGTGATTGTCGAGACTCTCGAGCACCAGCCGCATGTAGGTGGTGCCGAGCAGCAGGTTGGTTTCCGGATCGTTGACCCGCCCCTGATGGAAATCCTTCAGACCGATCTTGTTCGCCACCCACTTGGCAGTGGCCGGCATCAGCTGCATCAGGCCGGAAGCCCCGACGGGCGAACGTGCACTGCTGATGAAGCGGCTCTCCTGACGCATCAGGCCGTACACCCAGGCATCGTCGAGAGCCTGATTGCGTGCCGCCGGCCGCACCTGGTCACCATAGGGCGCCAGATAGCGCAGCGAATAGTCATGCTCGTTGCGCGTCCGGTCGGCTGCCGCGATGGCCCGGTCGTAGTTGCCCGAGCGCAGGGCGATCTCGGACGCCGCCAGGAGTTCGCGGTCGCTCATGCCGCGCAACGCCCAGTTCCATTCGCGCACCCCCTCGCTGCGCAGATTCAGGCGGAAGAAGGCCTGCGCCCGCTGCACGCCAGGGAGCGCAGCCACCTGCGCCAGTTCCTCGCGGCTGGCTGGCGGCGCTTTCGGCGGTGGCGCCGTCGGCCGACCGAGTTCGTCGCTGGCCAGGCTGCCGTAGAAGTCCGGCTGCCCGGCGATCCGGCCGAACAGCGCGTTCGCCTCGTCGATCCGGCCACCCGCGCGGTAGGCGCGACCGAGCCAGTAGACCCACGCCGGCTGAGCCGCCAGCGCCGGCGGCATGCTCTCGATCGTCGAGCGCACGCTGCCCCAGTCCTGCACGCGCAATGCTGCCCGCACCTTCCATTCGGCAACCTCATCCGACAACGGCACGGCGCCCGCCTGGCGATACCACTGCAACGCCTCCGGCATGTGCCGCTGCGCCGCCTGCCGGGCAATCTGGCTCCACGCCCAGGATTTCTCGCCACCTTGCAGCGACGAAGCGATCCGCTCGAGCTGATCGGCGGCCACCTGCGGCTCGTTGCGCGCAACGCGCTGGATGGCCAGCGCCGCCAGCTCGCGCTGCATGCGGTTGCCGGAAAAATCAGCGGGCAGTTTGCTCAACCAGGGCAGCGGCGAATCGGCCACCGTCTGCGCCAGCTTCCTCTCCGGCGTCTGTGCCGGGGGCAGGTAGTTCATCGTATACAACGCGGCAGCGATCTTGTTCGCCTCGAACTGGCGGCGAATGCGCGCCCAGACCGCATCGGCGAGGACCCGCTTGCCGATGATCAATGCCTCGAACACGGGGTAACACGAATCGGCTGGCTCGAGCGCGCTCAGCCAGAGCGGCATGGCGTCATCGAGCGCTTTCGCGTCGCCGCGCGCCAGGCGGCCCTGCAGCGCGTAGCAGGCCAGCTCCTGATCCGGCTGCAGCAGGCGCGAATACTCGCCATCAAACAGATCCCACTGCTGCTTGCGGGCGAGCTGCCGCAACCAGTCGGCCCGCAGTTTCTCGGCGATGTAGGTGTTCTCGTGGCGACCCAGGAAAGCCCTGACCGGCGCCGGGTCGGCGTCCTTGAGGTCGGGCACGAGCAGCCAGTAGTCGACGTACGACTCGAGTTCGTAACCGTGCAGCGCTGGCGCCAGCCGCTCGAGCCGGGCGCGGTCGCCAGCCCGCGCCGCTTCCCGGGCGGCCAGGAACTGGTCGTCGGCCGACTGTGCCGCGGCATGCTTGACCACGACGGCGGTCGGCGAGAACAGCAGGAGCAGCAGCAGAAGGGTCGTCGACAGGAGGTTCATGCTAAGCTGGTACTTTCGAATGATGGCGCCGGCGAGGATAACACATGCCCAGCGGCTTCATGCCCGGCGGCGCTGCCGATGAGCTGGTGGCCGCCGAAGACCGGCGGGCCCTGCGCCGCTCCCTGCTGGCGAAGCGCCGGTCCCTGCCGGCGGACGAGTGGGCGCGACACTCGCAGCGGATCCGTGCGCTGCTGCAGGAGTCGCTGCCCCGACTCGCCACCCTGCGCGTCGGCTTCTGCTGGCCACGCGACAACGAAGCGGATCTGCGTCCGCTGATCGCACACTGGCATCGCCAGGGCGAACCAGGTTTCATGGCACTGCTGCCGCTCGTTCTCGCCGCCGACAGCAGCCTCGCCTTTCGCGCCTGGTCACCGACAGTGGCGATGACCACCGACCGCTACGGCATCCCGGTGCCGGCGAGCGGCGAGCCGGTGCTGCCGGAGGCGCTGCTGATCCCGCTCGTCGGCTTCGATGCCGCCGGTTCACGCCTCGGCTACGGCGGTGGCTACTTCGATCGCACGCTGGCCAGCCTGCGCCCGCGGCCACTGGCGATCGGTGTCGGCTTCGAGCTGTCGCGACTCGACTCGCTGCAGCGCGAGCCGCACGACCAGCCAATGGACCTGATCGTCACCGAAGGCGGCCTCCATCGGTGCACGGCCACGCCAGCCGGCCCCCCCGCCGCGACGAAGCGGTGACCCGGTCGCCGTATGGTCATGGTCATTGCAATGGTCGTCGCAGCCCGCTCGCGAGAACGGTCGCGGACGGTCGCGAAAAGCGACGGGAGTGCGCTTTCCGCGGCCCTGCCACGACCGGTGGCGCGCGCGTGCCGGGCCACGCGGGCGAGGGTGCGACCGCTATAATCACGCCCACCCGTCGCGTCCGGAACGATCGATGTCCGACCTGCTTGCCCATCTCAATGCGCCACAACTGGCCGCCGTCACCCTGCCGCCGCAGCATGCGCTGATCCTTGCCGGCGCCGGCAGCGGCAAGACGCGCGTGCTGACGACGCGCATCGCCTGGCTGATCTCGACCGGCCAGGTCGGTCCGGCCGGAATCCTCGCCGTCACCTTCACCAACAAGGCGGCGAAGGAAATGCTGACCCGCCTCGCGGCGATGCTGCCGATCAACACGCGCGGCATGTGGATCGGCACCTTCCACGGGCTGTGCAATCGCCTGCTGCGGGCACATCATCGCGAAGCCGGACTGCCGGCAGAATTCCAGATTCTCGATGCCGCCGACCAACTGGCAGCGATCAAGCGCCTGCTCAAGGCGCTCGCGGTCGATGACCAGAAGTACCCGCCGCGCGAACTGATGCACTTCATCAACGCGCACAAGGAACAGGGGATCCGCGCTGCACAGGCGGAAGCCTACGACCGGTACACCAGCCGCCGCATCGAATGCTACGTCGAGTATGAAAGGCAGTGCCAGCGGGAAGGCGTCGTCGACTTCGGCGAACTCCTGCTGCGCTCGTACGAGCTGCTGCAGCGCAACGAACCACTGCGGCAGCACTACCGGGCACGCTTCCGGCACATCCTGGTCGACGAATTCCAGGACACCAACCGACTGCAGTACGCCTGGCTGAAACTGCTCGCCGGACACGGCAGCACTGATCCGGATGCACCCGCGGCCTGCCTCTTCGCGGTCGGCGACGACGACCAGTCGATCTATGCCTTCCGCGGCGCCGAAATCGGCAACATGCGGGACCTGCAGCGCGAATTCGAGCTGGCCAGCGTGATTCGCCTCGAGCAGAACTATCGTTCGCAGGGCAACATCCTCGACGCCGCCAATGCGCTGATCAGGCAGAATCGCGGCCGCCTCGGCAAGAATCTGTGGACCGACGCCGGCGCCGGCGAACCGATACGGGTCTACGCGGCCTTTTCCGACACCGACGAAGCGCGCCGGATCGTCGACGAGATCGCCGAACTGGTGCGCGACGGTGTCTCCCGGCAGCAGATTGCCCTCCTCTACCGCGCGAACGCGCAGTCGCGCGTTCTCGAGCACCAGCTGTTCACCGCCGGCGTCCCCTATCGGGTGCACGGCGGGCTGCGCTTCTTCGACCGTCAGGAAATCCGGCATGCACTCGCCTACCTGCGCCTGATCGTCAATCCCGATGACGACACGGCCTTCGCCCGCGTCGTCAATTTCCCGACCCGGGGAATCGGCACGCGCAGCGCCGAGGCGCTGCAGGAAGCGGCCCACGCCGCCCAGTGCAGCCTGTACGCCGCCGCCGCGAATCTTCCCGGCAAGAGCGGCAGCACGATCGCCCGCTTCGTCAGGCTCATCGAGCAACTGCGCAGCGAAACGGCGACGCTGCCGCTGCCCGAACTGATCGAACACGTCATCGATCACAGCGGCCTGCGCCAGCACTATCTGGGCGAGCGCGATGGCCAGGACCGGCTGGAAAACCTCGACGAGCTGGTCAACGCGGCGACCGTCTTCGTCAGCGATGCCGCCACGGCGACCGACGAGAACGAGCGCAGCGATGACGGCCGGCTCTCGTCCTTTCTCGCGCACGCGTCGCTCGAAGCCGGCGAACACCAGGCCGGTGACGACCAGGAAGCGGTGCAACTGATGACCGTGCACTCGGCGAAGGGGCTCGAGTTCGACGTCGTTTTCATCACCGGCCTCGAGCAGGGCCTCTTTCCGCACGAGAACGCCGCGCAGGAGCGCGACGGCATCGAGGAGGAGCGCCGGCTGATGTACGTCGCCGTCACGCGTGCGCGCCGCAGGCTCTACCTGACGCATGCCGAGACCCGCCTGCTGCATGGCCAGACGCGCTATTGCCTGCCGTCGGTGTTTCTCGACGAACTCCCGGCTGAACTCCTGCAGCGCAGCAGTCGTGCGAGCGGCACCCCGCGGGCGACCGGCACGCCTGCCGGGAAGCAGCAGACTGCCGGCGACAGCGGCCTGCGCATCGGCCAGAGCGTACGCCACGCCCGTTTCGGTGTCGGCGTCATCGTCGCCAGCGAAGGTGCCGGCGAGCAGGCTCGAGTGCAGATCAACTTCGGCAACGGCGGCATGAAGTGGCTCGCCCTCAGCCTCGCCCGCCTGACTCCCGCCTGACTCCGACTCCCGCCTGAATCCGCCGGCAGGCGCTTGCGACAGGTTTCACCGGCAGTCGTGGATGCCGCACGCGAAGCGGCGGACGGCGCGCCGCGTCGCGACCACTTTTACCCCCGATCCTGTGGAAAAGGCTGTGCACCACTGCCTGGGAAACGCTGCAAGTGGCAACGCAGAAAGGACTTTCAGTGCTTGCCTAAGAAGCAGGCGGCGCACTAGACTGTCACGTTCGCCACGCTGAGGAGACTTTCATGCCATTCGCCATTCGCATCCATCGCACCGGTGGCCCCGAAGTCATGTCCTGGGAGGAGGTCGCGGTCGGCGATCCGCAGCCCGCTGAAGTGCGCATCCGCCAGCGGGCGGTCGGCCTCAACTACATCGACATCTATCACCGCAGCGGCCTCTACCCGCTGCAGTTGCCGAACGGTCTCGGCCTCGAGGCAGCCGGCGTCGTCGAAGCGGTCGGCAGCGAGGTCAGCGACTTCTCGCCCGGCGATCGCGTCGCCTACGCCGGTGGCCCGGTCGGCGCCTACAGCCAGGTCCGCTGCCTGCCCGCCGACCGCCTGCTCAAGCTGCCGGAGACGATCGACTTCATGCCGGCAGCGGCGATGATGCTGCAGGGGCTGACCAGCGCCTACCTGCTGCGCCGCACCTATCGCGTGCAGGCCGGTGACGCCGTACTGATCCATGCTGCCGCCGGCGGCGTCGGCCTGCTTGCCTGCCAATGGGCCAAGTCCCTCGGCGCCACCGTCATCGGCACCGTCTCGAACGAAGCCAAGGCCGCGCTCGCTGCCGCCCATGGCTGCGATCACGTGATCGACTACACGCGCGAGGACTTCCCGCGCCGGGTGCGCGAGATCACCGCTGGCGAGGGGGTCGCCGTGGTGTACGACGGCGTCGGCAAGGACACCTTCGCCGGCTCGCTCGACTGCCTGCGAACCTGCGGCATGATGGTCAGCTTCGGCAATGCATCTGGCCCGGTGCCGGCCTTCGACCCGCTGCTGCTGTCACAGAAGGGCTCGCTCTTCCTCACACGACCGACGCTGATGCATTACACGGCGCGGCGCGAAGACCTGCTGGCCCTCGGCGCCGATCTCTTCGCCGTCGTCGCCGCCGGCAAGCTCAGGGTGGAAATCAACCAGACCTACCCGCTCGCCGACGTCGTCAGCGCCCACCGCGACCTCGAAGCGCGCAGGCACACCGGCTCGACGGTCCTCCTGCCCTGATGGAGCGCCTGCGCGCACGCCTGGTCGCGCTGCGCTTCATGCTGGCGACGGCCTGGCCGATCATCCTGATCACCGCCGTCGGCCTGGTCGTCGCCTACCAGTTCGTCGCCCCCGAGCCGCCGCGACGGATCACGATCAGCACTGGCAGCGAAGCTGGCGCCTACCATGCCTATGCCCAGCGCTATGCCGCCATCCTGGCCAGCAAGGGGATCACCCTCGACATCAGGACCTCGGCAGGTTCCCACGAGAACATCCGGCGCCTGGAGAACGGCGAAGCCGAGGTCGCATTCGTCCAGGGCGGCGTGGTCGCCAGACCGACTGGCGAAGACGGGGACGAGCCGGGCCCGCTGCGCTCGCTGGGCAGCGTCGCCTACGAACCGGTGTGGGTGTTCTACCGCGGCGAGCCACGCGTGAGCAAGCTCCATCAGCTCGATGGCCGCCGCATCGCCGTCGGCGAGGATGGCAGCGGCATCCGCGGGCTGGCGCTGCAACTGCTCACCGCCAACGAAATCAGGAGCGACAGCCCCAACCTGCTGCCACTGGCCGGACTGGGTGCCGCCGAAGCCCTGCAGCGCGGGGAGATCGATGCCGCCTTCATCGTCGCCGCCCAGGAGGCGCCCGTCGTCCAGGTGATGCTGCGTTCGCCGGGTCTGCGCGTCGTCAGCTTCAGCCAGGCCGATGCCTACCTGCGGCTGTTTCCCTTCCTGTCGAAGGTCATCCTGCCGCACGGCGTCGTCAGCCTCGTCCGCGACCTGCCGCCGCGCGACACGCTCCTGCTGGCGACCACCGCCAACGTCATCGTCCGCGAGGATCTGCACCCGGCGCTGGCCAGCCTGCTGCTGCAGGCGATGACCGAGGTCAATGGCCAGAGCGGCTTCTTCCAGCGGGCCGGCGAATTTCCCGCCTACCGCGATCGCAGCTTCGCGCTGTCGCCCGAAGCCGAACGCTTCTACAAGTCCGGACCACCGTTCCTGCAGCGCTACCTGCCTTTCTGGCTGGCGGTGCTGGTCGAGCGCCTGTTCGTCATGATCCTGCCGTTGGTCATGCTGCTGCTGCCGCTGCTCAAGTTCGCTCCGGCGATCTACAGCTGGCGCGTCCGCTCGAAGATCGTCCGCTGTTACGGCGACCTCAAGTTGCTCGAGAACGAGCTGCGCCGGAATGACGACCCGGCGCGACACGGCGAGTACGCGCGCCAGTTGCAGGCGATCGAGGAGACGGCGAGCAGACTCAAGATTCCGCTCGCCTTCAGCGATCTGCTTTACACTTTGCGCGAGCACATCAACCTGGTGCGCAACGAGCTTGGCAAGCTCGCCGCCGGGAACCACAAGAACGAGAACGGAGACGAAAAGCGATGAAATCCTTTCTGATTGCCAATCCAAAGGGGGGTTCGGGCAAATCGACGCTGGCGATCAATCTCGCCGGCCATCTCGCACGCAAGGGGCATCGCGTGATGCTCGGCGACGTCGATCGCCAGCAGTCGTCGCGCGAGTGGCTGCAGCTGCGACCATCGCTGCTGCCCAGCATTCGCAGTTGGGAGATCGAGCCCGGCAAGACGGCCAAGCCGCCGAAAGGAACGACGCACGTCATTCTCGACACGCCCGCCGGTCTCCACGGCAAGGCACTCGACACGGTCGTCAAGCAGGTCAACAGGGTCCTGGTGCCGGTACAGCCCTCGCTCTTCGACATCCTCGCCACCCGTCACTTTCTCGACGTGCTGCTGGCGGAAAAGGCGGTGCGCAACGAACAGGCCTTCGTCGCCGTGGTTGGCATGCGCGTCGATCCACGCACCCGTGCCGCTGCCGAGCTCGAACGCTTTCTCGCCCGCTACGATCTGCCGGTGCTGACCCATCTGCGCACGACGCAGCTCTACGTCCAGACGACGATGCACGGCATGACCATGTTCGACCTGTCGGCATCACGCGCGGCAAAGGATCTCGAGCAGTGGCAGCCGATCATCGACTGGGTCGATAGCTGAGGCCCGGCCCCGGATCGCTCCGGGGCCGTGGCCAGCCACACGCAGGGCGACGATCGCCGCCCCGCAGTTCGTCGCCGCCGGCAGCGCATGGCGTCTTCTGCCGAGCGCCCCGCGGTAGAATGCGCCCATGTCCGAGACGCCGTACATCCATCTTCGCCTGCACAGCGAATACTCGATCACCGACGGCATCGTCCGCCTGGACGCAGCCGTCGCCCGCGCCGCCGCCTGCGGCATGCCGGCCCTGGCACTGACCGACCTGGCCAACGTCTTTGCCCTCGTCAAGTTCCACTCGGCCGCACGCAGCAAGGGGATCAAGCCGCTGTTCGGCTGCGACCTGTTCATTGCCAACGAGGCCGATGCCGATCGGCCGCATCGCCTGCTCGTGCTCTGCCGCTCGCCGCGCGGCTACCTGCAGCTGTGCGAACTGCTGTCGCGCGCCTACCTGGCGCCGCGCGTGCGCGGCCGGGCCGAGGTCAGCCGCAGGATGCTGCGCGAGGTCGGCGTCGACGGACTGATCGCGCTCTCCGGCGCCGCCGGCGGCGATGTCGGCGAAGCCCTGCTGCAGGGCAACCGCGATCTGGCGGCGCAGCGCGCCCGGCAGTGGCACGAGCTGTTCGGCGACGCCTTCTACCTCGAAGTGCAGCGCCCCGGGATGCCGCAGGCGGAGTCGCTGGTTGCGGCAACCGCCGACCTGGCGGCGGAACTCGGGCTGCCGCTGGTCGCCACGCACCCGATCCAGTTTCTCGAACGCGAGGACTTCAACGCGCACGAGGCGCGCGTCTGCATCGCCGAAGGCTACATGCTCGGTGACGCACGGCGCCCGCGCGCGTACAGCGAAGAACAGTATTTCAAGAGCAGCGAGGAGATGGTCGAACTGTTTGCCGACCACCCGGCGGCGCTCGCCAACTCGGTCGAGATCGCCAAGCGCTGCAACCTGCAGCTCACCCTCGGCAAGAGCTACCTGCCGGATTTCCCGACGCCGCCGGGCATGACGCTCGCCGACTACCTGCGCCAGGAGGCCGCGGCCGGGCTCGAGCGGCGCCTGCAGCAACTCTTCCCCGACGCTGCGCTGCGCCAGGCCGAACGCCCGCCGTACGACGCACGCCTGCAGCTCGAGGCCGACACCATCGTCCAGATGGGATTCCCGGGCTACTTCCTGATCGTCGCCGACTTCATCAACTGGGCGAAGCGCAACGGCTGTCCGGTCGGCCCGGGACGCGGCTCGGGCGCCGGCTCGGTGGTAGCCTACGCCCTCGGCATCACCGACCTCGATCCGCTGCGCTACGCGCTGCTTTTCGAGCGCTTCCTCAACCCCGAGCGGGTATCGATGCCCGACTTCGACATCGATTTCTGCCAGGACAACCGCTGGCGGGTCATCGAGTACGTCCGCCAGAAGTACGGCAGCGCGGCGGTGGCGCAGATCGTCACCTTCGGCACCATGTCGTCGAAAGCGGTGATTCGCGACGTCGGCCGCGTACTCGACCTGCCGTACAACTTCTGCGACCAGTTGTCGAAGCTGATCCCGGTCGAAACCAACAAGCCGCTCTCGCTGGCCAAGGCGCTCGCCGCCGAACCGCAACTGCAGGCCCGGCTCGACGGCGAGGAGGAAGTGCGGCAGCTCTTCGACCTCGCCGGCCGCCTCGAGGACCTGACGCGCAATGTCGGCATGCACGCCGGTGGCGTCCTCATCGCCCCCGGCAAGCTGAGCGACTTCTGCCCGGTGTACTCGGCCGATGGCGGCGGTTCGGTGGTGTCGCAGTTCGACAAGGACGATGTCGAGAAGATCGGTCTGGTCAAGTTCGACTTCCTCGGCCTGCGCAACCTGACGATCATCGAGCTGGCGTTGCAGTACGTCGAGAGACTCAGCGGCGAACGCCCCGACCTCGAGACGCTGGCCTTTGACGACCCGAAGGCGTATCAGGTTCTCAAGGACGGCAACACGACGGCGATCTTCCAGGTCGAGTCCGAGGGCATGAAGAAGCTCGTCCGCAAGCTGGCGCCGGACCGCTTCGAGGACATCATCGCCGTCCTCGCGCTCTATCGCCCGGGCCCGCTCGGCTCCGGCATGGTCGACGACTTCATCCTGCGCAAGAAGGGGCAGCAGAAGATCGATTACTACATCGACGATCTCAAGGCCTGCCTCGAACCGACCTACGGTGTCATCGTCTATCAGGAACAGGTGATGCAGATCGCGCAGATCATCGGCGGCTACACGCTCGGCGCCGCCGATCTGCTGCGCCGGGCGATGGGCAAGAAGAAGGCCGAGGAGATGGCGCTGCACCGTGACCTGATGCGCGAAGGCGCGCGCAGGAAGGGCCACGACGAGAAGCTGGCGATGCAGCTCTTCGACCTGATGGAGAAGTTTGCCGAGTACGGCTTCAACAAGTCGCACACCGCCGCCTATGCCGTCGTCACCTACCACACCGCCTGGCTCAAGGCGCACCACTGCGCGGCCTTCATGGCGGCGACGCTGTCGTCCGAAATGGACCTCACCGATACCGTCAAGATCTTTCACGATGACGCGATCGCCAACGGACTGAGGATCCTCGGCCCGGACGTGAACGCCTCCGAATTCCGCTTCATCCCGGTCGATCGCCAGACCGTCCGCTACGGCCTCGGCGCCGTCAAGGGCACCGGCGAACAGGCGGTGACGGCGATCATCCGCGCCCGCACCGCCAACGGCCCGTTCAAGGATCTCTTCGACTTCTGCCAACGCGTCGACAAGCGGCTGGTCAACCGCCGGACGATCGAAGCGCTGATCCGCGCCGGCGCCTTCGACGCCCTCGACAGCCACCGCGCGCGCCTGCTCGCCTCGGTCGGCATCGCCATCGACGCCGCCGAGCAGGCCGAACGCAACGCCATGCAGGTGAGCCTCTTCGACCTCCTCGACGACGCCGGCGACGCAGCCGGCGGGCAAGGGCCGCAGTACGTCGAGGCGCCACGCTGGGACGAACGCCAGCAACTCAACGAGGAGAAGCTGGCGCTCGGCTTCTACTTTTCCGGCCATCCCTTCCGCGCCGTGCAGGGCGAGATCGCGCACTTCGTCCGCCGGCCGCTGGCGGCGCTCGAGGCGCGCAAGGAAAGCCAGCTCCTCGCCGGACTGGTCGTCGCCGTGCGCAGCAAGATCACGGCGCGCGGCAAGATGGCGTTCATCCAGCTCGACGATGGCAGTACCTCGCTCGAGGTGTCGGTGTTCAGCGAGTTGCTCGACAGCGAACGCGCCAAGATCCGGGAGGACGAGGTGCTCGTCGTCGAGGGGCGGATCCAGCGCGACGACTTCGCCGGCGAGGGGCGCGTGAAAGTCGTCGCCGAGCGCCTGCTGACGCTTGCCGAAGCGCGTGGCCGCTTCGCCCGCCAGCTGCACCTGTCGCTCAACGGCCACGCCGGCGGCAGCAACGCGCGCCACGCCGTGCAGCGGTTGCGCAGCCTGCTGGCACCCTATACCCCCGGCGAGTGCCCGATCCGCCTGAGCTACCACAATGCCGAAGCACGCTGCGAGCTGGTCCTCGGCGACAGTAGCCGGGTGCGGCTCGAAGACGGCCTGCTGCAGGCGTTGCGCGACTGGCTGAGCAGCGACAACGTGCGCGTGGACTATGCCTGAGATGACCGGTGGCTGCCGGCCCGGAGAACGCCGGTGAGCGGCAACCGCTGGCCGCCGCAGCGGAGGCTCATCGTCGCCGGGCTCACCGTCCTGCTCCACGGGTGCAGCCCGCAAGTCAGCCTCGAGCAGTTCAATCGCCTGCGCATCGGCCAGTCCTACGAGGAGGTCAGGCAGATCGCCGGTGATCCGGCCAGCTGCGACGAAATGCTCGGCCTGCGCAATTGCGTCTGGGGCAACCCGGAGCGCGGCATCCGCGTCGGCTTCCTGGGCGGCAAGGTGGTCCTGCTGTCGGCACACAACCTGCAGTGAACGCCTGCCGCGAGCCGCCGCCAGTCGCTGCCGGTTGGCTCGCCGAATGGACATCCGGAAGCAGCTGCCGGCCACCGCTTGCGGACGGCTCAACGATCATTTCCGTACCCCTCGCTGGCCGCAGTCGAGACCGCGGTGGCCGCATTGCCGCCGGATCGCAACCGGCGCCCGTTCAAGAAGCTGCCGGTTTGCCGGCAGGAAGTCTTCGAAAAGCTCGCTGCGCCCTATCTGCGCCGCCTGCCGGCGAGCCGCTGCGTGCTCGCTTCCTGCCGCCATGCGCGCGGCGCCGCGGCGGCACAGGCTTCGCCCCGGCGGCGCGCTGATTGCCTGCAAGACACCCCGCGGCGGCAGGCGCGATCCTCGACCCGTCCGGAAGTGCGGCTAGGAAGCTTCCCTGACCTCGGGAAGCTTCCAGCTGCCATCCAGAATCGATGGTGCGTTTTCCTTCGGCCAGTAGAGGCGCATCATCAGGACGAACGGGCCGTTGGGTGCCGGCAGCCAGTTCGATTCCTTGTCCTTGCCCGGTGATTCGTTCTGGATGTAGAGGTCGACCGACCCATCCGGGTTCGTCTTGAACTTGTTGCGCTGGCTCAGGTTGTAGCGATTCAGCTTGTTGTCGACGAAGAAATAGTCCGCGTCGTACATGGTGAGCGACCAGAACCCGTTCACCGGCGGCAGTTGGCCCTTCTCGAAGCGGATGACGTACTTCTTCTCGCCACTGTACTTGGCAGCGATGTCCGGTCCTTGCGAGGTCGGATACACGGCATCCTCGGGCCGGTTGGCGCCGAGGCCGATCGCGGTGATGAGTGCGCGCTGGATGTAGTTCGTTCCGTAGAGGCCGGTCTTCGTGGTGAACAGCCAGCCGTGCTCGAGCTTGAAGTCGCCCGCGACGATGCCGCCCTTCATCCAGTCCATGATCAGTTCCTGCGCCGGCTTGGGGGCACCGGCAAGGCCCTTGGCGACGGCGGGATCGAGCTTCGCCGCGTCGAAGTCCTGCCCCGGAACGACACCGATCCTGGCCAGCTTGGCGAGCATCGGAGCATCATCGGCCGCCGCCGGATTGCTCTTCAGCAGCTCGGCGAAGAGCTTGAAGTACGCGCTGGCATCGAGCGCATCGACCTGCGCGCGGACGGCGGTCTTCATGTCGATGGCCGGGTCGACCGTTCCAGCGGTCGGCGTGCGCGATTGCCCGTAGGCGGACAACGGCACGACCGAAATCTTGTCCTGCAGGGCATGAACGGCCTTGTAATCCTCGGGGGTGCCGGTGCAATAGATGCGCCCGAGAATCCATACGATGCCCGTCGGCGACTTGTACTCGGTCACGCCGGCGGGCAATTCGCCCGACCAGCCCGGTCCGGTGATGGCGTAGGTCTGTGCCTTGGTACCCGTCGTCCGCTTGCCCGGAACCTGGAAAACGTTGGTCCAGCCGTCGAGCATCGGGAACAGGGCATAGCGGTCCTTCATGTCCGGGAGGCTGAGGATCCAGGGCTCCTTCGCAACGTCGATCCAGGCGGTCGTGTACAGCGTGTCGGCGTTCGGCGCCGTGACATCGCGGTACGAGGCGTCGGGGTAGCTGCGCATCCGCACGAATTGCCCCATTGGTGCGCGTGACCCTTCCGCTGTGGCGACATTGGTCATCACCCGGCGCGTCATCTCCATGGTCACCAGTGGGTAGGCATAGACGTAGCTCTCGATGGCGATCGCGCGTGCTTCGGCTTCCTTGGCAGCCGCTTCGACCGCCTTCGCTTCTGCCTCAAGCTTCGCCTTGGCTTCCGCAGCGACACGGTCCACCTGTGGTTCGGCCTGTTTGCCGCACGCCGCGAGCAGTGCGAGTGAAAGCGCGGCGAGCCCGATCGCACAGAAATTGAGGCGCTTGCCGATGGCTTGTTCCTTCATCGAAGAATCTCCTTGTGGGTTCTGAAGTGGCAAGGCTACCACAACGGGATGGCGCGTCGTTGGCGGGCCTGTGGACCGTGCAGCACTCATCCCTCGGCCAGAGTCTGTCCGTGCCAACGGGAGTCACGGCGCCCAACCGACTCGCATGCCGTCCGCTCGAGGTGTTCGAG